>Ga0114951_10003567_pt1 | contig 15985 bp, 19 predicted proteins | sample AM7aDNAmetaG_FD_88677 | JGI IMG/M metagenome (GOLD analysis project Ga0114951, IMG submission 88677) | Freshwater microbial communities from Finland to study Microbial Dark Matter (Phase II) - AM7a DNA metaG | ecosystem: Environmental > Aquatic > Freshwater > Lake | place: Finland: Lake Alinen...
CGAGCTCAAGCGGGCCGGCGGTTGCTGCGGTGAGTTGGACGTGGAGATTCTGTTTGAACGTCGTCTCGCCCTGGCGCACGGCCTCCGGCAGCACACAGCGCATGGCGGTTTCCACCGGGCAGCAATAGTAGCGGGCCATCCACCGCGCCAGCTCGATCATCGTCGGGTCGAGCAACGGCCGCTCGCCGATGACGTCGGTGATTTCCTTGACGCCCGGATAGCCCGACTTCTCCGCGAAGGCGACGACGTGGCCCTGCACGTTGCGGTGGCCGAACGGCACGCGCACGCGCGAGCCGACGCGGACAACGTCCCGCAACCGCTCCGGCACGCGATAATCGAACTCGCGCCCGGTGGCGATGTCCACAATGACTTTGGCAATGGGTCCCATGCTGTAACTGGCATTTCAAGAACTCACCGCAGAGGCGCAGAGGACGCAGAGACGAAGAAGCAGGGACGGTGCGTTGCGCCGTCCAGTTCCATTCTTGACCATGGACGCCGAGATGCGGCGTCCTTGTCAATCGCATCACTCTGCGCTCTCTGCGTCTCTGCGGTGAATCCTTCCGTTCTCGATTATCACGCCGCTGCGCCATTGCCAAAACTAAACTCTCCGGTCATACTGGCGGCGTGGCAGGCGGAACCAAGTTTCGCGGGGTGATCGTTGGCGTCGGCGTGATGCTCGCGCTGCTGGCGTCGGCTTGGTTCATTTACGACTACTGGCGCGACCACCGTTTCGATGAGGAGATCGCGCGCGCGGCGCAGCAGCATGGACTCAGTCCTTTTCTCGTCAAGGCCGTGGTCTGGCGCGAGAGCCGGTTCGATCCTTTTGCGCGCGGACGCAAAGGCGAGATCGGCCTGATGCAAGTGATGCCCGCCACCGCGGCGGAGTGGGCGCGGCTCCACGGCCAAAACTCCTTTGATCCGCAAGCTCTTCTGCTTCCGCCGGTGGGCCTCAACATCGGTTGCTGGTGTCTGCGCCGCGCGCTCGATCGCTGGAGCGGCAGCACGCCCGACCCGGTGCCGTTTGCGCTGGCCGAGTATAACGCCGGCCGCAGCAACGCCTTGCGCTGGGCAAGCAGTCCGGCGGGGCACGATCCGCAGCAGTTCTGCGCGAGCATTACCTATCCCGGCACTCGCCAATATGTGCGGACGATCGAAGAACGCTACCAGCGCTACAAGGAGCGGGGCCGGCTGTGACCTGCGCAAGGCTTTGCAAATAGTTATGTTAATTCAGACGAAGAAAACTTCCGATATTCCCGCCCCTTCTCAGTTTTCTCCGTTTTCCTCTTGCGCGAGAGCGGCGGTTTCGGTAGCTTTCGCGGCCTTAATTTGTATACATGAAACCTGACATACATCCTGATTACGCGGAGACGACGATCGTGTGCGCTTGCGGCAACGTGATCCGCACCCGCTCCACCCGCAAAGATCTGCACATCGGCATCTGCAACGTCTGCCACCCGTTCTTCACGGGCACGCAGAAGTTTGTGGACACCGCCGGCCGCGTGGAACGCTTCCAGCGCCGTTACGCCACCAGCGCCAAGAAGAAGTAGATTGCTTTCACCAACGCTGCGTTTTGGCCCGAAGTGGGTCGAAACGCAGCGTTGTTTTTGTGCCACGGCAACGCCGTGGTCCGAATCGCGAATCACTCATCATGAACGCTGCCATGGACATCGCGGCCCAGGTTGAACGGTTGCAAAAACGTTTCGACGAGCTTGAGCGCGAACTGAGCGATCCGCGCGTGTTCGGCGACCAGCGCCGCGCCGCGGAACTGAGTCGCGAGCATCGCAAGCTGCGCCAGCTTTTCGAGTTTCACGAGGAGTTGCAGAAGGTGGAGCGCGAACTGCGCGAGAACGAGGGGATGGCCGTCGACGAGAAAGCCGACGCGGAATTGCGCGAGATGGCGGCGCACGAGATTGAGCCGCTCAAGGTGCGGCAGCAGAAGCTGGTGTTTGAAATCCAGAGCATCATCGTCCCGGCCGACCCGAACAACTCGCGCAATACGATCGTCGAAATCCGCGCCGGCGCGGGCGGCCAGGAGGCGGCGTTGTTCGCGGCGAACCTCTACCGGATGTATGCGCGCTACGCCGAGACGCGCGGCTGGAAGGTGGAGACGATGGACATCAGCCCGTCGGACCTCGGCGGGTTGAAGGAAGTCATTTTTTCCATCACCGGCGAGGACGTGTTTCGCCGGATGCGCTACGAGAGCGGCGTGCACCGCGTGCAACGCGTGCCGGTGACGGAAGGGAGCGGGCGCATCCACACTTCGACGGCGACTGTGGCAGTGCTGCCGGAAGCCGAGGAGGTGGACGTGGAGATCAAGCCGGAGGACCTCGACATCACCGTCTGCCGCGCGAGCGGGCCGGGCGGGCAGGGCGTCAATACGACCGACTCGGCGGTGCAGATCATTTACAAGCCGACGGGCATGCTGGTGCGTTGCGCCGACGAGCGTTCGCAGCTCAAGAACAAGGCGAAGGCGCTTCGCGTGTTGCGCTCGCGGCTGCTCCAGCAGCGGCAGGAGGAGGAGGCGGCGAAATATGCCGCGCAGCGCAAGTCGCAGGTCGGCACCGGCGAGCGCAACGAGCGCATCCGCACCTACAACTTCCCGCAAAACCGCGTCACCGATCATCGCGTCAACCTGACATTGTATAACCTGCCGGCCATCATCGAAGGCGAACTGGAGCCGGTGATCGAGGTGTTGATGGCGCGCGACCTCGAAGAACGGTTGAAGAACGCGGCATGATGTAATCAGCCACGGATGAAACACGGATCGAACACGGATGTTGGGGTGATAAGGTCTTCGCTTCAGTCACGTGTGGATCGGGAGTAGAATGCCGGCCTTATGAAGCTGGAGCACGAGGCGATTACCGAGAAGATAATCGGGGCGGCGTTTGAGGTGCATCGTGTGCTCGGCTACGGGTTTCTGGAGAAGGTCTATCAACGTGCGATGCAGGTGGAGTTGTTGAAACAAGGGCTAAAGGTGGAGTTGGAGCATCCAATCAAGGTGAGCTACAAGGGAGCGATTGTTGGCGAATACCAAGCTGACCTTTTCGTGGAAGATGCGGTCATGCTGGAGTTGAAGGTGGCGAAGAGCTACAACCCCGAGGATGAGGCGCAGTTGCTGAACGAGTTGAAAGCGACTGGAGTCAAAGTAGGGCTGTTGATCAATTTTGGCCGGACAAAAGTGGAGTTTCAGCGGAGGGTGTTCTGATGAATAAGACGTGTGACGGCAAACAATCAGAATTTGAATCCGTGTTCCATCCGTGTTTCATCCGTGGCTGAAGACCCCTGTGAAGATCCTCGAACTCATCCAGCGCACGACCGAGTTCTTTCAGCGGCAGGGGGTGGACAGCCCTCGCCTGACCATCGAGTTGATGGTGGCGCATGTGCTGAAGCGGAAGCGGCTGGAGCTTTACCTCGACTTTGAGCGTGAGATCGGCGAGCCCGCGCTGAGCACGCTGCGGGCGATGGTGAAACGGCGCGCGGCGGGCGAGCCGCTCCAATACGTCTTCGGCGTCGCCTGTTTTTACGGCTTGGATTTCGCTGTGGATAAACGTGTCTTGGTGCCGCGACCGGAGACCGAATTGCTGGTAGATTACGTCGTGAAAAACAGTGCGGCAGCAAAGACCCTGGCGGACCTCGGCGTCGGGAGCGGCGCCATCGCCGTTGCGCTGGCGAAAAAACTGGCGGCGGCGCGCGTGCTGGCGGTGGATGCTTCGTCGGATGCGCTGGATGTGGCGCGGGCGAATGCCGCGGCGCATGGCGCGCAGGTTGAGTTTTTTCATGGCGATCTTTTCGCGCCGCTGCCGGCAGAGACGCGATTCGACTGGATCGTTTCCAACCCGCCCTACATTACCAGCGGCGAGATTGCATCCCTGCCGCGGGAGATTCGCGACCACGAGCCGCGGGCGGCGCTCGACGGCGGCGCGGACGGCCTCGACATCATCCGGCGCATTGCCGCGGAGGCGAAGGCGCGGCTCGCGGCCGGCGGGCGCGTGGCATTGGAGATTGGCGCGGGGCAGGGGAGCGCGGTCGAAAGAATCTTTCTCGACAACGGCTATCGCGTGGAGAAGATGATAGGCGATTGGCAAGGCCACCCGCGTGTGCTGGTGGCGGCCGGATAGGACAATTTCCATGGACAGATTTGTGATCAACGGCGGCGTGGCCCTCAAGGGCGAGGTCGTCATCGGTGGTTCCAAGAACGCGGCGCTGCCGCTGATCGCGGCGATGCTGTTGACGCCGGAGCGGTGTGTGCTCCGCGGCGTGCCCAACCTCAGCGACACGCGCTACATGGTGGCGATCCTGCAGGAACTGGGCGCGGAGGCGAAGTTCGAGGATGGCACGGTGACCGTGGAGGCGAAACGGTTGCGGGTGGTCGCCGACTACGATATTGTGCGGAAAATGCGCGCGAGTTTTTGCGTGTTCGGGCCGCTGCTCGGCCGTCAACGCAAGGCGAAGGTCAGCGTGCCCGGCGGCTGCGTCATCGGCCCGCGGCCGATTGACATGCACATCAAAGGTTTTCGCGCGCTCGGCGCGAAGGTGGACATTGAGAAAGGCCTGGTGGTTGCCGACGCGAAGGAACTCATCGGCACGACGGTGTTTCTCGGCGGGCGGTTCGGCTCAACGGTGACGGGCACGGCGAACGTGATGATGGCCGCAGTGCTCGCCAAAGGGACCACCGTGATCGAGTGCGCCGCGTGCGAGCCGGAGGTCGTGGACCTGGCGGAGTTCCTCATCGCAATGGGCGCGCAAATCCACGGCGCAGGCAGTCCGACGCTGACCATTCATGGCGTCGAACAATTGCACGGCGCGGAGCACACGGTCATTGGCGACCGCGTTGAGGCGGCGACGTTCATGACGGCTGCGGCGATCACTGGCGGCTGCGTGCGGCTGAAAGGCGCGCGCTCGGAACATCTGGGCGCCATCATTGACAAATTCCGCGAGTCAGGCATCCGCGTGGAGCGGAACGGCACGGATGTTGTGGTCAAGAGCGATGGCGCGCGCAAGCCGGCCGACGTGGTCACCATGCCGTATCCCGGGTTCCCGACGGACATGCAGGCGCAGTTCATGACGCTGATGGCGGTGACGCCGGGCATTTCGGTGATCACGGAAAAAATTTATCCGGAGCGTTTCATGCACGTCGCCGAACTGGGCCGTCTCGGCGCGGATATTTCGCTGGAAGGCCCGTGCGCGATCGTGAAAGGAGTGCCGCGGCTCAGTGGCGCGCCGATCATGGCGAGCGACCTGCGCGCCAGCGCCGCGTTGATATTGGCGGGACTGGTGGCACAGGGCAAGACGAGGGTGAACCGCGTTTACCATATTGACCGGGGTTACGAGAAGATTGACGATAAGCTGCGCGCCTTGGGCGCGCGTATCGAGAGGCAGAAACAATGAAGAAGTATTTGAACTCATTAGCCGCTGTAGCGGTGTTGGCGGGTGCTGTCATGTTTTACATGAGACTTTCCAGCATGGGGCCGGAGTCGGAATCCGAGGCGCCGCCGCCATCACAATCGGAAGCTGCCGCGACGGAAACCAACCCGGCCGCGACGGAAACGCCCGCGAAGCCGGAGGCCGCCGCTCCCGCGCCTGCCGTGGCGGAGAAACCCGCTGCGGAAACGCCGGCAACAACGCCAGCCGCTCCGGCGATGCCGGCAGCGACTACGCCGGCAGCACCGGCGGAAACCGCCGCGCAACCCGCAATGCCGGCACCGGCCGCTCCGGCGCAACCGGCAGCTCCAGTTGCCGAACAACCAGCCGCCCCACCCGCGCCGGCGCAGCCGGCGACGCCCGCTCCCGCGCAACCCGCGCCTTCGGTTGCCGCGACGCCGACGCCGGCAGCAACGCCCGCCGCGCCGGCAAAACCAGCCGTCGCAGCTCCGGCGATTCCCGCACCTGCGTCCGCCATTCCTGCGCCGACCTCTGCGATGCCGGCGCCGGCAGCGCCTGTGGCTCCGGCACCGGTTCAAGTGGCAATCGCAAAACCGCCGCCTGCTCCGGCACCACCCGCCGCGCCGGCGCAACCGACGAAACCATTGGTGCAGTTGACGGCGGATGATTTGGTTGCCCAGCTGCCGGCGAATGCGAGGAGCGCTTACAAGCTGGCCCATGCCACCGCCGACTCGAAGGGCGACATGATGGGAATGCGTTCGTGGCTGAGCATGTGGCGGCGGTATCTGACCGACCCGACACGGGCGTTGATCGAATTGGACATGGCAAAAATGTTGGTGCAAAACAAAGGGGAAACGCGCAACGAAGCGATGGCGAAGGCCGCCAAGCGAGCGAGTCTGACTGAAGCCAAGATGCTGACGCGGGGCGTTCGCGCCCGCAATGCCAATAACGCCGAGTTGTTGGAGTTGGTGGACAAGATGGATCAGGACATTGATCGCGATCTGAGTCAGGTCAAATAAGCCGCAAGGCAGGCACGGATGTTTCAAACGCTTTCCGACAAACTCCAGTCGGTTTTTAAAAACCTCCGCGGCTTCGGCAAGCTGACCGAGAAGAATATCGCCGACGCCCTCCGCGAGGTGCGGATGGCGTTGCTCGAAGCCGACGTCAACTACAAGGTCGCGAAGGATTTCATCGAATCGGTCAAGACGAAGGCGCTTGGCCAGACGGTTCTCGACAGCGTCACGCCCGGCCAGCAGGTCGTCAAAATCATTTTCGACGAACTGGTGGCGCTCATGGGCGCGCAGCAGGCAGCGCTGGACCTGGGCCGGTCGCCATCGGCCATCCTGCTCTGCGGCCTGCATGGTTGCGGCAAAACCACCACCGCCGGCAAACTGGCCCGCCTGCTGGCGAAGCAAGGCCATCATCCACTGCTGGCCGCGTGTGACGTTTACCGGCCCGCCGCCGTCACGCAACTCCAGACGCTCGGCAAACAGCTCGGCATCCCGGTCCATGCCGTGCCCGGTGAGACGGACGTGCTGAAGATTGCGCGCGGTGCGATGGAAGCCGCGGCGGCGCAGGGACGCAACATCATCATTTTTGACACCGCCGGGCGGTTGCAGATTGACGAGCCGCTGGTGCAGGAGTTGGTGCGTTTGAAGGAAGCGGTGGACCCGCGCGAAATCCTCCTCGTGGCCGATGCCGCCACCGGCCAGCAGGCGGTGGATATCGCCTCTCGTTTCAACGCCGCGCTGGGACTGACGGGCATCGTGCTCACCAAGCTCGACGGCGACAGCCGCGGCGGCGCGGCGCTGTCCATGCGCGCGGTCAGCGGCAAGCCGATCAAACTGGTTGGCGTCGGCGAGAAACTCGAGGATTTGGAGCCGTTCCATCCGGACCGGATGGCGTCCCGAATCCTCGGCATGGGCGACGTGGTAAGCCTGGTGGAGAAGGCCCAGGAGACGTTCGACGAGGCTCAGGCCGGAAAAATGCAGGAGAAACTGCGCAAAGCCGACGTGAATTTGGAGGATTTCCTCGACCAGATGCAGCAGTTTAAAAAGATGGGTCCGCTTGAGAATGTGCTTGGCATGTTGCCCGGTATGAGTAACATACGCGACCTTTCGGTTGAGCAGAAACAGCTCAAGCGCATGGAGGCGATCATCCAGTCGATGACGCCTGCCGAACGCCGGCGGCCTGAAGTGATAGATGGCCACCGGCGCCAACGCATCGCCCGCGGCAGCGGCACGACCGTGGCCGACGTGAACCAGTTGTTGAAACAGTTCTGGGCGATGAGAAACCTAATGAAGCAAATGCCACGGCTTGGTCGTAAAATGGCCAAGATGGGTGGCTTCAAACTTCCGGCGCGCTGAAGCGGCCGGTCAGGAGATGTGAAATGGCAGCAGTGATTCGGTTAACGCGGATTGGCGGCAGAAACGACCCATGTTATCGCGTGGTCATCGCGCACAAGCGCAGTCCTCGCGACGGCAAGAGCATTGAGCAGATCGGCACGTACGATCCGCGCAAGAAGGGCAGCAATTGCGTGTTGAAGATGGAACGTGTGGATTACTGGCTGAGCTGCGGCGCCCAGCCCACCGAGACGGTGGCGAACCTGATTCGCACCGCGCGCAAGCAGGCGGCCGCCGCGGCGGCTGCGCCCGCGCCCGCCGCTGAAGTCAAACCGGCCTGACAACCCGCAAGCCGCGGGGTTGAGCGATGCCCATGAAAGAGTTTGTGGAGTATGTGGCCCGCGCGCTGGTGGATAATCCCGCCAGCGTCCAGGTCACCGAGACGGAGCGAAACGGCGCGCGGGTTCTGGACCTGAGCGTTGATCCGTCGGATTTTGGCCAGGTGATTGGCAAACAAGGCCGTGTTTGCGCGGCCCTCCGCGCGCTGCTGAGTTGCGCGGCCGGCAAACTCGGCCAGCGCGTCGTTCTGAACATTGTGGAGCCGCCGGGGGAGCGAAGATCGTCGGGCGACGAGGTCGCGCCGCCCGAGGAGCCGGCCCCGCAGGAGTAGTGCGACGGTCGCCGCCGGCATCCGTCGCGCCGGAGATTGTCCGTGAAGTTCGACATCCTGACCATTCTCCCAGAAATGCTTCGCGGTCCGCTGGACGAGAGCATCCTGAAGCGGGCTCAGGAGAAGAAGCTGGTGGAGATTTGCGTGCGCAATCTGCGGGATTGGACGCACGACAAGCACCGCACGACGGACGACCGGCCGTTCGGCGGCGGACCCGGCATGGTCATGAAGCCGGAACCGATCTTTGAAGCCGTTGAGGAGTTGAAACGCGGCAGTCCGGACGCGTGGGTGGTCATGCTCACGCCGCAGGGACGGCCGTTCGACCAGCAGGCGGCGCGGGCGCTGGCCGCCCGCGGGCACGTGATCATGGTCTGCGGCCATTACGAGGGCGTGGACGAACGCGTGCGCGAGGCGCTGGTGGACGAGGAAATCTCCATCGGCGACTACATCTTGACTAACGGCGCTTTGGCCGCCATGGTGGTCGTGGACGCCACAGCGCGGCTCGTGCCGGGTGTGCTGGGCCATGCCGACAGCGCGAAGGACGAATCCTTCAGCAATGGCTGGCTGGAATACCCGCAATACACGCGGCCGGCGGAGTTTCGAGGCATGACGGTGCCGGAAATGTTGCTGTCCGGCGACCACGCGGCCATTGCGGCGTGGCGGCTGGAACAGAGCCGCCAGCGCACGCGCCGGCAGCGGCCGGATTTAATGAAACAGGAAGAGAAGAAGTAGAATAGCAGTCGCTGTATAAGTTTGCTGTAGCGGCGGTCTATGACCGCCGAAATCGAGTGTGCAATGAACAGTCGGCGGTCATAGACCGCCGCTACAGATTTTAAGACGAGAAGAAGTAGAACGGAGTTGGAAACATGAACATCATTGAAGCCATTACGCAGGAACAACTGAAGAAGGACCGCGGAAATTTCCGCGTCGGCGACAGCGTTCGCGTCCATACGAAGGTCATCGAGGGCGACAAAGAGCGCATCCAGATTTTTGCAGGTGTTGTCATCGGCCGCCGCGGCCATGGCATCGGCGAGACCTTCACCGTCCGCCGCATCAGCTACGGCGAGGGCGTCGAGCGTATTTTCCCGCTCCATTCGCCCCGCCTCGAGAAGATCGAGGTCGAGCGCGAAGGCTCCACCCGCCGCGCCAAGCTCAACTACCTGCGCGGCCGCAAAGGCAAGCAGGCGCTGGCCGTTGACGAGAAGATGATGACCGCTGAAGAATCGGCCGCCGCTTCCACGGCCAAGACCGAGGCGAGGGCCGTTGCCAAAGCCGAGGCGAAGGCTGCGGAAACCGCCAAAGCCGAGGCCAAAGTCGCCAAAGCTAAAACCGAAGCGCCCGCCGCTCCGGCGAAGCCCGCCGAAGCTCCCAAAGAGCCGGCGAAGTAAACAGCGCGGGGCGGACGTAGAGCGTTGAGCGTGGAGCGCGAAAGGCGAAACGCGAAATGGAAACGTGAAGGACGCCTCGCCCACGGCCCAAGCCGCTTCGCGATCCGCGATTCGCGTTTCCCGTTCCCCGTTAGCTCCCCGCCCGAGTTTCCGCTTCGAGCGCGCGGCGGCGCGGAGTGGCGCGAAGATCATTGCCGGCGTGGACGAAGCCGGGCGCGGGCCGCTGGCCGGGCCGGTCGTCGCAGCGGCGGTGATTCTGCCCGACGGTTTCAAGCTTCGCGGCCTCAACGATTCCAAGCAGCTCACCGCTGAACGGCGTGACGAGTTTTTCCAAGTCCTCACCGGCGACCCGCGCGTCGTTTTCGGCGTCGGCATCGTGGAGGCGGATTGGATTGACCGCATCAACATCCTCCAAGCCACGCACCGCGCGATGGCCGAGGCGCTGCGGCGCCTGCCAGTCCAGCCGGACCATGTGCTGGTGGACGGTCTGCCGGTCAAGAGCTTCACGATTCCCCAGACCGCCATTGTTAAAGGCGACGCCCGCAGTTTCTCCATCGCCGCCGCCTCGGTTATCGCGAAGGTGACGCGGGACCGGCTGATGCTGGCGCTGCACGTGCAATATCCGGTTTACGGCTTCGACCAGCACAAAGGCTACCCCACGCCGGATCACCTCGCCGCGTTGCGCGCCCACGGCCCGTGTCCCATCCACCGCCGCACCTTTGGCCCCGTGCGGGAACGACTCGTTCAAGGCGAGATGGCACTCTGATCGGATTACGGTCCCAGACCTGGAGGTTTTGAACTTGCAGCGCATCCGGCGCGCGTTACCATGCGGTTCTTGTGAGAACCGTGAGGTTATGGAGCGGGGTGCGCGGAGGCAACCGGAGGTAAAGACAATGTCCCGACGATTCCTGTGGTTGCTGGCGGCGCTTATGGGGTTGACCGCTTCGGTTTTCGGCGAGTTACTGGACAAAGAGCAGTTGCGCCAAATGGCGAAGCTGCCGACCGTCAATTTGATGTTTTCCTTCGGTGTTGATTCCCTCAACGGCTTTACCTCGGAACCAACGCTTTCGGCCGCTGAAGCGACGGCGCAAATCACCGCCATCAAGAAAACGCAATCATCTCACACGGCTGACGCGGCGTGGTATGACCGATTGGGCGATCTCTACGGGCAGGCCAAGGACACTAATGCCGCCATGCGCGCCTATGCCAAAGCCGCCGGTCTCTACCAGCGGCAACTGAAAACGCAACCGGATGACGCCGCCATCTGGCTTGCCTATGGCGCGGTCCTCGGTGGCGCCGGCAAGCCTGCGGAAGCTGAAACTGCGATGCGCCAAGCGGTGAAAGTCGCGCCGCAGAATGCCGCTGCGTGGCTCCAGTTGGGCAACTTCCTGTCGGGACGGGCCGCCGTCACGTTACTGCCCTCATTGTCGAAATTGAACTTGAACGAGATGCCGGTTGACGGAGTGCCGTTCCATAAAACCATTGCCGCCGTCACGGAGCATCCGCCGACCTCGGAGGCACGCGCAAAGGCTCAACGGTTGATAGCCGAGGCGGATGATTGTTTTGACAAAGCCGTGGTTGTCGCGCCTCAAAAGGAGGAGTCTTACATCAAGCGCTACGCTAACCGCACCTTTGTCCACGCGTGGTTTCGAGCGGCTCTTGAAAAACAACCGGCATCGCCCCTGTTTTTGTTTGCCCCTGATGCAATGGGCGACTTGCGCCGCGCCGCCCAACTCGGTTCTGAGGACTACCTGGCGCAACGCTATTGTGTCATTACAGAGTTCTTGTATGAGATTTATCGCCAGCGTCTCCATCTCGAGAATCTGTGGGATGCGTGGGACAAACTGCCGGGGGACACACGCAAACGCATCCATGAAGCCGAGGCCCGCTTGGTCGCGGTTTCCGTGTCCGTTGACAAGACCAAGGCCGGTGGCGCAGCCGAGGCCCTTGGCATTTTTCAGTATTTCTTGCACGGCGACTCCACCAACTCTGTGGCGACGCTGCGCCGCGCCGTCGCGATCGATCCTACCCGTGAGCAGGCTTGGGACATGCTTCTCGGCATTCTTTTTACCTCCCAGCACACCAACGACATGCTTGTGGTGTGCCAGCAACGGCTGGTCGCCACCCCATCTGTGCGAAACCACCTGCTCTTGGCGAAGGTATGGGATATGCAAGGCCGGCAACGTGAAACGGAAGCCCAGGTTCGCGCCGCGCTGAAACTGGGTCCCAAAGATGTTCTCGTCAATCTCGCCCAAGCCGCCATGAGCGTCCGTTGCGCGCACGATGCTGCGGGTTTGAGACGCGCCGCACAACATCTCGCCGCCGTTGCGAAGTTGATGAACGATGACACGCCGCGCGAGCAGCAAGCCGACCTCGCCGTTCTCCAATGCATCCATGCCGCGTTGAGCGGACAAACGAACAAAGCCAGACAACACATTGAGCGCGCCCTGCGCCTTGATCCGAACAACGACCACGCGAAAAACCTGCTCAAATTCAAAGCCCTCCGCCCCGCGGGTGATTCCGCCTGACGGGAATCGTGCTCCATCAGACAATGGCAAGACCCTGGCGGCTTCGACCAGCACAAAGGCTACCCGACGCCGGATCATCTCGCCGCGTTGCGCGCCCACGGCCCGTGTCCCATCCACCGCCGCACCTTCGGTCCGGTGCGGGAGAAGTTGGTGCAGACGGAGATGGGGTTGTAGAAAGGCTCTCAACCGGCCTTGGCGTGCAAACTCAATCCGAGCGCCTCAACCACTTTGAGAACCGTGTCAAATCCGGGACTGCGCTCACCGGAGAGCGCTTTGTAAAGGCTTTCACGAGACAGTCCTGCATCGCGAGCAACCTGTGCCATGCCCTTGGCACGCGCGATATCTCCGAGCGCTTTGGCTATGAACGCGGCGTCTCCGTTGCTTTCTTCGAGACACGCCTCCAGATAAGCCGCCATCTCCTCCGGCGTGCGAAGGTGTTCGGCAACATCGTAACGGGTTGTCATCGTTTTCTTTTTCATAGCAACTGCTCCTAAAGATCACGTGCAAGGCGCAAGGCGGTCTTGATGTCGCGGGCTTGAGTGCGCTTATCCCCGCCCGCCAGCAGAATAACCAACTCATGGCCCCGCAGTTTGAAATACACCCGGTAACCGGGACCGTAATGGATTCGCAACTCGGAAACACCTTCGCCAACAGGCGCAACATCGCCGGGGTTTCCCGCCGCGAGCCGTTCTATCCTCACCTGCACGCGCGCCCTCGCTCGAAGGTCGCCCAGGCCGTCCAGCCACCGGGCGAAGATCTCGGTTTTGCGGATCTCCATCACCCATCAACTGTAGCCAATTGGCTACACATCGTCAAGCGGTTGATATGGTTCCCCGACGCCGGATCATCTCGCCGCGTTGCGCGCCCACGGCCCGTGCCCCATCCACCGCCGCACCTTCGGCCCCGTGCGGGAGAAGCTGGTGCAGACGGAGATGGGGTTGTAGTGGGCGAGTGCTTCGGTGCAGGAGAAGGGAATGAGCGTTACTGCAAGCAGGCGGTTCTTTGGTTTAACGTCCAAGCTCAACGCCCGGCGCTGGCAGCGCCCGTCCGCCGAAGCCGACGATGTTGTAAAACCAGTGACTCATAAAACTGAAACGCATAGCGCCGGTTCGCTGAAGCGCCTCGTTAGCCTCATCGTTCGAGTTTCTTCCTCTCATGCTCCAAAAGGTAATACTCCAACGCGACTGAGGTGTCCGTCCGGTCTTTCGCTTGTCTCCACAGTCGGCGAGTCTCGTCAATATCTCCCTGCTCGTATGCTCCCACGCCACCATAAAACAGAACCTGCCACTCATAATCCTCTCGGACTTGCGGTGGCTGGTCACGATAGCTGGCCTTAACCTGTGGCAGATCAATCTCCTGACGAAGAAACCTCGCAAGCAAACTCGAAAAGCCTGCTCCCATCACCGGCTGGCGCTTCCGCAGCAGCTTGTCGAACAGTGCAGCGGCCTCCTCGTGCCAGTCCTCGTCCTTCAACCAAACCGATGCAAACCAAAGCAAAAGGCCGGACTGAAATGTCCCAGTGCTCGAATATCCAAATTTACCTTTCAGCGCCTCATCACATGCTCTCGACCAGACTCTGCCAGCGCCATCCGTATCGCCCATCAGCCACAAAGTGACACCGAATCCACAGATCCAAACGTCACTGTGGTAACGCCCATGCAAGCGATAATCCAGCATCTCGCGCGCGGCGAAGCCGTGAAGCGCCGCCTGCAAATCACCGGCCTCAATTGCCGCCTTCGGCTGAGGCAGCTTTGAGATGTCCCACCAATCCTTAAGAAGTTCGCGCATGGAATGATGAGGCTAACATTTAGATTGAGCCTCTGATTTGTCGCATAACACGAGGGGGCGTGGCGGCAGATTAGAGGTTGTTTTTCACCTTGTCCACAGCGTTTTACGCGGCTGTAGCGGTCTCATATTAAACCTGCAAACACGAACAGGGCTACGGCCATCCGAAAAGCGCCACGCGGTTTCGGCGCGTGTGGAAGGACGCAACCGGCTCGGTATGCCTTCCCAGAGCGTCCCGAAGACCGTTGCGATTTTGACAGCGGTTTCCGCCGCTCCGGTTTTTTCGCATTCGTCACAATTTGAGCTTCCCCAACGCGCGGCGAGAGGCTAGAACATCGCCCGCAGCACGCAGAGTTTTCACCGAAAGGACGAACCGATATGTCAGGCCATAGCAAATGGGCGACAATTCGCCACAAAAAAGGCGCGCTCGACGCGAAGCGCGGGCAGATTTTTTCCAAGATCGCCAAGGAAATCATCGTGGCCGCCAAACAGGGCGGCGGCGATGCCGGCATGAACCCGCGCTTGCGCACGGTGTTGCTCAAGGCCCGGTCGGTGAATATGCCCTCGGACAACATTGACCGCGCCGTCAAGCGCGGCACCGGCGAACTTCCCGGCATCGTTTACGAGGAAATCACCTACGAAGGGTTTGCGCCCGGCGGCGTGGCGATGATCGTCGAGTTGCTCACCGACAACAAGAACCGCACCTCGGCGGAAATCCGCAACGTCTTTACCCGCAACGGCGGCCATCTTGGTGGCGGCGCGGTCAAGCATCTCTTCCACCGCCGCGGCCAGTTCCTCGTGGGCAAGGACAAGATCGGTGAAGACGACTTGATGACCCTCGCACTCGACGCCGGCGCGGAGGACATGACCACGACCGACGCGGGTTACGAGATCACGTGCGACCCCGCGCACTTCGAGGCGATCCAGAAGGCGCTCGACGGCAAGAACATCAAGCCCGAATCGGGGGAGTTGACATTCCTGCCGCTGAATCCGGTGCCGATTGCCGACGAGGGGACGGCGCGCACGGTGCTGCGCTTGTTTGGCGAACTCGAAGATCACGACGACGTGCAGAACGTTTACGCCAACTTCGACATAGCGGAAGAGATCCTGGCCAAGGCAGCGGAGTAGGGAGGAGTGGAGTGATGGAGCGTTGGAGTAATGGAGTATTGGGAACGGCAGCGGGTCGCTTCCTCAACGCTCCACCGCTTTATTTCCCAACCAACTTTTCGTCGGTGTCGAAAAGTTCTGAACGGTGGGGCGAGACTCCGTCGAGCCTCCATCCGGTCGCGACTGTGGTGAAAAACAGAGGCTCGACGGAGTCTCGCCCCACCTTGTTTGGTTGCAACCTTATTGCGCTGGGACTCCGATGATCATTCTCGGGGTAGATCCGTCCCTGCGCTCGACCGGTTATGGCGTCATCGAGGCGGCCGGCAACGAAATGCGCGGTCTGGCTTTCGGCGAGATCAAGAACGCGGCCAGCCTGCGGCAGTCGCAATGTCTGTTGCGCATCCACGACACGCTTCGCGATGTCATCGCCCGTGTGCGGCCCGATGTCGTTGCCATCGAGAGTATCATCTACGTCCAGTCCACCCGCGTTGCCATCATCATGGGCCACGCGCGAGGCGCGGCGGTGCTGGCGGCGGCGGCGGCGGGCCTGCCGGTTTACGAATACGCGCCGCGCAAGGTGAAGGCCGTCGTCACCGGTCTCGGCGGGGCGGGCAAGCTGCAGGTCGGGCGCATGGTGCGGGCGCTGCTGGGCTTGGCGGAGGTTCCGCCGCCGGATGCCGCGGACGCGCTTGCGCTGGCCATCTGTCACGCGCAGAATCAGCGCGGCATCGTCATCGAGCCGCCGAAACAAATCTGATGATGATAAAGAAGAGCAAAACCACG
>Ga0114951_10003568_pt1 | contig 15984 bp, 13 predicted proteins | sample AM7aDNAmetaG_FD_88677 | JGI IMG/M metagenome (GOLD analysis project Ga0114951, IMG submission 88677) | Freshwater microbial communities from Finland to study Microbial Dark Matter (Phase II) - AM7a DNA metaG | ecosystem: Environmental > Aquatic > Freshwater > Lake | place: Finland: Lake Alinen...
GAGTAAGTCAGGTGTGGAGTCGCATAGAAGCGATGAGGGTAAAGAATGAAGAGGTAGCGGCGCTGTTATCAAAGCTGGAAGTGGAGATAGCTAAGTGTGAAGTGTGAAGACGTGACCCCGATGAAATCGTCGCGCAAGCAAAAATGCATAGTGACATTTGCGCGGTCATGGATCGGCCTGGCAGCTACGCGGTGTCTGGGTAAACATGGCATTCATGTTATAACAGGTGATACCACCACCGTCGCAGCCGCGAACTTTTCGTGCTATTCGAAAGAGAATTTTGTCTACCCCGATCCTGATACGGACCCAGATGGATTCATCGATAAGCTGGTAGCTGTTGTCAAGGCTCACTCAGCCGTCGATACCGATCTGGTTCTCATGCCGATCTTTACCGATATCTACCAGATCCTGTGTCATAAGGACCGTTTCGAAGGGCTGGTAAAAATGGTATTGCCGCCGAAAGAATCGTATGAGCTCGTGCGTAATAAGGCTCGGTTGGCCGAACACTGTATGCAGCTCGGGATACGCATCCCTCCGACGTACGCGGCTAATAGCGCAGGAGAATTTGATGAGTGTGCGCGAAAGGCGGATTACCCGGCCTTCGTGAAGTTGCCGACAGGTTCGGCCTCGATCGGTGTATGCAAAGTCTCGTCATGCGAGGAAGCGATCAGTGCGATCAGTGATATGATCCGTCGTTATAATATCGTGACTCCCGGGCTATTGCCGATTCTTCAGACGGCAGTTGGGGGAGGTGACTATTGCTCGACATTTCTTTTTGATCATGGTGAATATCGCGCGTCGACGACCTATCACAATATCATAGATTTTCCGAGGGATCAGGGAGTGGGTGCATTACGGGAGACGGTGGATGCGCGGCCTTTGGAGCAGATTGGCAAGGAGCTTTTACGAAGGCTTAGCTGGAACGGTGTCTGTGAGATCGATTTCAGGTGGGACGGTGTTTCCGAGCCGTGGCTTATCGAAGTAAATCCGCGTTTTTGGGGAGGGCTCGCGCAATCGATCGAGTCAGGCTGGATCTATCCGATCTGGATGTACAATCTTGCGGTAGCCGGAAAGATTGAACCGCAAAAACCCGAAAAAATCGACGTGCGCACAGTGAACCCGGGGTTGATAATAATGCGGATGTTCCAGGATTTCGTTGATGCCAAGGATTCGATGCCTATTATCGCGCGAGCATGGGATGAATTCAATTGCGAGCAAAAGAAGAAAGGTGCTGTGGCGGCGGCTCAACTTCTCAATAAAGTCGGCGGTGCTATCGGCTTGCCTATGCGTCTGCAGGCCGTAATGAAACTTATTAAAGAGGAGCACGGGGCGATCAGTGAATTTTTTTCGTGGGATGATCCCCTGCCAATCGTCGGCCTGATCTATCCTCTACTGGTCTATGTTAAACATGGCGCGATCACGCCCGAGCTACTCGTGGGGGAGAAGGGCATACATAAAGATGAACCGGCGGATTGACGAATGTTAAAAAAGGGATGGCTCTTTTTAAGCGCTATGCCGCGTATTTTTCACGCGCGCGTGAGGCCTGGCAGAAAGTGTCCGTCAATCGGCCTGGCCGTGTCCGATGCTTGGCCCGACCGGTATCAGTTTAGGAGACTGCCATACGACCTGGCACTGGCGCGCTTAGGTGCGCGCGTGGTGACGCTGGTGCCGTATCATTTGAAGCGGATTGACCGAATGCTCAATGGTATTCATGGGCTCGTGCTTGCCGGCGGAGAGGATGTCTATCCGAGACATGCCGGCGTGGAAAAGCACGGTTCCCGTGATACGAATTTGGACAGGGACACCTTTGAGCTTGCTCTGCTGGACAGAGCTAGTGAGACTGGAATTCCGGTGCTGTGCATTTGTCGCGGCGCGCAGTTGCTTGCAGTTTGGGCGGGCGGGCGTCTCGAAAGCCAGGACCACGATGCCAGGCGTATGAAATACCATTTCAGCTCGGTCAGGAGACTGGCCCGGCATCATGTTGATATGAGGCCCGGAACGCGCCTGTGGGATATTTTCGGCGATAAGCCGGTACATACCAACTCGTTTCATCATCAGCGGATCACTGATCCCGGACGGTTGCGTATATCCGCCATTGCCGGTAAAAAGGATATCGAAGGAGTGGAACTGCCCGGCGAACGGTTTGTCGTCGGTGTGCAATGGCATCCGGAACTGCAGGCTATTTTTAGCGATGCCAACCAGAGATTGTTCCATGCCCTAGTTGACGAGGCGCGCAAGGTTCAGTCTTTAGAATAAAAAGTGGTCGGTCTTAAAGTGAGAATAATGAAGATGATCTATGCGAAGCTTCACAATTTTGCGCGGAGTAGCGAAAGCGGGATCTCTTGCGCTACTTTTTTATTGAAAACGGACCAGTCCCTATAGAAAGGATATATATATTATGAGAAGGATAGCTCTTGTCTCCTGCATTGTGGCGTTTTTGTTTCTATCCTCCCAGTCCTATGCACAACAAAGGACTACCATCATTAAGGAAGTTTTTGGGCCGAAGTACACAGCTCGGGATGTCGTGCCGGAGAGCGAGCGATTTGAGATTGGGGTGGGGGCATGGCCCTCGACCGACAGGCTGGACTCATTTGTCTACTCTTCGAGCGAATGGATAGACGGTAATGTCCTCCGCGCAAATCGGGGAGATACTATTTCTAAGTTGGAGTACAAGCTGCCTTCCTGCATGACGATCATAGACATAGGTGCGTATCTATTCGGTTTTTTATATGCGGATGCGTCCATGGGTGTCGGCCAGGTCGTCGGCCAGCAGAAAGACTACGACTGGTATCCGCAGGAGCGATATGATGCCAGATCATTGTACGATTCGTCTGCCGATGGAAATACTATAACCTGGGATGCGAACGCCGAATTGCGCTGTGTCGATTGGAATAATGGCAAAAGCTTTATAGATCTCTCTCTTGGATATCTCTATTACCGAGAAAGCGTAGTGCATCTTCACGATACCACGACTGTTATTGCCCAGGATTACCTGCCCAGCAATACGCCGCTGGCAGGACATGATTCGCAGGACAAATATACTTTTGATGGTTTCAGGATAGGAAGCCGCTGTAGATGGGAGGTATTTGATAGGATCGCTTTTAAGGGCCGCGTCGGTGTTATACCATGGATGAATGCGATCAATAAAGGTTATTGGAATCTGCGGCAGACACAGTTTTTAGGCACATCGGCCGGAACCGCCGTCGACTTAATGGGAGGTTTCGAATTCAGAATAACCAAAAATTTCCTCATAGAGGCCGGTTATAAGTACATGTATTTCGAATCTTATAAAGGCATGCAGAGGACTCGCGCCATCGACAGCGAAGAATGGAGCGAGATAGGCTTCTCGGCGAAATCCGAACGCGGAGGCTTTTATTTTAAGGGAAATCTAAAGATGTAAAAGGAGGGGGATATGGGGAGAAAATTGATTTTATGTATTTTGTTTTTAGTTGCGGTAGGTTTAACTACAAATAGTATTTATGCTCAAGAATCATCAGTTGATTATAAACAATTGGTTGCCAAGTGCAGTGAGGCGATTAAGCAGGCAAAATCATACTGTGCTAAGATGGAATATAAAAACTCCTTTACAATTAACTCGCAAGAAAATAAAGGTAATTCCGCAGAGTTACATATAGTCTTTATAAGCCCGGACAGATTTAAGATAGAGCAAGTTATAGATGAGGGCAAGGATGAGAATTTGTGGGACGGCTGGATATTGATAGGCAATGATTATTATGTTCTTAATGCGGCCTTCGGTTGGGAAAAGGGAGATGATGAAAATCGCATATCAATGTGTAAAGCCTATTCTCCCGAAGGTATTATAAGACAATTAGAAGGCATCGAAAAGACATACAAGAGAGACTCTATAAGGCTTGTTACTAAAGACGGAATAGAGTGTTTTGTGATCAAATATTTATTTGGCAAAGAATCAGTTGATATGAAATCTTTACCCCCAGAATTCATAGATAGCAAAGTAAGCGGAACATATGAAATCTGGATAAATAAAAATAATTATTTACCATTAAAACAATCAGAAGAAGCCTCCTATTATTTAAATGAGCAAAATAAAGCGACCTCATCAACGAACTTAAGCTATTCTTCATATGGCGAGAATAAGATAAAGATTGATAAGCCCGCGCTCGGCAGTAAGACCTTCTGATTTTTAAAATAGGGGGCAAAGATCCCTTCAATATAGCGTAAGACAAATGTAATGGTTATGATGATTTGACATCTAACTTTTTAGGTGTATACTTTTGACATGGCTCGGCATAATCCGATAGGTTAAAAAATGGGGTGCACAATGAAGATTAGGCGGGTATTATTTATTGTTGGCGCATTTATCATCCTATGTTTCTTACCGACAGCCGCATTCGCGGCGGACGGCACTTATACCGATGCGGTCACCGGAGGCAACTGGAGCGATCTTGGGAATTGGAACTACGGTTTAGGCCCTATAGCTAATGGTACAGGGTCAACCGGTGATTTTAGCACGATTAACATTACAGCAAATAATACGGTATATCTGAGCGGAGGCGTTACCCGCACGATCGGTAGCCTGAAGTTCGGGGATACTACACCGTCCGACCATGGGTGGATTATATCGAACAATAACATAGCGGCGAATACTTTAACACTCGACGGAGGCACGCCGACCATCACCGTTGGTAATCTGGGTACCGGGACGACTACCATCAGTGCAGAGGTCATAGGGACCGGGGGCACTACCAAAGCAGGCACGGGGACTCTGGCGCTCAATAAAGTCGTAGATCTTGCCGGTGATTTTACTATTTCGGGTGGAGCTGTAACGCTCGCCGCTTCTGATGGCGACTTCGCGGTCGGCGGGAATTGCAATCTGAGCGGAGGCACACTTAATGCCGGAACCAATGCCGCTCTCGCATTTATTCTGGACGGTGCGGGCACTCAGAATCTTACGTCTAACGGACAGTCATTCTATAATCTGCGGTATTCCGGCACCGGAAGACTTGTTCTCCAGGATGCGTTGAATGTAGGTCTCAACCTGACCAGTAATGGCACCGGTACGTTCGATTGCAATAATCAGACCGTAACGATCAATGATTTCAATAATACGAGCGGGACTTTTATTGCGCCTACCTCGTCTACCTTCACTATATCGGGAGGCTGTGATCTTCGTAACGGCACTTTTACTCCAGGCGCAGGTACTGTTACCTTCAACGGAGGCGGGACCCCTGATCTTATTACTGCGGGCCAGCACTTCAATAATGCAGTCTTCACGGGCAGCATGAATATGCTTTTGAACTCGCTTATAGTAGATGGCACTCTTCAGCTCAGTGGTGGTGCCAATCTGCAGACCAATGCCCTTAATGCCACCGTGACGGGGCTTACGACCATTTTAGCCGGGACTTACACTGCCGGGGCCGGCACACATGCTTTTAACGGAGGCCTTTCGTTCGACGGCGGCACCATTAACGGCACGGGTACGATCTCAGGTTCCTCCTACAGCCTTACGAACGCCGGCACGATAAGTGCCATCCTCTCAGGTCTGGGCGTTACTCTCACAAAGACCGGAGCGGGCACGGCTACGCTATCGGGTAGTAATACCTATACAGGATTGACCGATGTGCAGGCGGGCACTTTAACGCTTGGGAAGGCCGGCGGCACGATCGCAGATACGGCGCCGGTTAAAGTCAGTGGCGGCACCCTCAACGTTGCTAATTCCGATACAGTAGGCGCTGTCGAGCTTTCGAGTGGAACGATAAGCGGGGCGGGAACCCTCACCGGATCTTCCTATAGCCTTACTAACATGGGCACGATAAGTTCCATCCTTGCCGGCGGGGGCATTACTCTCACAAAGACCGGAGCTGGCACGGTAACTCTATCGGGCAATAACACCTATACCGGGCTGACCGATGTGCAGGCCGGTACTTTGTCGCTGGGAAGAGCCGGTAGCACGATAGCGGATGCGGCACCGGTCAAAGTCAGCGGCGGCACCCTCGACGTTGCCAATTCCGATACTGTGGGCGCTGTTGAGCTCTCAAGCGGGACGATAAGCGGAGCCGGGACGCTGACAGGAGCCTCCTATAACCTTACAAATACAGGCACCATAAGTTCTATACTCGGTGGCGGGGGCATTGCGCTCACCAAGACAGGCGCCGGAACGGCCACGCTCTCGGCCAGCAATACCTACACAGGACTTACCGACGTGCAGGCGGGCACGCTGGCTTACGGCGCGAACAATATTATCGCTAACGCTGCAAATATTAAAGTCTCAGGCGGCACGCTTAATGTCGGCGCCTTTAACGATACAGTTAATAATGTGCAAATGACAGGCGGCGGGATCAGCGGCACTACCGGCGTATTAACGGCCACCACGGATTTTGATATGCAGGCAGGCACGGTTTCCGCTATTCTCGGCGGTAACGTAGGTCTGACAAAGACCACGGCGGGAACCGTAGCGCTTAACAGTGCCAATACCTATACAGGAACTACGACGATCACTACCGGTACGTTACAGGCCGGTAATGCAAGAGCTCTGGGTACGGGCGCCGGCGGCGTTGCGAACAACGCCACGCTCGATATCGGATCGACGACTTTGAATATAGGCGGTAATTATATTCAGGGCGCGGGCGCAACGCTCAAGGTCGCCATTAACGGCACCGCCAGCGGTTCTATAGTCGCGACCGGAAACGCTACTGTGAATGCGGGCGACCCTCTCATTCTGGCCGTCTCGAATTATGTTCCGAACAACGCCACTTATACGATCGTAGACGGCGCCGGCGGCGCGGGTGTGGTCGCCCCCCCGCCATTACCGTCACCGGAGGCAACCAGGCGACATTTACCGCGACAACTGTCGGCGCAGATCTGGTGCTGACAGCAAACCGCACTGCGAACGGTTTCGCCAGCGATGCCACGACCGGGAACTCCAACGCCTCTGCGGTTGGCACCGTTCTCGATACCATCACAAGCCCTTCAACCGATATGACAACGGTTCTGAACACTATGGGAAACTTAAGCAACTCGCAAGTGGCCTCAAGTCTGAATATGATGGTTCCCCAGGTCGATGCCGGTGTTATTAACACAAGCACGACCGCTCTCAATAATTTCGTCGGAGTCGCCATCGACAGGGTGGAGAATGTCCTGACTATTGCCCGCGCCCAGGATTCGGCCATAACCGGCATGTCCGCCGGCGAAGAGGGCAAGGCCAACGGCATCTGGGGCAAAGGGTATGGCAGTTATCTGACGCAGGGCACGCGTAACAATGTCGCCGGATATGATGCGTGGAACGCCGGCACCGCGCTCGGCGCCGATCATCTCTTCGGAGACAGCGTTACACTTGGCGCGAGCGGCGGCTATGCCTACGGGAATGTCGATGGGGATGTCAATAACGCAAACACCTATATCAATAGCGCGCAGGTTACTCTATACGGAGGATATACAAATCAGAACAAACCTTATTTCATCGACGCGGCCGGATCTTTTGCGTATAACTGGTATGATGGAACGCGTGATATAAATGTCGGAAACGTTATATTCCGCACGGCGAATGCTTCATATGTGGGCCAGCAATATGGTGTATATCTCGGCGGTGGCTACAAGATCAATGCAACAAAAAATATAGAATTTACGCCTCTTATGTCGCTTCAGTGGAACCATCTCCACCTGGGCAGTTATACCGAAACAGAGGCAGGAGCGCTTAATTTGAGCGTAGCCGGCCAGGACTACGACCAGCTGCAGTCCGGGCTAGGCGCAAGGATCGCAACCCCCGTGAAGTATAAATGGGGCACCTTCACTCCGGAAGCCCACGGTAAATGGTTCTATGACTTCATCGGAGATCCATTCGCGTCCACGTCTAATTTTAACGGCGGCGGCGCGGGATTCGGTTCCAATGGATGCAAGCCCGCGCTCAATAGCTTCAATGCCGGCGGTCAGTTGATATTCGATTTTAAGAACGACATCTCGATCATAGGCAACTGCGATACGGAGATGAAGGACCAGTTCTTCGGGATCTATGGCTCGGCGACGCTGAGGTATGATTTCTGATAAGCTTTAACATGACCGATAAGATCTTCTCCGCCTTATGTGTTGCCCTCTTGCTTTCATTCTGTTTATCGGCCGGACTTTCGGTAGCCGCGCCTTCATTTATGGAGCGGGCGTATGGGGCCCAGAAAAGAGCATGTCAGGCCGGTTTCAATAAAGAATATATGAAATCCGGCATCTTCACGCTCGCTACATACCGGCGATTCGGCGTTCCTTCCGACACCATCCGAGTTTATATAGAAGGTGATGGAAGGGCATGGGAGACCAAAAGCAGGCTCTCCGAAGATCCCACCCCTTCAAATCCTCTCGCCTTAGTATTAGCCACAGACGATCCTTCCGATACCGTAGTTTATATCGCAAGACCCGGTCAATTTCCTCCGCCAAATACTACTAAATGCGATCCTGCGTATTGGTCCAGCCGCCGGTTTGCGCCGGAAGTCGTTGAGGCATTCGACAAAGCTATCGATATATTGAAGGGAAAATCAGGGGCTAAGAACGTAGAGCTTGTAGGGTATTCCGGGGGCGGGGCGATCGCTGTCCTCGTAGCTGCGCGGCGAAACGATGTCTCGGCCATCCGCACCGTAGCGGCCAACCTTGATCCAAAGGCATTATGCGATTATCACAAAGTAAACCAGCTCGATGGTTCGATGGATCCTCTCGATGTCGCGCAAAAAGTGGCCGGCATACCTCAACGTCACTTTATCGGCCCGAAAGATAAAGTGGTTCCATCTTTCATAGCCGGCTCTTTCGTAAAAAAAGAGGGTAATACCGATTGTGATTGCATTACCACCGTTGACGGCGCCACGCATAAAGACGGTTGGCGTGAGAAATGGAAAGAGCTTCTATTAATGCCGCTAACTAATGGAAGACCTCAATGAAGATTGAAGCTGGAAGCGGAGATAGCTAAGTGTGAAGTGTGAAGACATGACCCCAAATGAAATTACCATAAATGGTATAAATATTGCATATCGCCAACAGGGTCAAGGCCGCCCTGTAGTCTTTGTTCATGGATTTGCTTCATCCTCATATACATGGCTATCCCTGGTAAAATTATTACCACCTACCTTCAGATATATCGCGTTGGATTTGAAAGGTTTCGGACGTTCCGATAAACCCCGGGACAAAGCATATTCAGCATATGATCAGGCAGATATACTAACCGAGTTTATCAATAAACTCAATCTGGACAACGCGATAATAATCGGTCACTCCTTCGGAGGAATGGTGAGCCTTCTCGCCGTGCTTTCGGGACGCATAAAAAAATCTATTGGAGGGCTTGTCCTGATCGATAGCGTGGCGTACTTTAAGCATATGCCAGAATTTATAGCAAAATTGAGAATACCTGTGGTAAGCATGCTCGAGCTGGAGCTTCTTTCATCGCGTAAATTAGTGCGGCAAGTAATGGAAGAAGCCTTTTATGATAAATTAAAAATATCCGAAGAGATGATAAATGAATACACGCAATACCTGAACTTACCGGGCGCAAAAACAAGCCTTATAAGAAGCGCCGCTCAATTTATATCCGAGGAGATGAAACATGTGCATGAAAAATTCAGTCAAATCGATATCCCTACGCTCATAATCAGCGGGGTGGATGATCGGTTGATTCCGGTCCAGGAATCATATTATCTGAAGCGCGATCTTCAGCATGTAGAGCTAAAAGTTATTCCCCAGTGCGGACATTCTCCGCAGGAAGAATGTCCTGGCGAGACGGCAAAGATCGTTCTGGAGTTTTTAGAAAAGTCCGAAAGCAATCCTCTGGCCATAAAAATAGCCACATTTCCGACGAACGTTAAAATGAAAATAAATGAACTTATCGATAAATGGACACCATCCACCCTGGTCTTCATCGTTTTCCTATCTTTCATTATTTTACCGCTTAAAGTGCTTAAGCGATTTGGGTACAGATCAAAAGGAAGTGGGTGGCGAACAATAACGCAATCGTATTTAAGGACGGAGCATTCGAAATTTATCTTAGCTGCCTTCAGATTAAACGTGTGGTCCGATATGCTGCCCGGAGACGATAATGACCTGGCTCTTACAAAGGCCCATGTCGTCGAGAGACTGGCGCTATTTCTAAGGAATCATCTGATCACCCATCTGCGGTTAGAGTGGGGACGTTTCTCGGCCAAAAAGGAGATAAAATATCCTGTTGATATAGTCTGCGCCGATTTTAATGACGATGGGACGTTAAATAGTATCGATCCACATTTCGACAGTCGGTGGAATGTGTTCGGGGCCATTTCAGAAGGCCGTAAGCAGTTATTGAATGCTTCCATCGTGAATGCTTACAATGCCCTGAAAGACGTTAAAGACGAGAAGCGCCCCGGAAAACTGAAAAAAAGATTGATGAAATGGATACGCGCCAACAGATCCGTCTCGAGGGAAGAACACGCGCAGAGCGTCGATTACCTGAAAAAGGTTTTGAACAGCACCTTTATCCATTTTGAGACATTGCCTTATCCGGATAAGCGCGGCACGACCGAACGTTTTAAATATCCAAATTTTATGAAACGGAAGCATCCCGGCTTCGGGATCTTTAACATATGCTGTAGATTAACGGCGAATTATGCCGAGGCAGACTTTTGGTTCCAGATATCTCACATCCTTATCGATGGGGTTCCTATGCAGGAGATCCTGAACACTTTTAAGGCTGAATGGACGACATGCGGTGATCCGGTATTTCCTTCGGTAACATATGAAAAAAAACAAGGCAAAGAGATCGTCCCTGATCCGTGTTCTACCGAAGGCTCCGAAAGGTGCCTATATAGCGGAAGCCAATTCATCGATTTCCGATTATTTCTTAAAATGAGAGAAGAATTGACCGCCCGCTATGCGCGTGAATTATCGGCGCCCATCACGGTAATCAGCATGCTCGGCTGGGGCCTGGCGCACCATGATGCATTTGCCGGACGCAAATTCCTGTTTCCGGTGGATCTGCCGGCTGTCGGAAAAAATGAGCGTACGCTGGGATTCGTTGCCATCCGTCCGTCTTCTTATTTTAGCGGCCACCCGGATAAAGACGGCTTCCTGGTATATCAGATGGAATTTAACAAAAGGCTGTATAAGACACAGGCCAGGATAAGCGAGATCTATAAATTATTTGAGACGCTGGCATTATTGCCGTCACCCATATACCGGCTTGCGAAGAAATTTGTGAGGTCAGGACTTTCTGAGATGATCGGGTCCGTAGTTATTACTACGATTAAGGATGCAGATTTTTTTGTAGCGCCATTCAGCGACATCATACTCGATGGTTTTATCGCGTTCGGGAATTTCTCTATGCGCACGAAGGATGGCGATATGGTCGGGCTGGTGAGCGTTAAGAGCACTAAAGAGAACGCGATCCGGTATATTAACGCGGTAGAAGACGTGGTCGCGGATTTCGGTAAATACTTATAATTTTTTAACGAATATTTTTTCTACTTTGAAATTTTTCCAGTACGAATCGAACCAGCCGATTCACTGCTTCCTGAGATATGGGGGACGGATTAGTTAAGCGTTTGCCTAACACCGCTTTAAGCTGGCTCTGATCAAAAGTAGGCTCATCCCAGAAATATTGCTCATAAATCTTGATCGTGCGGAAGAATCGCCTTTCAAGCGGTGAAAGATCTTTAGTGGTTTCCATCGGGCATAGTGTGAACCCCGGCCAATCCATGGCCCTTTGTATATAGGTTCCAAGGGTTCCCAGACGAATCGGATGCGGGTGGGTCAGATGAAACGATTTTCCCCATGCTCCTTTAGTCTCGATTAATATCGATATAAGATGCGCCACATAGTCCACGGGAATGAAGTTTTTTGTTACATCCACATTCCCGAGGATGCGAAATCTGTCGTCGTGCTGGGTCCTCGAGGCGTTTAGCCGTTTATATATCATCTGGCGGGCCCAAAAGAGACGTAAAATAAAATTGAAGAGATGATGATCTTCGCTCATACGGCCGCTTTGTGTATCCCCAATGATAATGCTCGGCCTTAATATCATAAACCGGATGCCTTCCGTAGCTCCTGCATTTCGCACATCGGATTCGGAAATAGCTTTACTGCGTTCATAGTTATTGCGAAAACCCACTGCCAGATCGAGCTGGTCTTCATAAACAGTATCTGTTCTGTCTCCGGCCACGTAGGCAGAGCTTGTCTGAACGATCGATTTTTGCCGTGTGTGAGAAGCAAATTTGATCGCTTCGCGAGTGCCTCCTATATTGATCTGCTCATATACTTTCCAATCCGTATCCAGCACTGTGGTGGCCGCGTTATGTATCAGTATATCAGCGCTATTGGCATAGTGAAGATATTCTTTCGCATTTAGGCCGAAATTCTTATGGGACACATCCCCGTTTGCCACATGCAAGGTCTTGTCCAGGTATTTATTCAGCGGAAGTTCCGGATCATATTCAGATAGACGACAACCAAGGTAATGTCGCACGGTCGTTCCGTGCCTTGGGCGCACTAGAGCTGTCACGGAGTGCCCCTTTAAAAGTAAGTCACGCAGAAGAGCCGTTCCTAAAAATCCCGAAGCACCCGTTAAAAAAATATTCATAGATATTTTCTCGCTTTATTTTTTTTACTGGTTAATATATATATGCTACAACATTCGCATATAAATATCAACCGTGGTTTAATTTTTTATGGACTACGTCTATAATCTTATGTTGTAGAGAGGTTTTGTTTGAGGTAAAATTAGCACATGTTGAAAATACCTAAAGACCAGCGACGGCTCTATCAGACCAAGTTCAGTTTTGGCGCCACAGCGGCTATAATTACCAACTTGGCACTCATTTCCGGTCTCGATACTTTGGCGCATCCGAAATGGAGCATCCTAGGAGGCATACTGATAATCGCGGTGGCCGATAATATATCTGATTCGGTAGCAGTCCACATATATCAGGAATCGGAGGGTATTAATGAGGGAGAGGCATGGCTCTCTACAGTAACCAATTTTCTTGCTCGTGCCTTCATTTCTGCGACGTTTATCATTTTGGTAGCGGTCTTGCCTATAACGTTAGCGGTATCTTGTTCTGTAATATGGGGTTTAGCGTTACTGGCTATCATGAGTTATATGATCGCAAGAGGTAGAAAAGTAAATCCGTTTTTGGCGATACTGGAACACATGAGCATTGCTATTACTGTGATAGTGGCAAGCCACGCTGTCGGAAGATGGATTATTGGCAGGTTTTAAAGAAAAATAAAATATGAAGTAGATTTTTCAGCTTACATTTCAAAACATCTGTGAAGTGTGAAGACATGACCCCGCACCTTGTTGGCCTTGCAATATTAAAAATGCAGGGTATACTCGTTATGAGATTGTTTTAGGCGCTTCGCGCCTTTGCAATTACAAAGAAAGGGGGATGGGGAATGAAGAGAGTATGGATATTTTTTGGATTTGTTTTTACTTTTTGCATATTAGCGCTTTCCGGCGCGAATGCGCAAAATGCCGATTATAAACAGGATATAGCAGGCGACAAGACAGTTATTAAGACCGAAAAGAGTACGATAAAAGATCATGCCTCAGCAGCCAGGCAGGAGGAAAAACAATTGCGGGATCAGATAAGGGCCGCTGAGAAATCCGGAGATAAAGCGACCGCACAGCAATTAAGAGCACAACTAAAGACTATGCACGAAGCCAATGTACAGGAGAAACAGCAGGATAGACAGGCAATGAGATCTGATCGAAAAGAGCTTCGTCAGGATAAGCAAGAGGTCATCACCGAAGGCGTTCCACCGCCGAGGCGGGACAATGATAACAATCCTCCCGGTCCGCGCGGCGGCCCCGGAACAAACTGGGAAAACCCCGCAGGTCCTAAGGGTGGCCCCGGCGCAGGCCCTGACAGAGTAGGCCCCAGAAGAGACAATGATAACAATCCTCCCGGTGCGCGCGGCGGCCCCGGAACAAACTGGGAAAACCCCGCAGGTCCTAAGGGCGGCCCTGGCGCAAGTCCTGATCAAAGACCTGGAACAGCCCGGAACAATCCTCCCGGTCCGCGCGGCGGACCCGGCGCAGGCGGCCCCAGGAGATAAGCATTTATACTGAATAATATGGGCGGTGACTTAAAAAAAGTTGCCGCTCATTTTTTTTACGCCAACCTATTAATGGTAATGTATGCCTATAGCTGAATTGCAAGCTGAAAATGTGCGGGGGAATGTACACAAGGATCTCGTACCGCTATTTTTCGTATTATGGGTACCGCTGGCGATTATTTTAAGCGCAATAAATATGCGCTCATCCATCGATATCTTTAAACAGTTTCACGGTAAGCCCGATTTAGAGAGAAAAAGGCTCGTCGCCGGCGCCCTATTTCCTACTATCGAAGCATGCCTGGCATCCACGCCCGACCACGCAAGAATATTGATAGTAGGGTTTCCTTATGATGAAGATTTTAAGCTGGATTATTATCTATATCCACGTCTTATTGATTTCAAAGAAAAAGACTCCATAGAAGAGATCGTTATTTACTGTAGAAGTGAAGGAATAGAATACTATGTGGTATATGATCAGACCGGGAAACCCACGGTAGAAAAGGTGGGGCTATGATTGCCGGTTTTAGATTACTTGCAGGCATAGCTTTCATATATATATGTGGCGCAACGGTCCTATCCTTACTCGGATATTGCCACAGAGACATGCTTAAAAGGCCCTATCTATTATTCTGTTTCGGTTCCGGATTTATATCATTTGCGCTTTTTGCAGCCCTTTTATTTAAGATTCAAATCTCCCTCCATACAGGTATCGCAGTCTTCTTAGGTTTGCTTTTCGTAACTATGCTAAAGAATATATTTATGCGCGGTGGAAAAATCCGATGGTCGCTGTGCAGGGTAAGATCTGACGATATCAAAAACGATATTGGCGGATGCGAAAAACTGATTCGCATCGTATGCATTGTTATCATTGCCATTCAGGTGATATGTGTGCTCATCGTATGCTTGGAACAGCCGGAAAATAGTTGGGATGGCATGGCCCGATGGGGTTTTAAGGCAAAGGTGATATATTCGGAAAAGAGCGTTTATGTAGACTATTTTAACGGTAGCCATTACGCGTTCAGCCACCCATATTATCCGTTATCGGTGCCGCTGGAGATGGTCAATATATATTTATTTCTTGGCGAAGCAAATGACAGGATGGTAAAGCTCGTATTCTTTTTATATTTTGTCATGCTTATAACGGCCTTTTTTGATATTGTTAAAAGATTTTTGTTAATGTCCCGCGCCTTATTTTTCACAGCTCTTTTATCCACGGTGCCAATTTTTTTACTTGGCGGCAGTTCTGCCGCCACGTGCCTGGCAAACGTGCCGCTGGCTTTCTATTGCCTGGCGGCCGTTTTATTTCTTATGGAGTATTTACAGCAAAGGCGCGTAGAGATCATCGTCCCTGCGGGGCTTGTTCTATTTTTCTGCGCGTTCACGAAGCTCGAAGGGTTGTACTATGCGGCTATCTTTACGATAGGTTTTGCCGGGTCAATAATTATATTTGATAAAAATAGACGCCGGCAGGAGCCATTTTTACAACATCTATTTTTACTTATAGGCACCTTTATAGTTCTTTATCTGCCCTGGTTGTGGTTTAAGGCATTGTATATCAGGCTTGACCACGCTACATTCCCAAGCGCTGTTTCCTTAGGATATATTATATCGAAGCTTCACCGGCTGATATTCGTTGTACCGATGCTTATATTCGAATGTTTAAAGGTGTGGCACTGGCACATCGCATGGATAATATTCGCCGGCTATTTTATTCTCGGACTTAAAGTCAGGCGCCTCGGACGGGAAGCCATATTCCTATTATCGATTATCGCGGGGGCTTTTATATTATTAACGGCAGTTTATACGGTTTCTTCATGGTGGGGTGCGCTCGTGTTGGCGATCATGACAACGGTACCAAAAGTAATCACGGTGGTTCCCTCGTAAGCGTATCATGACGCATGGGCATCTAAAATCCTGACGATAGTTTCCCCTTGTAATATAATCTTAAGAATA
>Ga0114951_10003569_pt1 | contig 15983 bp, 12 predicted proteins | sample AM7aDNAmetaG_FD_88677 | JGI IMG/M metagenome (GOLD analysis project Ga0114951, IMG submission 88677) | Freshwater microbial communities from Finland to study Microbial Dark Matter (Phase II) - AM7a DNA metaG | ecosystem: Environmental > Aquatic > Freshwater > Lake | place: Finland: Lake Alinen...
ACGGGTAATTTTTCAAACCGGTTGATTTCCTCAACAAAACGAAGACCCCCACGTTCTGTGCCAGAACTACAGTGTATCGATAACTCCCGGTGGGTCGGGTCGGCCCAGACGGCGCGGTCGGGCCTTCGCCACGCCGAAGTGGCTACGGCCACACAGGCGGGACACCGCTCCCTACCTCGGATTTTCCCGGTAGCGGGCTGTCCCCAGCCCGCCGTTCGCACCGAAAAAAATCTTAGCCGAGGATTTGGGCAGGTGAAACCGGATTGACGCCACACGGCACTCATGAGCAAGATGTGGATTGTTATGCCGGCTCAGAGCGCGATTGCACAATTGGAAAAAAAGGTCGCCAAGATCGTCACTCTCTTTCTGGGAGTGCTCGCGATCGGGACCGTGGGATACCGGGTCATCAGCCAGAGCCGCTCGTCGTGGGTGGATTGCGTGTACATGACCGTGATCACCATCACGACCATCGGCTTTGGTGAGGTGGTCGATCTGTCGCACAGCCCGGGTGGACGGATTTTTACAATGTTCATTGCGCTGTCGGGCATTGGAATTCTCACCTACGTACTCTCAACGGTAACTCAACTGACGGTGGATGGAACGTTTCATTCCCGGTGGAGGCAACAGAAAATGTTCAAGGCGATACAACAATTCAGCGACCATTACCTGGTCTGCGGGTGGAGCGACGTGGTGCCCCAGATCCTTCGCGAATTGCAGATGACCGAGCGGAAAGTTGTCCTGATCGTGGCGGATCGGACATCTCTTGATGCCGAATTTGGCGACGAGGCGGCCGCGCTGTGCGTGGTGACCGGCGACCCGGCGGATGATCAGCATCTCCGCCAGGCCGGGATCGAACGGGCGGCCGGCGTGTTTGCTGTCGATAGCCAGGATCATACGAACATTGTGCTGTGTCTGACGGCCCGAAGCTTAAACCCGAAACTGCGGATCATCGCCACAGCGCGGGACGTGAAAAACGAACCGAAGATTCGCAAGGCTGGCGCGGATGCCGTCGTCTCGCCGATTGCCATCGGCGCTTTGCGAATGGCCTCGGAAATGGTGCGGCCAACCGTGGTGACATTCCTGGATCAAATGTTGCGCGATTCGAAGGCGAGTTTGCGGGTGGAAGAAATTCCGATTGGGACCATGGCAGCGGGCCGAACATTGGGCGATCTCAATCTGGATGACCTTGAGCATTCGGTCGTGCTGGCGGTGCGCACCCCGTCCGGGTGGTTGTTTAAGCCGAAGCCGACGCATCGATTTGCCACCGGCGATGTCCTGCTGGCAATGACCACGGCGGAAGAATTGCGAAAACTTTCAGCGCGGTGTAACGCATGAACCCTTCCATTGTCCCCGGGCCCGGCAGGCGGACACGGAACCGGATGGCTTGAAGATGTTGGCCGCCCGACTCCATGGCCCGCGTGACCTGCGCGTTGAAGACGTCGCTGCGCCGGCGGCGCTGCGGACTGGGGAGGTTCTTGTTCGCGTTACGGCAACCGGCGTTTGCGGCAGCGATCTCCACACCTATCTCGATGCGCGCATTGGCGACACCCAGCTCGAAGCGCCGTTGATCATTGGCCACGAGTTTGCGGGGATCATCGACCGGGGAGTACCGGGGTTGGCGGCTGGGACGCGAGTGGCGGTTGATCCTGCCCAACCTTGTCACCGGTGCGATCTTTGTGAGCGCGGGCATCCAAATCTTTGCCGGCGTCTGCATTTTTGTGGCTTATACCCGGATGACGGCAGTCTGGCCGAATTCATCCGGGTGCCGGCCGCGAGCTGTTTTCCGGTTCCCGATACGATTGACGATGCTGGAGCGGCACTGCTGGAACCGTTGGGGGTTGCGCTACACGCCACGAACCTTGCCAAGATTCGCGTGGGCGACCGGGTGGCGGTACTCGGCGCCGGGCCGATCGGGCTGTTGCTCATCCAGACCATCAAACAAGCTGGCGCCGGGGAGATTTACGTCAGCGATCCATTGCCATGGCGGGTGGCATTGGCCGCCAAGTATGGGGCGGAGCTGCTGCCGGCTAATGCCGAGGTGGATGTGGTTTTTGAGGCCGCGTGGGGTGGGGCGGCCATCGGGCAATCCGTCGAGCTGGCCCGGCCCGGCGGGCGCGTGGTGTTGGTGGGGATTCCATCGGAAGACCGGTGCGGATTCAAACACTCCACGGCGCGCAGGAAAGGCTTGACGATTATTTTCAGCCGGCGCATGAAACACACGTATCCGCGCGCAATTCGGCTCGTGACCAGCGGTCAGGTGGACCTGGCCGGCTTGGTGAGCCACCGGTTTCCGCTGGCGAAAGCGACGGAAGCGTTTGCGTTGAACGCGGACTATGGGGATCAGGTGGTCAAAGTCATTATTTTTGCGTGAGCTAACAAAAGGAACGATAAGAGAAATGAGCACTCAATACAGCATCGGGTTGGATTACGGAACGAACTCAGTCCGCGCGTTGATCGTGGATGTACGGAATGGCCGGGAAGTCGGGACCGCCGTCTGGGAATACGCGCACGGCACACACGGTGTAATTTTGGCGCGCGACCCGAATCTTGCGCGGCAGCATCCCGCTGATTACCTGACCGGCGCCGAGATTGTGATCAAACAGGCCCTGCGACAGGCCAAGGTTAAGCCTGCCCAAATCGTCGGGATTGGCGTGGATACGACCGGTAGCACCCCCTTGCCAGTGGATGCGGCCGGGCGGCCCCTGGCGTCTGATAAACGGTTTGCCAAGAATCCCGCCGCACTGGCCTGGCTGTGGAAAGATCATACCGGCGTGGCCGAGGCGGCGGAGATTACGGCGCTGGCCAAACAGATTCGCCCACACTATCTGGCGAAATGCGGGGGAACCTATTCGAGCGAATGGTTCTTCAGCAAGATCTTGCATTGCCTGCGCACGGCCCCGGAAGTCTTCGCGGCGGCGCACACGTGGGTCGAGTGCGCGGACTGGATTCCGGCTGTGTTGACTGGGACCGATGCGCCGGACCAACTGACCGTCGGCGTTTGCGCGGCTGGCCACAAGGCGATGTATAATTCCGAGTGGGGCGGTTACCCGGATGCAGAGTTCCTTGGGAAACTCCATCCGCAGTTGGGCGAACTGCGCGCGCGGTTACGTCCACAAGCCCAGACGATTGACCGGCCGGTGGGTCGGCTCACGGCCGAATGGGCGAAGCGGACCGGATTGCCCGTTGGGATTCCGGTGGCCGTGGGCGCCTTCGATGCGCATCTGGGCGGGGTGGGCTGTGGGATCGCTCCGGGCACGTTGGCAAAGATCATCGGCACCAGCACGTGCGACATGATGGTCGTGCCGGTCGGGACAAAATTGGCGGATATTCCAGGGCTCTGCGGCATTGTGAACGGCAGCATTTTGCCGGGCTATTACGGCCTCGAAGCCGGGCAGTCGGCCGTGGGCGACATCTTCAATTGGTTTGTGAATTACATCAAAGCTGGCAGCCATGACGAATTGACGAAAGGTGCGGCGAAGCTCAAGCCCGGCGAGTCGGGGTTGCTGGCGCTGGATTGGAACAACGGGAATCGCACCATCCTCGTGGATCAACGGCTCACCGGTTTATTGCTCGGGCAGACGCTGTATACGACGCCGGCGGAGATTTACCGGGCATTGATTGAAGCAACAGCATTTGGCGAGTTGACGATCATTAACCGGTTGGAGGAATACGGCGTGCCCGTGGAGCAGATCGTGAACTGCGGTGGTATTGCGGAGAAAAACCCGGTCGTCATGCAGATTTATGCCGACGTGACGGGCCGGCCAATGAAAGTTTCCCGGTCGGCGCAGACCTGCGCGCTGGGATCGGCCATTGCCGGCGCGGTGGTGGCCGGTGTGCATCCGGACTATGCCGCTGCGCAAAAAGCGATGACGGGCGTGAAGGCCAAAGTTTTCACCCCCAATCCAAAAGCGCATGCGGTCTACCGTGACCTATACGCACTCTACCGCCAGCTCCACGATGGCTTCGGTCTGAACTCGTGGAATGGGAACATGCACAACGTGATGAAGAAGTTGTTGGAGATCCGGCAGGCGGCGCGGACGTAACCACAAAAGACACAAAACACACGATACCCGAATTGTTCGGTAGTTTTTAATCCGTTAGTGACGACTGGATATCGAATCTGCGCACGTGAGCGCGTGGTCCGTAGTAGCTCCACGCACGGTGCCACCGCCGCACGGCGGCGGCTACGGGACGCCCTGACGCATTACAGTTCTTTCGTGTTTTTCGCGTGTTTTGTGGTTTAATCCTTTCATGCTTGAACAACTCAAAAAACATGTCTGCGAAGCGAACCTGGAATTGGTTCGCGAAGGCTTGGTTATTCAAACGTTTGGCAATGTCAGCGGTGTGGACCGGGCCTCTGGCAATCTCGTTATCAAGCCGTCCGGCGTGGACTATGCCGTGATGAAACCGGCGCACATGGTTGTGGTCTCGCTGGCGACCGGCTTGGTGGTGGAAGGGAAGCTGCGGCCCAGTTCGGATACGCCAACGCATCTTGAATTGTATCGGGCATTCCCGAAAGTGGGCGGCGTGGTGCATACGCATAGTTTTTTCGCGACTGCGTGGGCGCAGGCGCGGCGCGAGATTCCGGCGCTGGGAACCACGCATGCCGATTATTTTTACGGCCCCGTGCCGGTCACGCGGTTGCTGACTCCGCGGGAAATCCAGCACGATTACGAGACGAATACCGGCCATGTGATTGTCGAGCGTTTCGAAAAAATTGATCCGTTGCAGGTCCCGGCTGTGGTGGTCGCCAATCATGGACCGTTCGCGTGGGGGGCCACACTCGGGGATGCCGTCCACAATGCGGTGGCGCTGGAATATTGTGCCCGGTTGGCGAGCGAGACATTGCGTTTGCAGCCGGCGAGCAAGGCGATGCCGGCCGCGTTGCTCGATAAGCATTTTCTCCGCAAACATGGGACTCGCGCGTACTACGGGCAGAAGTAACCGCTGTTAGCGTTGGCGGGCGAGCCTCCCGGCGCGCCGTTCGGGAATAGTGGAATCCTCGGCTCGCCGGGAGGCTCGCCCTCCAGAGGAAGTTTACCGGAGCGCTTTTAATTGCCCACGGCCGGCGGCGGATCGTGTTGAAATTCAGTGTGGCGGATCTTCCCGCCGGCTTGGCTGATCCAGCCACCCACACCGATGGACGTCAAGGCGCCAAGCAGGCTGAGCAACGTCAACCAGCGGGCCGCTTTGGGAAACTTCCAAAGTACGATCATGGCGATGACGGCAATGGCACCCGTTGGATAAAATACCCACGGTGCGACATCGGCGCGTTTGTCGTGTTCGTGCAACCACTTTTCTCCGTCGGCATTGGACATTGATTTGACGCGGTCCGCGGCGCGGTCACCGTATTCCATGACCGGCCAGATCGACAGGCAGCCGATGAGGATGATTGTGAGTCCCACACCTTGCGCGGCCCGGCTGCGTAACAACAAGCCCAAGATAAGACCGATCACTCCCATCGCTGTTGCGTACACCGGAAGCGGGTTCAATAGGACATGAATGTATTCGGGCTGTTTGAGGGTTTGCAGAAAATCATTCATGGCAGAAGTAAACCACAGATTAAGCAAAAATTACAGTGCACCACGTCGTCAATCCAAGCAGGGCAACCAGCTTGGTTGCCGATTCATCAACAATGGACAAGCTGGAAGCGTGTCCCACTCTGTTGGCCGGCTGCCAAACGTGTTTGCGCTACTTCACAATTTCAGCGTTGGCAATCATGCTGATGCCATCGCGGGTGACGAGTTTGCCTTTGATCGTAATTGTTTTTGCCGCGTGGTCCGCCAGCTCTTTGTTGAGCGGCTTGTGTTCGCCAATCACCAGATACACCTTGCCATCGTTGCTCTTGATGCCGACGGGCAATCCGCTTTCGATGCAGGTCTTGGCGCAACCGGCATGTTTTTCACCGTGCGCGCCGTGGTCGAGGTAGCAGGCCATGTCGAGCACTTCGCCGGTCACTGTCACGGCCGACGGCTCCGGCGCCGCCATTGCCGCGTGGTGATGCTCTTCTTCAGCGAGCAACAGGCGGGCGCTGCATAGCGCGACCGCGATCACAACGGATAACAATAACGTTTTCATTTGAGTCTTTCCTTTTTTGGTTAACTAAAACTCGGTTTGAGTTTGGAGTTTGTCAAGTGAGCGGCGTTTCCACAGCAGGTAAATCGCGGGGTAGACGAGCAATTCCATGACAAATGAGGTCGCCAATCCGCCGACCATTGGCGCGGCAATGCGCTTCATCATGTCGGCACCGGCGCCAACACTCCACATGATCGGCATCAACCCCATCATTGCGGCTGCAACCGTCATCAGCTTGGGCCGGATCCGCTTCACCGCGCCGTGGATGATGGCTTCCTCCAGTTCACTCTCGTTGCGGAGCAGGCCAGCCCGCTGCGCCTCATCGTAACTCAAATCAAGGAATAGGAGCATGAAGACTCCTGTCTCCGCATCCAGCCCCATGAGCGCAATCATGCCAACCCAGACTGCAATGCTGACGTTGTAGCCCAGCGCATACAACAGCCAGACCGCGCCGACCAAACTAAACGGCACCGCCAGCATCACGACCAGCGTTTTAAATGCCGACTTCGTATTCATATAGAGCAGGAGAAAGATCAGCGCGATTGTGACCGGGAGTACGATTTTTAAACGGTCACGGACCCGGATCATATTCTCGTACTGGCCGCTCCAGACAAGATGGTAGCCCGTGGGCAGTTCCACACCCACCACCGCTTTCTTCGCGTCTTCGACGTAGCCGCCGATGTCCCGCCCGGTAATGTCGACGTACACGTAGCCGGCCAGCATGCCGTTCTCGTCGCGAATCATGGAAGGGCCGGTCGTAAGTTTGATCTCCGCCAGTTCGACCAGCGGGATCTGCCGGCCCATCATGGTTTTCACCAGGACCCGTTCGAGTTGGTCCAGCTCCGCGCGGAGGTCGCGCGGGTAGCGGAGGTTAATGGAATAACGTTCCCGGCCTTCAATCGTGGTCGCGACCGTTTCGCCACCGATGGCGCTCATCAAGACGCCGTGGACATCGTCAATGGTCAGTCCGTACCGGGCCAGCGCCTCGCGTTTCGGGACGATATCCACAAAGAACCCGCCAGCGGCCCGCTCCGCAAAGATGCTGCGAGTGCCGGGGACGTTGCGAAGCGCTATTTCCAGCTTTTCACCGATCCGCTGAATCTCATCCAGGTTCGCGCCGAGGACTTTGATTCCGACCGGGGTGCGCACGCCGGTGGTGAGCATGTCGATGCGCCCTTTGATCGGCATCGTCCACGCGTTGACATTGCCGGGAATCTGGAGCGCAGCATCCATCTCGGCGATGAGTTTTTCCCAAGTCAGACCGGGGCGCCATTGGGATTTCGGTTTGAGCTGGACGACCGTCTCCATCATCGAAAATGGGGCAGGGTCGGTCGCGGTGTCGGCGCGGCCGGCTTTGCCGTGGACGCTCAGGACTTCGGGAAACGATTTGAGTGTGCGATCCTGAATCTGCATCAGGCGCGCCGCCTCGGTGACCGAGATCCCTGGGAGGGTCGTCGGCATGTAGAGGATCGTGCCTTCGTTGAGGGGCGGCATAAATTCGTGCCCGAGCTTCAAGTAAACGGGGATCGTGGACGCGACAACGAGCACCGCAATCGCAATGACGGTTTTCGGCCAGCGCAACACGAGGCGGCAGGGCTTTTCGTAGAGCCAGAATAGTACCCGGCTGACAGGATGTTTTTCTTCCCGGTAATACTTGCCGACGCAGACGGCAGTCAGCAGGCGCGCCAAGGGGCGGAACCGGAATTTAAAAGGCTCCATGCGGGTAAACAGCATCCGGACCGCGGGATCAAGCGTCACCGCCAGCAGGGCCGCCAGGGCCATCGCGAGGGTCTTGGTGTAGGCGAGGGGTTTGAAGAGCCGGCCTTCCTGATCCACGAGCGTGAAGACCGGCAGGAATGCGACGGCAATCACCAGCAATGAGAAAAAGACACTCGGCCCGACTTCGAGGAGTGCTTCCAGGCGGACGGCATGGAAATCCCCACGGCCGCCGTCTTCCTGCCAGTGTTCCAGCTTCTTGTAGGCGTTCTCGACCTCGACAATCGCGCCGTCCACCAACACGCCAATCGAAATGGCGATGCCGGCCAGCGACATGATGTTCGACGTGATGCCCATGAAATACATTGGGATAAAGGCCAGTGCGACGGCCACCGGGATGGTGATGATCGGGACGAGGGCCGAGGGGATGTGCCAGAGAAAAAATAGAATCACCAGGCTGACGATAATCATTTCGACGATCAAATCGTGCTGCAGATTATGGATGGATTCCTTGATCAGCTCCGACCGGTCATACGTCGCCACGACTTCCACGCCCGCCGGTAGCGAGGGTTTTAATTCGGCGAGTTTCGTCTTTACGGCTTCGATGACATTGAGCGCGTTCTCGCCGTGCCGCATCACGACGATGCCGCCGACAATGTCGCCTTCGCCATTAAAGTCGGCGACGCCGCGCCGCATTTGTGGTCCGAGTGCAATCTCCGCCACGTCCCGCAACAGGACCGGCGTCCCGGTCTTCGTGGTTTTTACCACGACCTTGCCGAGGTCTTCGGTCGCGGTAACGTAACCCCGGCCGCGCACCATGAATTCGCGCCCGCTCCATTCGATGAGCCGGCCGCCGACTTCGTTATTGCTGTGTTTGATGGCATCGGCAATCTCCATCATGCCGAGGCCGTAAGTCTGCAATTTGACCGGGTCGACAGTAACCTGGTATTGCTTTTGAAATCCGCCCAGCCCCGCAACTTCCGATACGCCCGGCACGCTCTGTAACGCATACCGAAGATTCCAGTCCTGATAACTTCGCAGATCGGCGAGGCTATGCTGGCCAGTCTTGTCCACGAGCGCATATTGAAATACCCAGCCGACACCGGTCGCGTCCGGTCCGAGTTCGGGGGCGACCCCGGCCGGTAATTGACCGGTTAACTTGGAGAGATATTCCACCACCCGCGACCGGGCCCAGTAGATGTCGGTTCCATCCTGGAAGATGACATAGACATAGCTGAACCCGAAATCCGAGAATCCGCGAATGGCTTTGACCTTCGGTGCGCCGAGCAGGGCGGAGATAATGGGGTAGGTGACCTGGTCCTCGACGATATCAGGGGACCGGTCCCATTTGGTGAAAACGATCACCTGGGTGTCTGACAAATCCGGGATTGCGTCCAGCCGGATATTTTTCATCGTGTAGAAGGAAAACGCCACCGCGGCGGCGGTGAGCAGGATCACTAAAAACCGGTTGTGGGCACTGAAGTGGATGAGGCGTTTGATCATTCATCCATTAATACGCCGCTGAGCCGGAAAACCCTCGGGAAAAACTCAAGCCACAGCGTTCACGGTGGTGTGTGAGTGGCTTGATCCCTGTCATGTTGAGCTTGTCGAAACATTTTCGGGATTTATCCCTCCGCTCCCCCTGCGCAAGCGTGATTCGGCCCCAAAAGAAATTTCTTCTCAAGTTCAGTTTGATGGCCGCTTGCTTTCAGCGCCAACCATGGATATTCTATGAGCATGAAACGCGAGTTCACGGCTTTGGTCAAACAGGATAACGGCTGCTGGATCGGCTGGATCGAAGAGATTCCCGGTGTCAACAGCCAGGGACAGACCCGCCAGGAGCTACTCGCGAACCTTCAGTCCGCCCTGACGGAAGCGTTGGAGTTGAACCGCGCCGAATCACTCCGGGCTGCGGTGAAGGATTACGCTGAGGAAAGCATCCTCGTGTGAAGCGGCGGGAATTTCTCCGTCACCTAACCGCCCACGGCTGTCAACTGCTCCGCGAAGGTGCCAAACATTCGTGGTGGATCAATCCCGGTAGAAACCGCCGCTCTTCCGTTCCCCGCCATGCCGAAGTGAATGACTTTCTGGCCCGAAAAATCTGTCGCGACCTTGACGTGCCAGAACCATAGCGCGTATCGAATGATGGAAAAAATTGAGGTTGAAATCTACTCCCCCCATGCGCAAGCGTGTTTTGGGTGGCAAAAGCAATTTCCTACTCACCGGAAATGCAATCCAAGAAAATCTACCGCTTCAAATCCCTCAATTCCCTCTCCACCTCTTGCCGAATGCTTGGATTCGCTTCCTTGATCTTTCTGAGTCAACATCAAGCCACTGTAACTGTTCGTTGGTGATGAAGCGATCCTGAATCCGTTAGAGAGATGTGCCAACCGCGTTCGGGGAAGGTTTCTTGTTGCTCCGCTGCGCAGGCTCTGGTCTAGTCATCGCTCCTTGGACAACCAGATGAAACAGGCGACGGTATACGGGTTGGGCGTGAGCTATGCAGGCATGATGTGCCTGGCGATCGGTCTTAACCTTCTGCCGGTCTTCCTCACCACGCTCGGGGTCGACCTTGGAAGTAAATCCGGGCTGACCAATGAGCAGTTGGGCCGGTTGGGCGGCATCATGTTCGCCGGTCTGGTCGCGGGCATTCTGGTAACCGGCCCTTTGGCTGACCGGGCTGGATCCAAACCGTTCACTATTATTGGGAACGGGTTGATTGCGCTTGGGTTGCTTCTGCTTGGGTTGGCGCCGGGTTACGGGGCGGCATGCGCGGCGGTGTTTATCCTCGGCCTGGGGGCGGGGATTCTCGATATGGTTCTCAGTCCCATTGTCTGTGCGCTGCAACCGGAACACCGGACGGCGGCAATGAACTGGCTGCACTCATTCTATTGTACGGGCGCGGTGCTGACCGTTCTGATCAGTTCCCTCGCTCTGCGGCTGGGCGTGAACTGGCGGACGCTCTCGCTCTGGTTGACGGCGGTGCCGACGCTCGTGGCGCTGGCCTTTGTGCCGATGCGCATGCCCGCGCTTGTGGCGGAAGGTGCGGCACGGACCCGCCTGCGCGATCTGCTGCGGAAACCCTATTTCCTGATCGCGTTGGGCGCCCTGTTCCTGGGGGGCGCCACGGAGGCCGGTCTGGCGCAGTGGCTGCCGGCCTATGCGGAGAAGAGTCTGGGCTATTCGAAGTGGTTCGCCGGGTTGGCGCTTCTGTTCTTCTCGCTCGCGATGGCAATCGCCCGGATTACCGCGGGGATGGTTGGGCGGCGCCTGAATCCGTTTGCGCTGCTGCTGGGCTGCTGCGCGGGATCGGTCTTCCTGTTCATCGTGGGATGTTTTGCCCCCTGGCCGGTCGTCGCCCTGGCCGCCTGCATGGCGGTTGGAATCACAGGGAGCTGCCTTTGGCCAAGCACGTTGGGCGTTGTGGCCGATCATTATCCGCACGGCGGGGCTTCCATGTTCGGCATGCTCTCCGCCTTTGGCAACATCGGGTGTGTGTTCATGCCTTGGGGGGTCGGGGTGGTCGCCGATTGGAGCACCATGCGTTGGGGCCTCTCCACCGCGACTCTCTGTCCGCTGATCATGGTCTTTCTGGTGCTCAAACTCCGAAAGATGGGGCCGGACCATTGAAGTGAATGATGCCGCGCCAAATTTCACTTCAAATCGTTTGCCGGCCCGGATGCAACTGCTGCGTGGTTTGGCCATGAACAAATTCACCGGTGAGCCCTTCAGGAAGGTCAATGTAGCCGGCGAGTTGGGTGCCGCGCCGTGTGAATTCCACAGTGATTAACCCGTGCGGATGAACCAGCGTTCCTTGCGCTGACTGGAGCGGTCCGAGTTGTGGCTGAATCCGGACGCGCGTAAATCCCATCCGGACCGGGCGGATCCCCAGCACTGCTGCGAAATAATGATAGAGTGGATGCGCTCCCCAGCCGTGGCAGTCCGAGCGGGTCGGTTCCGGTTCCTCGAACGTGGTCTTGAAACCCTGCGCCGCCAACCCGAACCACAACTGCATGCGGTCGAAGAGGACGTCGATCCGGCCGGTTTGCCGGAGCGTTTCGAATAGATAATGGGCGAAATAGATTGTCGTGCGTGCCAGGGTGGGATCGGCCACGAGAGCTGCTGCGACGCTTGCGGCCGCCGCTGGTTCAAGACATCCGCTGAGCAGTGCGAGACACTGTGTGTGTTCTGAAAAATGGCGCCCGCCTTGGTCGTCCGAAAAAAGATTTCGTTGCGGTCGCCAGAATGTCCGTGTGCTGGCTCCCGCCAACTCTCGCGCGTGGCGGCGCGCGCGGGTTGCGAGTTCCGGTTCTGCCAACCAGTCTTCCAACTCTGCACTCAGTTGCAGTGTCAGCACGGTTTGCCAGTTGATCAGGGCAGTGACTCCGAATTCACCATCAGGTGGAATTCCCCAATTCCGAACATCGTTTGTGGTGGTTGTCCATTCGGGGACCCAGTCCATGAAATTCCAACCCGGAGGCGCATGCACCAACCCGGCGTTGTTGCGCCAGGCGAGGACTGTGTCCAGGACTGTCCGGACCCCGGGCATCAACGCCCGGACAAAGGCCGGGTCGCCGCGCCATAAGGCGTAGTCGTGCACCATGGCGACCCACCACAGCGAAAACGGCGGCATGATCTGGGTCACCCGGCTCGGATAGCGTGACTGCGTGAGACCGCGCCCGATTAGTTGCGAAGCCGCGAACATTTGCAATGCCTTCCGCGGCAATCGGTCATCGCGCGTCAGCGCATACGTCGTCAAGACTTGGAGCCGGGTGTCTCCCACATACATCAGTTGCTCGTAGTAGGGGCAATCCATGTAGGTTTCGTGCGAGCACATCTGCAGTGCACGCAACGCAATCGGCGTCAACTGATTCCAGCGGCGATCGTCGCAGTGCAGCGAACTCTCCATGCGCAGCGGATAGCGGGTCTCGCGCAATGCCAACCCTTCAATCGTGAGCGGCTCCGCTGCCGTTTCGACCATAAGTTCAATATACCGGCCCGCGTGCCACCAGAGCGTTTCGAACGTGCGGTGAGCGCCGCCATCGGGTCGGAACACGTCGCCCACGCCGAGAAAATATTTTCCTTCAATCTGGTCCCGGTTGCCCTTCGTGCGCGCACCGGCTGTGCCGCCGGCGCTGAGATCGCCGGTGCCGGGTTCAAACAAGGCTTCCGCCCACCGCAGGTGCAGTGCGGCGCCCGATCCGCCTGAAAGGGTCACAACCGGGTAGGCGCAAGAGTAGTCTTGGAGATCAAGAATGACCCGGCGCAGCGTGCCCGCCGGGATGACGAGCGGCTCCCCGTTCAATACTTTTGTCCACGCGTCCTGTTCATCCGCCAAATGTTGCGCAGCAAGCACCGGGATTTTTTCTGTGTCGGTGGTTGGAACCCTTTGCACGTGGCGGACCACGCCAGTTTTTATCTCCTGTTCCAGCATGGCCGGCAACGTGGCCGGCCACAACTGGTGGGCGGGTGAAAACTCATTTTTGATGGCCCCATTCATGCCGGGGTGGAGGACCCCCACCGGTGCCCAGTCGCCGGCGGCACCCATTTCGAAGCCCCACGGATATTGATCGCCATGGATCTCCAGATTGCTGCCGGCCCCCCAAGCCACACCGGCACCGGTGAACGCGTACCCGGTCAGCCGCTTTGCCTCCCACGCGGCGGCCCCGGTAGTCAGGACCGAACTCAACTCTCCTTCGGCAGCGCAGAGAAAACCATGGCCCACGCTCATTTGGGCATAGGGGGCTGCACTGCCCAGCGACCAGACGCGAGCCACCAGGACATGCGGTCCCGGGGTCAACGCCAAATCGTAGGTTTCAAAAAACCAATTCGCTGGGTCGCCCCGCTCGCTGCCACGGCCAATTCGGAACCCGTCCAGGAAAAGGTCGTAACGCTCGTCCGCTGTCACATGGATCCGGGCGACAGACTCCTGGAGCACAGTAAACCGGCACCGATAAGCCGCGACGAACGGCGGCCGGCAGTCAGCGGCCAGTCGCACCCAGCGGCCGGGCCAAGTGCCGCGCTGGTGCCATTGTCGTCCCTGATCCAGGGACAAGAACGGGTCATGATCGATGAGTGTCCGCATCCGGTGGTTGTAAATCGGGAGCAATTGACGGGCAAGGTGAAACTGCGACTGAACTAACGCCGTGCTGATGATCGTTAAGCAGGCGTTTAATCATTCACCCAGTACTACGCCGCTGCATCTGAAACCGCTCGGAGCGCCAGTCAGCAGCGCTGCCGGTGGAAGCTGTGGAGAGGTTTGACCTCCTTTCTTCCGTCGTGCAGCGGCCCGGTTCTGTCGGAGAATCAGCCCCTTGAAACAGCACCCGCCGATTAGGTCTATTGGCTTGCTACCCGCTGTTCGCGAGCGTAAATCAGGCGCAAGAAAGGAAACAAATTGCAGTTTGCGAATTGGAGGCAGCCAAAACAGGTGGGCGGTACGGAATTCGTCGAAATTATCCGTCCCCCCTTAACCCCCCCGGCGCAAGCGTGATTCGGTGCCACAAAAGCAATTTCCTATCAGTTACTATTCTATGTTGATGTCTATGAGAAAGCCGTCACACCGGCCCCTTATCGTTATTGCATTCGGACTTTTAGCTTTTGGCACGATCGGCCTTCTGTTATTCCCCATCATTAAAGCAGTCGAATGCACTGGCCAAAGATCAGGGATTACGATCTGTTGTTTTCCGAAGCAAAAGCGATGAGTCAGCGGAAGACAGACGGCTTTGTCAATGGCGCAGAGTGGCCGCCGAGTTTTCGGCAGTTATTGCCTCGCTCGGTGTACGTTGAAGCTGACTTCGTCGAAATCGTTGTCTCTACGGGGGGAATTAACGCAGGATGGGGGTTCTATATTTACACAGGTGCGACTCTTGATCCGCAACGCGTGCGAAATCCAACCCTCAAGCCGACTGTTCATCCCAGGATTTATCGTTGCACGGAGATCGAGTGACGGCACGTTATATGATCAGCACCTAACGCAACCAAAAAACAAAAACAGGAATAGAACAATGAAACAAAAAATGATGATGGCAGTGATGGCAGTTGGGCTGATTGGCAGCCAACATATCGGTTGGGCGGCGGAAGATCCGAAAGTTAAGGCAGAAGCGGATATCAAGGCGATTTGCACACAGTTGACAAGTGATGATCCGCAGAAAGTCCAGGAGGCCATCAAAGCCATTCAACAATCAATGACCAAAGATCCCAGAACCGGTATTCAAACTCTGACCACGCGTTGGAGTATGCCGCTGTTTTTTGCCAAGCGGTACGATGATATTGCCAATCTGACGCTAACCGGGATCATTTTTACAGAAAGTCCCGGTTCTACGCTGAGCGATGCCCAGATGGAAGCTTTGGCGCAGATGCGGATTCGCGCCCTGATTCTGGCCGGGCGCGGCGAGGATGCTTTGGCTGCCGCCAAGAGTTTCTACAATGTCGTGACTTTGAAAAACACCAGTCTGGCAATTGATCTTGTCGTGCAAGCGCTGGCCGTGGCGCGCAAAGATCAACCCGGTCTTGGCAAAAAGTTCCGGTTGCAGCAAATTGAAAGCACCAGCACCAACGCGACTCCGGACGCCGCCAAGATGCCGTCAATGCTGGCGGATGTGAAAGTGGATTCCAAACCTTACGAAGCCGCCATGAACGAGCAATTGAATGTCGATAACCTGGCGATTGCAAACCTGCGGATGTTGGGGAACCTCTATCTCTTGGCCGATCAACCGAAAAAGGCCGAGGATGTTTACCGGCGCATCTACGACATGGCCGAGAGCGGCGATCTGGTGAATGCGATTGAAGGCATCGCGCGGTCTTTGCGGGCGCAGGATGGCAATCTTGCGCGAGCCAATGCCTTCATCATCGCGGAACGCAACAAGACGCAGTAGGCAAGGTAAGCTGCGGGACGATGGCTGAGTGATTAATGATGAGAAATGCAGGCCAAAGCCGCCAAATTGGTGCCACTGGCCAACGCGACACCAACAAAGCCGTTGGTATTGGCCGCGCCGGTAACCATCAAACCCAATAACCAGCTGGCCGCAATTTTGATCAATCCCGGCGCTGGATTAACGCACCGGTCGGTAAAGTTTATGCTTTTACTATTGTTTCGTTGACGCGCCGTTTGATTTCATCCAAAGTCACCGAACCGAAGCCGGTCGTGCTGTGCGACTGGCGACGGAGAACAGAAAACTGCCGGTTGCGGA
>Ga0114951_10003570_pt1 | contig 15975 bp, 12 predicted proteins | sample AM7aDNAmetaG_FD_88677 | JGI IMG/M metagenome (GOLD analysis project Ga0114951, IMG submission 88677) | Freshwater microbial communities from Finland to study Microbial Dark Matter (Phase II) - AM7a DNA metaG | ecosystem: Environmental > Aquatic > Freshwater > Lake | place: Finland: Lake Alinen...
GACTCACGGGGCTGCACCCTGAGGGCGCCGGACTCCACGCCATCCAAAGCGGCGTCGTTGCCGCCGCACTCCACAAACCATCGCGCTCAGCGTGATCACAATCATGCATCGCGATCCAGACCCTTGACGCCACAGCCTGCGGCGCTCTTGAGATGCGTTTGCCCCATCGCGCCCCCGTAGCGCAGTTGCCCTCCAATGAGAAGCCGATTACGCTCATTGGCTTGCGCCGCTTTCACTCCGTCGAGTAGAATCCCTCCGTCCGGGGCATTTTGGAGGGAATCATTCTTGGCAACATCAAAGACGCTTGTCTGGTCGGCCACCCCGACGCCTTTCCTGGCGGACGGCGCGCTCGACCTTGGTTCGATTGATCGCGTAGTGGAACAGCACGTGCGCCTGGGTGTGACGGGACTCTTCGTGGCCGGTTCCTGCGGCGAAGGGCCTCTCATGCCGAACAAGCAGCGCGCGCAATTGGTCAAGAAGATGCGGCGCGCCGCCCAAGGCCGCCTGAAGTTGGCGGTGCAGGTATCCGATACGTCGGCGGCGCGCGTTATCGAGAACATGCGCGAAGCGGAGCAGGCGGGCGCGGACGAGCTGATCATCGCACCGCCCTGGCTCACGCGGTTCGCCAACGCCGACTTCACCCGCCGCTATTTCCTGGAGCCGCTCGAGAAAGCCCCCCTCCCGGTGGGCATCTACGTGCTCAAGCAGCCCGCCGACTCCCCCCTCGGGCTGGAAATGTGGCGCGAACTGGCCGCGCACCCGAAGGTCCGCCTCTTGAAGGACTCCTCCGCCTCCGATGAATACATGGCCGCCTTCGCCGCAATCAAGGCGAAACGCCCGGAGTTGGTTGTGCTGACCGGGTTCGAGTTCTCCGTCCTGTCGGCGGTGGAAGCCGGGTACGACGGCTGCCTGCTGGGCAGCGGCATTTTCATCGGCGGCATGCTCCGGCGCGCCATGGACGCGCTCGCCCAGGGCGACCGCGCGACGGCGGAAAGCTGGCAGAAGCGCTCCAACGAGTTCCTTTACGACCTGTTCCGGCGCGACGTCAGCGGATGGCTATCGGGACTGAAGTACGCGCTCAAGCGGCACGGCCTCTTCACCACCGAATTCATGCACGTCAGCTACCCCCTGAACGACGAGGACCGCCGCCGCATCGAAGCGGCGCTGGAACGCGAACGCGAGTTCATCTGAACGGACCCAGGCCATGCGATACAAGGAGAGCGGCGAAGTCCACATGGACTTCCACCGGACCACCAACGGGACCATCGCCCACCTCCGCAAGACGCACGGCGATCAGTTCCTGGATGAGGTTTTCCGGCACACGGCGCGCGAGGTCTATCGCTCCATCCATGAAGACCTCAAGCGCGGCGATCCGGAGCAATTGATCGAGCACCTGACCTATTTCCTGGACCGCGAGAAGGGGGAATATGCTCTGGAGCGCGAGGGGGAGACCATCCGCTTCATCGTCAGGAAATGCCCGGCCATCGCTTACCTGCAGGAGCGCGGCATCGAGGTGGACCCCGCTTTCTGCCGGCAGACCGTCGTGATGAACCAGGCGTGGTCGGAAGGGACGCCCTTCGAGATCAGCACGGAGGTGCTCGGCGGCGGCCGCTGCGTGCAGACCATCCGGAGGGTCCGGTCATGATTCCCAGCGACCATTTTGTCCGCTTCTACAACGAGGTGTTCAAGGCGCTGGAGCGGAAAGGGCATGACCATCTGGTGGCGTACTGGCGCGAGCTGGGGCGGCTGCAAAGCATCGAGTTGGCCGACAAGTTCAAAGCCGGCGGGCTCCAGGCGGCCTACGACTACTGGAAGCGCATCATCAAAGAAGAGAATTGCGACTCGGAGATTAAACGCGGGGATGGCTATCTCGAATTCCGCATGAACCGCTGCCCCAGCCTCTCCAAGGTCCTGGACAACGACGCCGAGCCGTTTGAGCTCTACTGCGATCACTGCATGGGCTGGGTGGAGCCGGTGATGCAGAAGGCGGGCCTCTACGCCGTGATGGACATGAAGTCGCGCTCGGAACCGTGCTGTTTGTTCCGCATATTTGAGGACAAAGCCCGGGCAGAAGCCTTCGAGCGCACCGCCACGCTCTCCTCCCGGCCGTATGCTCCGGTTCCTCCGCGACGAAGCGGTAAATAGCCGCACGGTTCATTGAGACGGCGCATCACCCAATCGCCGCCCGTCTGTTGACAGCGTGCGGGAGGGTGAGTACCATGCCGGGACCATGTGAGCCGTCGCCTCCGTTGTAAAACCCCTTTTTTAGAAGGAAGCAATGCCATGGCGCGAGTAATGCTGGCGTGGACATTCGCTGCGATGTTTGTTCTCATCCTGGGCGCGGGCGTCCGGGCGGCGGATGACAAGTCGCTCGTCCTTCAGCTTGCCTTTGACGAGGGGAACGGAACGGTCGCCAAGGATATGAGCGGGAATGGCAACAACGGCGCCATCACGGGGGCGCAGTGGACGCCGCTGGCAAAGGGGTTCGGCCTCAAGTTCGACGGCGCCACCAGCAAGATCGAGATCCCGAACAGCCCCACCCTGTGCATGAATGACGGCGCGTTCACCATCGAAATCCGCCTCAGGCCGGACGACCTGACCAAGACGCAAACGCTCATGTCCAAAGGGATGTCGCAGGAATTCATGATTGCGGAGGGGGCGGACTACGGGCCGCGGACGTGCATGTTCCTGACCGACTGGGAAGCCTATCGCTACTCGGCGAACATTTTCAAGGCGGGCGAATGGATGCACGTGGTCTACGTCAAGAGCCAGAAGGACCAGGGCGCGGATCTCATCTGCTATGCCAACGGCGTGGTGAGCGAGGGCGGCAAGGGAAGCAAGGCATTCCCCGCCCTCATCAAGCCCTCCGAGAACAGCCTGTTCATCGGGTGCGCCAATGACAAGTGGTTCTTCAATGGCATCATCCGCGAGGTGAAGATCTACAAGCGCGCGTTGAGCGCCGAGGAAGTCCTGGCGGAGTTCAATCGGATTCCGAAGGCGGACCTTGAAGTCAAGGCGGCCGCGAAGTAAGCCGATTACGCTCGAAATCTGCGCAGGGGCAAGGCCCTCCGCCTTCCGGCGGACGAACGCCTTGCCCCTGCGCTATTTTGGCTGACGCAGCAGCGCCTTCTTCCTCCGCTCAGCGGGAGGAAGCCGCAAGGGCTGCCGTCACTTCTCGACCGGGGCGATGGCAACTTCCATCGGCCCGTCCAGCTTGCAGGTGAACGTCAGCACCCCCTTCTTGTCCGACGTGACCTTTCGCTCCTTGTCGGTCTTGACCAGGTAGTCGGTCCTGGGGGCGATGACAAACTCGCCGCTCGCGGCGGTGATTTCCACCTTCCCTTTGCCATGGAGTGCCAGCCCCATCCCCTTGCCGTCATACCGGCGGAAGTTCACGTTGACCGGGGCGGCGCTCTTCAGGCGCACGGGGACTTTCTCGACCACGGCCGCTTCCTTCTCGTTCAGCGTCACTTCCGTGCGCACGCCATGCTCGTCCACGGTGGTCAGGAAGTCGGCGGGAATCTCCCATCCCTGCGCGTCGTAACGGTGCGCGCAGTGAAGTTCCGAATCCCCCGCCCAGCCGTAGACGCCCGGCTTGGCGGTGATCAGCCGTTCCTGCCCTTTCACATAGTTGGAGTGGATTTCCTGGAAGGTGATCGGGAACTCACGGGAAACCATGGGAGGACGGGTGAAGAAGTCCTTGCCGTCGTTCGGATAATCCCCGTAGTAGAAGGCCAGGCTGCCCAACTTCAACTTGTTGAGCGTATCGTAGTAGAACTCCATCTCGTTGGTGAAGTTGTAGGCATTGGAGAGGGTGACCACGCTGGGGGCCAGGTGGGTCGAGGCGTCCTCGACGAGTTCCTTGTCCCAGACGATGTAGGTCTCCTTGCCAATGGTGCGCGTGATGACGGAGTTGTTGGCGACCACCTGCGCCCCCTTGTCCCGCATCTTGCGCGAAAACGCCGCGAGGGCGTCCTGCGAGAGCAGCAGCACGGAGCCCACCTTGCGGGTGATCGTTTTGCTCTTCGGATCGATCTCCGCCGTGTGGCCGTCCCACCGGTCATAGGTGTACTCGCCGCCGTACGCGGTCATGAAGCCGTCCATGAAGACGCCTTTGCAGCCCATCTCATCCACCATGACGTCGGCGCTGCGCATGAGCTCCTTGCCGAAGCTGTTATCCAGGGTGGGATAGAGGGCGTACCAATGCCAACCCTCCTTCTTCCGCTGGTCGCTGAGGTACGCGCCTTCCTGCCCCTCGTAGTAGATTCCCTGCTTGCCGCTGGCGGTAATGACGCGCGAGTCGGGGAACGTTTCTTCCGGCTTGTTCGTGCAATACAGGCTGTGGGCGACGTGGAACATCGCCTTCACATCCGGGCAAACCTTGTAGATCCCGGCGGCTTGCGTCTTCACCCGCTCCATTTCCTTCGGGTACCGGAGGAAGTCGATCCCATCCACGGTGACCTGCGGATCGTCGGCGGGGTGGTCCAGCGAGGTGAAATTGATGTACTTGATATTGCGAAGGGTGAAGTACTCTTGGGTGGGGACTCCGCGCCGGCCCAGGAACCGGTCGTAGTACAGGGCCATGCCCCCCTCCACCTTCCCGTTGCGCCCTTCATCGGCGCGGATCTGATTGATGAAGTCATAGTAGTCCGCGGTGCTGTTCAGGTAGAGCGACCATTCCAGCGTATAGGACGCCCCCTTGTCCAGCGCAAACTGCGTGCTGCCGATGGAGGATCGGTCCGGACCGAAGTCCCCCTTCGATTGGATAATGAAAACGTCATCCAGCGCCACGAACCCAAGCCCGAGGCCCGGCTTCTGCAGGAGCAGCGTCGGGTTGCCCTGGAGCGGGGCGTCGGTTTTCGCCGCGCGGCATTCCGCGCCGGCCAGGCACGCGCTGACGATATTCCTGCCCTGGGTCACCAAGTTGTTCTTGAAGAGAACGGCGATCGGCTCCCCCGTCAGGTTCGTCAGAGTGTCCTGGACGTTGACGTGCGTCGGGAGCAGCCGGATGGTTCGGTCGAGCTTGTAGAACTTGCCCGAGGCGGTCACCTGGAAGGTCCGATCATCCACCTTTCGCGTCGTCACTTTCCATTCCTTCTCGCACACCCCTTCCGCAGCGGCGGAAAGGCCCAGCAGGTTGAATTCGCCGTTCGGCCAAGAGAAGGCCGACTCCACCGGATAACTCTCGCCGCCGACTTTCAAATTGAACGCACCGCCGGCCGCCAGTTCCACCTGGTAGGCCGGAGGCGCGGCGGGCGCGGGCAGGAGCGCGACGGTCTTCTCCGCGGGGGATGCCGGCGTGACCGGCGCATACGGAATGGCCACGGGCGCTCCAGTCTGATGGACCGCTTTCCCGGCGGCGTCTCTCACGACGGCCGCCACCTGGTATGCTCCCGCGGGCAGCTCCTTGATGGAGAAGGTGTATTCGCAACGCCCCGTCTCGGGCATCGTCTTGATCTTCTGAATCACCGCAGGCGCCTGGCCCGGCAACCCAAGTTCCAGCGCCGCCTGCTGCCCGGCTTGAAGGGGCAGAATGCCCGCGAAATCGGCCACCGCCGCCATGCTCCCGTATTCATAGTGCGGGTACGTGGTCAGTTGAATTTTGCCGACCCAGGAGGCGTCCTTGCCGTGGCGCGCAGCCCCCTGCTGGTAGAGTTTAATGACCTCCTCCGCAGAAAGCGCGCGTTGATACAGGGACACCTCATCCATCAGGCCATAGAAGGACTGGTCGGCCTGTGAAAGCGTGAAGGGCGCTTTGGCGGGAGCGGAATCCAGAAGATCGAACTGCGTATCGGCATGAGCGTCGATGTACAGGTTGGCGCTGTTGCCGCGGCGGGTGATGACCAGAAAATAGTAGTTGTTGTTGTCGAGAGCGCGGCGCGACATGGCGAAGCGCATCTTGCCGGCTTCGGCGCAGTGGCGGAAACTGACCTTGCCCGAGTCGCCGTCGATGCGCAGCAGGTAGCCGGAAGTGGGGTAATTATCTCCCCCGTCGAGGATGGCCCAGTTGGTCGAGGGGTTGGGAAACCCCGGGGACGCCAGCTTGAGCCAGACCGCGATGGCGCGGTCGCCGGGAAAGTTGAACTTCGGCTTCGTCCCGAGGTCCACGTAACTGCCCGGCTTGAAGCTGAGCGCGCCGCCGGCGTCGGTCTTCACCCAGGCGGCGCCGTGGATAGTGCCGTCGTTGCCGTTGCCGCTATGGTCCTTGAGGAGTTCGCCCGCTCCTTCCTCAAACGTGTAGTGCGCGAGGAGGCCGTCCCCCGCCTGGACCGGCTTGGGCGCGGCCGCCTTCACGTCGTCAGGCTTGGCCTCCGCCACCGGTTTGACCTCCACCGGCGGTTTGGCATCGGCCGGCTCTCCCGCGGCGGAAACATATCCGATGAACGCGTCGTCGAACCAGACCGAGCCGACATATCTTTCCGCGATGCAGTAAAGCAGCGTGCGTTCGACCTCAGCCCCCCCGACCGGGACGCGGTTGGCCGCGAGCCGCCAGTCCGTTCCGCCCCCCTTGAGCAGGGCGGTGTTCTCGATGAGTTTGCCCCCCTTCAGGTAAATCTGGGCGTAGATCCGCACCTGCGCCCCTTCCGGCAGCGCCGGCTCCGCGCGCACCCATGCGCCGAAATCCACGGCGTCGACGGCGCCCGCGCTCGCGGCGGTTCCGGAGTACGCGCCATAGCCCTTGGCCTTGTCCTTTGCATCGACACGCAGACTCTGCTTGCCGTCATGAGCGACGGCTTTGTCCGCAGCGAACTTGTCGGCGCTGTAGAAGCTCCAGGCGTCATTGGCGGGGTTGCCCGTCAGGCGCTCCATGCCCGGATCGGCCAACAGGTTCTTCGGTGAGAACTTCGTGATGGCTTCACCCGGAACGACGTCAGAGAAGGCCGGCCACGCGAATAAGACGAAAAATCCCAGCGTCACGAGGAATCTCTTCACGGCGTTTCTCCTCCATTCGGAATTTCCGGGGTGACAGCGCATTGCATCGCGCGATAGATGGCTGGTTGCCCGGTTGCCCAGATGAGCAAAAGTGCGATTCAGTACAGCACGCGACAGCGGGAGCCATGCATCCTCCCGCCGTCGCGCGTCCGGACAGCAGGTCGCGTTAGTAATTGCCTTCGCCATTAGTGTCAAGGCCGGCGTTCGTGTCAAACATGTGCCAGACGGCCACGCCGCTGCACTGGCCGAAGCCCGACCAGGCGTTGTACTGGTTCGGAGCGGTGCCGCTTCCATACAACGGCAGGTAGTACTCCGCCACGGTGTTGCCGCACATGCCGAACTGCATTTGATGCCCCGCCGTCGTTACAGGCGACACGGCGGCTGTTCTCCACCAGATGAGCCGCTGCTGAGGATCGCCCGCTCAAGAGCGGCGCGCCCTGCGGAGGCCGCCGAAAGCGGCCTCCGCAAGGCCACAGTCTCCCATGTCACATTCAGCGCGCCGGAATGTCCACGCCCACGTCAATTCCGGCGCTCGTGTCAAACAGGTGCCAGATGGCGATCGACCCGCGCTGATTCGGCGAAGCCGGCTCTCGGGAGTCCGGCGTGCCGTAGTAGGGCAGGTAGTAATCGCTTACGATGTTGGTGTAGCCGCCGTAGTAATTCGGAGTCCCGTAGGTGAGTATCGGCCACCACATGAGCTTCTGCTGCGGATCGCCGTACCACTTGGCGCTCCAATCACCGTAGAGGGCGTTGTAGCCGTCCCGGTGGCCGAAGTAGCCGTTTCCGGGAGTCCTCACGGTGGTGCTGGCGGCGGGGAAAGTCTCGCCCCAGGAGTCGGTGACGATCGCGCGTCCTCCCAGTTGCTTCTGGTTCTTGAACACCGGCTCGCCGGCGGTAATCACGCGGCGCGGCGTGGTGTAAAGAATGCCGACCCTGCCGGTGGTGGGGCTGTTGTAGACGGAGTAGGTCCCATCCGGGTTGACGTAGGTCGGGAGCAGGCGGTAGTCATAGTGGCCCATCACGGCCTTGGCGCTTGAGTAGTAATCCGAGGCAGCGAAGTCCTTGAGCCAGCCCCAATCGGCATACATGATCGCCTTGCCGTCCAGGGCTCCCCTGCCGGAGACGGCGCGCTTGACCTCCGTCAGCGTCGTTGCGGCATAGGTGGTGACATCAGCCACCTGGTCCACCGGCATGTTCGTGGAACTCGGGCAGAAGAAGACGTTCACGTCGCCGAGATAGCCGCTGGCCGCCAGGTTGCCCAGCCCGACCGGGTTCATCGTCGGATAGGTTCCGGGCTTCGTATTCGCTCCTGCGCCGATCCCAGGGTTCCAGCCGCTGAAGACCGTGCGGTAGTCAATGACCGGATTGTAGAAGTTGCCATAATAGGCGGCCCCGCCCGTGGGCTGATAGAAGGTGGCCACCGTATTATACGCCGCATCGGCTCCGGTGAGCCGCCCATCGGTCACGAGCCCGTAGTCATACTGCTGGGAGTATGCGGGGGTGGAACCGGCGGGAAAACCAACCCATTTCCCCCAAGCGGGCCAAGAGGGGAAATAGCCGTTGGCGTCGCTGCAATAACTTTCCAAGGCTCTGCTCATCTGGCTCAGGTTATTCAGGCAGGCCGTACGGCGCGCCTTTTCCCGCGCGGCGGCCAGCGCCGGCAGAAGCATCCCGGCCAGAATGGCGATAATCGCAATGACCACTAGCAGTTCAATGAGAGTGAACGCAGAAAGCCACGTTCTCAAGCTCTTCATGATACCTCTCCTCTAAGACAATGATTCTTAAAGAAACCACACCTCTGCACGCGTCCGCACTCACTTGAAGTTTCTCTCCTCCCAACTAAGACGTTGCCGGATTACTGATAGGCGCTGATGCATGGTTCGGCGTTCGGCGTTTCGCGCCGGTGGAGGCCCGGACGACCAACTCGGGCAGGAGCGTCACGGCGCGCGGGACGCCGATGTCCCCAGCCAGCCGCCCCCGGAGCATGCCCCAGCAAAGCTCCATCATCTCCCGGATCGGCGCGCGCATGCTCGTCAGTGGCGGGCGGGCGAACCGCGCATGGTCCGTATCGTCATAGCCGCACACCGCCACGTCATCGGGCACCCGCAGGCCGCGATTGAACAGGCAGTTCATGGCCGCCAGGGCAATGACGTCGTTCGCCCCCATCACCAAATCCACTTTCAGACCCTCTGCCAGCGCGCGGTCGAACGCCTCGTACGCCGTTTCATAAAGAGGAAAACCGTGCGACGGGCGCTCCGTGTAACCCACCTTCGCCACCAATTCCATTCCCCAATGCCGCAGGGCGCGTTCGATGGAATGGAATTTCAGGGAGTGCGGAAGGTCATTCATTTCTCCCTCATACCCGAGAATGCAGATGCGCTGAAATCCCTGCTCGTGCGCATGGTCCACCAGCAGCCGCATACCGTATGACGCGTCCAGTTTCACTACGTCCGCCTCGGAAGGCTGCGACCCGTTGAAGGCCACCACCGGGATCCCGAACTCCTTGAGCTGACCGACCAAGCTGTTGATCTCCTCATCGGGCGCGTGGGGGAACAGCAGCATTCCGCGCCAGTGCTGTTCCAACGCGCTGTTGAGGAGAGAGGGAATTTCCGTGCGTTCGTAGTTCACTCGGACAAGTTTCATGCCGTCCGCCCTAGCCAGGGTCTCCAGGCGGCCGAGCGCCTCCTCCTGCGGGGTCATTTCCGCTATGGGCGGGGTCGCCAGGGCGACCAGATTGGTCTGCCCCATTGACAGGGAACGCGCATGCTGGTTGGGGACGTAATTGCTGCGCTTCGCGGCCCGCTCAACCCGAGCGCGAACATCCGGGTTCACCCCCGGTAGGTTGCGCAAGGCGCGGGAGGCGGTGCTGATGGACACCCCCACCTCTTTTGCTAAATCGCTCAGCATAATACGCTTAGCCACCATAGCTGCAATCGTTTCCTATTTCTGCCTCATTGCTGCTTGTATGGCCAATACCCTTCATTCACCACGCATTGCAACCGTTTGCAGTTATCATAGCCTGATTATAGACTTTCCTATCTTGTAGCGCAAGAGGCTTGATAGGCTTTTTCATTTAGTTCAGACGCTATACACAAGTGCAGATACCAACTCGCTACAGCCTAATAAGTAACGTGATCACTGCCATATCGGATACGCTCCGATCCGGCCATTGCCAACTTCCACCGCCCTAAGCATCCCTCTTGCCCGCCGGTTTACAGGAAACGCCGCGCCGGGTAGAATGACCCTCCAAGATTTGGAGCGGGCGCATACGCTGTTCATTTCGTCCGCCATAACGAGCGTTATTTCTCTCCGGGCCTGGACCGGAGAATTTGCCTCAAGGAGCCCCTTCACATGACACCTCGAGAACGTGTTCTGGCTGTACTGCGCGGGAAACCGGTGGACCAAGTGCCGTTCACCATTTATGAAGGGAAGATTCCGCAATGCGCCGTCGAGCGACGGCTGCGCAACGAGGGGCTGTGCATCGTGAACCGGCATGTCCCGGCAATCATCCGGGATGCCCCGAGTTGCGTGATGGAGTCGCACACCAGCCAGGAGAAGGGGAAGCAGCGGATTCGCATGATCATCCGTACCCCAATCGGAGAACTGTCCAGCGTCAGCGAACCGGCCGGCTTCACATCCTGGACTGTCGAGAAGTTGTTCAAGCGGCAGGAGGACTACAAGCTGCTGCGCTGCTGGGTCCAGGACTGGCAGTATCGACCGAATTACGAGGAGTTCGCCGCCGCCGAGAAGTGGATGGGCGAAGACGTGATCCTGCGCGGCGGCGTGGGGGCCTGCCCGCTCCATGAGATCATGATCCATTGGATGGGAGTGGAGGTTTTCGCCGTGGAGTGGATGGAGAACCGCGACGAGATCCTCGCGCTCGAAGCGCTCATGGCTGCGAAATTGCGCGAGGTTTATCCCATCCTGGCGAACTCCCCCATCACGCACGCCAACTTCGGCGGCAACGAGGTCCCGGAGGTGATGGGGCCGGCGCGTTACCGGCAGTACTGCCTGCCGCTGTTCAATGCCTGCGCCGAGGCCTTCCACGCCAAGGGCAAGTGGCTCGGCTCGCATATGGACGGAAACAACCGCGCATGGGCGGCGGACGTTGCCGCGTCGGGGCTGGATTATATCGAGGCGTTCACGCCCGCGCCGGACACGGACCTGACGTTTTCCGAGGCGCTCAAGGCGTGGCCGAACAAGGTGCTCTGGATCAACTTCCCCTCCTCGGTGCACCTGTGCAGCCTCGAAAAGATCAGGCAGACCACGCGCGAGATCATCCAGGCCGCGGCCGGAACGAACCGGCTCATCCTCGGCATCACCGAGGATATCCCCCCGGACCGCTGGCAGGAGAACCTGCTCGCCATCTCGGAGGTCATCCACGCGATGCGGACCGGCTGAGGCGCGCTCAGGTGGCGAACTCCAGGCAGCGCTTCCGGAAGTGGAGGTAGTTGGCGTAGGAGACCTCCTCCGGCACGCCGTGATCGCAGGTCGGAATGTAACCGCCGCGCTTGCGCATGACGGGGAATATCCGGTCCACGAGCCGGTCGATCTCCGCAGTCCCCTTCGCCAGTTCACGCTTGTCCACCCCGCCGCAGAGCGTCAGGTCGGCGTACTGCCGCCCCGTGCGCACCACGTCGCAGCCCGAGGCCGCCTCGAACGGGCTCATGACGTCCATGCCGAGCTCCCGGTAGAATGGGATCGCCGGATCGGCGAACCCGTCGGTGTCGATCTGGAAATAGAGGTGCCGCGCTTTGTCGATCTGGCGCGACTTGATGTTGGCGATCAACTGCTGGTAGTAGGGGAAGAGGTACTCGCGCATCATCTCCTGCGAGATGAGCGTGCCGTGGTTGTAGCAGATGTCCTCCCCGAAGTAGAGTTCGTCGAGCGTGACGTGCTCCTGGTGCCGGAGGACCACGGCGTCGGCCAGCGCCAGCCAGGCGCGCATGCAACGGTGGATCAGGTCAGGCGAATCATGGACCATGTAGAGCAGGTCCACCGGCCCGATGAGGGAGCGCAGGTACATGTAGCCGCCGATCACCTGCTGCTGGATCATCAACCCCCGGCCCGCCGCCTGGCGCGCCGCGTCCATCCGTTTCTCCAGCCCGGCGAAACGCCCCGCCGTGGCCGGATCGAGCCGCCAGAGGCACTGCTCTTCCCAACTCTTCTGATCGCGAACGGGGTGCGCCACATATTCCGGCATGAAGCCGCTGCGCCGCCCTTTGAAATAGAGGACATGCCGCCCTGCCGCATCCTGCGCCAGTTCGTGCGCGCCACGCTCTTCCAGCACCTTCTCCTCGAACACGGGCGAAAAGGCCGCCTCACACCAGCCCAGTTCCCTCAACACGTGCGCGCCGGACGGGTCGTAGCCGAAAAGCGTCTCCAGCGGGACCTCCTGCGGCATTCCCTGCTCCTTCCAGCGTTCGAGGCAGTAATAGCCGAACTCGCGCTGAAAGAAGGGGGCGTCCGGCGTCCGCGCGTAGGCGTCGCGCAACTTCCGGGCGCTCGGGGACATCCGCTCACGCGCAACCATGCCGTGGATGCCGTCGGAACCTCTGTGGGTGTCTCGCATCTGTTATGCACTCCAAATGAATGAGCCGCTCACGCCGCGCCAAACTCCCGCGCCAGCCGCATCGCAGTCTCGTCGGACAGGTCGGGGACAATCATCACAAAGAAGAACCCTTTCCCCCCGTGGCGTCGAATGATCCGCCGGGCTTCCTCGGGCGTCGCTCCGACCTGGATCAGCTTCCCGGCCTCGCGGATGCGCCCGAGCAGGTCCGGCCATTCCACCGCCGGAGGCTTCCCGCCGCCGGGGATCCACTGGATGCCGTGCAGGTTCGGGATGGAGAGCAGGTGATCCAGATGCGGCAACTGCCCGACGCCGTCCATGTGATAGAAAGCGTACTCCAGCCGGTCGCAGCAAGCCCGAAGGTCGGGCAGGACGAACTGCTTGAACATATCCGGCGAGATCATGTAACTGAAGTCCGATTGCAGCATGTACGTGCTTCTCGGCGCCCAGGTGGAAGCCCAGGGGATCGTGCCGGGGCAATGCGCCGCCGTCAGAGCGCGCAGGGCATCGTATGCCTCCGACCACAAACGCGTGACCCGGTTCACGCAGCGAACCACTTCGTCCGGCTCCTCCACCGCGTCCATGAGCAGGCGCTCGGTTCCGTGCAGGCCGGCCAGAATATCCAGGTTGCCGCCCAAGTCCGTCAGGCCGATCTGCACCCGTTCCCCCAGCCGCCGCGCCAGGAGGTCGGTGACGTGGCGGATGCGCGTCCACCAGGGGTTTCTCTCGTCCAGCGCGATGCGCAGATCGGCCAGACGCTGATGCGGCGGGGGCTCGAACCAGACCGTATCCGGCGCCGGGTGCAGCCGAGCCCCGGTGAAGGCCGCCGCCACGCCGGGCCCGTAGTTCGGAAAGAAATAGGGAATCGCGTCGCCATAGAAGCGCTGACTCGACAGAAGCTCCACGGCGGCTTGCGTTACCTGATCGTCCGACCAGTCCGAAGGCCAATTTGTCAGGAAAGGGGAAGGCCTGACGCCCTTGGGGTCGGACACCACGAGGCCGATCAGCGGCCGATCAAGTTCGCCGCGCCACCAGGCGGTGTATGTCTCGCGGACGCGCTCCCATTGCTGCGGGGAAAACCCGATCTTCGCGTGAGTCATGGCTCGATCTTCCGCCCGCGGCTCCCCGAGCCCGCTTTCTCGGCGCGAACCCGCTCAAGCAGCTTCCAGCAATTGAGCTGCATCCGCGGAAGGTGGAAGGGCCCCTTCCACATGTTCCCCTTGATGGGGGTCGAGACCGTCCCGTCGCGATGCAGATAGCCGAACCACTCGCCGTTCTTCTTGTCGGGGAAGTGGGCATAAGTCCAGTCATGCACCCGTTTGTGCCAGGCCAGGTGCTTCGCCTCGCCGGTGAGATGCCAGGCCAGCAGGGTGGCGTAAATCGCCTCGTTATGCGGCCACCAGAGCTTCATGTCATGTTCATAAGGCTCCGCCGGTTTCCCGTCGATGTCCACGTAGTAGAGGATGCCGCCGAATTTCTTGTCCCAGCCGATTTCCAGCGACCATTCCATAACCTGTGCGGCCTCGGCGATGAGCTTCCGGTCGCCGCGCACGCGCCCCTCCTCCATCAGGAACCAGGCGGTTTCGATCGCGTGGCCCGGATTCACGATGCGGCCGTCGGGCAGGTCATACATCGGCTTTCCGTCCGGCGCGACGTTCTCCAGCAGCACTTTGCGATCGCGCTGCACGAAGTGATGGAGCACTTCATGGATGGACTGATCCACCACCTCCTTGTACAACGGGTGGTCATCCACCTGGCGGAGGATCTGGGTGGTGGCCAGGAGGATCATCGGCATCGCGTGCCCCTTCATCTGCCGCGTGGCGGGGATGAGCTTCGGCGGCAGGAGGCCGGGGGTGCGGTAATACATGATCATCCGGCGGTACAGGTCGATGGCTTTCTGCCGGATCTTTTCATCTCCCGTGGCGCGCGCGTACTCCGCCAGGGCAATGATGATGAACTGCTCGCTGAAGAGATAGCGGCGCTTGCGCAGCGGACGGCCGTCGCGCGTGACGCTGTAGAAGCAGCGCCCGTCGGCGTCGAAGGCATGCTTGAGGATGAACTCCAGCCCGTGGCGCGACAAGTCGAGCCATTCCTTCCGCTGCTCCACTTCGTTGTAAAGCCGCGCCAGCAGCCAGGTGAAGCGCCCCTGAATCCAGATGGCCTTGTCCCAGCTGACGCGCGAGCCGTCCGCGTCCACGTACGTGGCGAACCCACCGCACTTCCGGTCGACGCCATGCTTGATCCAGAACGGCACCGTATCCTTCAGCAGGCCGTCGCGATAGATTGCGATCAGTTCTTCCATTCGCCTGGGCGTCATAACGCGCTCCCCTTCCTTTCATCCATTGCGCGATTCCACCCCGCCGCGTTGGGGGCGTGGAAAACCGCTTGCCTCGGTCATTTCTTCATCTTGAACTGCGGCAGGTACTCCCTGTTCTTGCGGAACATCGCGTCAACCATCTTCCTTGTCTCGGCGAGGGAGAGCACCGCCGCCGTCAAGGGGTCATACGCGATGGCATGGAAGGCCAGCTCGCGGTCGCCGGTGAGCGCCGCTTCGACGGCCATTTCCTCGCTCGCGACGGTGATGCCGTTCAGCGCGGCGCATTGCGGCGGCAGCGCGCCGACATGCACGGCATTCAAGCCGTTGCGGTCCGCATAGACGGGAACCTCCACGCACGCTCCCTCGGGCAGGTTCGTGATCAACCCGCTGTTCGGGACGTTTCCATTGAACAGGAACGGCTCCCCTCCCATCCAGGCGCTGATGATGGAGGCCGCATACTCATGCCCGCGTTTGAGGTCCAGCGGCGTCGAGGGGCTGAGCCATTTCTCGGCGTCGCGACGCCAGCTCTTCTCCCGAGCCAGGTAGTACTTGACGATGTACGCGTACTTCCCGGGATTCCAGCCGGTGCTGTGCGTGCAGTACTTCCTGATCAGATCCGGCCTCTTGCGGAACCACCAGTTGTATTCGGAGTTGTGCCCGCTGGATTCCGTGACGTAATATCCCAGTTGCAGGAACATTTCGTTGCGCACCTGCTCCTCGTTGTGGATCTTCCTGCTCCCCTCGATCGCCTTGCGGATGAGCGGAATGGCGTCCCGTTTCTTCCAGTCGTACTTGATGAACCAGGACTGGTGATTGACTCCGGCGGAGAGATAGGTGACTTCGTTCATCGGCGCGCCGATCCACCGGGCCAGCATCAGGGCGGTCCCCTGAACGCTGTGGCAGAGGCCGGTGACCTTCACGGAACTGCGGCGCTGCATGGCGCGGCAGAGCATCGCCATCGGGTTGGTGTAGTTCAGCAGCAGGGCGTTCGGGCAATACCGCTCCATATCGCGGCAAATGTCGAGCATTACCGGAATGGTGCGCAAGGCGCGGAAGAAGCCGCTTGGTCCACGCGTGTCGCCAATATTGATATCCACGCCATATTTCTTCGGGATCAGGATGTCGTGTTGCCAGACGTTCACGTCGCCACTCAAAA
>Ga0114951_10003571_pt1 | contig 15974 bp, 11 predicted proteins | sample AM7aDNAmetaG_FD_88677 | JGI IMG/M metagenome (GOLD analysis project Ga0114951, IMG submission 88677) | Freshwater microbial communities from Finland to study Microbial Dark Matter (Phase II) - AM7a DNA metaG | ecosystem: Environmental > Aquatic > Freshwater > Lake | place: Finland: Lake Alinen...
ATTTTTTACGGGTCGCGGATTACGCTAAAGAAGAAATAAAAGAAATATTCGATTTGACCGGGAAGTTAAAGACCCGCCAGAAAAAAGGCGATCCCGCCAGGCCGCTTGAAGGTAAAACCCTGGGCATGATATTCCAGAAGTCCTCCACCAGGACCCGCGTGTCTTTCGAAGTCGGCATGTACCAGCTGGGCGGCTACCCCCTGTTCCTCAGCGCCAACGACCTCCAGCTCAAGCGCGGCGAGACCATAGCCGACACCGCGAAAGTACTCTCCCGCATGCTGGACGCCATCATGATCAGAACCTACGCGCACAGCGAAGTGGAAGAGCTGGCCAGGCACGCGACCGTGCCCGTGATCAACGGGCTTACCGACTCCCATCACCCCTGCCAGATAATGGCCGACATCTATACTATACTGGAGCACAAGAAAAGCGTGAAAGGCCTGACCGTGGCCTGGGTCGGAGACGGCAACAACGTCCTCCACTACTGGATCGAAGGGGCCCCGCTCACCGGCATGAATCTCCGGATGGCGGTTCCCCGCGGCTACGAGCCGGACAAAGATATATTAAAATTCGGCGTGGAGCTCGCAAAGAAAGAAGGAACTCAGATGCTTCTGACCAACGACCCCGTTGAAGCCGTGAAGGGCGCGGATGTAATATATACGGATGTCTGGGTCAGCATGGGCCAGGACGCGGAGAAAGAAAAGAAGCTTCGCGATTTCAAAGGATTCCAGATAAACGGCGACCTGATGAAGCACGCCGACAAGGATTATGTCTTCATGCACTGCCTGCCCGCGCACCGCGGCGAGGAAGTGTCGGGAGAGATAATAGACGGGCCTCATTCGATAATTTTCGACGAGGCCGAAAACCGCATGCACGTACAGAAGGCTATACTTGTCGCGCACATGCTTAGGGGCAAAACGGTAAAAATCTGATTCCCGCTTCAAGATAACAAAAAGCCGTCCGCATGATGCGGACGGCTTTTTGTTATAGAATTATTTAAGCCTGAAAATATTCAGGACCCCGTTCACAAGTTTAAAACCGACAGTGCGGTCTAATTCGGGGTAAGTCACTCCGGAAGGCGTTATATCAGAGGACTCAAGCAGATAAGACTTGGCCCCCATTTCCACCGGGAATGGCATCAGGATAACCCGTCGTTTATCAGTGAATTTGGCGTCAGACTTGCCCTGCGCCAGCACCTCATTGCCGTACACAAGTTTATACGCCCTGCTCAGTTTAACATCCGCGCCTTTACTTGCAACTATCTCGCTGAGATTCATCAGGGTAGACTCCAGAACCTTATTATTGCCGCTTTTTATCTCTATCCGGCTGTTTTCAGGTGAGCCGGGGTTTACGTAGACCTTGATCGTGAATTGTTCCCCGTTGATATCCACGGTCTTTGACCCGTGCATTACAATCCCGTAATTAGCCACATCCATTACCCTTATAAAACGGGACTCGCCGCCGGCAGATGTCAGGATGATGAAAATTTTCTCTTTATCATCGCACTTCGCGGCTCCCCCGGGACAGTTCGAAGATTTATTGCCGCTTAAATGAATGACCGCGCCGTTAGCTGTTTTAAATTTCAGATCGGAATAGAGATATCTATTCAGAATCTCTTCGATCTTCAGCGAATAGAGCGTCTCGCCGACTGCGGATTCCGAGACCGGCGCGAGAGATTTGGAATATCCGGTATCTATGGGCGAGGATTCCGGACTCTTGTACATGCTGTCCAGATATTTAAAAAACTCATCGGCCTGCTCTTTATCGCCGCCCGCGTCAACCGCCTGCGGAGCCGGAAGCTCCGGGGTGGAATCCGCGCCTACTTTGGCGAACTCGTCAGAACTGAGAGTCTCCAGCGCGGAAATATCCCGCGGCGCGTCCCTGAAATCCGGCGCTCTATTGACGGTGAATCTGTGCCCGGAAACGAACCATGCCACCGGTATGATAAGTAATATTGCCGCCAAACCGGTTCTGATTTTCATAAGAGTCCTCTCATATTGACATTCGGCGTTCCGCACTCACACCATAAAACGAACTTAAATAGAGTATACGGCGGCGGCATAATCTTGTCAAGAGTCTTTTGCATATCCTTGTTCGTTACGGGTAGCGTCGGCAGCGGCGTTCCTCAGATCAGAACATGGCGCTAAGTTGTTACCTGTTAACCGACCTAAAGCCTAAAAAGCAGAGTGCAAGTTCGCAGGCGTTTGCCGGCCTGACTCCGGAACTTTCCTTCACCAACCTTAACAGCGGCGCAAGAGAAAAAAATCTCAGGACGCCTGACAGGAGCAGCAAAGGGATAAATGAACTGCCACCTAAAGACGGTAAGGTGTCATAAAGCCAACCCCCGGTCATCGCGCCGCCGAATTGGGCAAGACCGCTTACGAAACAGAAATAGGCGTTAATTCCGGTCCGCAGTCTTGGCTCTGCCGCCTCATATATAAAATTATTAATTCCAATCAGATACGCGCCCCAGATGATGCCGGAATATACTTCTACAAGGGAAAGATACACGAAACCACTGTTAAAAGTCCAGAGGATGGGGACCGTTGGGATAAGAAAAAACGCCGTTTTAAGTATCTTCACGCTGCCGAAAATATCGGCCATACGGCCCCAGCGCTTCATGAGAAGGTAGGTCATGAGCGGCCCTATCGTAGTTATTAAGGTGTAACGGAAATAATCATATTTTAACTCGGCAAGCACATAAACGCTGAAGTATGGCGCCGTCAGGTAAGTGGCCGCCAGGAGCATGAACGCCGACATGAACATGGCGGAAACCCGGTTGTTGCGGTAATCAAGTATTTTAAGAAGGTCCGGCGTAACGCTTTTGGGCATGTGAAAACTGGTGCCGGGCTCATACATCTTCCCGACATAATAAAAAGAAATGAGACGGAAGACTGCCGCCATGGAGAAAATTATGACAAAACCGCTCAGACTCCCGGCACCGCACAGGCTAAGAATACCGGAGGCCGCAAAACTTCCCGCGAAAAAGGTAAAACCGACCAGCTGCGAACGGACGCCGAAGAACTCCCCCCTCTTTGACGCCGGGATATACTCGCCCATCAATGCGGCCCAGGGCGGACCGGACATCGCGCCGCTGAGGGTGTACAGTGTGACGGTCATGATAAAAAAATACAGCCCATAGGGCGAGGGAAGAAACGCGCTGACAGCTCCGGCGCCTGCGGCTAAGGCCTGAACGAGAACATCGGCCAGTATCGCCCGGCGGCAGCTCCCCAGCCGCGCCACAAACCGTTCATTGACTATCTGGGAAAGGGAACCAATAAGGGCGGGGACGGAACGCAGGAAACCTATGGCGGGCATAGACGCCCCGAGGGCCATGGCAAAAGGAACGATATACGGCTCCACAAAGCCCGTCATAAGGGCCCAGAATCCTCCGTCTTTCACCGATGCCTGAACGCTAAGCCTTGCACATCCTCTTCGCATGATAGAAGTCAGTATATAAAGTAATGGGGCTAAAAGTTACCTTATCACAGCTACAGCTATGAGGTGCTCCGCCAAAGAAAATGGAACAGGCCGGATATGGAAAGTATCCCGGCCTGTTTCCCCCCCGCAAAAGGCGGCAGTAAGTTATTTCTTTCGGGAGGACTTAAACCAGTCTTCCTTGCCGTACAGCTCCTTTGAGCATTTTTCACAAATGCCGTGCGTGAATCTGGCGTCGGACCGCTTCTCTATATAAGTTTCCACCTGCTCCCAGTATCCCTTGTCATTGCGGATATTCTTGCATCTGGCGCATATGGGCACCAGACCCTGTAAAGTTTTCAGTTCGCGTGTCGCGTCTTCAAGTTTCAACCGTTCGGAAATGTCCCTGGCCGCGGCAAGCAGGAATTCCCGCCCACCCACCTTGGTGAAGGTCAAGTTGACCTCGACCGAGAAAACGGAACCGTCACGCCGCTTATGTTCACCAATAAAAAGCATGGAGCCTTTCGCGGCCACCTTTTTAACAATAGCATCCCATTCTTTTTTATCCTTCAATTTCGTCTCGATATCGGAAACTCGCATACACAGCATGGTTTTACGCGTGTAGCCCAGCCGCCGGCAGGCCGTACGGGTGAAATCAAGAAAAGAGCCGTCCTTCGGATCGACTATGTAAAACGCGTCATTGGAGCGTTCCAGAAGGGTGCGGAAAAGCTTGAGGCTCGCGTTGGCTTTTTTAATTTCGGTGACGTCGTGAATGACGCCAACCAGGATATCATTGGAATTCGCGTCCTTAAAAACGCGTTTGGTCGTCAATATAGTGTGGACCTGCCCGGTTGCGTCGGTCAATAACTCCTCATTCACATTTTTCTTACGGGTTTTAAAAACGAGTTCGTCCTTTTCCCAAAAAACATCGGCCTCATTCTTCGGAAAAAAATCATAATCGCTTTTTCCGATAAGGCTGGAACGAGGATGTCCCATGAAGTTGCAAAGGGCGTCGTTGAGAATTATCCAGCGGTGCTTGCGGTCTTTAATGAAAATAGGGGAACCGATGGTATTGATAATGCTCTCAAGGTGGCGCGCAGCCAGAGAAAGACGGGCCTCGTTCTTCTTAAAGCGAATGATATCCTCTAACAGGACTCCCATACAGTCGCCGGGCAGGGGGAAGGTTTTAACGGAATACCAGATTCCGGGCCAGCCTTTTCGTTCATAAAAAAATTCGGCCGTCCTGAAACCGCGCCTTTTACGGACCACATCGGCGCACTTATCCACCAGTCCCCGTCTGGCCATGTCCGGGAAAAGGTCCTGCATGAAGCGTCCTTTCATTGCGGCCGCCTTCAAGCCCACGATTGCCGCCCCGGCCGGGTTAACAACTATCAGCCGGAGACTTGCGTTATCACGCGGGTCTTCCAGCTTATAAACATACAGAGCAATTCCACTGGCCTTACACACGATCCCATAGAGTCCGGCCGGGACCTCCCCGCCTACGCCGGTTTTCACGCCTTTTAAATTTTTATGCATGCTTCCCCCTTTCAACCGCTACACCTTATTGTAACTATGAAAAGGCCCCGATTCAAGTGAAATCTGCGTTACCGCCGTCCGCGTAAATTCATAAAAAAGTATGCGGCTTTAATCCCGAAAACCGCGCCGCATTGGAATAAAAAGTACCCGGCCGGTCAGGGTCGGGTATTTTTTCCGGCAGACGCAAATATTACTGCTATTTCTTGGGACTTTTTTTCTTCACTCTCCACGGCCTGTCTTCCCGTGTATCGTGATGTGCCTTCTGCTCGCTGCCTGTTATGGCATTCACAACTATATCCCGGATCCTCTGTATCTCAAACGGTTTGGTCAGATATCCTGACGCGCCCATTCTTAGGGTCTTGAGAGCAACATCAAGATCCTCTTCGCCAGTCAGCATCCAGATAATGGGACTGAGGCCGGCATCCTTCACCATCCGCAGAACATCCAAGCCGGACAGACCCGGCATCTTGATATCCAGAAAAACCAGCGCGGGGTGCTCTCTTTGTATTATTTCAAGGGCATCCATACCTTCCGCCGCGGTAAATACCTGGTAGGAGCGTGAAAAAGCCTCCTTAATGACAAACCGGACGCTCTCTTCGTCATCGACTATCAGAATTTTGTGCTGCATTTCTCCCCCGCGGCATAAAATACGAGTGTATTTTATAAGATCCGAAATTTAGTCACACCTCAAGGTCCGACAAACCAGTCGAAAAAGGGGTTATCCCCCGATATATTGTGTTAAGCAAATATGGGGGATAACCTTAAATATAGTATACAAGACCGGAGTTTTAGCGGCAAGGGCTTTTATTTCAACATTGAACGGCATAAAATTCTAGACGTATTCCTTCTCGCCTCTTTTGCGTAATGAATGATCCAGCACTTTTTTGCGCAGGCGCAGTGATTTAGGAGTCACTTCCACGAACTCATCCTCTTCCACATACTCAATAGCCTGCTCAAGGCTCATATTGAGCGGAGGCGTAAGGGTTATGGACATATCAGAAGTGGAAGACCGCATATTAGTCTGCTTCTTTTCCTTACAGGGATTCACCACAAGATCGTTGGAACGGCAATGTTCACCCACAACCTGGCCGGAGTAGACATCCTGATTTGGACTCACGAACATTATGCCGTGATCCTGAAGTCCGTTAAGCGCGTAACCGGCGGTCTTGCCAGACTCTTTGGTGATGAACACCCCGTTACGTTTCGGGGGCTGGAACCCGCCCTCGGGCATGAAACCGTGAAAGTTATGATGCATCAGACCGGAACCCTTGGTCAATGTCATAAACTCCGACTTAAAACCGATAAGCGCTCTTGAAGAAACGACATATTCAAAGCGTACGCGCCCGTCGTCACAAACCTTCATGTCTTTCATCTGGGCGCCTCTGCGGCCCAGCGCTTCCATCGTGGCTCCCTGAAACTCCGTGGGGGCGTCCGCGACCAGGTATTCCACCGGCTCCACGGTTACGCCATTCTCCTGATGCGTAATGACAGCCATCTTGGAAACGCAAAGTTCATAACCTTCCCGGCGCATGGTTTCAATAAGTATGGAAAGATGCAGTTCACCGCGGCCTGAAACCTTAAAGCCGGCCTGACCGGATATATCTTCCACTTTAAGGCCCACATTTATCTGCTGCTCGCGGTAAAGCCTCTCGCGGAGCTGGGTGATGGTCACGAATTTTCCGTCCCGGCCGGAAAAAGGCCCGTCGTTGGCGTAAAATTCCATGGCAAGAGTCGGCAGTTCTATCTCAAGCCCCGGCAGAACGCCCGGGTTCTCTGCGCTTGAAACCGTGTCTCCGACCTCTATTCCCTCGAGACCGGCCATTGCCACGATATCTCCCGAACGCGCCGTCTGCACGGGCACACGCGTAAGCCCCTTAAACCCCATGAGCTGCACGACCTTGCGTGTGACCGGCTTAGATATAGGCGAAGCAAGGGATATCATAGCCCCTGTGGAAACTGTGCCCTGGAAGATCCGTCCGATACCTATGCGCCCGGTGTAAGAGCTGTAGTCCAGCATGGTCACCAGCATCCGCAGGGGCTCGGAATCCTTGTCCAGCGGGCCGGGCACATACTTTATAATGGTCTCAAAGAGATAAGAGAGGTCATTGGTCTTGATCTTATAGTCCTTGGAGGCCCAGCCGTCCCGGCCAACGGCATAAACGGTAGGGAAATCCAGCTGGTAATCGCTGGCGCCCAGTTCCATAAAAAGCGAAAAGACCTTATCCAGCGTTGCGTGCGGATCGCAATTGGGACGGTCAACCTTGTTTACTACTACGATGGGTCTGATGCCAAGAGCCAGGGCTTTCTTGAGCACGAAGCGGGTCTGGGGCATTGGCCCGTCCAGCGCGTCCACAAGAAGCAGGACGCCGTCCACCATGCGCAGCACGCGCTCAACTTCACTGCCAAAGTCGGCGTGGCCGGGGGTATCCACTATGTGGATAGCCGTATCTTTATATTTGACCGCGGTGTTTTTTGAAAGGATGGTGATGCCGCGCTCGCGTTCCAAATCGTTGGAATCCATTATACACTCGCGCGACTCGCCGCTCTTGTCCTTGAAAGCGCCTGTCTGCTTGAGCATCGCGTCCAGCATTGTCGTTTTGCCGTGGTCGACGTGGGCGATGATGGCGATGTTCCGCAGGTCCTGCCTGCGCTTTGCGTTATCTTGTTGCATGTATAGTGGTTCTCCTTAATAAATCCGCATATATGCTATTGCCATAAGCCGTATGCTTTATGCCATAAGCTTTTAAGGATTTTCCTTATACCCTATGGCATATGGCTTAAGGCTTATGGCTGATGGCAACTTTCAGCCAGCGTCTTCAGCTCTTCCAGGGCCGCGGCGACCTTGGCTTCAAGGGCGTGTATCTTATCCCCCAGTTCTTTAACCTGCTGATAATCCGAATAAATTTCAGGCGAGGACATCTTTGCGGCCAGCGTCTCAATGGTTTTCCGGGAATAGGCTATATCTTTTTTAAGCGTATCGCCCCGGCGTGAACGCTTGCGGGCCTCCGCCTCCTGACGCTTCTTCTCTTCCCAGGCCGCCGTGTCAGCGCGTGCTTCCGAAGGCTTAGCCCTCTCGCCTGAAGGGGCGGCCGCCGCCAATTCCGCCTGCATAGTCATCTGACGGTGACGAAAATAATCGTAGTTGCCTGGATAAACGGTGGTCTTTCCTTTTTCAACGTGCACCACGGAGTCGGCCAGGGCGTTTATGAAATATAAATCGTGGCTGATAAAGCAAAGCGTGCCCTCAAATTCTTTCAGCGCTCCGATAAGCGCGTCCACGCTGGGCATATCGAGGTGCGTGGTGGGCTCGTCCATCAATATAACGTTCGGCGGGTCCAGCAGCAGTTTCACCAGCATCAGCCGGCTTTTTTCTCCGCCGCTGAGCACAGCCGTTTTTTTGTAAACATTATCGCCCGGGAACAGGAAGGTTCCGAGCACGGTCCTCACTGTAAGCTCGGGGTTCATCCTGTCGTTATCCATGGCTTCCTGCAGAACGGTGTGCCGCGGCTCGAGTATGCCTTCCCGATGCTGAGAAAAATAGCCGGTCTTTACGTTCAGGCCGGGGATGCGCTCTCCGGAATCCGGCTCTATCACGCCAGCCAGCATCTTCAGCAGCGTTGATTTACCGGCGCCGTTATGACCGACAAAAGCCATTTTCTGTCCGCGGTAAAGCTCAAAACTGAAATTTTCATATACCCGTATGGGTTCGTGGCCGGGGACATTGTAAATTTTGCTTATGTCCTTCAGCTCCAGAACTTTTGTTCCGGTCCGGCCGGGCTGCGGAAAGCGTATCTTGACCGTTTTGGTGTCTTCCGGTACCTGCACCAGCTCAAGCTTGTCAAGCCGCTTGATCATGCTCTGCACACGGGACGCGGTTGAAACGCGCGCCCTGTTGCGGAAGATGAAGTCCTTCATCTGGGCGATATCGTCCTGCTGCTGCTTCCATTGTGAGAGTATCTTGTCTTTCTCCGACTGGCGCTGATTGAGAAAATGCTCGTAATCCCCGTAATAGGCGCGAAGTGTTTTATCCTGAACGGAGATAATGGCGTTGCAGACGGTATTGATAAATGAACGGTCATGGGAAATGACGAAAACCGCTCCCTGGTAAGCCGCCAGATAATCCTGCAGCCACAATAGAGCGTCAAGGTCCAGATGATTTGTAGGCTCGTCCAGGAGCAGCAGATCCGGTTTTTTCACCAGAAGCCTGGCCATTGCCACGCGCATAGCCCATCCGCCGGAAAGCGTGTTAACATGCCTGCCGAAATCGGAAACTTTGAAACCGAGTCCCATCAGAACAGCCTTGGCTTCGGCGCCCTTGCGACCGTCAAAGTCCTCCGCGCCGTCCAGAGTTTCATCCACTACCGTGCGTTCCGTAGTTGGGGCGTTCTCCTGCGGCAAATAACCCACTACGACGTTCTTCTTGAACTGTATTTCCCCGTCGTCCGCCTCTTCTTCGCGAAGCATCATCTTAAAAAGCGTGGACTTCCCGGAACCGTTGGGCCCGACCAGCGCGAAACGCTCCCCTTCGTTTATCTGTAGAGACGCCCCCTCGAACAGGGATTGTGAAGAAAATGACTTATATATATTCTTGATGGTTATCATAGTGAAACATTCCGCGACATGATGCCGCGACAATATACTTTGGCCCGCATATTTTTTACAGCCTTGGGGATAAATACTATCCGGGAAACATGCGCTAGGAAGCTGGCAGGGCGGACTGCTTCGGCGATGCTATAGTGCTATAACATATTTTAGCATTTTCACCGCTCCGAATAAAGGAAAAGGACCCGGCCAATGTGATTTGGAAGGATACATTCTTGGCGGTGTAAGTGGAGCGGGTGACAGCCATGGGTTAGATCGGGCCGAGAAGGAACCGGCGCGAAGGCCGCCTGTTGGCCATAGGCCCTGTTGCGGCACGCCCATAGGTCAGTCGCCGGGCCGGCCGCAGGCCCGATGGGTCCCATGCCTGGCCGGACCCGCGAACCCTACACCGGGAAATTGCACAGAATTCTTTCCGTTACCGCCCACCCATGCGGATTGATTAGCGGAACATCTAAATGTATAATAAAAAACCGGATGAACTTATGATAACAAGAATCGAAATTATATTCTACTTTGCGGCTGCGCTTATGCTGTGGGGCTGTTCCAGCGTACCATACACCGGGCGCAAGCATATGCTCCTGGTCTCCGAATCGGAAGAGGTAAAGATGGGCGACGAATCTTACGCGGCGGTGCTTAAAAGTTCAAAACTGTCCGCCGACGCCGAAAAGACCGCGCTGGTCAGAAGGGTGGGTGCCCGTCTGGCCAAAGTATCGGACGCGCCTCCCCAGTTCAAATGGGAATTTAATCTGATAGAGGATGAAAAGCAAATAAACGCTTTCTGCCTTCCCGGAGGGAAAGTGGCTGTTTACACCGCGCTGCTCCCCGTGGCCAAAGACGAAGCCGGTTTGGCCGTAGTTATGGGCCATGAAATAGCCCACGCGCTGGCCCGGCATGGCTCCGAAAGAATGAGCCAGGGAATGGCCGCCGGGATCGGGAGCAAAATATTGAGCGTGGCGCTTTCCAACAAAACGCCTGAAGTGCAGGGCGCCTTCTCTAAAGCCTACGGTGTGGGAATGAACGTGGGAGTTATGCTCCCTTTCAGCCGCTCGCACGAGTCAGAGGCGGATCACATAGGCCTGATACTTATGGCCAAAGCCGGTTATGATCCGCACGCCGCTCTGGATTTCTGGAAACGTATGGAAGCCGCCACCAAATCCCCCGATTCTCCTCTTGCCAAATATCTTTCCACCCACCCCGGCCACGAGACCAGAATAAAGGATATTGAAGGCTGGATGCCAGAAGCGATGAAGTACTATAAACCCTAATACTCTTCACCCTAATATCCGGCCTATCCCAAGAAACTTTAGCTGATTGTAAATTTGTGCGGGGTAATAAGGGGTGACAGCCATGGGTTGGATCGGGTCGAGAAGGAACCGGCGCGAAGTCGCCGGGCCGGTCGCAGGCCCGATGGGTCCCATGGCTGGCAGGACCCCGCGACTTGGCTACCCGCCATCCATTTATTGTTTTCTTGGAGAGCCGTGCCCTAATACACCCGGGCCCAGACGGCTTTAAGATATTCACCTTCGGGGTAGTCGGAAGAAACAGGATGATCGGCGCCGGCGCCTGACTTTCTGAAGATATGCGCCCGCCGCCCCGCGTTGGTGGCAGCGCCGCGCACGATAAAGGAAAATTCGTCCATCGAGACCATGCCGCTGCATGAGCAGGTCACAAATATCCCCCCCTCAGCTACCAGAGAGAGCGCAAGGCGGTTGAAATCCCTGTATTTAAAAATCCCGTATTCACGGTCTTCCCGCGAAGCCACGAGTTTGTAGGGGTCCAGAATGACCATGTCATATTTCTTGCTGTTCTGGAACATCTGGCGCATGTAGGGAAAAGCGTCGGAGCAGACGGCGTCTATCCTGACTCCGTTAATATTAGCGTTGCGCTTTGAAAGTTCCACGGCCTCGGCATCCAGTTCCACGCAGGTTACGTCCTTCGCTCCTCCCAGTTTCATGGCGTAGATGCCAAATCCGCCGGTATACGAGCAGATATCCAGAACGCTGCGGCCTTCCGCCAGCGAGGACGCGTAAAGCCGGTTATCGCGCTGGTCGCAGAAAAAGCCCGTCTTATGGCCGCCGGCCAGATCCACCTCGAACATCACGCCGTTCTCGGTAACGCGGACTTTTTTGCCCGGACCGGTTTGAGGTTTGAGCGTAAACCCCTCCATCGTTTCCGTGTAAGAGCTGGCGCGGTGGTGGAAAACAGCTTTTGGAAAATGCTCCCGGAAAGCGGCCTCAAGAAAAGAAGCCAGCCGGTACATGGCGAAAGAATAGAATTCAAGCACGATATTGTCGCCGTACATATCCACGACCAACCCGGGCAGACCGTCGCCGTAGTCATGGACAAGGCGGCAGGCGTTGGTGGTTTTATCCAGCTTTAGAACTTTGTGCCGGAACTCCACGGCGCGGCCCACCTGTCTTTTTATAAAAGTCGTGAGGTCGAAAGTGTCGGGGTTTTCCCTGGTAAAGATGCGCAGCGCGATCTGGCTGCGGGGATTATAAAGTCCCACGCCGTAGGGCTGACCGTTCTTATTATAAACGGCGACGATCTCGCCGGCGGAAGCGCCCTCTACGGAGCCTATCATCCTCCTGAAGGCGTTAGGCCCGGCGGGGGCGTAGGCAAGCTTCACTTTAGGTAATGGTCTGTTCATGGTTTATGTAAAGATAAAATAGCAATTTACGAGACACTTATAAAGGCAGGCAAAACAGGATTTATTTTTTTAGCGGGATGTGGAAGAAGAACCGCGAACCGACTCCGAGCTGGGATTCTATGCCCATCTCGCCGCCGTGCATCTGTACTATCTCACGCGCTATCTTAAGACCCAGACCGAAACCCGCCTTGCGCATCTTCTGGGCCTCCGCGGTCTGAAAGAAGCGCTCCCATATGCGTGGCAGGTCTTCCTTGGATATACCAATGCCCGTATCCATGACGCTGACGATAACCCTGTCCGGGGCTGACTCCACCCTTATGGTCACCTGCCCCCCCGGCTTAGTGTACTGGATGGCGTTGGTGCAGAGATTCTGTATTACCTGGCCGATTCGGACATGGTCGCCGGCCAGCAGGGGAAGCGACGGCGGAAGTTCCACGGAAAAATTGATCTTGCGCTGCTGGGCCACGATCTCGATGCGGGAGCGCACTTCACCAACCACGGAAAGCAGGTCCAGAGTCCCGATCTCTACGCGCAGCTTGCCGGATTCTATCGCCGCCAGGTCCACCAGATCTGAGATCAGGAGATTGAGAGTCTTAGCGGCGGAATGAATATTGGAGGCGTATTTGAGCTCGGAGGGCAGGCTTGTGAGCTTGAAGCTTAAGGCCTCGGCGTAGCCCAGGATAGCGGTCAGAGGATTCTTGACATCGTGAGCGACCATGGCGAAAAACTTCGTCTGGAAACCGTTGACCTGTGCCAGTTTCCGGTTGAAATCCTGAACCTCCTGCAAGAGGCGCGCGTTCTCCAGAAGCAGGAAGCGCCGCTCCAGAGCCCTCTCCACCGAGAATACCAGGCGCGAGGCCTCAACGGGTTTCAAGAGCGCGTCGTCGAGTCCCAGTTCCACGACCTGGCTGACCCCCTGAAGCGCGGCCTGAAGGGGATAGCGGTCCACCATAAAGATAATGCGCAGGTCAGGGTCCCGTTCGCGAAGTTTCTGGGCGAGTTCAGCCCCTGAATGCTGCGCGAAGGTGATCGCGGTGCCGATGACCGCGAGATGGAAAGCCCCCTTTTCGCAGAGCCTCAAAGCTTCCTCTCCTTCCATGGAGGTCGTAACATCGTAACCCGCACCCATCAGAGCCATGCCAAGGGAAGCCAGCGTGGGCTTAAAATTATCCAGGAGAATAATACGTTCTTTTTCCTTCTCTCCGGAACGGGCGGCTCCGCCTTCCCTGCAGTCTATTATGATTCCCGCTATGCGCCCGGCCTGTTCCCTCGGAAGAGCCGCGATGTGACCGCTGTTTAACGCCTGAATCGCGTAGCGCGACGTATCCACTCCCGATATGGTGTAGCAAACGGCTTCCGGGACAGCGGTTCGAATATTGGAGTCCATGGCGTCCGCATCCTCAAGAGTCCCTGTGAACATAGCAACAACCACCTTGCTCAGGGACAGCATAGTCTCGGGCACGGCCTCCCCCCCGACGCCCAGCCGTGACCATAAGCTTTTGGGTTGCTTGGGCTGGGAAGCGGCGCGGACGCGGGCTTCGTTCTGCTTGTAGATGAATTCGGCCAAACCCTGAGTGGATTCCAGGAACACAGACTGGACCCCAGCAGCGTGGAAGGCGCTCTGCACGGCTCCGGTCATAAATAAAGTCTGATCAGCCAGGATGGCGACCGGACGGTCAGTTGCCCGGATCTGGTCCGCGAAACCCGCGGGCAGAGGCCAAACTATGCGGCGCAGGGGTGAGGGAGAGGTCGGAGCGTTACTGGTTATTGTCTCCAGCGTAAAAAAGCGGACCTTGGGATGCTGTTTGCTCAAAGCCAGCAAGGCTTCACGCTCGGTCGCGGGAATCCGGCCGAAATCCATAACCAGGGCGGAGTAATCTCCAGCGACAAGCTGGGCGGCAGCGTAGTTCAGCGACGGCACGCAGAAGAGCTCAAAGCCCCGGCCCGACATGGACGGAGTCATCTCGTCAAGAAGAGCCTTCTCGGTAGTAACAACCAGCACGCTAACTTTGAGATCGGGCATTAAAAGTTCTCCGCGCTAACATAGGCCGAGGGCGGGCGGCAGGTCATATTTGTTGTAAGCTTAAGAGCGATATTTCAGGTTCTCTCCTGGAAGAATTTGCCATTACAAAGCGACTTTGTATTTATTTGCAGCAAAGGATAGCTGCCGCAGTGCCACATGGCAGCGTACATGGACCTAAGCAGTAGGTACTCCCGGATTGATCCCAGAACATTCCATACATTCCATGAACAACGGAGCTTGGAGTCCAGCCTCTACAGTCGTTGACAATTTCCCCGCCGGCCCCGCCCGCGGAAGCTGAATAAGCAAACGCGGAATACCAACCGGAAGCGGTGGGCTTGTCGTTTATAAAATCGGAAACGAAACACATTCTGCTGCCTGTGTATTGGCTCTTACACTTGGCGTCCCCCCCGGCATAACCACCCACGGCACCGCCGGCGTATACGGCTGTTGTCGCGCCCACAAATTTAGAACCATTCATACTTATCCAGCTGTTGCCATCCCAGTATTCAATTTGGTCATAAGTAAGATTGTATATTACGGAACCTCTGGGCGGAAAGCCCATGGCATCCCTTTGCGCGTTACTCATCCTGGGCGGTAAAAACCCGCTGGTCGTGGATTGAATATCCAGTTTCGCCTGCGGACTTGTGGAGCCTATGCCGACATTGCCGCCGTCCCTGGCAAGCAAAGTCAGGCCGGTGGTCAAAAGGCTGGCGTAGCCGCCGTAAGGCGCGGGATAATATGTGGTCATGGTCAATGTCTCACAATTTAAAAATCCGGGAGACAAACAAACCAAACCAACCGCCAGAAGAAAAACAGCTTTCCGCTTGGTTATTCGCATCTGACAGGTTGAATTATTCTCTTTTTCCATACGCCTTGAATCTGCGGCTCTTGCTCTTTGGAGCACAAGCATTTGTTACGGCACTTGATATAAAATGTTGCCCCTCTGTCCAGACAAAATTATAGCACACCAAAGCGCGGTTATCAATTTGGGTTTACAGGCGGCGGGTTTTATAGATAAACTATGTGTTGAGGCTTCATTCATGAAACACGAAGAAACTAAAAAACCAATTACACCCGGCAAGCAAGATCATACCGTTGAAGACGCGCTGGAAACTTTTCGCGACAGAATAAAAACAAAATCTGACATCACTGCAACCGGCAAGGAAACGCCCGAAGCCTCAACAACAACTGAGCGCGGGAATCTTCAATTCCAGGCCTCGCCCAGCCTGGTCGCGCTGTTAAAATTCCTTGTCAAAGTCTCCCCGCCGCCTAAACCACGCGCGGTAATACCGGCGGATGCGGACACCCCGTCCGCTGAACCCGAAAACGAACCTGAAACCGGCCCAGACCTCCCGGAATCCGGAGCAATACACCCATCTTCTTCCGCCTGGATTATCTGGCTGACAATTATAGGCCTAGCCATTTTTTATCTGATAGATTCAGGGGTGTTGAACAAATGATAGAGCAGGATATCGCCATCAAATCAATGCCAAAGGTGGAACTGCACCGGCATCTTGAGGGCTGCGTGCGCATCCCCACCATAATAAGGACCGCTCTAAGACATAACATCAAGCTCCCCACTTTTTATGAGGATGAACTGTCTAAAATAGCCAAGCTCAGCGGCCCCATGGGGTCTCTGGCGGAAGTCCTTGGGATGTTCGAAATAGCGCAATCTGTATTTGTATCTTACGGAGCGGTTGAGGAAATAACGCGCCAGGCTCTGGAGGACGCGCACAAAAAAGAGAA
>Ga0114951_10003572_pt1 | contig 15971 bp, 22 predicted proteins | sample AM7aDNAmetaG_FD_88677 | JGI IMG/M metagenome (GOLD analysis project Ga0114951, IMG submission 88677) | Freshwater microbial communities from Finland to study Microbial Dark Matter (Phase II) - AM7a DNA metaG | ecosystem: Environmental > Aquatic > Freshwater > Lake | place: Finland: Lake Alinen...
CCCGGACCAGACCGCGCATGGCAGCGTAGCTAATCTGCTGTTCCAGCTTCTGGGCGTAGGCGTCCCGGGCGGGCTGAGGGATCCGGCCGTAGATGCTTTTCGGGTCAGCGATGGCAGCCTTGCCCTGGGCGATCAGATCCTGGGCCCTGGAAGGATCGCCATAGGCTGCGGTTTCCAGGGAATTGTTCAGCTTGATGTTCTGGACCGTGGCTTCCTTGGCGTCCAGTTCTCCCTGGATCCCAATGGCCCGCTGGGTGAACTGGCTGACCATGTTGGCTGCCAGGGATGCGTAGAGTTTCCGACCCGCAGGCGTGGCCGCAGAATTCTCACCCTTGGCCACCCAGTCCTTCATGTCGGACTGGAGCTTGGTCACAAAGTCATCGGTGCCTGGCTGGGCCTGGTTCGCACGTTCCTTCAGGGCCTGATCCCAAGTAGGTGTGGCCTCCGCGAAGTTCACATGTTGGGCGGTAACATCCTTGGTCTCGGCGATCTTGAAGGTGGCGTCCGCTGCATCCTGCATCCCGGCCCCGAGGCGCTGCATCCCCTGGCCGATCTGGCCACCGAAATCATCAGCAGTTGCACGGACCCCGATGCCGCCCTGGGCAGCGATGTGATCGTCATATCCTTGGATGATGGGCATGGGTCACCTATGCGAAGTAGCCAGCAACCTTGGACCCACCGGAGAGCATGGAGCCTGCCGCATTGAAGTAGCTTGCCGTTCGGCTGTTCTCGCCGTTGGCGCTGTCCAGCGAAGCCTGGGCCATGTAACCGAGGCCCTTCAGCTTGTAGTTGTATTTGAGCGTTTCATTGTCAAGGGTGGCCATGCGGGCGCTGTCCCCAAGGACATCAGCCGGTGAACCGTCCGCCATCTGCACACCGGAAGCCCCGTAGGCCGCCATGGCAGAACCGATCTTCTTCTGGGCGTCCCTCTGCTGGGCCTCGGAAGCAGCGATGCTTTGGCTGTCGGCAGTATCAGCATTCTGCTTCGCCAAGGCTGCGTTGAAGTTCGCGGCATTGGACGCAGCTTGGCCCTGGCGGATGGCGCCCACGGCGCTGATCGTTGCTCCGGCCGCAGCAGATCCAGCGGCGATGTATAGGAGAGTCGCGGTCTCAAGCCCAGTCATGTTTCACCCGTGCGTAAAGAGCGCTATCCCCGCCATCCACCCGGAAGGCCCGCATACGTTCGGCTTCAAGTTCGAAGCCCAGCATCTTCAGCCAGCGGTGGCCCTGTTCAAAACTGCAGGGGGTCTCTGCTTCGATACGCCGATAGGGGAGCAGATCCAGGACCCGCTTCACGGCTTTGTGCAGGCTAGGGAAATACCCCCCTGCCCGCCGATCGATGAAGGCCCAGGCCAGGGCCCGGTTCTCCCACATTTCCATCACCCCACCAACCGCTACCACTTGTTCACCGTCCAGGGCCGTGAAGGCCCATTGGGACTCCAGAGCATTCGCATACTCAGGGGTGACGAAACGCAGGCAGTAACCCTGGCCCGGCTGCATCTGCAGGGCTAGAAGGTGCTCGGCTTTGTAGGGGACGACGATCATTGGGCATCCTGGGTTTCAAGTTGCGCCATGAGCATGGTGATGTTGCAGGGCAGAGGGTCGCTGGTCTCAAAGGTGATCTGGCCTTCCGTGTCCCACGTGCCTTCATAGGCCCAGCGCTTGTCCCCATCGAAGAGGCCCACGGGCCCGGACATGGGATCGGCTGAGGTTCGGAAAGTCTCGGGGTAGACCGTCACGCCTTCGGTGCTGGACCCCATGCTGAGGCCCACGGATTGGAAGAACCGAACCACGGCACGGTAGATCCGCTTCAGCTTGCCTTGGCTGGGGCCATCAGCGCCCCCGGCTTCCATGCGCAGGGTGGTGGCCCTAGACGTGTATTTCAGGCCCACCTGGACCACGCTGGCGGGTCGCACAAGGGTGATGTGGCCCGTGCTGTCCACCACGCAATCGGGGTGAACCGCGCCATCCGTGAGCACGCCGACTGTCTGCCCGGCCAGCCAGGTCAGCCCGCTGATAGTGGTGGTGGGCGTGCCGCTGTAGGAAGCACTGGAATCCACGAAGACGCAGTTGGGTGTGGTGTCACCGTCTTCCCACATCTTGGCCATGACTTCAACGGTTCGCCGGGTGGCCCCGTTGATGTATCGGTTCACCACCAGCCAGACTTCATCCCGCTGGATGCTGGGGGCCGGGATGATGGCCAGGGACTCAATCAAAGCCGGAAGGGTCTGGGCTGCATCCGAATAGCCGCCCAGGTTATGCTGGTGCCAGCCGCAGATTTCCTGGTCCTTGTCGTAGGTCATGCCCATCAGGCGGCTATCATTCCGGCTGATCCAGACGATCTGCTGCGGGGCCAGCTGCACGCTGATCTGCTTCAGCCCACTCTGGGTCAGGTGCTCGGAAACCAGACTTATGTCCAGGGTTTGGAAGGTGGAATACATGAACTGGTAGACCATTTCCCGCAGCTTCCGGGTGGTCCGCTGAACGAACAATGTAGCCTTGCCCACTCGTATGGGAGTGGTGAAGGAAGACCCGTAGTTGCCCAACTGCTTGGCGTTGACATTGGTGGGAGTGATTGCCTGTTGGGTGGTGCTCGGGGCGATGACCCATTCCCCGCCTGCGGTCCCGGCCAACATGCCCCATTCATCGGACATGAGCCAGCGGATGGCATTCACGCTTCCGGCGTTCAGAGAGAACGCAAGTGCGTTGCTATCCACCACCGAACCGTCCATGTTCGTGGGGGCCATGTTCTCGTAGTCGCCAGAGTTCGAAGCATCGATCCGGCCAGGCGTGTTCTTCGCCCCGGCCCAGACTAAGCGGTCCTGATGGAAGATAACTGCGTTGGGGTAGCCATCCACGCTGTTCCATTCGCCCAGCCGCCAGAAGGTGGTGGTGTTGGGGACCACTGAGGCAGGCGGGGAGAGCACCACATCGGGGGCAGTGGTGTAACCCGTGCCCGTGACCATGATGGTGATGTTGGTGACCACCCCATTGGTGACACTGGCATAGCCCACGCAGCTGGTTCCGACTGCAGCCCCGCCACCAGAGAAACTGATGGGGTCCGCGCCGGAATAGCCGGTGCCGCCATCGCCGATGTAGAGCCCGGTGATGACCCCGCCTGATACGTGGGCGTAAAGTAGGGCGCCAGTGCCGCCCCCACCCGAAGTGACAACCACCACCGGATCGCCCGAATACCCGCTGCCTGGAGTATCCAGGACCACGCCTGTGATCTTGCCGCCCCCATCCACGCTGCTGATGTGGGCTGTAGCGGCCACTGTGACCTTCTGGACGAAGGACACGCTGGGTGGCTGGGCGCCGTAGCCGCTGCCACCGTCCAGGATGGAGACCGTGAAGACACTGCCCCCGGACACGTTGGCGATGGCCTTGGCGGTCACTGGCAACTGCTGGCCGTTCGAAGCCGTGATGGCCCACGTCACCTGCGTGGCGCTGACCCGGCTGGCGATTGTTCCCCACAGCCAAACCCCGCCGCACTTGATGCGCAGCATTCGGCCCACGTCCGTGGTCAGGAACCCCGACCCCCCGTTGATGCCCGCAGCAGAACTGGCCGTGACCGTGACTGTGCCAGTCGTGCCGGAAGGGACCAATGTGGTGGCGGTCACGTTGACCGGCAAATAGGGACCGTCCAGGAAGCTGATAACAGTCAGAGTCCACACGTAGGCGCTGACCCGCTGCAGCTTGCGCGGGGCGTAGTTGGGGTGGCTGATGTAAAGGGTGTCGGCACTCTGGGCGAAGCTGAGATTCCAGATGTCACTGGATGAATAGGGGGTCGCCACTTCGACCGGAACCCCCACGTTCTGCAGCTGGCCATCGTTGGCGTAGAACCGGATGTAGTTGTTTCCGAATTCCAACACGTAGGCCTGATTGATGCTGAATTCGAAGCGCTGCAGCCGAGGGGCGTAGCTGCTGTCCTTGACCGCAGCCACATACCTGGTGCCGGGGCGCCGGGTCAGGCCCCCCTGCTGAGTGGGGCAGAAGTTCAGGCACTCAGCCAGGCCATTCTTATACTTGGCCAAGTCGAAGCGGCCGTAGGCCAGAGGGGTCCATTCCCCGCCGTTGAAGTTGGTCTGGACCCAAGTGGCGCGAGGCATCAGACCCTCACAAGCCAGAAGTCATCGTCGGGGGCCTCGGCAGACAGCCGTTCAAAGGCGTTGTTCAAGCGGGCTTCAGATCGGCAGTCAGCATATTCACGGTCCAGCGTGGCCTTCTTGCTGGTGGAGTTGGTCAGGGCCTCGCACATGTCGATGGCCATGCTGATGGCCAACATGTCGTAGAAGGTGCCGTCCCAAACGGTCGGGTCCGTGATGTCGGCGATGTATCGCAGATTCAGGGTGGGCCCATAATTGGTCAGGATCTTTCGACCCTCCAAAACCCAGTCCAGGTCTGCGTCATTCGGGAGAAGGATGCGCAGACAATCAGATGGAATCGTGAATGCGTAGGTGTAATCGAAGGCAGGCGCCGCGGCATCCGGGGCCAAGATGGCCCGCTGGATGGCGAAGTTCCACCGATACTTCCGCAGTTCGGATCGCCTGTTGGAATCGAAGGCGATGCTGCATTGCCGGGCTTCTCGGCTGTTATCGCTGAGATTCAGAATGCTGGCAGCGCCCAGCTTCTGCAGGGCGCTATTGCAGCAATCGACGGTGCTCTGGGCCATGGGGACTCCTTAGCCGAGCCCCACCAGGTAGGTATAAAGGCCCGTGGGCGTGCCGCCAGATGCGGCCAAACGGACGTTTCCAGCCGGAAGATCCACACCGGTCTGGAAGAAAGGCAGCGTGGTGGACTTCACGACCGTGCCTGCGTAGATCGCCACATCCGCCCAGGTTCCGTTCGGCGACTGCATCTGCAGACTGAGAGTGCTGCCCGTGGGCGTTCCTTCGCAGAAGAACATGTATTCGCCACCGGGGATCATCACGGAAGCGCCACTCGCGGACAGGTTGGCCGCAAGGGTATAGGAATTCGAATCGCAGCGACGAGCAGTCATGGGCGCCCCTTACAACGGCGTGAAGGGGTTGCGGGTGATCCAGTTCTGCAGTTTTTCCAGGGCGGTCAAGACGGCTTCCTTGTCGGTCACATTCGTTCCGTTGACCTGGATTTCCACGTCCTTGGACTGAGTGGACGTAGCAACCGTGCATTGATACTCGTTGTCGCCCTTGTTGACGCCGTAGAAGTAGTTGGCCATGGAGTCTCCTGAAGGTTGGCCAGGGGATCAACCGAAGCTGATCCCCTGGCTGTTCCTTAGTTGGGCATCGAGTAGAAGAAGTCCACCACCAGCGTTCCAGAGCCAGGCAGCGAGGCCGTGCCGATGGTGCCGATGACGGTTTCCTCAGCGGTCAGCGCAGGATCCGCAGCACCCGCGATGGTGGCGATACCGAAGAGGGTGGGCGTGTCCGTGGCGGTGATGGCGGAACCGGCCGCCTTGTATTTGCCGGTCGTGCCGCTGATGCCGATGGCCAGGGTGGCCGTGCCCATCGACACAGACGTGGTGATGAGACCGAAGGCGAACGTGGCGCCAGCAGGCAGGTTGCCGAACTGGAGGATGTCGCTGGTGGTCTGGGTGGCGTAGGTGAAAGTGGCACGCATTCGCTTGAGGCGGGCGCCGTAGACGGTGGCCCGGGGCTTGTAGCCGACGGGGGCGGCAGTCTGATTCGCACTGCCTGCCAGTTCGGTAGAAAGGTAAGTGGCCATGGGTCACAACTCCTAGAAGGGCTGAGAGTGAAAGCAGGGGGCCAAGGTTCAGCCAGACCTCGCAAGGCCCCCTGCCTATTCGCTTACTTGCAGTTGATGACGCCGCAGCGCTTCTCTTCCAGGCGGGCCCCACCGAAGGTGCCGGTGACGTAAACCTGAGTGGAGTAGCGCTTATCAGCACGCTCGGAGACCTTGGCCTGAATGTCATTCCAGACGCCGAGCGCCATGCCGGACTTCGCCCAGAAGGGCACCATCCAGCGGGTGTTGGCGACGAAGCTGCCATCCGAGTCAGCGGAAGCGATGGCGGGGTTGATGGCCGTGTTGAAGTTGGCCGCGCCCGGGATGCGTTCCGAGTGGATGAAGTTGAAGCCCATGAAGCTGGTGATCTTGCCATCCACCAGGACCGGCTTGGTGTTGTAGTCCAGGTTGATCGCCTGGGCCTCGTTCAGCAGGTTGTCGTGCTGCTTGGCGCTGATGACCATGTATAGCTCGTCGTTGTCCACGTCCACATCGGCCTGCAGTAGGATCAGCTTGGCGGCCCGCAGCTTGGCGATGTTCAGGCCAGTGGCAGCAGAGGCGCCGACCGTGGCGGCCACGGACTGGCTGTTGGAGTTGTAGGCGTAGAGGGTGCCGGTCGAAGTCGTGCCGTTCTCACCCGTGTTGTTGGCGTTCAGCAGGCCGCTGAGGATTTCGTCATCGATCGCACGGCCCATGGCCATCACGCCAGCAGTGGTGTAGGGGCCGGTGGGGTCGATCAGAAGGCGAAGCAGATCCTGCTTGTCCACCAGGTCGGCCCAGTCGTAGTCGTTGGGGTAAATCCAACGCTTGTCCTGGGGCGTGCTGATGAGGGGAGTATCCGAGTGCCGACCCTGGTTGCGCACCGGATTGACAGCGCCGAACTGCTCCGCGATGGAAGCGGCCTTGCCGATGAAGGAGTATTCCTTGACGGCACCGCGAAGGCGAGACCCCTGCTGCTGCAGGAGCATCATAATGTTGGTGGTGTACTGCTGGACCTGTGCCGCAGTTACGTTGACGGACATGGCAGTTCTCCGAGGAAAAGAAGAAAGTCGTGACCATGGGGGTCACTTCCCTCGGCTTGTCCTCGGAGAGGGGCCTAGCGTTGCTGGGCCAAACTTGGTGCGGGGGTCACTCGAAAATGCTGGGTGCCTTGTCTGCCTTGGCCTTCTTGCCTTGTTCCGGCTTGTCCGGCTCAAGTCCTTCAATGCAGCGATTATAGATCCATGTATGGATTTCGCCAATTTTATTTTGGTCGCCCGAAAAACCCTCAAGCCTGGCCTGGGTGAAAGCCAGTTCCAGGCATTTCAGGCGCAGTTCAGGATCTTGGAGCATCAGGCCTCCGGGAAGGCGAAGGCGTGCAGGCGGGTCATTTCCGCCATGGCATCGGCGTTCTTGCTGGCGTAGCGCGACACGAAGTCCCGATCCTTGCGCAGTTCTTCGATCTTGGCTTTGGCCTGGCCAGGGGTCAGGGCGTTGCCGAAGGGTTCCTTGCCGCTGCCAGTCACGAAGTCGGCTTCCCCGGTCTTCGATCCGATCTTGTGCAGGAATTCCATGGTGGCCTTGTGCCCCATGGCGCCCTGCAGCTTGTCCACGGTGGCCGTATCCAACCCAAGGCCACGATAGGCCGCCTGGGCCACGGCCAAGTTCTGCTGGAAGGCCGCGCCCCACTCCGCCTTCAGGGCCAGGTCATCGGCCTGATATGCCTGTTCGGTCTGGGTCTTCTGGCTTTCCTGGACTTGGGTGGTCTGTTCGTTGAACCAGGCGGCCAGCTGTTCTCCCTGCGCCTTGGGCACGCCAAGTTCGTGCAGTTTGGCTGCAGCGGCCTTGGTGAATTCAGTAGGCTGGACGCCTTCAGGCACCAGCTTGTAGCCATCGGGGGCAGAGGGGCGGCCCAGCTTCTCGTAGAACTTCCCCATTTCCTCAGGGGTGGCATCGGGCTTGGGCATGACCACGGTGTTCCCGGCCTTGTCCGCACCCATCAGCTTTTCCAGATTCCGGTAGCTGTCCAGCATCTTGACTGGGCTATCCCAGCCCTTGTTCTGGACGTAGCCAGCCGTGGTCTCGTCCACGTCAGGAAGCCAGGGGATGGGGGCTGCGGCGGGTGCAGCTGCTGCAGGCGGGGCCCCAGCTGCGGGAGCAGGGGGAGTGACGCCGGGTGCTGGGGCAGCCAGCAGGGCGCTGGTGCCTTGTCCGGGTGTGCCGGGGGCTTGGTCGGTCATGGGTCTGTTCTCCTAGACGTAGGGACGAAGGGTGAAGGAATCGACGTGCGGGGCAGCTGGGGCGGCTTCCTCTTCGGGAAGGTCCAGGGGCTCGGCGTCAGGAATGTCGGGATCCAGGGGCGGGGCTTCCAAAGCCACCAGCACATGACCGGCCACGCCATCCCGTTCCTCGGGCTGGATGGAAAAGACCACGTGCTCGGAAGCCAGATCAGCAGCCAGTTCGGCCTGATCTGTCTCAGTGAATTCTTCGTTGATGGGCTTCCACAGCACTTCAGTCATGGTCCTCTCCTTTGCTTTGGGGGGTTTGGGCCGGGGCGTGCAGCGCCCACAGCTGGTCATCGCTCAACTGCAGGTGGCGCTGGATGCGCAACCAGACTTCCTTGCGCCCTTCAGCCACGGCGTGGATCCGGGGGTCTGGGTGGAACGTGGTTTCCGTGGCACGGCAAAACTTGGCCAGGTCTTCCAGAACCTCTGCGCCGTAGGCTCCAGAGAAAGCCTTGACGTAGGCTGTTCGGCGCCGGGACAGGAATCTGCGGGCTTGGTCCAGGATGCTCATTGACGGTTAAACTCCACCCGCCAGGTGTTGCCTTCATCGTCCAGCACCAGGAAGGAAGCTGAGGCCACATCCAGCGGCTTCAGCTTGTTGATGAATTCAACTGCCATTTGGCGGTTGTTGGCTGTGGCGTCTTGCGTGGGTTCGCTCATCCGGCCTGTCCTGGGTTGGGGTTGGTCCCTTGGGGTGATGCCACCTTGGCCATGGCGGCCATGCCGGGCAGCGCCTGAGTGACCTGGGCCACCTGCTTGTCCTGGTCACGCTTCTGACGGATCGCTGCCACAGCATCGGCGCTACGGATGAACCGGAAGGGCGCCCCATTGATGTCGGCGACTTCAGGGGTGATGGTGTCCACGTCATACCAGTCCATAGCGCTCGGGTCCTGGGTCTGGGCCACAATCTCAGCCGACCACTGCATGGACCGCATGATGCCGCTGGCTTCTTCGGCCCGCATGGCCCGGTTCAGTGGGGCGTCATATTCCACCTTGAAGCCGCCACCCGCTTCAATCAGTTCAGGCGGGGGTGGGGGGATTAGACCCTGGAACATGAGCAGATCGAATTCACGTTCGATCAGAGGCCCCAAGCCTTCCGACTGGAACCGGCCCATGGTGGGTGATAGCAGGGCGCCCTTCTCACGGGCACGCTCCAGAACCTCAGTGGCGGTCATCTGGGGGGTTTCCACCAGGATCTGGAAGAGGGTCACCAGGAAGGCATCGTTGATGGTTTGACGTTCGTCATCCATCAGTTCCTTGCCGATCTGCATGTTCCCCACAGGTAGGGCATGGACCAGGGCCCGGCCTTCCGCAGACACGCCACCCGAGTTGATGGCGCCCGGCTTCATGCTGAAGCCTTCCAGGATTCCATCGTCGTGGGCCAGCAGGACAGGGGCTACCGCCCTGTGCCCCTGCTGCAGCACAACCTTCTTCTCTTCGTTCAGCACGTTGATGGAAGGCAGCACGTTCATGGCGGGGCCACGGCCATACAGTTCGCCAGGCGCTGTAATGTAGCGGGACACAGCGTATGGGTTAGTCCGGTAGCCGCCCTCTTCCAGCAGGTGCTTCTGATCCTTCAGGATGTAGTGGCTGCTGAACCGCTTCCCTTTCTTGTCCAGGCGGCCTGGCTGAAAATCGTTGTTCGGCCGCACGGCGTGGATGACAAAGACCTCTTCCTCAGGCTTCGTCTTCGCCTTGTCGCGCAAGGTGTCAGGCAGATTGTCGATGCCCCACCGCTGGGCCAGCTGGCGCAGGGTCATCTTGAACTTTCGGTAAATCTTGTCGATCTGCCCCTGGTGGTTGGCAGCGAAGAACAGTTCCCCCAGATGGACCTGGCGATACCGCAGGCCCTTGGTGCTCGGCTGGGTGGGATCCCTGAAGGCATCGGTGAACAGGCAGCCGGTCCCGAAGGCGCCAAGACTGACGTAGCCTTCGTGCATGTTCGCCTGGAAGCCACTGTGCGGGCTGTAGCGGTAATGGAACATCATGTCCGTGGCCAGATCGAACCACTGCATGACCTTGTTGTTCTTCTTCAGGTAGGGATCTTCAGGTCGAAGCCTCTGCCACTTGCTGTTCGCCGGGGTCAGCATCGACTCCATGGCCGCAGCGAACTTCCACAGCGCAGCGTTCGCCGTCACATCGTATTGGTCCTGGTTCCGCTTGGTGCCGGGGACCGTGTTCCCCTGGCTGTAAAAGCTGGTGGAGTAGTAGGGCAGCACCTTCTTAGCCACGTCTTCCCAGTGACCCTGCCATATACCTCTTTTGCCCTCTGCGTCCGAAAAATCCCGCAGAATTTCGTTGATCAGTTCTTCGTTTGGATCCGTCATACGTGCCCCCACCTATCGCGCCTGCGGATCTTGTGGAGGCCGCCAAGACTTAGGCCGTAGTGGGCCGCGATTGTTCCCAGGGAACCGAAAGGCAGCTTGGCTGGGAGAGCATGAATTTCCGCAACCTGGTCAGGTGTTAGCTTCGAATTCTCTTGTCTGGGAGTGAAGTTGCGCTGCTTCTTCACTGCGTCTTGCGAGTTGTCTTTCAGCGACCCGACAAACAGATGTTCAGGGTTCACACAACCTGGGTTGTCGCATCGATGGCACACCACCTGGCCTTCAGCGATGGTGCCCTTATGCAGCCGGTAACTGACCCTGTGCGCCAATTCCAGAGACCCGTCCCACAGCTTTCCGTAACCCGCAAGGGTCTTGGCGCCGGTCCACAACCAGCAGCCCGACATAGGCTCAGGGGTGAACTTGGCTTCGAAACGATCCTGGAGCGAGGCCACGTTATTGGCCCAACAAAGTTTTCGACGTGGTGCCCATGTCGGACAGGCCAGAGCCGCCAGTGAGCAGGGTGGCGGAACGGCCACGCTGCATCTTCAGCGCCTGTTCACGGGCAGCGATGTCGCCTTCACCCGAAGTGTTGGCAGAGGTCGGCGCCGGGGGCGGGGCTGCGGGGACAGTCGGTGCGGATGGACTGGAGAACAGACCGGACATGTTGGCCCCCTTCGCGCATGATTATCGCTTTCTGTATAGATTTTAGCCACACCTTTCCTAATCAAACATTTCATAATCTACGTCACGGGCCTGGCTGGGGGTCCTGCTCCAGGTTCGGGAGGTCCGATTATCGTTCCGGGCCACCGGCTGGGCGAAGGTCATGGCCAGGGCGTCCGCCATGTCGGGTGAAGCCAGGCCACGCTTGTCCCGCATGTGTTCCTTGGCTTCCAGCACCAGCTTGTTGGTCACTGGATCGTAGGAATATTCCGGCCCGGTCAGGTCAGACTTGAGCGTGGGGTCATCAGGTATGCACCCCAGCTGCAGCCATTCCTTCATCAGGCCCCACATTTCGGCCCGCTTGTTCTTGTATTTGTTTTCCTCATTGGGGGATCCGCCTGCCTGGACCTCCACCACCCGGAACTTCCAGGACCGCAGGATGTCCACCAGCGGGCCCCCTACCCCGTTCCCATCCACGAAGATGGCGTCCACCTTCCGGGTGGTCGCTTCCTCAGCCACCCTGCTGGCGGTCACGGTCATGTCTGAGCACTTGAACCGGACCCATGGGTAGGTCCTGGCGTCCCGGCCCTTCCTGAAGGCGAAGACGTTGCTGTCCCTTTCCCCCCGGGCCACGTCCACACCCATGAGCAGAGGGGCCCCTGGATCCAGGCTGGACTCTCGTTCGGCTGCGGCCTGGCTTAGGCTGTGGCTGATGAACTGATTGTTGGCCTGGTTGGGGAACTGGCCGTAGACCTCCACCCTGGCTTCGTCCGACTCAGGGCCATGTTCCTGGATGATCGACTGGTAGACATCCTGGGCCACGCCTTCCACCGTCCGGGCATCGATGTGGCGGGTCCGCCAGCGGTCCCGGTTCTTGTGGAAGCATTCGAAGAAGGCGCCATCGTTGCGCCTGGGGTTGCTGAACGCCAGCCAGTAGCGGTCCACGATCTGTTCCGTGAACACACCCTGGGCCACCGTCCAGATGGGCTTGGGAATGCCTGAGGCTTCATCGAACAGGTAGCACTCGCCGTAGCCGTTGTGGGCACCAGCGAAAGCATCGGGGTTCTCTTCGGACCACAGCTGGGCAGCGATATACCAATACTTCGGATCGATCTTCAGATCCTTCTGCACCAGTTCGCTGAACCACTTGGCTGGGATGATGCTGGTGGCGTTGATGTCGAACCAGTGGGAATTCAGCCCCATGGAGACCCACTTGCTGATTTCCGGGAAGGTCTTCGTCTTCAGCTGTGGTTCGCCATTGGCCGTGACCCACACGCTGGAACCAAGCCTGGTGGAGACCAGCCAGTGGGCGATCCAGGAGAAATCCGCCGACTTCCCAATCCCACGGCCTGAGGCGATGGCCTCTCGATACATGTCAGGCAGGGTTCCGGTCAGCGCCTTTGCCCTCCGGGCCTCCTGGATGTAGTCAGCGATGGCCTTCAGGTTCTGGTCCTGCCAGTTGCGCGGGCCCTTCAGATCGGCCAGTGGGGTGTTGGGCTTGCCCCAGGGGTAGACGTAGCGAACGAATTCCCGTGGATCATCAGCGATCTGTGGGGACCAGAGGTCCGTCATCAGCTGCTGTTCGCCTTGGGCATCGTAGACAGGCTGGGAGGATGCCATTAGGCCCCCGATAGAAAGTTGAGGGAGCCAAAGGCGCCGGAGACCGTGGGGTCAGGGGCGAAGGTGGAGGGATGATCAGTTCTGGAAATTAAAAAAAATATTTTTCGGAACCGCAAAGTTTGTCTGAAGCAGGGCCCGCAGTGAAAATCGCCCGCGCAGATCCGGCCCCGCCCCCCACCCCCACCCGGGGTTATGCGATGGGGCCCCCTCTGGGCCAGCTGCGCAGCCATTAGGTGAAGATGTCCGGGCCTGCTACCTGGCCATGCTCCGAATCTGATACGCTATCAGTTGGCTCGATGCTATTAACTACAGCACAATCAATGATTGATTGATCGTTAGTCGTTAGCTGGTCGCACACTGGGCGCATTAGGCGCAGCCTGGCATCGGTCAGGGCCTCGCTGATGCTGATGGACTGCTGAACATTCAGGTCCACACGATCGCCATACACTCTTGAATTGTGTTTGGATGATCGCCACTTCCTGATGTCAATTCGATTCTTTGCGTGCTGTGGGTCAAGGTCTGGATTATCAGCTATTTCCTTTGCCTCGTCTGCCTCAACGTCTGACATGATTTCCCGAGCCCGAGCATAACGGACACTCAGCTCCCGCACACTTGAGAGCACTTCGTGGAACTTGTATATGTGCATATCTGCTGCAGCTGCAGCACGTTTCAACGCTATGCCATCGGATACCGCCTGAATGATCAATTCAGCGCTGCGGATGTCTTCGGAGTTAATCGCCATGGCTAGATTCTAGCCATTTATGGCCGAATCGCCACACTGTGATATTTGTCACTCAAATATTGTGGCGATCATCGCCACAAGTAGCTATTAATTAGGGGCCGGGCGTTCAGACCTGGCCTCACCAAAAGGAGAAACACACATGGAACGGATACCCACACTTCACACTGGGTGCCTGGCATACATCGACACGCTCACGGCTGGACTGGTGAAGTGTCGCGTCCTGAAAGTGTCATCCACTTTCGCAGTGGTCCAGGTGACCGCTACCAAGTGGGCACACGGCCGCATTGCCTACGCAAAAGGGGAAGTCCCGGGCTACTGGACGCACAACATGGTCATCCCTCGGGAAGCTGTGACCGGACTAGGCCGCATGTCTGGGCCCAGGATCGGCGCCTATTCAGTTTGCGTGGAACGGGGGTGACCAATGGAAACCAAGGCCTCAGTTTACGAAATCATCACTGAACAGATTCTGACCAAGCTATCCCAGGGGACTTGCCCATGGCGCAAGCCGTGGTCATCTCTCAAGGCCTCAGGCGGAACCAGGCCCAGGAACTTAGATAATCGCTGCTACTCAGGTTCCAACTGGTTCCTTTTGACCATGCTGGATTTTGAACGGCCGATCTTCGGGACCTTCAAACAGATTCAGGCCCACGGGGGCCAAGTCCGCAAGGGTGAAAAGGGATTCCCGGTCATTTTCTGGAAACAGATGACCGCCAAAGATGAAAAGACAGGGGAAGAAAAGAAAATCCCCATGCTGCGGTATTACACAGTTTTTAATGTTTCCCAGTGTGAAGGCCTGGAACTTCCGGCCGATGAAACCACGATCGAACCTGTAAACCAGTTCCAAGCTATCGCCGATGCTGAGGCGATCTGGAATGGCTACCAAGGGAAACCCAGTCTGAAACATGGGGGAGACCGGGCCTGCTACATCCCCAGCTGGGATGAAATCAACATGCCCCCAACTAAGGCCTTTGAAGACCCGGCCATGTATTACAACACTTTGTTTCATGAGGCAGGACACAGCACGGGCCACACTTCCCGCCTGAATCGTGAATTCGGCGCCAAGTTCGGGTCTGAACTCTACAGCCGGGAAGAATTGGTGGCGGAATTGTCCGCTGCATTCCTCGGGGCTGAATGCGGCCTAGATTCGACCCTGGATCAGTCCGCCAGCTACATCAAGTCCTGGCTGAAATTCCTGGAATCTGACCCAAAGGCCTTTGTCCTGGCTGCTGGCAAGGCGCAGCGGGCGGCCGATCTGATCCTAGGCCGTGTGAAGGAATCCCCTAAATCTGAAGAGGTAGCAGCATGAGTCAATTCCCGAACGTCACCAGCCAATATGGGGCCCCTATGGGTCGATCCATCCTTAATCCCTCGGGGCCACTCCCACCCAAGTCAGTCCGCCTTTATCGGGTCATGCTCGATCGTGGTGGATACGACGATGGCGGGGCCTACTGGGGCATCGGTCAGCCCCTTTACTGTGCAGAATCCACGTTCCCGGATCCCGATTTCCCGGGCCACGAAAAAGAATTCCGCCAATTTACGCGGGCCAGTGACCGCCACCAGGCAGCGGAACGGCTGAAAATCACCCCGCAGCAATTAATCCGGGCCTGATTCCCCCATCAAGTGAGAATCCCTCAAACAAGTGAGAATAAAAAATCCCTTTATTTTTCAAGGTATATTCCCACTGTTCTCTCTATTCTTTCTAAGAAATCAAAAAGATAAGAGATATATACACATATTAATAGCCCCACAGCCACAGCCGTGGCACATCCATCCCAGCCGTGTGATTTACTCAAAAAGGGGGGAATGGTGAGAATCACTAGGTATAATCCCCAGCCTCAACACTTAATGTAAGAATACCCCCTAGAATCAAGGGGGAACAAGACAGAATCTTCCCCCTTCCATCCCTCAGCCGTGGCGATTATCGCCCGGTAAACCTAAAATCAATTCACTGGAGGCCCGCCCATGGCCACGAAATCAGCAGATCAATTCGAACTGACCGCACTCCGGGCCCAGGTTAAAAACCAGGCTGAAGAATCGGACGCCATCACGGATGGCCACGCAGCCGAACTGACCAGGCTGGAAAGTAGAGTCGAGCAGCTGGAAGACATGATTTATCGGGCCCAGGAGCAGGCCCAGAGGATCCGCGAGGCCCAGACCTATCCCAGCATCAATGGGGCCCAGGCCCTAGCCATGCTGCTAGACCTGTTGGGCCCCATCGGTGAACTGCCATGAAATCAGCCCGCGCCAATCGAATCCTCTTGACCCTGATCATCCTGTCGATCGCCACGGGCATCCTGCAGGGCCTGCCTGATACCTTCGAAGCCCTGGCCATCCTGGCAGGCCTCAGATGATCCCCTTCCCCCATCCCCAGCCACCCAAGGCCCGCAGCGTTCGCCCTGAGAGCAGCCATCCCGCCGTTGATCATGGCCCCGCTGCCCACAGCCGGGTCATGGACGATTCCCATTTCACTCTTGCCCTTTGGCCTTGGGGTTCTCACCACCGGCTTCTTAGTCGCCTTAGTAGTCATGCGAAGCCTCCATTCTGGGGGGGGGGGGGGGGGGGGGGAAAGATTTTCTGTCCGGGCTTTTGTCTTTCTTTTTTCTTCGGCAACACACCCTGGGTCACATTGCCATTTTTACC
>Ga0114951_10003573_pt1 | contig 15969 bp, 20 predicted proteins | sample AM7aDNAmetaG_FD_88677 | JGI IMG/M metagenome (GOLD analysis project Ga0114951, IMG submission 88677) | Freshwater microbial communities from Finland to study Microbial Dark Matter (Phase II) - AM7a DNA metaG | ecosystem: Environmental > Aquatic > Freshwater > Lake | place: Finland: Lake Alinen...
ATGGGGCATGAGCGCCCATTTCAAAAAGTGACGCTGAAGTCGAAAAAGCTGTAAGCTCTTTTGCCTAATTAAGTTAGAGTTTTTGCGGGGATGGCGGAACTGGCAGACGCACTGGACTCAAAAGGCGTCCTCAGGTTTTTCGAGAACTGCTCGCGGCTGCTTTAGTTCCGTTATTTCCTCTCTACGAATCACGATCTCTCACTTGTCCGATACTGACCCCTCCTGACCTCACACAAGCCTTATCCAGCACTAAAATAGTCCCAAAATGGTCCCAAGGGCCATCCGTGGGCATCCAGCCTAACGCCGTGCAAATAAGTGCGTACTACGGATTTTTTGGATGAGTGAGCACATTTGTACGTACTTTCTTTTCTGGCCGCCTACCGACCCCCGTGCCCCCCTCCGGCCATACCCAAAACCGGAAACCCCGGGGGCCTGTTTTAGAACAGGTACTATATGTCCCTTTGTTGCAGTCCTACGTGCCCCCCCCCTGGAGGTCGAAAAGTACCGCCTTAAGACTTACCTATCTAATTGTGCTCAATGAGTCCATACTCCATGCAACCCAAGGAGGCCCACCGTGAAGAAGCTAACAATGTTCTTGCTCGCCCTCGCAGTTCTCTCTTCCTTCGCAATCTCAGCCTTTGCTGATGAGTATGTGAATGGATATACCCGCAGCAATGGGACGCAAGTGGCAGGATACAACCGCTCAAGCCCAGATAGTACCCAGACGAACAATTTCAGCACGATTGGCAATGTGAATCCTTACACGGGACAAGCTGGCACTAAAAGGGCACAGTATTAAGAAACAAGATTGATCCGGCAGAGTAACTGCCAACAATTCTAGGGGGGGGGGCTGCTCATAATGGGCGGCTCCCTCTTTGTTTCTGGCTGTTCCACACCTACCGGCCCTGGCTTCAGGATACGCCCCTTGTGCCCCCCAGAAGGCCCTAAAACACTGCTCCGAGACTAGCCAAGAGATAGGGCCCAACATGGTCAAATCCTACGAATACATAGGGCTTTCTTAAAGGCTTTTTGGCCAAAACAGGGGCGTAATGGCTGGATTCCTACTCTACAGGGTGGGGATATATGTCTTCCGCATGTGTTTTGAAGTATTGGAGTGTGCGGGAAAAGGGGGGCACTCAGATCACATGAGAAATTGTACGGATGGTATATAAGCGTATTGGGCTGAGAGGAAGCATATGAACTTTTTGTTCCTTTTTATTTTCATGAAGTGAGATTAGAATGTCTCTCCATGAGTTCTCAAAATCCGACCTTCCTCTCAGACGAGTTTGACTTACCGAAACATGGCAAGGAGCTCGAATTCTTAGACTTAGATCTTTCCTCGGATTTGCCTGTTTATGTAGATCCCATACTGTTGTACAGGTCTCCGCTAACGCAAATGAATGAAGCCCATACTCTGATTGTGGAGTTTGTGAGTCGAGCTCTAAAATTTACAAAAGAAGGAAAAAGCAGCAAAGCTAAAAGAATGTTTGAATTTCCAGACGCTGAAAATCTGTTAGGTATTGCGGAAGACGGCTCTGGAAGGGGACCTAGGAAAAAACTGGCGCATAAAATTTATAATGAATTAGTTTGCAATCAGGATATTCAAAAACATGGCCTTGGGTTTTTAAATGAGTTGCAGCTGTTAATAGAAGGAATATCCTTCGACTTAATTAGCGATGCGGCGGTGCAGATTTCAAAAGATGTATTTATTAATTATACGCAAATCATGTGCAGGGCGTATAAGATAAAAACGACGCCATCTCCAACGAGATATTTTGACTGGGACGAAAATGATTGGGACCAGAAACTCGTCGAATTGCCTACAAATCCCCTTAAGCAAGACGAACCATTCTTATTAACCCCGAGAACCGTGGTTCGACGCTATCCCACAGGCGATTATGTCCAATTTTACAACGAGCTTTATAGGGATCTCCTGTATGAAAAAAAACGGGAGTCGTTGTTTCACGCTTTTGGCAAGGAACCAAAGATTGCATACAAGGATATAGAAGAAAAATATCGAACCAAGAAAGAAGTGGTCGCTTATCTTAAAGAGGTGCCTGCGGCGAGACGTGAATTCTACAAAATAATACGCCCTCACGAAGAAACAGCATGGCTTGAAGCATTTTCGGCGGGTGAAGGGACGAGTATTAATCAGTCTATTAGCCCAGAAACGTTAGAGATTTTACAGAGCAGTTTTAAAGGGACTAAATGGGCGTCAGCCATTAATGGGCTTGTAGAGCCAATTGAGCATCAGTTCGGGTTGAAGAGACCGAGAAAAAAGCTCGCAGGGGCAATAGTGCAATTAGTTGAGCTGTGTAAGGAATCGTTGGTTTTGGTTTTGGGGAAGTATGATAACCCCGATAGCGAGAAACGACTTGCCGAAATCAAAGATTTTCTTGGGACAAAATATGAAGTAGTTCTCATTAGGGATGTTGCGCGACACGAGGGTGATCGTTTAATCGATCAAGTTCTAAAGTTTGGGATATTGGCCAGATTTGTGGTTATTGAAGATACATTTTCAGGGGGGCAGCTCTTTGAAATGCCTTCAATTCTCAGTAATGGTTTTATTACAGCCATTTTACGCGAGAAGGGTAAGGGCTCGTCATATATGTCTAAAGGTGTTGGTCTTACGTTTGCGAATGCTGCCGAGATAGACTATCAACTTCTCAAAGGTAACGGCATAGACCCCGAGGATTTGCGAAGAGCAGTTTCTTGGGCAGAAGAGCAATATAAAAAGAAAATAGACCAACTGATCAAAATGTATCCTTGGAAAAAATAAAAGCATAAGAATCTGGAACGTATTTATTCGAGAGCGAGACTGGGATAAAACAACTATTGGAGGAAATTATGGTGGCGAACGATTTCGAAGTAATTTCTAAATCGGTCTGCGTTTTTTCTTTTATAGGAATTATTGTTTTGCTAGCGCTCAAATTTCTTTTCAAGGGCGACAAGGACGATTCTCTGAAGAAAGTTATAGGCGGGTTGGGCGTATTCACGGTAGCGATAGTATCCAATAATTCTTATATTTATGTGCTTGCTCTGTTTATAGGTGGTTTACTAATCGCGAGCGAAAGATTTTTGCTTTTTTTAGCGTCTATTTTTAAGGCTGAAAGTCGTGATATATCAGGGATCGCAAGTAAGTTTGAAAGTCTCACTGAAAAACAAATAGATGAAAAGCGTGAAAAAGAAATTCAAACGCTAAGATCTTTTAAAGGCGCTACGGTTTACAACCAAAAGGGTGTTGCGGTTCGCCTTCAACCAATTCCAGATGGTAAGGAAATGGTTAAGAAATACGAAAATGAATTATTAGCCAAAATTAAAGGAATTCTGATCTATTCTGGGGCGGGCTTGGCTGTTAGAGAGTATGTGGCGGTGAAGGATGGCGAGAGAAATAAACAATACGATGCGATTATTGTTGCGCGGAATACGGACATAATAAAAGTTGCCTTCGAAATCAAATTTTTAGGTGAAATGAGCCTTCAAAAAACAGAAAACTATTTTTCAGATGATATAAAAAATATTGTCTCAGAAAAATACAAAACAATATTCATGATCGTGTTTACTAATTATGACTATAATATTGCGCAGGAGCTTCTAAGGTTTAGGGAAAATCAACTACAGAAACATCTCGAATACGCCATTGCATATTTTTATATCAAAGATAACCGACTGGTTTCATTGAATGACGAAGATGTTGAGCGCTTAAGGAAAGAATTGGACCCGTTCGAGATTTTTAATTAAGCGCGTTGTTGTTAAAAGTGACACATGATACCTTCCGCCAAAGGAGTACCTGTGCGAAAGCGTTATATTTGTCTAGTCGTTTCCCTTCTTTTTTCTTTCGCTTCTCTCACATATGCCCAGTTTGAACACCCTTCCGTTGGGCACGTTTACTTCTCTCCCAAAGGCGGCTGCGCCAAAGCCATCACAGATGCCATAGGCCAAGCGAAGCAGTCAATCCTCGTCCAAGCCTACTCTTTTACCTCATATCCCATTGCACAGGCGCTTATTGATGCCCAGAAGCGAGGCGTGAAGGTCGAGGCGATTTTCGACAAGGGGCAGCTCCACGAGAAGAAAACCAAACTAGGCCTGATTGCAAAGGGGGGAGTCATTACCTATTTGGACGGAGCCCATGCAATTGCTCACAACAAGGTGATGATCATTGACGGTAAGACGGTCATTACCGGATCATTCAACTTCACAAATGCCGCCGAGGAACACAATGCTGAGAACCTTTTGATTCTTAATGATCTCGCTCTTGCGGCTCAATATGCGAGCAATTGGCAGGTTCATCAGAAGCACTCTGAGTCTTATCAATTATAAAATGTCTGGAGAGAACAGGAGGGATTATGGCGAATGAATCAAGAGTGTGCCCATCATGCAATGCTGAAAACAATCCCAGCTTTACTCAATGCTGGAAATGTAGACTTATTTTTAACACGGGAGAAACGGCTTCGCCGCAGATCCTGAAAGCAGGCAAGCAAAATTGGCTATGGCCTGAAATGAATTCTTTGGCAAATGCGGAGCGGGCTACGGAGTATGCATTTGTCGCCGCGATGTTTTCATCCGCAATCACAGGCCTAGTGTCTCTTCTGGCGTTCTTCGGAAAAAGTTTTTATGGTTTTTCGCCAAATAATTTTTCGGAGGCAGTTCTCATGCTTGCTCTGGGTTTTGGGATAAAAAGAAAGAGTCGGGCAAGCGCTCTCATTCTTCTCATCTATTTTACTATTGGAAAAGCTCTTTCGTTGGGTGGGAACTCTAATAATACGAGCTCAACCTTTGTTAGTAGCATTATATGGATTTTATTTTTTTTGAATGGCGTTAGGGGAGCTTTTGCTTATCATAAACTCAACAATACTCTTGTTAGTCACAAAAACCTTATTCTTAAAACTGGGATGGCACTCCTTTACGGCGGGATCGTCTTTTTTTTGTGTTCAATGTTATATGTCTCGCATTTTGAGAATTTCCCTTATGCGATGTTATTTTTTATTCCAACCTTGATAATTATATGGTTTTCTTTCCTGGGGTGGTTACCGTTTACCAAGGGGTCGGTCGTGATGCCGAACCCGGTCCGCTCTTGAACGCGTAAAAGAAAGGTGGCGGCGAATAAAAAGATAGACAATTAAAAGCTTTTTGATGTTTTTAGAAAATTAAAGGAGTGATGGGATGGACATTTTTGCACAACGGAAAAAACTATGGCGTAGCGGAGAATAAAAAACGCACTCCGTTTGGAGCTAATACCATGCGAAGAAAAATGGTCTATTGGGTAGTAACGATTCTTTTTGGAATATCAGGATTGTTTTATGAATGTGCGATCGCTTTCGGCGTTGGCCCCAACGCATTGGCGGAAAAAGGGAATATCTATTACTCTGAAGATGGCGTAAATAAAATCCAACTTACTAAGGGCGGGGCAGATCGAGAGCCAGTTCTATCGCCGGATGGGAGCTGCGTGGCCTTTATTAGAAAGACTAAAGATAAGAAAGACGAATTGTGGTTTATTAAGATCAAAGGTGGTAAGTCGAAGCTTTTAGTAAAAGAAATTACTTATCCGTCAAAAGGTGGCTCCGAAAAAAAACCGCTTTATCGTATTGTCACTGATGGTATCCGCTTTTCTCCCGATGGCAAGACGATCTATTTTGTAACAAGGGATTATGAAACAGATGGTGGGATACATGCCATTGGGATTCATGGAGAAAATCAGCGTTTCATTGTTGCTGGCCGAGAAGTGAAGGTTGTTGAAAGGGGGCGATATAAGGGGGATCTATTGTTAGTACAGCACCGTTATTTTGTTGCGGGCCCGTCTTATGATTGGGTCTGGCTTTATACGTCGAGTGGCAAGGAAATAGGCCCAATGGCCGAGGATTGGGACGACGTAGATTGGGAAAATCTGAATTTTGAGGAAACAATCGTCCGGAAAAAATAGGAGGGGTTGTGGGGATGAATAAGAAGCAAATTCAAGCTCTTTGGATAGGAATAACTGTTTTGATTGTTTTGCTGCCCGTGTTCGTGTTCTTCTTCGCAAATCTGCTGAGTTTTATGGGAATGATGCGGCAGCTTGACCCCGACTCTAGAACACAGTTCTTAACGGTAGGTGCAATGCACATGTGGCATGCACTAATAAGCGGAGTCCTTGTTCTTATTGCGGCTAGCTTCACAGGGTTAGGTATTTTCTTAGGAAGAGAGGATAAAAAATGATCCAAGACCCTATCATGCAGTAATTCAACGAACTTATTTCGTGAAAGGCGGCGCGTAGATGAGGAAAAGTAGCCTGATATTGTTTGTGCTGTTTATGACGGGTTGTGCAACTACTCAGCCGATAGAAAATTATATTAGTACGAACCCCTCGGAAGCACGAGTTTACTTGAATGAGCCTGCGACCAGTAAAAATACGTTCGTTGGCGTTACTCCATGCAAGGTCACGTTTAAAAAGAGGTTTTGGGATCTTTATCTTGTTATTGAAAAGAACGGTTATGAGACGGAAAGATATCCGCTACCCATTACGAATCCGAGCATATCGATAAATCTTCAAGAAACTTATGGGCGGAAAATTGAGAGGGAAAAAACGCAGTACTCTAAGGAATTCATAAATACCGCCATTGATGTCCTTGGATTGTGTAAGAGAGCAGCTCATTCGCCTAGGTTCTTAGCTGCTAGTGTGGCATCGGAGGCTTCAACATCCTTAGACAAGCTTAAGGTGAATTATCCTACGCAAAGGGAAGCGGCGTTGACGATCGCGTTGGGCAAAGCGGTTGTTATGTTGGAGCAAGTTACGAGTCTCGATTCTTCTCAGTACAATACAACGCAAGAGGAAATGCTGGCGTCTCAGGCGTCATACTATATTGGCGAAATTGATAAAGGGTTGGGAATATAATAATGACTCAAGACCCCATCAAGAAGAAACTCAACGAGCTAGAGAAGAAAATCGACACCACCTCTTTCATGATGTTCAGCTATATTCAAGCAATGCTGCACCTGCTGAATGATAAGGAGCTGACAACTCAAGATGAGTTCAAAGAGCGCCTAGAACAGAGCAAGAAGGTGCTAACCAAGTTGAGCCAAGATGCGCAGTTCTTGCAGACGATGAAGGATTTTCTGCCGAAGAAAGATAAGGAGAAGGAATGATGAAAAAACTTTCCATACTGGCTATTGGTGTTTTAATTCTGAGCGGGTGTGCCACTACCAAAGGTTATGAGCAAATGCTGCAAACATGGGTTGGCAGTTCCGAAAGTAATTTGGTAGCAGCCTGGGGAATCCCAGATGGGGTATATCAGATGAACGCTTATGAAAAAGTTATTACTTATCAAAGAGGGGGCACAACGTACCTTCCTGGAAGCGCGCCGAGTTATCAAACCACATACTATGGAAACACGGCTACAACAAGACCCGTTGGAGGGTCGCCTGGGTATGTTATAAGTCAATCTTGCAAAACAGATTTTGTTGTTACAAACGGCATAGTCTCCAGTTGGAGGTGGGAGGGCAATAGTTGCCGAGCTATTCCTCCTAAAGCTCCAGGGCCAATATCATTTCCGACATACGTGCAGCCAACGTCTACCCAAGCTGCTCCTCAGGCAAGCATTGTGCCTATTCCGAAGAAAGAATGTATCCCTGTGGGAGAAAGTAAGGCCAAGGTGATTGCAGTCATGGGAATGCCAAATCGCATTGAGAATATTCAAGGCGAGGACTGGCTTTGGTATGGAAAAAGTTGTGTTCAACTTGATGCGAACAATAACGTAAAGCATGCTTTTGATTCAGGAGATTTAAAATGTTATTGAGTTTTGGAAGATGATGGAATGGCTGGTTTAGCTGAAGCTATGAAAAAAGTTTATCCAAAAGACGAAATGGATTTTCTAACTACATATCTTCATGAGTATTTTTACCCGGCTCATGGTAAAAAAATAGAAGATGCGGACGATTTGGGCCTTGTGTTGAGGGCTCACTTGTTGGCAGAATTATTGATGGATCTTATTTTGAAAAAAAATGTTAAATGCGAGCGCATGATCTCGCGGCGCGAGTTAACTTTCAGCATGAAATTAACCATCATTGAAAGTTTTGGATTGATTCCCGAAAAATTCATCCTTGTTTTGGAGCAATTGAATTCAATCAGAAATCAATTTGCCCACGATCTTAGAACGAGTTTTAAAAGCGTGGATTTTGGTGCCATTAGCCGTGAATATGCTTACTCGCCAGTTAATAAAAAATATTTGTTATTCATTAGGAAACGATTGAAAACAAGGCATGCTTTGAGGAAAGATGCATTTATGATGCTAATGGGCAGCTGGCTGACAAACCTTGTTTTCCTTGTTTTTGATGAAAAAGAATTAAAAGAAATTAAAGCAGTGAAGACTAATTGAAATGAAAAAGGTCTATCCCTCATCGACAAGTGATTTCATGATGAACTATCTTTTCCGCTATTTTCTTGCTTCTGGGACGGAAATTGCAAAGTCCGATGACGTGGGGCTTGTATTAAGAGCGCATTTACTGGCTGAATTATTAATGGATTCCATTTTGAAGAAAAATACAAGAAATCATCGCTTAATTAAGCGTCGCGATTTACATTTTAGTATGAAATTGGCGGTCGTTGATAGCTTTGGACTTATACCAGAAAAAACAGTTCATGCGTTAGAGACGTTGAATGTGATTAGGAATAAATTTGCTCATGATGTAAGAATGAAACTAAAAAACCTTGATTTGAGCGGGCTGGATCAAAGGCCAGTAGAAGAATTTGAAAGAAAGGCTTTGAAGCGGGCGGTGCGTCAGCTTAGGTCCAAGGAGGCAGTAAAGCGAATTATATTTGCAAACTTGATGGGCGGTTGGTTGACCAGCCTTGCCCGTCAAGCTTTTGGTCCTAAAAACAGTGGTGTTGGAAGATAATTATTAGAAATCTAACAACTTCCCCGGCTTGATCCTAAAGATCCTCGCTAGCCTCTCCAGGGTACCAATCTTAGCCGTAGTGAATTAATTTAGAGGTATTCGGGGGGCAGGGATTGCGTCTTAGAATTTAAGCAGCTTCCACAGAGGAATATTAAAGGCCTCTGCAACACGGTCAAGGGTGTCTATCCTTGTCGCTCTCGGCTTCTTCGATTCCATCCGCTGATAGTTACGAAGGTCCAAGCCAATCAGTTCCGCAGCTTTCTCTTGAGTGAGTCCCTTTTTAATTCTGAGTTGCCGGAGTCTCGTTGCCAACTGGAGTCTTACCTTTGTTATGGACATGCCCCTATTATGAGAAGCACGGCCTAAACGACCACGGGCGTTCTTAACTGTATTTTGTATTTCTTCAGAAGTGGTTCGGGTGTAGAATTTTGCTATGAATGCACTTGATCATCCCGTCGTTCCAAAAGGCACCCGCGTTCCTAAATGAGATATCAGGCCATGAGATTCCAGGACCGATTTATTAATGCAAAGGGAGGATGGCGACTGTGAAAAAAATCCCAGCCTGTCTGTTGTTAATTGGGGCTGTTTCTTTGGTGTCAGCAGAAGCCTACGCTTACATACAGCCCACCACCCCAACACAGCCCACCATTCCAACACGGTCAATTTATGATGTTTCTCTTCTCGCAGGCACTAATAAAACGGTAATTGAGTGGCTGATTTCATACGCAGCATTTTTCGTTGGCAGCTTCGTAGGTATGGGGCTTTTGGGCAGTCTTCTTTTCTGGGTGTTTAAGAAGATAATGAGCGTGAACCAAGCAGCTATTACTGCAATCGCAGTGATGCTCATTTTGGTGTTTTGGAATCTCCCTCCAGATATGTTGGTTAGATTAATACTCTACATACCAGCATGCGTCGTATTTGGTCGCATTTGGATGGGGTCAAAGCCGGCAGGGAAAACAACGTCTTCGGCAACTTCGATTGTTTGCAGTGCGTGTAACCAGCCTAATAATCCATTATTAAAGCAATGCTGGAAATGTGGGAGCCCGTTGGGGGGCACCTCATCGAGCTCTGGGGGAGAGAGTGCGTCTGCCGCGCCTATTTCGGAAAACAAAGTGCCTTCTTTATCTTCTCCGGAAGTTGCTGGGAGCGTGCTGAAGGATGTTGCGAAATCATTATCGAAGGAAGATCGCAATCGCCTTGATCAAGTAGAGCATATTTTTAAGACTTATCTGTCTTTTAGAATTGCTGATAGCCTCGACTCTGAAAAATCAATCTGGAAAAAAGTGGCAGTTTCGCATTTTCAAAAGATCGGAATGAATCCTCATCCTGCCGCATTTGAGGCGCTAGTGGATAGTGCTTTAAAAGACTGTGGGCCAGTGCAGAAGTCCGATTATCCAGAAAGAATTAAGCAAATGACGCGGAGTATTTTTTTCTTACAAAGCACCTTGGTCGATATGGATCGCAGTATGGGCGGCCGTTCTTTGTCGAAGCACGCCATTGATTTTAGCTCTTTGTCGTGTAACGTTGGGCGGGTTATTAGTTTTGCCATGGAAGAATGTTTGAAAAAGAAAGAGTTTCAACAGCTTCTTGAAAAAGCGATACCTGTTCAATAACGAGGGATAATAACGATGAATAAAAAACAGCTAACGTCTGCTTGGATTTTCGGAGTAATTTGGGGCGTTCTGTATTTGTTCTTTTTTGTGGTCTGCTGTGGGCTTAATGTTACCGAAAAAGCAACTGAGATGTTTTTCTCATCAATATTTTTGGCGTTTTTCTGGTTCTTAGTGCATATCACATTAAGGGATAAGCCAAAGCAGTAGGTCGGATGCTATAACACGCCATATTCAGTTCCAGCAGAACAGCCCGATAATCAAAGCCCCTGAAGCAGTTAAGAGCAAGAAGGCGGGTATGATGGACAAGCAGAAGAAGCACCAAGCTTTTTGTCAGAGGGTTGCAGCTGACAAAGACCTTTCTATGAGAATGTTCTGGCGTGCAATTAGAAAATCATGCATTGAGGAAAATCTGGGCAAATATACTGAAACTAGGCATGTAGACGAGCAGGGCAGGATCGTAGTGCGCTACAACCTTGAACTAAATAAAGAGGCTTTGCAGGATGCGCCTCATCCGCCTTCGACGGCTTTCTTTTCAAAGTGCGGCGGCTGGAAAATGGTAGGGGTATGAAAAAATCCATCCTGTTTTTAATATGCATGGCTCTCATGGCGACACCCCTTCTTGCGAGCGAACCCCTGGACGAGGCCAATGCCAGTTTTACCTACAAAGGAAAACCCATCCATCCATTTCTAGTTCAGGAATTTTCCAACTGGCTTTCAGACAAGCGCCCGCCCATAGTCAAAGCTGTCGATGTTGCTGCAGCCTTTGATACCAACGAATATCAAGAAGCTGCTACGGAGGAAGAAGGTTGGATTTTTTCAAAAAAGGAAGAAAAGGACGGGGATTTCACGAACTACACATCATTTGAGTATCGGTGGCTTGGCAAAATGGCGGACGGAACCCACGTTTTGGAGACTGGAGAAAACGGCGGCGGTTCAGGAACTTTTATGGATCTGATGTTTATTCGATTCTCCGAGGGCAAGGTCATGTTCGAAGGCAAGAGCGAAAAACAACTGCTCATGTCGATTATTGGAATCCACGCTCTGGGGGATCGGTATGAGGGCAAAGTCGAAGTCCTTCCTGATAGGGTCCTGATCCACGCATCCCCATCCCAACGAGGCGGTGGGTCAATTAAAAAAGATGTCGAATTGAAGTTTCCCGTTGGAGAGGTGAAGGGCCGTGCTGAACAGAAAAATTAGCTTCCTCTTTATATTGATGTTGCTCGGTTCCGTAGCTGCTTCTGCTACCCCTGCCGCAGAAGAGCTGAACGACTATTTCTTACCCAAAGGTCCTAACGAAGTAATTTCTCCTAATGGAAAACAGGTGGCTTTCCTGAGGCTTTCTGAAAAGAAATATCAATATTCTACGGACGGAGATTATCCGAAGGACGGCATGGTTCGATGGCCCCAGCTTTGGATCAAGGACGCTGCCGGGAAGAATGAGAAGATGCTCAGCGATGTGGGGGGCACCGCTTATGACAAAAAAATGGAATCAGTAAGTGTTTATGACGTCCAGGGCCTTGGATTTTCTCTTGATGGAAAATGGCTATTTTTCACTAGGACATTGGGGGCTGCTGGCAGCTTTGGGAATGCCAAGCTCTATTCTGTGCCTGCTGATGGCTCCGCTCCCGAAAAATTCCTTGATGCGGTAAGCTCAATGGAAATTATCAAGAATGGGAAATATCGTGGTAATCTTTTGGTGGCTCAAATCAGCAACTCATTTTTTAAGGATAAAAGTTCGATGGCGACCCGTCCGAACGCTGTGCCGGGGCCATACTTTATCTATGGCGTTATGGATTCAGAGGGGAAGGTAATCAAGACCCTTCACGAAACCTCAGGGATGGATGCCTTGGGTAAAGAGGCATACGCTGCCCTCAAGAAGGAAGTTGAAGTGATGAAATAGCGTCCTCATCTGCGCCCCGCCCTGCGCTCTTGGGAAAAGCTCTTTTCGCCTGTCTGATTGTCGCTTTTCGGAAAGAGATGAAAATAATGCTTGCAACGAATTTTGATTTTAGTATTATATGACAGTCGGAGGTGTTGCGTTGTCAGAAATAAGCTTAGAAGAAGCATTCAAAAAAATAGCTGAGGACGAAAAGATTGGAATACCTTTTCGGACATCGCGCCTTTATGTGCAGTACGGTTTGTACCCGAGGCCGGAGCTGCGCGGCCGGAAAGGGTTTTATGATCTTGAGAAGAGCCAGCTTTTCGAAAAGGCTGAGCTCATAAAATATTTTCGTGATGAATTTAAGTTTTCGATTTCGGAAATAAAAATGGTTCTTCGGAAGCGTGAAGATGCGAACTATAAGGAGTGGCTTGCTCAAATCAGGCGGTTCATAAAAGAATTTCCAAAAATGGAGCCCGCCAAGGATTTTCAGACAGGGGAGAAGAAGTTAATTGAATCAGATCGAGGATTGCTGGCAAGAGTTTGGTTCGGCGGGATGATGAAAAAAGAGGGGCGGGTTTCAGAAGCTGACTATCGTGGGACGGCTGACAGTATGTGGAAGAAGCCCACCGATGCTGACATTAAGTATATGCTTCATGGGTACGGGATAAGATAAATTTTTTTACTTTCAACATAACAACGCGACAGTAGATATTGTCGCATAAAAACAACATAAGGAGGAAGTTCCATGACGAAAGAAGCTGTCGCGGTAAATGTAGAAGTTGCAATCGAGGTTAAGCCTCTTGGAAAGTCTCTGATCGGAAATCGGCCATTTCCAGAACTCGGTATCGTTGAGTTGAAGCGAATTCTGGGAACTACGATTAAGCACGATGATACAAATAAAATCGTCACCTTCGCTTGTCTGTTGAGCGCCTACACCGAAACTGCTCAGTTCAATATTTTGTTTATCGCTCCTTCTGGATCGGGGAAAAGCTACGTAGCAATAGAAGTGGCTGCGTTTTTTCCAGAGGTAGATGTTAAAGATTTTGGCCACTGCTCCCCAACATCGTTTTTTCATGATGTCGGTATCTACGATGAAACAAAAAAAGCTACTATCGTCGATCTGAGCCGGAAAATTCTGATTTTCCTCGATCAGCCGCAGACCGATCTTCTTGCCCGCTTGCGTCCGCTTTTGTCGCACGATAAAAAATCTATTTCCAACAAGATTACAGATAAGGATAAATCGGCGGGCCATCGCGCCAAAAATATTATTCTTAAGGGATTTCCCGCCGTTGTTTTTTGTACGGCCAATTTTTCCGTGGATGAGCAAGAAGCTACCCGCTGTTTTATCTTAAGCCCAGAAGTTAGCCAATCTAAAATCGAAGCCGCTCTCAAGGAAAAGCTCAAGAAAGAATCGGATTCCAAGGCCTACAGAAAAGAGCTTGAAGCTGATTCACAACGTGCGGCATTGAAGGAGAGAATACTGGCGATAAAAAATGAAAATATCGATGACGTAAGGATTCAGAACGTCGCTCGATTAGAAGAAGGCTTCCATGAAACGGTGAAGCTTCTAAGGCCAGGCGCTCCACGGGAGATGGGAAGATTGATGTCTCTCGTGAAAATGTTTGCCCTTTTGAATCTATGGTGTCGGGAAAGGGAAGGGAAAACTGTTATCGCCAATGATAGAGACATCGAGAACGGGCTCACCATTTGGAAAGAAGTGGCTCTCTCCCAGGAACTAAATATTTCTCCCCACATGTTGATGATATACCAAAAAGTGATGGCCCCTCTTTTGCAAGCCCACGATGGGAAAGTGAGAAGCCATCAGGTTATTACGCAACACAAAGAGATCTTTCAATATGCTCTAAATGAGCGGGAACTCTGGACCTCAGTGATTCCTTCGCTTGCTGGAGCCTGTCTAATTGATACCGACAAGGACCCGGACGACAAGAGGCGGTCCATTATCGTGCGAGGTGCCAGGGAAATATAAAACTATCTTGGGGCGGGGTGTATTCGACCGAGTAACCATACACCCCCCTGATCTATATATTTATTTTTTAACACCTTACGGATAAAGGAGCTGAATGAAAAGAAGTGAGTGCTGGAAATGGCAGTAGAAGCAGTGCTGTATTACAGGACTTGGTATCAATTACAGAGCTGTCCAGTCGCTTGGGGGTCGCCAAAAATACGCTTTATGACTGGTGCGCCGTCAGGAAGATCCCGCACATCAAGCTGGGCAAGTTCCTACGCTTTGATCTGGCCGAGATCGAGGCTTGGCTACAGGATAAGCGGGTGCTGATTAGGGATATCTAACACAAACCAATAACCACGCAGGGGGGCACTAACATGGAACAGACCACAGCAAAGCCGACCAAACGGGAACGGAAGGTGAAGGGGATTTTTTCTCGCGGGGGGATTTATTACGTCTCCTTCTACTATCACGACAAGACGGGTCTTAGAAAGCGTTTCAAAAAGGCTGTGGGCCCGAATAAGAAGGAGGCTGAGGACTTCCTCGGGAAGAAGCGAGCAGAGGCGCGGGAGGGTAAGTTTTTTGACGTCAAGAAAGACGAAAAGATAACCTTCGAGACCTTTGGTAAAGAATATCTGGAGCGGCATTCAAAAATTTATAACAAGTCCTATGCTACCGATGAGCACCGCTTGAAGTGCCTGAATAAAATCTTCGGCGCGAAGTATCTCTATCAAATCACGCCTGAGCATATCGAGAATTACAAGGTTGCTCGTATCGCTGGTGGAATCAACCCCGCAACAATCAACCGTGACCTTGCTCTTGTCCGTTCTATGCTAAACCGTGCCAAGGAGTGGGGGAAGCTAATCCGGCCTAACCCTTGCGCTAATCTCCGAAAGCTTCGGGAGAATAATGGCCGGTTGCGGTTTCTCTCTAAGGATGAAATAGGAAAGCTATATGCTGCATGCCAAGGCGAGCTGCTGGCCTTTGTGACCTTTGCTCTTAATACTGGATGTCGCAGGGGAGAAATGATGGCTTTGACATGGCACGACATTGATATTGAGAGAGGACAGATCCATATCCGGGATTCCAAATCAGGCAAAGGACGCGTTATCCCGATGAATGAAACGCTGAAAAGCCTGATTCTGTCCTTGAAAAAGCAACCAGCTTCGCCTAATATCTTCTCCTCTTACCATCGAGAAGCGTTTGATGCTGCATTGGTGAAGGCAAAGATTGATGATGCGTCGCTGCATTCCCTGCGTCATACGTTTGCTTCTCATCTGGTAATGAGCGGGGTAGATCTTGTGGCGGTATCACGGCTTCTCGGTCATGCTGCAATCCAGATGACGATGCGCTACAGTCACTTGAGCCCCGAGCATCAGGCGCGTGCTGTGGGTGTTTTGGATGGGGCTTTTGGGCTTAAAAGTGTGAAAATAGTCCCAAATCGGTCCCAAGGACATATTTCTAAGAGTTCTGCCGAAGCCAAAGAAGTTGTAAGCTCTTACAAATAATGCATTTATAGTTTTTGCGGGGATGGCGGAACTGGCAGACGCACTGGACTCAAAATCCAGCGGTAGCAATACCATGAGAGTTCGACTCTCTCTCTCCGCATGATTTCTCACTTCCAGGGGATAGCCCACTCA
>Ga0114951_10003574_pt1 | contig 15968 bp, 17 predicted proteins | sample AM7aDNAmetaG_FD_88677 | JGI IMG/M metagenome (GOLD analysis project Ga0114951, IMG submission 88677) | Freshwater microbial communities from Finland to study Microbial Dark Matter (Phase II) - AM7a DNA metaG | ecosystem: Environmental > Aquatic > Freshwater > Lake | place: Finland: Lake Alinen...
CAGGACCTTCTTTTTTGCCGAATCGGTTATCGTTTCTTCTCCGGCGAGTTCGGCTTTGTAATCTTTGTGCATGTTTACCGTCATCACGTCTCCGTTCGAGGCCTGCCCCATCAATCTCTGCTGCGGGGAGATGCGCACGCTTGATTTTGAGACAGGATCATAAAACCAGAGCTCGGTTCCGTTCTTTAACATGACTTTGCCCTTGTCTTTGGGCGGGTTCAGGAAAAGGGCCAGCGTGCGGTATTGTCCGGACGCGGCGTTTTCCTTTGAGTAGACGTTCAGCGCCATCGCGTTCTCTTTTTTCCCGCTGCGGTATTCCGCCAGGGAAACGACTATGCTGAAGGGGGTGTCCGGGTTTCGCACGGCGTCGGCTTCACTTATGATCTCGTCAGCCGTTTTGCCGGTTTCCGTAGAATGAGTCACCGGCGCGAGAAAAGTAAAAACCAAAGTTAAAATCAAATATTTCATTTAAACCTCGTTGTTAATTATGCCTGAGCGCGTCCACTATCGCCATGCGCGCGGCGTTGCGGGCCGGAATTACCGAAGACACTGTCGCCACCGCTATAAGTCCCAGCCAGCAGCATGGCAGAAAAAAAGGCTGCAGAAACATGTGGATGGATAGAAGGATCGGATTGGCGTAATCCGGCGGGGTCCATGTGATCTCCATCAGGTTGATTATGAGGCTAACGGCCAGGGCCGCTGCAGCGCCCAGCGTCGACCCCATTGTTCCTAAAAGAAACCCCTCGCCTACGAACTGCCGGATGATGGCGGAGCGTCTCAGCCCCAGCGCGCGGGCCGTGCCGATCTCGCTAATTCGTTCCATTACGCTCATGGACATTGTGTTTATGGTGGTAAAAAGGACGATCACGCCCATAATAAACGCCACAAACCCGAATATCGTCAGAAACATTGATATCGTCTGCCCGTACATGGGGCGGACCTCGCCGAAGGTTTTTACCTCGTAGTCGCTTTGGGGAAGTATTTGTTCCAGGCGTTGTTTGACCAGCCCTATGTTGTCGGTGCGGTTAAGCTGGATCATCAGTCCCGTTACTTTTTTTATTCCCCGCCCGCTGATAAGTTTTTGCGCCAGGTCGAGGTTCATTATTATCAGCCCTTCATTAAAGGCTTTGGTCCCCATTTTCATCGCCTTGCGCAGATTGACTGAAACAACGTTCGGAGCCCCTCCGGAAGTGGCGGCGAGCAGGTCAAGCCGCGCGGCGGTATCTTTTTGGCCGGATGCCTGCGCGGGGAAGTCTTCCCGCGTGAGCGCGCTGAAATCTTCCGCGGGCGCGGAGTCCGGGGTTTCTTTTTTCGCCGGCGGAGCGATGCAATCTTCAAGATGCAGATCTCCGCAAAGGTCCAGCCGCTCCGCCATGCCGTAGCCGATGACGCCGCCGGACAGATCTTCGTCCTTAAGCCCGGTGGAGACATCGGTTTTTGTTACCTTCAGATGATACTGATCCCAGGTCATTAATTTTTCAAACAGCGATGGCACTATGCCCATACCGAAAAAAGACTGGGACGTGTCGGCCGTGAAATTGCCGGCTATTCCCTGAAATGCCAGAAACGGCATTACAAGCCGCAGCTGCGGTTTCAGGGCGGGGTCTGAATTTATGATCCCTGTAATTTTCTCGTAGTCCTCCATTCCGTAAGCGGCGGGATTTGTGGCGCCGTAGGTGGAATAGCCTTTTTTGTAGATATGAATGTGCCCGGAAGTTCTTACATAGCCGGTCTGAAGCGTGTAGATTATTGAGGAGATGTTTCCGCCGAAAAGAAGGACGGAAACGCTGCTGACCGCTATTGCGAGGACGGTCATGAGCGACCGCCGTTTATTGCGGCAGATATTTCGGTACGCGATTTGAAGGGTTTTCATAGTATCACGCCGTCCATGATCATAAACAGGTCTTCGGCGTTGGTGATGAGATTTTTGTCATGAGATGAAAATATGAAGGTCGTCTTTTCCTTAGCCTGAATATTCTGCATAAGTTCGATTATCTCAGTGCCGGTTCTGTGGTCCAGATTCGCCGTCGGCTCGTCCGCCAGCACCATCTCCGGGTTTTTGACAAGCGCGCGGGCTATGGCCACCCGCTGCCGCTGGCCGCCGCTGAGCTCGTTGGGGAATTTGCCCCTCTGGTCGGCAAGCCCTACTTTTTCAAGCGTGGCGAGCACGCGCTCGCCGCGTTCTTTGAGCGGGATTTTGTTTATCAGAAGAGGATACTCCACATTTTCATAAGCGGAAAAAACCGGCATAAGATTGAAGGTTTGAAAAATAAAGCCGATGTGCCTGGCGCGGAAATCCGACATTTCGTCGTCCGAAAACGCGGCCACGTTTTTGCCGCACACCTCAATTGATCCGGTGGTAGGCGTGTCAATGCAGCCGATAAGATTTAAAAGGGTGGATTTGCCGCTTCCCGATTGTCCGATTATCACGTTGAATTTATTGCGGGGGATGTCTACCGTGATGCCCTTCAAAGCCTGTATTTCGACTTTGTCGAGCATATGGGTTTTGGTTACATTATTGAGGCGGGCTACAAATTCTGTTTCTGCCATATTTTCCCCGGGGCTTAAACCTGATCTGCTTTAAAGTCCTATTTAGCCGATTAATCAATTGTAGCGAATTTATAACGCGAGGCCAATATGGATTTGCGCGGTTTAAATAACGGACAGCGGCCCGGGCCTTAAATCGGAGGCCGGCGTAAAATCATCGGGGCTACTTCCTTATAAAGTGAGGAATATTGGCCGGCAGTTCCAGTGAGAGTTCCACCAGGCCCCCGGGTTTTCCGTCTTTTGGGCAGGCGAACTGGTAGATCAACTTTTTGACGCCGTCCTTTTCAATGGTGTAGGCGTTGGGCGGCGTATAAGGGTTAGTCAGCATGGAGGTTAGCCTGGTTTTTGCAGGCTCCGGGTGACAGTCAAGGAGATTTGCCCCGATCAGGCCCGAACCGCCGTATTTTTTAAAGGTTTTTGCAGCCTTGCCGTTCAGTTCGGTTATTGTCCCGTTTTCGTCGCAGACGGTCACCGCCATCGGCGCGTTTTTTATCCAGTCATTCATAATGGCTCCATAAAGCAAAAAGCGGCGCCCGCTCTTTTTAGATGTTATTAATTATAACTTCTTTTTTATACAATATTCTTTATGCTCGAAACCCCTTTGCTTAAACTTATTTCAAAACGGCGCAGTGTGCGTAAATATAGGCCTCTGCCCGTTGAGAAGGAAAAGCTCCTTACCTGCCTCGAGGCCGTTCGCCTGGCTCCTTCGGCCTGCAATGCCCAACCCTATAAATTTATTGTCGTGGATGATCCGGGTGTCAAGGACAAGCTGGCCGCGGCCGTCTTCTCCGGCATCCATGCCCCTATAAAGTTTGCCGCGCAGGCCGCCGTCCTCGTAGTGGTCGTGTCGCAAAAAGGCAAGCTTTCCGCCTGGCTGGGTAACCAGGTGCAGGATACCAATTTCCGTTTGGTGGACATAGGCATAGCCGCCGAACATTTCGTCCTGGCCGCGGAGGAGCAGGGGCTTGCCACCTGCTGGCTCGGCTGGTTTGACGCCAAGGGCGCCGCCAAAGCGCTGGGCCTGCCTGCCGGTTGCAAGGCCGAGGTTATGTTGAGCGTCGGCTACGCCGATGAGGCGCCGCCGGCCCGCAAGAGAAAAACGATGGAAGAAATATCATCTTTCAACCGATATTGACCCGCTGACGGCTATATGAAAAAAATAATTATTCTTTTCGCGCTTATCGTTATTCAGGTTTCAGGGGTCCGGGCCGATGACGGCTGTGATAAGTCTTCCGACTCCTGCAAACCACAGATAAAAAAGGTGACGCCTTTCATGGCCGAGCTCCAGGCGGCTCAAGCCGTTCCGTCGCCTAAGCAGGCAAGTCCTGAGACGCGGTTCGCCGCGTCCACGTCCCCGGCAACAGCCCCGGCGGAGCCGATTAAGGGCCAACAAGCCGTGTCTCACCCCGCATGGCTGCTCGCGGGTGCGGGTTTGCTTATCGGGCTCTATTATTTTCTAAGAGAGACCAAGAAAAAAGGAAAGGGCCGATGACGCTTAACCTCGACAGCTATAATACCGCTTCTACGGCGATGCACGCGGCCCAGGGCGCCGCCCTGCTGGCCCTAGGCTTTACCGAAGCTTACGCGTGGCATAAGCCCGGAGGGCGGATCAGATTTATCGCGCCGCTGGCTCTCCTGCTCAGCGGGGCCGGAATGTTGCTGGCTATGCTGTATTTCCTAGGTGGTTGGAGCGTTGAGAGCCTGATGTTCTCGTTGCAGCTGAAGAGCGGTTTCTATATCTTCGTCTCCTTCGCCTGTTTTTACGCTTCGGCTGGTTTGAGTCAGCTGACTTTCCTCTCATCGGAGGAGAAGAGCCGCGGCTGGCATTATTTATTTTTAACTTTTCTCGCTGTGATAGGGCTGCTTTATTTCGGCATGTCCAAAAAGGTTAACCCCGAGGCAGCGGTTGAAGTGGCCGCCGCCCATTCGGCGTTCGGTTTTACCCTGCTCGCAGCGGTCATCTTCAAATTACTGAACGGATTCCGCCCCCGCAGGGGCTTTGATCTGGCCTGGGTCGCTCTGATTCTTATAGCGTCTTTTCAGCTGCTCAGCTATAGGGAAGTTGGGGGAGCTTTTGATTTTCGCGTGACTGCCCTGCAGGCTTCTCCTCAAATCTCTTTGCCGGCAACCGCGGCCGGAGCCGTAAAATCCCGCACTTTTCCCCCCGGCAAAAGTATGGTAGTAAATAAAGATGCCAAGATTGCTCATCCAAAACGCGCTGGTAATTGACCCGGCCCGCAAGCTGGAAAAAAAACTGAACCTGTTCATAGAAGACGGGCTCATAAAGTCCGTGGGAACCGGATATCCCGGTACGGCCCGCGGGAGCTTCGAGATTTACGACGCTTCCGGCCTCTGGCTTATGCCCGGGCTGATAGACATGCACGTCCACACCCGTGAACCTGGCATGGAAACGGCGGAAGACCTTAAGAGCTCCGCCAGGGCCGCCGCCGCCGGCGGATTCACCTCTATCCTGGCCATGGCCAACACGGAACCGCCGGTAGATAATCCGGCGCTTATCCGCCGCCTGCGGGCGAAAGCCGAGGGCCTTCCGGTGAATATTTATTTTTCCGCCGCCGTCACCTGCGGCCGCTCCGGACGGGATCTCGCGGACCTTGAGGCGCTGAAGAACGCCGGCGCCCGGGCCTTTACCGACGACGGAGCCTGTGTCGCCGACTTCGGGCTTTTAAAAAAAGCTTTACGGTTGGCGAAAAAGTTGAAAACCCCGGTGATGGAACACGCAGAGTCCTTAGCTTTGACCGGCTCAGGAATTATGCACGACTGCGCGCGCGCGCGCCGCCTGAAAGTGCCTGGTATCCCGCGCGAAGCTGAAGTGTTCATGGTTTTGCGCGACCTGCTGCTTGCCGGCTCCACGGGCGGGCCGCTGCACCTGCAGCACGTGAGCTGCCGCGAAAGCGCGCGCCTTGTCACCGCCGCCAAAAAGGCTGGTTTTAATGTCACAGCCGAGACCTGTCCGCACTATTTTACGCTTACCTGCGAAAATGTCAAAGACGCCGCCTTCAAGATGAAGCCGCCGCTCCGTGAGGGAAGCGACCGCGCGGCGCTTAAAAAAGGCCTGGCCGACGGAACGATAGATGTTATAGCCTCCGACCACGCTCCGCACTCTGCCGCCGAAAAAGCGAAAGGACTTTTGAAGGCTCCTTTCGGAGTCATCGGTCTTGAGACCACGCTGGGGCTGGCCCTCACGGAATTATTTTATAAAGGTTCAGTCTCCAGGATTCGCCTTGCCGAGCTTATGAGCGCTAATCCGGCCCGCATACTGGGCCTGAAAAAAAAGGGAAGGTTGGCACCAGGCATGGACGCCGATCTGACTCTTATAGATCCGCTAGCGCGATATCGGGTGCCCCCGCGGTTTTATTCCAAGTCCGTCAATTCCCCTTTTGTCGGAAGGCGGCTTAAGGGCCGCGTAGCCGCGACTATTGTGGGCGGGCGTTTCGTGTTCAGGGACGGCCGTTTCCTTTAAGGGGCGTTTTAAATGTAGAATTTATCAGCGCTGATTATTCGCAATAACTTATAAGGCAATGGCGTGCGGTAGCCGTATCGGGAGCCGCGCTCATTAAACGGCAAAATCCATGGGCTTCTTGTACCGACAAATTTTACGCAGAATACTCTTCAACTTCGATCCTGAAACGGTGCATGACGCCGTGATGAAAAGCGTCAGCGCGCTGCAGGGCGTAGAGCCGGCGCGGATGATTTTAGAGCTGCTGGTCAGGGTGAAAGAAATGCCCGTCACCGTGGCCGGCATCAGGTTCAGGAACCCGGTGGGACTCGCGGCCGGGTTTGACAAGAATTGCGAGGCGCCGCTTATATTGGCTAAACTCGGATTCGGTTTTTTGGAGATGGGGACGATAACCCTGCGCGCGCAGAACGGCAATCCGCGCCCGCGTGTCTTTCGTCTAAACGAGCACCATGGCATAATAAACCGGATGGGGTTCAATAATGTCGGAGCCTACGAGGCCGCCAGACGGCTTTCAAAGCTGGGGTCCGCGGGTGTGCCGCTGGGGATCAATATAGGAAAAAATGCGGACTGCTCGCTGGAAGACGCGCCGAAGAATTATCTGGAGGCGCTCAAGGTGCTCTACCCGTTCGGCGATTATTTCGTCTTTAATATCAGCTCTCCAAACACGCTGCAGCTGCGGGTGCTGCACCAGAAAGAACGCCTGGCGCGCCTGCTGGACCCCGCGCTTGATTTTATAAACAATCAGCGGGTCAAAAAGCCGCTTTTCATAAAGATCTCCCCGGAACTTGAAGAAGGGGATCTTTCCGGCCTGGTGGCCACCGCCGCGGAACGGGGTCTGGGGCTTATAGTCACGAACACCTCCGTCCGGCGCGAGCATCTCCACGCGCGCTGGCATTCCTATGAGGGCGGACTTAGCGGCAAGCCGCTGCGCGACATTTCCAACGAGATGTTAAAAAGAGTTTCCGAACTGGCGGCCGGGCGGGTGCCGCTGATCGGGGTTGGCGGGGTTTTCGACGGGCCGTCCGCGGCTGAAAAATTTAAGTTGGGCGCGAATCTGGTGCAGGTCTATTCGGGCCTCATTTATGAGGGGCCTTTCATGGTGAAAGATATTCTTAGGCACATGGAAAAAAACCAGGCGGATTTGAAACGCCGGGCCAGGGGCCTTGGGCCGTCCTTAATGTAGCGCCCCGAAAAAGTATGGGCAAAACCAAATTGATAATCGCGCTGGACACGCCGGACCTCAAAACCGCGGCGGCTCTGCTTAAAAAGCTCAAAGGGCTGCCGCTTATTTATAAGGTCGGTTCAAGCCTTTTCACGCTTGCCGGTCCCCGGGCGGTGGATCTGGTGCACGAGTGCGGCGGGAAAGTTTTTCTAGACCTCAAGTTTTACGATATTCCCAACACCGTCAGGAGCGCCGTGGAAAGCGCGGAGCGCTTGGGTGTTTATTCCGTTTCCCTGCATCTCTCCGGAGGGGCCCGCATGCTTGCGGCCGCGGCCTCGCTTAAAAAGCGCCCGCTGCTTTGGGGAATAACAGTGCTTACCAGCTTTGACGAGGAGGCTTTCGCCGGTTCCGGTTTTGTGGGAGGTATAGAAAAAAATATTTTACGTCTTGCTGCCTTGGGTGCGGAAAACGGCGCCGACGGCATCGTCTGCTCCCCGCTGGAGGCGGCTGCCGTTCGGAATCGCTTCGGCAAGGCGCTCAAAATTATCACTCCCGGCATCAGGCTTGTCTGCGGGGATGACGATCAGAAGCGCACTCTTACCCCGGCCGGGGCTTTGTCCGCGGGGGCTGATATGATTGTGCTGGGCAGGCCGGTGCTCAATGCTCCTGATCCTGTCGCCATCGTCCGCGAAATACTGGGGGAACTTGATAGGGCCGGGGTAAAGAGCTAAAATCCAGGAATCTTGAATCTTGAACCAGAGGTGACTTTTACATGAACTCCCAGGATGCTAAATTTTACGGTCATCTTAAGAAGTGCGGAGCGCTGCTGGAGGGGCATTTTTTACTTTCTTCCGGATTACATAGCCCCGATTACGTTCAGTGTGCGCTGGCGCTCAAAGGTCCGGCCAAGGCCGCATCCATAGGCGTTGAACTGAAGAAGCGTTGGAAGGGAGCCAAGCCGGACCTGATCATATCGCCTGCTATCGGCGGACTGATAATAGGGCACGAGGTCGCGCGCGCTTTCGGAGTGGATTTTTTGTTTATGGAGAGGGATAACGCTTCGATGACGCTCCGGCGTGGGTTTTCGCTTAGTGCCGGCGCCAAGGTGATCATTGTGGAAGATGTGTTCACTACCGGCAAATCCACCATGGAAGTCTTTGAAGCTGCCAAGAAGGCGCGCGCGGAAGTGCTCGGCGCTCTTTCGATAGTCAACAGGATGGGCGCGCGGTCTTTTTATTTCCCCTCGGCGAGCCTTATAAAGCTGGACCTTACGGTTTACAGCCCGGCCGACTGCCCACTCTGCGCTAAAAAAATATCCCCTCTGATAAAACCCGGGTCAAGAAAGATATAACCCGAATTCCGGCTGAGGGATTCGGGTCGGCGCTCAGCGGAGGAACATAAGCCGGTCGAAAAAGAGGAGCGCACCGGCTGCGATCAGTATGGCTCCGGCGGCTATTTCCACATGGCGCAGAGCGCTTTTGTACCTGGCAAGGAAAGCGAAGAATCTTGCCGTCAGGAAGGCTGCCGCAATGAAGGGCACGGCCATCCCGGCTGAGTAGGTCATCAACAGAGACACTCCTTTATAGGTTTCTCCTGAAACCGCAGCCATGGCGAGTATTCCGGCCAGTATCGGCCCGATGCAGGGCGACCAGCCAAGCGCGAAAGCGAACCCCATCAGCAAAGAGCCCGTATACCCTCCGCCCAGTGTCCGCATTGAAAAGCGTTTGTGGTAATTCAGTGGATTGAACCTGACCAGGCTGGTCATGTGTATTCCAAGCAGCATCATGACCACGCCGAAGACTTTTAAAAGAACCACCTTATGGGTCGCCAGGAGATCGCCCAAGACTGAAGCGGCCGCTCCCATGGCCGAGAAAACCAGCGAGAATCCGGCCACAAACACCAGCGCGTTGAGCGTTACTTTTTTGGCGGCCACTCTGGAGTCGCCTTTCAGCAGCGCGCTCGCGGAGAAGCCCGAGAGCATGGAGAGGTATCCGGGCAGCAGCGGCAGAACGCAGGGCGTGAAGAACGACATAAGGCCCGCGCCGAAAGCGGTAAAGTATTGGATCATAGTTTATTTCTGCCGGTTAGCCTATTTTTTTATTTTATCGGAAGTCTTTGTTTTTTCTTCTTTCTTAAGTTCAATTTTAAATATATCTATCCCGCCGAAGCCTATACTCTGGATGCGGAACAGGACGGTGCGCCTTTTTCCGGTCAGGTCCCTGAATACGGCTTCTATGATTTTCGAATTATTTGGTCCGGCGGAAGATGTTTTTATAACCGTTTCCAGGTTTAATTTAAGGATGTTGCCGGAAACCGTTTCTTCCAGAAAAAAGGCGCCTTTCAGGACCGTGTCTTTTTTTACGTAATCCTGCACGAAGCCCGCCAAATCCTCGTCAGTTTCCTGGATGTAGGCCTGCGCGTCGTCGATATCCGCGGTCTCATCGGTTTTTGCGGTGTCGGTCGAGAGCGCCGCTTCGGTCAGTTCGCTGTCCGCCGTGGCGCGCGCCTGCGGACATATCAATATCGTCAGCGCGCACAATATGATCAGCCTTTTCATTTCTCCCCCTTCTTTGAATGCAGAATTATTTTCATAGGAGGTTTTTCCGGAGACGGCCAGTGCGCCGTCTCGACATACCTCATTATTTCCCGCCAGTGCCCCTGGCTTTTAAGTATAAAATCGCAGATTTCGCGCACCGCCCCCGCACCACCCTCTTTTTTTGTTATAAAATCAGCGGCCGATTTGACTTCAGGCAGGGCGTTGGCGGGGGCGCAGGCGAACCCGGAGCGCTTGAGCACGGGGATGTCGGTCCAGTCGTCTCCGACATAGGCCACATTCTCCTCTTTCAAGCCTGTGTCTTTCAATATCTCTCTCAGCGGGTCGAGTTTGGAGAGGAAGCCCTGGTAGGCGTAGCTCATGCCGAGAGTTCTGGCGCGCTCCTCGGTGCCGGGCGACTCCCGTCCGGTGATGACGCCGGTGATGATGCCGAACTGGTTCAAAAGCCGCAGGCCGATCCCGTCCAGCGAATGGAACGCCTTAAATTCCACCATTTCCCCTTTATGCCCGGGCAGATAATACATCTTCCCATCGGTGAGCACCCCGTCCACGTCCATCAAAAGGATCCTTACTTTTTTGGCTCTCGCGATGTTTTTATTTATATCCATGATAATCTCCGTTACGCCCTCGCTTTCCAGCGGTCAGCCAGTTCCAGTTCTTTTTTTCTGGACGCGTAGTTTGCCGGCATCGGACCCAGATACTTTAAAAAGAACCAGTTGATGGTCTCTTCTAGCCAGGCGTGCATTTCAGTGGAGCGCCAACCCAGCGCCTTTTCCGCTTTCGAGATGTCAACTATAAAATCCGAAGCCCCGGAAAAAGGCGAGGCCGCAAAATTGAAACCGCCGGATTTAAGCCAGGCGTGGTCGGGGACCGTTATTTTGGCCTCCTTATGCAGTATGCGCGCGGAGATCTTTATGAAATCTTCCAGTGTTATAACCGTTGCGTCGCCCAGGTTGAGGGTTTGCCCGTAAAGGTTTTGGCTGTCGATCAGTAGTGCAAAGGCTCTGGCCAGATCCTTGGAAAAAATATACCTGGCCGAAACCGCCGGGTTTGGCAGGATAAGCTGGCCGCCGTCGCTAAGCCGCAGCCAATAGGAATAGGCGCGCAGGGTGGGGTCGCCCGGGCCGATGACTACCGGCGGCCTGATTATTACTACGGGGAACTTTTTTTCCAGAAAAGCGTTCACGAATACTTTTTCAGCCGCGTATTTGGCGGAGGCGTAGGCGTAATAAGGCTTGTCCTTCATGTCGGTCCTGACCGGAAGCAGTTCGGTCTGTATCTCCCTGAAAGGGGCGGAGGCTCCCTGCAGGGTGGAATAGACCGAGGCGGAGCTGGTGAAAATATATAAACCTGTTCTGCCGTTGAATACGCGCACGGCTTTTTGGGCGTCGTCCGCCGTGTGGCAGATGTTGTCAATTATCACGTCCCACGGTTGAGTGGCCATTCGGGCCAGGTCTATTTCCACGGTCCTGTCTCCGCGGCTCTGCGTGATGTCAAGAGGCAGCCCGTCTGCGGGGCAGCGCCGAGAGAATACCGTTACTTCGTGGCCGCCGTCGGAAAGAGATATGGCGGTTTCCCTGCCGAAAAAGCTCGTTCCGCCTAATATTAAAATCTTCATTGTGGTTGATCCGCCGGTATGCCGCGGCGCCCTTATGCCATATAGTATATAAATTTTAGTCCTGATATTTAATTATAATGTCGCGTCTTTAGCCGTCTCATTTGCCGGTTTTCCAAGGGCGGTGGGTGGATTGTCGAGGTTGGTGGCCTGCCGGATTTTTATCCATCATGGTTGGGTGGCTGAAGTTCCATGTTAACATGTGTTAACCAATGGTTCGTGCTCTAAAGATTACCGTATATAACAATTTGCTTCTTTCGGCTTTTTAGCGTATAATATTCTAGTTAACTTGTGTTAACTGGGATATTGTGCGAGGACTGGATTATGCCTGAAAAAAAAGAATTTCTTTCTTTACCAGAGGCCGCAGTTATAATGGGTGTTTCACGCATAGCGGTATTTAAGAGGGTGAAGAAGGGGCAACTGGCGGCAATCCGAATAGGTCGCAATTGGGCCGTTCCAGCCTCCGCGCTTGAGTTGCCGGCTGTCGCTTTGCAGTCTGCTGTTCCGCCTCCGCGCAAAGTTTTAAAAAGTGCGCCGCCCCCTAGTCCGGTCATCACCGAAGAGACGCCTCCGCGAAAGGATTCCATGGACGAGATGGGCTGGGATTGACCCGCTTTCCACGCCAGAGCGCCCGACAGTTGCCTTCTGTCGGTAAAATACGTTACGGGTTGGAAGAAGCTTGTTAAGAAGATTTCAGACTCCGGCGCAAGCTGTTTTTGGATAACCATGCCGGACGCCCGCAATGGCCGGGAAAAAATCCCGCGCGTGCTCCAGCTTACGTATAAAGCCGTTACGCCTTTCTGCACCTGCTTTGACAGCACGCTGGTGACAAAATATCCTGCAAAAGGCGGAGATGGTGTGCATTACTGGTTTCCCGCCGCGTTGCCTATAGCCAAAAGCTGGGCGGAAGCGGCTTTTGAAGCGATGACGCCGCTTCTGCGAAAGTTGCCGGCCGGGAAAGAATAACCGCACGTGTAAGTTTTTTCGCGCGGGTAAAAATATTTCCCCCGCGCAGCTCCCCCGAAGGGATAAAAATTCAGGATTGCGCTTCATGCGGACCTCTTAAACAGGCTGTTACAAAACTGATATTTCCCCCCCGTAAAAAACGACGACAACCAAAGGATGGTTGTCGTCGTGTAAATATAAACCCCCGGGGTTTTAAATCCGCTATTTGCGCATCATGCTGACTATAAAGTTCCAGGTGTCAGTTGCGATGTTCGAAGAGACGTAGCCGGATTTAAACCTTTCTCCCACGCGGTAGAGTGTGCTGGTCGAGATGGTGTAATTAGCGCTGTAGTTGGAGTCCCATTGGCCGTTCACGTTGAATGCCAGTTCTATCTTCTCAATTTCCACCATGTTTTGTGAGAGCGCGCTGTCCGGAACAAAGAGGAGGCCGTCGTTGCCATAGCTGGTGTATTGCGACAGTTCGCCGCTGACATAGCCGGTGCCGTTCCATTCGGGAGTCAATTTTATCTGTTTTTCCGCCGTCAGCGGGGAGGACCACTGCCCGTTAATTGCCGTCAGTTTGTAGTAGATCTTTACATAGGCGTTCACGTGGTCAGCCCTGCCGGCCAGTAAGCCGGATTTCTTATATCCGATGACATACTTGTAGCCGCTCTGCATGGTGTTAACTTCCACCAGGATCGCCGGGCCGGCTGTTATGGCTACCGCGCTCTGGTTCATATAATCGAGGGGATAGTTGGAGGCGAATGCCGTCGCGCCAAGAAATGTCAACGCCGCAATGGATATAATTATTTTTTTCATTTATTTCTCCTGTTGCTCTTATATTTGTATACCAAATTTTATCAAAGTGCGATCCCGGATATAATAGGCTAAAGACCTTTAAAATTCAGGCAAGAGACCCATGCCCGTTTAGGCCTTTTGCGAATGGTTGAGTAGTCCTTGTGGGCCGGGTTTTATTGAAAAGTGTATAATACAGATAATGACGCCGGACCAACAGGAACCCCAGGGCTCGCCGGAAGCGCCGAAACCCCATAAACGCCGCATTCGCTATAGCGGCAGGAATCCGCGGCGATTTGAAGACAAATATAAAGAGCTCAACCCTGAAAAATATGCCGAAGATGTTGAGCACGTCATCGCGCGCGGCCGCACTCCTGCCGGTATGCATATCCCTATCTGCGTAAAAGAGATCCTTGAGATCCTTGACCCCAAGCCCGGTGAAACCGGTTTGGACGCCACCCTGGGTTTCGGCGGTCATGCGCGCGAGATTCTTTCGCGTCTGGCTCCGGGAGGAAGGCTTTTTGCTCTTGATGTGGACCCGATAGAACTGCCGCGCGCGGAGGCCCGCCTGCGGGGCTTAGGTTTTTCAGAAGATATTTTTATCGCCCGTAGGATGAACTTTGCCGGTATCATGGGGCTGATGGGCGAGGCTGGCGGCGGGTTTGACTTTATCCTGGCCGACCTTGGCGTTTCTTCTATGCAGCTGGATAATCCCGGGCGCGGCTTCACCTACAAGTTTGACGGGCCGCTGGATCTCCGCCTTAATCCGTCGCGGGGAGTTCCGGCTTCGGAACTGCTGAAATCGATAAGTGTGAAAGCGCTGACCGCTCTGCTGGCCGAGAACGCCGACGAGCCCCACGCGGAAACTATCGCGCGCTCCATCAAGAGCAGCCTGACGCCGATAACTACGACTACCCAGCTATCGGACACGGTGCGCGCCGCGCTGAAAAAACTTCCTTCAAAAGAAACCGATAACGCTATAAAAAGATCGCTGCAGCGCGCCTTTATGGCGCTGCGCATAGGCGTGAACGAGGAATTGAGCGTGCTGGACCGGTTTTTGGAGGCGCTTCCCTGGTGCCTTAAGCCGGGCGGCAGAGCGGCTATACTGTCTTTTCATTCAGGCGAGGACCGCAGGGTGAAGAAGGCTTTTGCGGCAGGCGCGGAGGCCGGAATATACTCAGGTGTAGCCCCGACCTGCCTGCGCCCATCTCCAGAGGAACAAAAGAAAAACTCGCGCTCTTCCTGCGCGAAACTCCGGTGGGCCGTGCGCTCTTCGGCGCCGGCACAATAATCTAATATAAATGAATGGCAGGCGCTGTAGCGCTTAAAAGTCGAAGTAGGCGGCCTCTTCTGCCACGGCGTTGCACCGGTTGCCTGAAGGATCGGTCATTTTTGTGCGCATGTAGCCATTCTCTCCCCAGGATTTACCCCAGCTGTTGCGCAGGATCCAGACACCTTTGCCGGGGGGCAGATTTCCGCTGGCGTCGAAAGCGGCGCCTTCGTTGTCCCAGCCCACGATGTTTATCATGTGGTCCAATTGACCGGAGACGCAGGCGTTGTAAATTCCGCCGGAGTAGCTTTCCCAGCGCCCGGCGGCCGCGGCAACTCCGATGGATATAGATTTACCGGAGCTGGCCATATAAGCCTCGATCTCCTGGGTTGTAGGACTTTTGCCCTTCTCTCCCAGCATATACCAGGCGGTTATGCGGGCGGCAGGCGGCAGGTTCACGGAACATTTCCCCGAACCCTGCTTATAGGGACAAGCTGCCCAGAGCGGCTGGCCGGGGGTCACCAGTTCGTTGGCCGAATCGAAGTAGCCGCCGTTACATCCCGCGGCCTCGGTCGAATTGTCTACCAGCCATTCCTGCGAAAGGCGTCCCGGATCTTTTCCAGCCAGGGCGTGCCCGTCGCGGTGCGTGGCCGTAAGACTGAAAGCCCAGCAGCTTCCGCACGAGCCCTGGTTCTCTATCTGGGTCAGATTCGGGCGCAGGTCCAGGGTGTTCGGAATCTTCATATCAGGGTACTTGAAATGCTTCCAGTAGTTAGTCGGAAGGTCTTTTCTGACGAATCCTTTTGCGTGTACGGTTCTTTCCGCGGCGGATCGGAAAGTTTCGGCCGGAGGAACTTGGGGAAAACCTGTAATTTCCAGCCTGGATTTCAGAGTGTCCACGGCGCCGTTAATTCCCGCCCCGTCGAAGTCCATGTTTTCGGCTGAAGCCGCCATTGCGCCGGATATTGACGCGCACACCGCGAATCCGATAAGTAATTTCTTAAGCATTAGCCCTCCGCTGATTTATTGCAATCAAAAACTCGGTTTTAACTTGAAGTTCCGGCGTTCACTCAGGATATGATACCAAAAAAGATTAACGGACGTTCGTGGTTCGGCAAGTTAAACACGGATATACTATAATTAAATCGTGAAAACACGCTTATCGGTTTTGCCATTTTTCATGTTTTTTAATTCCGGAGCTTTTGCCGGAAGCTCCGTTTCTTTTGACCGGAAAACAGCCCGTCCGGCTTTGACGGACAATGTGAAAATTTCCGCTGAAAGGCCGGAAGTCGCCGTGCGGCGCGGGGCCGTATCCGGTGAGACGCCGGGGTTCTGTGTTTTCAACGGCCTTTCCGGCGGCCCGCTGGGCGGTGAGGCCGCCTTTAAAGCCGTCATTCGCGCCGCGGACGTTGTTTTCTCCGGCGAAACCCATGACCAGATTAAGGATCACCTTGCTCAATTGGAGGCGCTCAAGGCGCTTGGCGAAGCGCGCGGCGAAAAAGTCGCGGTCGGGTTTGAGATGCTGAACATGACGCTGCAGCCGATCCTGGACGATTACGCGGGTGGAAAGATAGGCGAAGAGGAGTTTCTTCTAAAGGCCGG
>Ga0114951_10003576_pt1 | contig 15961 bp, 14 predicted proteins | sample AM7aDNAmetaG_FD_88677 | JGI IMG/M metagenome (GOLD analysis project Ga0114951, IMG submission 88677) | Freshwater microbial communities from Finland to study Microbial Dark Matter (Phase II) - AM7a DNA metaG | ecosystem: Environmental > Aquatic > Freshwater > Lake | place: Finland: Lake Alinen...
CTGGTGGGGAAGCCGGCCTTCGACGCTCCGACCCCGGCGGAGATTCTTGAGAAGCACGTCCGCACCCCCCTGCCCTGGCCGCGCGACCACAACCCCGCGCTGAGCGAGAATATCAGCTACCTCATCGCCAAGATGATGGCAAAGAAGCCGGAGGAGCGCTACCAGACGCCGGACGAGTTGATCGAGGATCTGAAGCGCGTCATGGCGGGCGAAGCGCCGAAGTCCGCCGTGGTGAAGCTGGAGATGCCCCCGGCGCGCCTGAGCCCCGAGGAGCGCAAGGCGGACGCGCTGACCGAGGCGCGCCTGCGCAAGAAGAAGCAGGCGGTCCGGCAATTGGCGCAGGTGCGGCACATGGTCGACCAGGTGGTTACGGAGCAGGGGATTCCGCCGCACGCGGTGGTGAGGCTGCTGCGCGGGAATCTGGACGAGCAGAAGCCGGAGACGTTCCTGAAGTACGGCGTGATGCTGCTGGCGGAACGGCGGTTCCACCTGGCGCGCCGGGAGTTCCTCCAGGCGGCCGCGCTGGGCATGGATGTTTCCAAGTTCATGGCGAAGCTGGACGCGCTGGGCGCGCCCAGCGGGATGATGTACGTGCCGGCCGGGGAGTTCCTCTCCGGTCCGCCGGAAGACCCGAAGAAGGTGACGCTGGAGGCTTTCTACATCGACATGAATCTGGTGACGTCGCGCAAGTATCACGATTTCCTGCGGGCCGTTCCGAGCGCCACCGCGCCGGGCCACTGGATCAACCGGGAGGTCCCGCAGGGGCAGGAGGATTACCCGGTGGTGAACATCACCTGGGATGAGGCCCGGGCATACGTCGAGTGGGCGGGGAAGCGGCTGCCGAAGATGGCGGAGTGGGAGAAGGCGGCGCGCGGCTCCGACGGCCGGCGCTACCCGTGGGGGAACGACTTCGATCCGCTGCGGTGCAACACGGCGGAGTCGGGAATCAACGACCTGACGGTCGCCGGACGCTATCCGCGCGGCGCCTCGCCCTACGGTTGCCTGGATATGTTTGGCAACGTGGTGCAGTGGTGCGAGGATGAAGGAGCCGCGGCGCCGGATGACCCGCATGGCCGGGCGGTGTGCGGGATATCCTGGGATGAGTCCGGGGCGCAAACGGGCTGCTGGCGCGGGGAGTTCCGCAAGCGGCTGCGCCGCAGCCGGAAATGCGGTTTCCGATGCACGATGTCGCTGTAGTCGAAATGAGGAAGCGGAGTACCCTCTTGAACTTGCCGTAAAAGCCTGTACAATGCGCATATCGGGCGCTCATGGCCTTTCATTGGAGTCTGTGGAACAATGTCCTGCGCGCTTCAGGTTGTCTCCGGGGAACGCGAAGGGGATACCTTCCCCCTGCCGGAGACCCACGCCGTCACCATCGGACGCGATCCGACGAACGATTTCCGGCTGTTGGACCGGAAGCTGTCGCGCATCCATTGCCAGTTCCAGATCCTCGGGGGCCGGTGCCAGATCACGGACCTGAACAGCACGAACGGCACGGTGGTCAACGGACGCCGGATCGAGACAGAGCAGTGGATCAACCCCGGGGACACGATCGAGATCGGCACGTCGCGGCTGCGCCTGATCCAGTCCGCGCCGCCCGCGCCGGGTCTTGACACGCGCACGCCGTCGCAGCCGCTGATCGCCGTCACCGAGGGAGCGGAACGCTGCGAAGAGTGCGGGAAGCCCGTGCCGACCGACGACATTACCTCCGGGCGCGTGCGCAAGGCGGGAGCGCGGGTGTACTGCCTGGAGTGCTCGGCCAACGTCATGGAGACGGCCAGCGCCCAGGCGCCGACGTCGGAGCCGTTGAGCACGACGATTATGGAGCGCGGGCAGCCGGGCAAGGAAATCGCCGGGGTGCGCATCATCTCGCTGATCGGGCAGGGACGGCTCGGGCCGCTGTACAAGGGGGAGCAGTTGAGCATGGGCCGGCTGGTGGCGCTCAAGATGCTCAACGTGGGAGAGCGCGACTGGGCGCAGAAGTACCTTCAGGCGGTGTACAACAGCGGGCAACTGGTTCACTCGAACGTGGTGCTGATCTTCGACACCGGCGAGGAGAACGGAGTCTACTACGTGGTGCGCGAGTTTGTGGAGGGGCAGTCGGCGCAGGAGCGCCTGGCCAACCACGACCCGATGCCGCTGCCGGAGGCGGTGAACATCGTGACGCAGGTGGCGCATGCGCTGGACCACGCCGCGGAGCGGCACATTTTCCATGGGAATCTCTCGCCGCGCAAGGTGCTGCTGGGGCCGAAGGATATGGTGAAGGTGGCCGGGTTCGGGCTGCCGCAGCCCCCGCCGCCGGGCCGGTCGACCGCCAGCTACCTCTGGCATGCGCTGGCTTACACTGCGCCGGAACGGCTGCGGGCCGAGGCCCAGCCCGACGCGCGAAGCGATGTCTACGCCGCGGCGGCGATCTTCTACCATCTGCTCACCGGCCATGCCCCCTTCCGCGGGAGCACGCGCGAGAAGATTGAGCACCGCATCGTCAACGCCCCGCCCAAGCCGCTCGCGGAGCAACTGCCGCACGTGTCGGAGGCGACGCAGAAGATCGTCGATCGCGGCCTGTCGAAGGACCCGCGCACTCGCTACCAGCAGGCGCGCGAGTTGATCTTCGACCTGGAAGAGGCGCTGAAGCACGAGGGGTGAAGGCAGACGCCTTCTTCACCGCAGAGACGCGAAGAGCGCAGAGAAAGAACGGCAGGGCTTCCCACAGATTCACACGGAAGCACACTGAACGGCGAAACGTTGGACGTTGAATCCGTTGCCCTCGTTACCCCAATCCTCCGTTCTTGGCGACAAGTGCGCTTGCGCACCGGGCTTGGCGGTTCACGCCGTCGCCGTCCCTCGCGGCGCTCAGCGGAACGGGTCGGCCCCGGCGCGGCGAATCACCACTTCGTCGATGACCCCCGTCCCATCCATGCCGGCGAGGAACAAGGCGAGCGAGGCGACGTCCTCCGGGTCCATGTATTCGGCCGGGTTGATGTCTTTGCGCCCGGCGATGAGGCCAGTGTTCACCCCGCCGGGGGAGAGGGCGTGCACGCGGACGCCGCTGCCGCGCGTTTCCTCGGCCAGCACTTTGGTGATCCCCAGCAGCGCGTGCTTGGAGGCGACGTAGGCGGACTGGTTCGGGTATCCGCGATGGCTCGCGGAGGAACAGACGAAGATAATGCGCCCGCTCTTGCGCCGGAGCATTTCCGGGAGAATCTCCTGCGCGCACAGCACCGCGCCGAGAACGTTGATTTGATAGAGGTTCGTCCATTCTTCGGCGCGGGTTTCCATGAACGGTTTCTGGAGGTAGACTCCGGCGTTGTTGACGAGGAGGTCGATGGGCCCCAGCCGTTCGCGCGCGGCGGCGACAGCCCGGCGGAGGGAGTCGGCGCTGGAGACATCCGCCGGGAGCGGCAGAATGCTCCCCTTGGCGGCGAGACGCGCGGTTTCCTCCAGTTCCCCGGCGGTGCGGGCCAGGGCGGCGACGCGGATGCCGGCGGCGGCAAAGCGCAGTGCGATGCTCCTGCCGATGCCGCGCCCGGCGCCGGTGACGATGGCAACTTTCCCTGCCAGTGTGGACATTCCCGTATTTCCTCCTGTCTGGAACGCGTGGTTCGCCCGAACAAGGGCGCAGCATGCTGCGCCCCTACGCCGAATGGCGCTTCCCGCGCGACGCGAAGAGATTGCTTCGTCCCCCGCCGCTGGCGGGGTGTTCGCAATGACAGCGCGCGGGCGAGCCGACGCCTCAGTCCCGCCATCGTTGACAATAAATTGAAGCCGGTGCTATGATGCCACAGCGTCGTGTGAATCATACTTCCCAACAAAGGGCCCTGCAACCCACGGGCACCGGAGCGCGCGTTGATACCCGCCAGGCTGCAATGGTACGTGCTGCGCGAGATGCTTCGCGTCGCCCTCATCTCCGCGGTGGCGTTGACGGCGGTGATCTTTGTGGGGATGTCGCTTTCGCTGATGCGCCGCGGGCTGAACGTGCTGCAATTATACAGCGTGCTCCCCTACGCGGCGACGATGAGCCTGCCCTATGCGCTGCCGTGCGCCTTCCTGCTGGGATCGGTGTTCGTCTTCGGAAGGCTCAGCGGAAGCAATGAAATCAATGCCATCCGCTGCAGCGGCGTGAACCTGAACTCGGTGATCTTCCCCCCGCTGATCCTGGCGCTGATGGTGTGCGGGGGCACTTTCTACCTGAACCATTACCTGCTCCCCTGGTCGCTCAACCACGTCCGCACGGCGGGGAAGGAACTGGTGGGCGAGTACCTGGGCACGCTGGCCGGCGGGAAGGTGCAGAAGATCGGGCGCTATTCGGTGTACATCGGCTCCATCGACGAACGCACGCGGGTCTGGCACAACGTCGCGGTGATCGAGTTTGTGAGCAGCTTCCCGGTCCGCGTCATCCGGGCGAACGAGGGGAGCTTCGCGATGAGCGAGGACAACACCCAGGTGGCCCTGTTGCTCAAGGATGTGGATATCTATCACCCCGTCCTGAACGATACGGAGAAGGAGAAGCCGTCGCACTTCGGCCAGTTGAAGCTGACGATTCCGCTGTACGGTGACGACGACAAGGACTCTTCCGACGTGCGCCCGAAGTATCTTCCGCTGACGGACTGGATGTCGGACAAGAAGGCCGCCCCCGCACCCGTCGCCGCGACGCCGGCGGCGCGCGCGCCCGCAGCGGCGACTGCGGCCGGTCCAACGGCGGCGGCAGCGCCATCCGCCGCGGCCGCTGCGAAGCAGGCCAGGCAGGCCACGCCGACCAATCTGATCGAGTTGCGCGCGCGACTGGCGAAGACCATGGCGGAAAAGCGCCGGGCGGGCGCTTACAACGGCGTGAAACGCCCCAAGAGCCGCCGCAAGCAGATTGAGAAGGCGACGGACACGGCGAACCGCAGTTACACGACGCTGAAGCGCGAGCAGACGCTGCGCCAGACGCGGCTGGAGGCGGCGCGGACGGCGGTGGCACAGGCGCAGACGCTGGTGGCTTCGACGCAGACGGCGCGCGACCAGCAGGCGCGGCAGGTGCAGGAGGCGAAGACGCGGCTGGAGGATTTGCAGAGGCAGATCGACGACCTGGCGACCCAGCGCAAGGAGGCGGAGCAGGGGGAGGGAGCCGAGGCTCAGTTGGCGGGGATCGACCAGGAGAGCGCGACGCTGACGAAGCAGGCCTCGGACGTGCAGGACCGCTTCAAGGCGGTCACGGCCTCGCTGGACAAGGCGCAGGGGGAGTGGACCGCGGCGACGACCAAGCGCGACGAGAAGGTGGCGGCGCAGGAGACAGCGCGCAAGTTCGCCGAGGAACTGGATGACAAGGTGAAGCAGGCGCTGGCGCAGTACACGCTGTTGCGCCAGCAGTGCGACAACTTGCGGACCTGGGAGATGTACCTGGAGGCGGACAGCGACTTCGAGTCGCGCAACGCGGGGTCGATGGCGACGTTCGTCTTCGTCCTGATGGGAATCCCGCTGGGGATCCTCTCGCGCCGCGGGAACGTGATCATGGCTTTCCTGCTTTCGTTCGGCGCGGTGCTGGCGGTGTACTATCCGCTGGCGATGATCGGGCAGATGCTGGATTCGGACGCCTTCCTTCCGGCGCGGATCGCCGAGTGGGCGCCGAATATCGCGGTGGGAGCGATGGGACTGGGCCTGATGATCTGGGGAGTGCGCCGGTGAACATCCTGGGGAAACTGGACCGGTATATCGGACGGGGGTTCATGGCCCCCTTCCTGCTGGCCACGATGGCGATCGTGGGGCTGTACCTGGTGGCCGACGCGTTCAGTTCCCTGCCGGAGTTTCTCAGGGAGGCGGGGAGCTTCACGGAGGCGATGGGGCGCATCGGGAAGATTTACTTGCTGCGCATACCGACCTTCCTGGCGCCGGTGCTGCCGATCGCGATGCTGGTGGGGGCGTCGTACGGCGTCAGCCAGTTGACGGGGAACAATGAAATCACAGCGATGAAGGCGAGCGGGCTGAGCTTCTGGCGCATTCTGACCCCCATTTACGCGCTGGGGGTGGTGATCGCCCTGCTGGGGCTGGCGAACCGCGAGATGCTGGTGCCGCCGGTCGAGCGCATTGCGCGGCCGGCGATGCAGGAGTGGACGGGGCACGGCGAGGTCTACGAGCAGGTGGTGATGCTCTGGGAGTCGGAGGATACGCTGTTCAGCCTGCGGTACAACACGACGCGCCACAAGGCGCGGAATGTGCTGATCGTGAAGAAGCTGCCGGACGGCTCCTCGGAACGCGCGACGGCGGCGGAGGCGGAAGCGGCCCCCGGCGGATGGCTGCTGAAGAAGGCGGTGCTGAAGGGGGAGACTTCCGTCCCGGAGATGCTGTGGAAGAGCTCGATGCGCCCGCGCGACCTGGAGACGGAATTGCTCCCGGCGGATGTGCGCCCCATCAAGGTGCTGCGCCGGATGATGGCAACGATTCAGCAGGATACCGAGTCGGACAGCGGGGATAAGGCATCCCGGCTTCACCCGCTGCTGGTGGAGTACTACCAGCGGCTGGCGTATCCCTTCTCGGGGATCGTGCTGATGGCGCTGGGAATCCCGTTCGTGGTCGGGCATGAGCGCATCCAGCGCAGCCGCATGCTGGGGACGGGCGTGTGCGTGATCATCGCCATGGTCTTCTACGCGGTGCAGTTCTTCTGCGCGAAGCTGGGCCAGATGTCGATGCTGCCCCCCTCCGTGGCGGCGTTCCTGCCGCTGATTATTTTCGGGGGGATCGGGTTGTATATGCTGGACGCGATCCATTCGTAACGGCGATTTGCGATTTCAAAGCCTGCCCCGCGCCTGAGAGCCCATCCCGCCACGATCCGTCAATCGTAATTCGCAATTCAGTAATCGCAAATCGCCAATCATCCGTTTACGTTTCGAGCTTTTCAAACGCTCTGAGCCCGAGTATCAACGGCAGAGCAATGGCCAGGCCGGCCAGGACGAACGCGAGCCAGCGGGCGGGCTCGAAGATCTTCTCCAGCAGTTCCACGTCCTGCCCCGGAAACATCTGCAGCAGGTGATACGGCGCGGCGAGCAGCCCCACCATCAGCGTCACCAGCAGGATGCTCAATACGAGGTTCAGGGTGCCGCCGAAGCCGCTGACGATTTTCGACGGGTTCTCCTCGCGCAAGTTGGGGTAGAGCGCCCCCACGCCCACGGCCAGCGCCGAGAGTCCTGCGGAGATCAGAAGCACGGTGACGACATGCAGGAGGAGCACGGGCCGCGAGACGCCGATCATGGTGTCGCTGAGGAGGATGAGGGATTCGCTCAGGAGGAGCGAGCCGGCGAAGGCGAACCAGAATTTGCCCATGAGGATGTCGCGGCGCTTGATGGGGAGCAACCCCAGAATCCAGAACTTGCGCCCCTCCAGGCTGAGTTGCGGGAAGATGAAGCGGCTGGTAAAGGTGCTGAGCGTCAGGCTGGTGGCCACGAGGTTGAGCAGGCTGATGAGGTTCTGCCAGAACGCCGCACCGAGGTCGTAGTGCAGCCTGCGGATGTTGATGAAGTACACCCCGAGAAGGCCGAAGAAGATGAGTATCTGCGACCACTGGACGGGGTCGCGGAGGAAGTTCTTGACGTCTTTGACGATGAGGATGCGCATTTCGTGGCGGATGCCGACGAGGGAGGATTCGAGGAGGCGGTAGATCTGGCGGCTGACGCGCCCCTTGCGCTTGCGCGGCAGCGCCTGGTTGCGATGGTAGGCGGTGATGTACCACCAGCGGGCGGCATGCACCGCCAGCATGCCGAGGAACAGCGCGGTGCTCAGGAGCAGGGCGAAACGGTAGAGGGCATCGGAGAAATGCCCCTGGCTCAGGCTGCGGATGCCGTCGCTGATCCAGAAGCTCGGCAGCAGCGGGCTCTCGCTGGCCTGGAGGCGGCCCAGCACGTTCTGCATCCAGCCCTCCCCCACCCGCATGCCGACATTCAACTGCCGGGCCAGGTCCAGCCCCCACGTGGCGAGGGGAATGGCGACGAGGACGGCCAGCAGGATGAGCACGCGGCGCGGGGAGTGCGTGATGAAGCGCGCCACGAGAAGGGTGACCAGCCCGCCGACCGCCGCGGGGAGCAGCGCGAATACGCCGAAGAAGAGGCCGGCCACGGGGTAATAGTACCAGGGGGATTTTTCGGCGACGCCGAGGGCGACGATGATGGGCATGGCCAGGAAGATGAAGGCCCAGGAGCTGAACAGGAGCGCATCGGAGAGTTTGAAAAGGAAGATGTGCGCCGGTTTGAAGGGGCGCGCCAGGAGAAAGGCGGTCTCCTCCGACCGGAAGAGCGAGCCGTAGGCGATGATGCCGTTGCTGAAGACGAGCATGACGAAGAGCGAAAGGAAGAAGACGGCGAACATGACGCCGATGACGAGCGCGCGGAAGTCCATGAGGGTGTCGGAACTGAGGAAGCGGAAGCCGCTCAGGAAGAGCATGAAGAGCCCGCCCCAGAGGAGCGCGGCGGAGAGGAGGATGACGACGATCTTAAAGCCGGACTGGCCGCGGAGGGAGCGCACGGCGTTGCGGAAGATTCGCCAACGCATCTGGAATAGCAGCGCCAGCCCCATCCCTACGCCTCCTCTTCTTCGGCGGTGAGGCGCAGGAAGAGTTCCTCCAAGCCTTCCTCCCTGCCGGCGGCGCGGTGCAGGTCGGCCTGGCTGCCCAGGGCGATCAGGCGGCCATGGTTGATGATGCCGATGCGGTCGGCCAGTTCCTCGGCCACGGCCAGGGTGTGGGTGCTCATGAAGATGGTGGCGCCGGCGCGCGAGCGCGCGCGCAGGATGTCCTTCACCACGCGCATGCTGCGCGGATCCAGGCCGACCATTGGCTCGTCCACGACCATGACTTCCGGCTCGTGGAGCAGCGCGGCGGCGATCACGACGCGCTGTTTCATGCCGTGGGAGTAGCCCTCGGTCAGTTCGTCCATGAAGTCGCCGAAGTCCAGTTGCTCGGCCAGTTCGGCGATGCGCCGCTCGGCGGCACGCTGGTCCAGGCGATAGAGACGCGCGACGAAGTCCAGGAACTCCCGGCCGGACAGCTTGTCATAAAGATATGGCTGGTCAGGCACATAGCTCACTCTCGACTTGGCTTCCACGGGCTGCGTGGCGACGTCGTAGCCGCAGACGCGCGCGCTGCCTTCATCGGGATGCAGCAGCCCGACGAGCACCTTGATGCTGGTGGTTTTGCCCGCGCCGTTCGGGCCGAGGAAGGCGAAGAACTCCCCCTTGGGGATGGTCAGGTCCAGATGCTCCACCGCGACCTTCGGGCCGAAGCGCTTGGTGACGCCGAGGAACTCGATCATGGTTTGGCGCTGTCCTTTTCCGGAACGGGCTCTTCGCGTTCGAGGCGGAAGCCCAGGAATTTCTGCATGAGCACTTCCCCCTCGGGCGACACCCACACGGTGAAGCTCTCGCTGCTGCCGGGAGCGCTGGGGACGTCGATGACGAAGGCGTCGCGCATCTGCCCGCCGATTTTGACCTGCTCGCGGCTGCGCACGGTGGCGACCGCGTCGCGCAGCGCCATGGATTGTATGTCCATGCTCCGCATCGTCCACGTCTCCCCGACGCGAAGCTTGGCGGGGGCGAGGGCGGGCATGAGGTTGGCGGAGATCATCTGCTGCGGGTCGAAGGGAATGGTCTGGACGCGCGTCTGCCCCCCCTGCCGAATGCGCAGGGTGAGTTCCTTGCCGACGACGAAGCCGTCCACGACGGCGTACGGTTCCTCCCCGCCGACGGTGACGACCATGTTGAAGTTCAGGAGCCGGGCGTCGACGACGTGCGCGGTGAATTTGAGGTGCAACTCGACGGCCATGAACTTCGAGAGCAGCGGGATGCCGCCGGCCAGACCGAGGCGCACGTCGGTGCGGTTGCGGATTTGCAGCTCGTTGTCCTGCTCCTCTTTGATCACGGTGGTGACGGACTGGCCGATGCGCTGCTCACCCATGTAGATGCCCATCTGGTCGATTCGGGGGAGGTCGGCATGCGTCTCCAGTTGCCGGTAGTTCGGGGTGTGGGCCAACTCACGGGCCTGAGCGAGGCCGGGCAGGATTTCACGCTGCGCCAGCAGCCCCATCATGGCGAGCCAGAAGAGGATAATGGCGCCGGTCGCGATGCGGCCTAACACGAGGTGCGCTCCGTTCTAATCTTCCCCGGCGGCCTCAACGGATTCGACGTTCAAGGCACGGCCAAGCCCGCGTTACATGAACCCTGCGGCAAGGGCGCAGCATGCTGCACCCCTACAACAAACGAGGCTTCCGGTATCTCTCTAGCCCGGTCAAGGCATGCCTTGCCCCTACGATGACCATCCAGGGCTAACGCTCATTTCTTAGGCGGCTTTTCCTTCGGCTCGTCCGTGCCGAAGACTTTGAGCCAGTAGTCCATCTCGCCGGCGGCGCCGCCCTCGTACTTCTCCATCGGCTCGTCCTGCGGGAGGGAATGCTCTTTCAGCGTCTCCTGGAGCGAGTTGAGGAACTCGCCGGAATCGGTGACGGTCGCGCCGCAGCGCTCGACGAAAACGCGGATGGCGTTGTCGGAGGTGATGACGCGAATGCCGCGCGGGTTGTCGTCGTGGGAGACGGTGTACTTGATGTCGTCGTCGGCGTCGACGCCGGGGTTGCTGAAAAGGACGTCGAGCCCGCGGATCATCGTGCGGCGGGGCAGATGAGCGGCCTCGGGGCCGCCGTCGAAGAAGACCATGATGCGCTCGGCATGGAGCGATTTGTATTTGGCCAGGAGGCTGAGCAGGTTGTCGCGGGCGGTTTCGGTGTGGACGATGTTGAAGCCGGGGAGTTTGCGCGAGGCGGCGAAGATGAGGTTGTAGCCATCAACGAAGAGCGGCATGGCGTCGCACCTCCCCCCCGACCAGGATGGCCACGGTGCGCCCGGAAAGCCGCCGCCCCGCGAAGGGGGTGTTCCGGCTGCGCGAGAGGAAGCGCTCCGGTTCCGCCACCCAGGCGTGGTTCGGGTCGAACAAGGTGACGTCGGCGGGGACGCCGGGTTGCAGCGTGCCTGCGCTGAGTTTGAAGGCGCGCGCCGGGGCGGTGCTCATCCGGTCGACCAGTTGGAGCGGAGTCAGCCGCCCCGGCGATACCAGCGTCGACCAGACCACCGACAGGGCCGTCTCAAGCCCAATCACGCCGAAGGGGGCCTTGAGGAAGCCTTTGGCTTTGGCGTCGGCGGTGTGCGGGGCGTGGTCGGTGGCGATGATGCTGAGGACGCCTTCGACGAGGCCCTGGATCAGCGCCTGGCGGTCGCGCTCGGAGCGCAGCGGCGGGTTCATTTTGAAATTCGGTCCGCCGAGGGCGGCCTCCTCGTCGGTGAGGGCCAGATGGTGCGGGGTGACCTCCGCGGTCACGTCCACGCCACGGGCCCTGGCGCGGCGGATGAGGTCGACGGATTCTGCGGCGCTGATGTGCTGGAAGTGGACGGGGCAGCGCAGTCGCTCGGCCAGGATCAGGTCGCGCTCGACCATTGCCGATTCGGCCTGCGAGGGGATTCCGGGCAACCCGGCGCGCTCCGAGGCGGCGCCGCGGTGCATGACGCCGCCTTCGCAGAGTGCGGCGACTTCGCAATGCTCGGCCAGGCGCAGCCCGAGCGCGCCGCAGCGCCGGAGCGCTTCGCGGATCACCGCCTCGTCCTGGATGCCGCTGCCGTCGTCGGTGAAGCCGACGGCCCCGGCGGCGGCCATCTCTTCGAGCGGGGCGAGTTGCTTTCCCTGGCGGCCGAGGGTGACGGCGCCCATTGCGCAGACGCGCGGCCCGCGCAGGGCGGCGGCTTTCGCCGTTACGGCGCGGATCATTTCGGCGCTGTCGAGCGCGGGGGTGGTGTTGGGCATGCAGGCGATGGTGGTGAAGCCGCCGGCGAGCGCGGCGGCGCAGCCGCTCTCGATCGTTTCGGCCTGCTCATTCCCCGGCTCGCGCAGGTGCACGTGGACGTCCACGAGGCCGGGCATGACGAGCAGGCCGGCAGCCTCGATGGTCTCATCGGCGGCGGGGGCGGAATAACCGGCGGGGGCGATGCGGCGATCCAGCACCCAGAGGTCGCGCACGCGATCTTCGCCGGTCGAGGGGTCCAGCACGCGCCCCTGTCGGATCAGCAGCGTGGTCACAGGCTGCGCCCTTCCTCGGAGACCTTCTTGTCGGCGACGGCCACGACAAGGCGCGCTTCCGCACGGAGGGCGGCGAGGCGTCCGGCAAGGGCCTTGTCGCTGAGAGCGAGAATCTCGGCGGCCAGGATCGCGGCGTTGCGCGCGCCGGGCTTGCCGATGGCGACGGTCGCGACGGGGACGCCTCCGGGCATCTGGACGGTGGAGAGGAGCGCGTCGAGTCCGCTGAGCGCCCAGCCCTCCATGGGGACGCCGATGACGGGGAGCGCGCTCGAGGAGGCCATCACGCCGGCCAGGTGTGCCGCGCCGCCCGCAGCGGCGATGAGGACCTTCAGCCCCCCCTTCTCCGCTTTGCGCGCAAAGTCGCCGGCTTCCTCCGGGGTGCGATGCGCGGAGAGAACCCGCGTGGTGAACGGGACTTGCAACTTTTTCAAGATCAGCGCCGTTTCCTTCATCACCGGCCAGTCCGAGTCGCTTCCCATCACAACCGCAACAACCGGTGCGCACCGGGCACCGCCGGATTTCGCGCGCGCCATGGGCGTTCCTCCTGGGTTTGTATGTGCCGCAATCCAAAGGCTATCGTATCGGCGCGGACGGGCAACGTCAACAGGGCGGGGGATTTTCGGCGCCGGTTGAGGTTTGCGGGGGGCTTTGCTAGACTCCGCTTGTCCAAGAAGGGAGCCCCAGGAATGCGAAGACCGATCGAGATGGCGGTGCTGCTCTCCGGCAGCGGACGTAGTCTCCAGAACATGCTGGACCGGATCGCCGCCGGGCGGCTGGATGCGAAGGTGAGCGTGGTGGTGTCGAGCCGGGAGGATGCCTACGGCCTGACGCGCGCGCAGGCGGCCGGCATTCCCACGGTGGTGATCAATCCCCGCCGCTACGGTAATTTCATCAAGATGAGCCATGCCATCGAGACCGCCCTGGCGGAGTACCCCGTGGATTTGATCGCGCTGGCGGGGTTCATGTGTTTCTTCCGGATCCCGGAGCGAGCAGTGGGCAAGGTGATGAATATCCACCCGGCGCTGATCCCGGCGTTCTGCGGCAAGGGCTACTACGGGCATTTCGTGCACGAGCAGGTGCTCGCCCACGGCTGCAAGATCAGCGGCTGCACGGTGCATTTCGCCGATAACGAGTACGACCACGGGCCGATTATCAGCCAACATGCGGTGCCGGTGCTGGACGACGATACGGCCGATACGCTGGCGGCGCGGGTGTTCGCGGCGGAGTGCGAGGCGTACCCGGCGGCAATACAGCTCTTTGCCGAAGGGCGGTTGAAGATTGAAGGGCGGAAAGTTCGAATACTGAAATGATCACGCGGAAAACGACAGGAATTTGGACAAGATAACGAGATAAGACAAGATGAAGGAGACGAACGCTCTCGATATTTCGCGCATCTTGTGATCCCGTGCCGCTGTCGGCGTCGCCGCGTTTTGCAGCTTGACGTGAACCCTCTACGATGGTCATTACATGGAGTCAGATGGCATGTCGACGATGCGCGCTTTGGTGAAGTCCCGCCCGGAACTGGGCATTTGGATGGAAGAGATTCCCATTCCGGAGCCGGGGATCAATGATGTTCTGATCAAGATACATAAGACGGCGATCTGCGGCACGGATGTGCATATCTACAATTGGGACGCCTGGGCGCAGAAGCATATCCAGCCGCCGCTGGTGATCGGGCATGAGTTCGCGGGGACGGTGGAAGCCGTGGGGAGCAATGTCCATGACTTCAAGAAGGGGGATGTGGTCAGCGGCGAGGGGCACCTGGTGTGCGGCTTGTGCCGCAACTGCCTGGCGGGACGGCGGCATCTCTGCCCGCGCACGAGCGGGGTGGGGGTGAACCGGCAGGGGGCGTTCGCGGAGTACCTGTGCATTCCGGTGAGCAACGTCTGGTACGCGCAGAAGGATATCCCGCTGGAGGTTCTAAGCTGCTTCGATCCGCTGGGGAACGCCACGCATACCGCGCTTTCTTTCGACCTGGTTGGGGAGGATGTGCTGGTGACGGGGGCGGGGCCGATCGGCCTGATGGCCGCCGCCATCGCGAGGCACGTCGGGGCGCGGTACGTGGTGGTGACGGATGTGAACCCGTACCGGCTGGAGCTGGCGCGCAAGATGGGGGTGACTCTCGCGGTGGACCCGCGCCAGAAGACGCTGGCGCAGGTGCAGGCGGAGCTGGGGATGAAGGAGGGGTTCGACGTGGGGCTGGAGATGTCCGGCAGCCCGGAGGCGTTCCGCAGTATGCTGGCGGCGATGTGCCACGGGGGGCGGATCGCCCTGCTGGGGATTCTGCCCAATGGGACGGCGATTGACTGGGATACGGTGATTTTCAGTTCGCTGCACATCAAGGGGATCTACGGGCGGGAGATGTTCGAGACGTGGTACAAGATGACCTCCATGCTCCAGAGCGGGCTGGATATCAAGCCACTGATTACGCACCGCTTCCCCATCGCCCGGTACGAGGAGGCGTTCTCGGTGATGCGCTCGCACAATTCGGGGAAGGTGATTCTGGATTGGATCTGACGGATCAGACAGATTGGACGGATGAACAATGTACGGCAACAAAGCAAAAGAGGCGTTGCAGGGCACGTTGCAGGAGATCCGCCAGGCCGGGCTGTACAAGTCCGAGCGGGTGCTGGCGAGTCCGCAGGGGGCGTGGATTACGCTGCACGACGGGCGCAAGGTGCTGAACCTGTGCGCCAATAATTACCTCGGGCTGTCGGGCCGCCCGGAGATGATCGAGGCGGCGACCGAGGGAATGGAGATGTGGGGGTACGGCCTCTCATCGGTCCGCTTCATCTGCGGGACGCAAGCGCTCCACAAGACGCTGGAGCAGCGCGTGACGGAGTACCTGGGGACGGAGGACACGATCCTCTATTCCTCCTGCTTCGACGCAAACGGCGGGCTGTTCGAGACGATCCTGGGGGAACAGGATGCGGTGATTTCGGATCAACTCAACCACGCGAGCATTATCGACGGGGTCCGCCTCTGCAAGGCGCAGCGCCTGCGCTATGCAACGAACGATATGACGGAGCTCGAGGCGCGGCTCAAGGAAGCGGCTTCGGCGCGGTTGCGGCTGATCGCGACCGATGGGGTCTTTTCGATGGATGGGACCGTCGCCAATCTGAAGTCGATCTGCGATCTGGCGGAAAAGTATGACGCGCTGGTGATGGTGGATGATTCGCACGCGGTGGGAGTGCTCGGGAAGACGGGACGCGGGAGCCATGAGCATAACGGCGTGATGGGGCGTGTGGATATCCTCACCGGCACGTTCGGCAAGGCGCTGGGGGGCGCTTCGGGCGGCTACACGAGCGGGCGCAGGGAGATCGTGGAACTGCTGCGGCAGCGCTCGCGCCCGTACCTCTTTTCGAACACGCTCCCCCCCGCGGTGGCGGCGGCGTCGATCAAGGCGCTGGAGATGGTGAGCGCTTCGACGGAGTTGCTGGAACAGCTGAGGGAGAATACGGAGCATTTCCGCACTTCGATGCGACGGATCGGATACAAGATTCCCGCAGGGGCGCATCCGATTGTGCCGGTGATGCTGGGGGAGGCGTCGCTGGCGTCGGAGATGGCGGCGCGGCTGCTGACCAAAGAGGTGTACGTGGTGGGCTTCTCCTATCCCGTGGTGCCGAAAGGGGCGGCGCGGATACGAATCCAGATGTCGGCGGGGTTTAGCCGGTCGGATCTGGATTTCGCGCTGGAGCGGCTGGAGACCGTGGGACGGGAATTGGGGGTTATCTAGCGAGCGCGGCGTTGTTGCGTTGACGGCGCGTGGGCCCGGCGGGTGCCCGCGGCGACGTTCCAGGGCGCAGCATGCTGCGCCCCTACGACGGATGCAGCACGCCACGTTGCGCTCTGTTCTGGGCAAGGCATGCCTTGCCCCTA
>Ga0114951_10003578_pt1 | contig 15956 bp, 10 predicted proteins | sample AM7aDNAmetaG_FD_88677 | JGI IMG/M metagenome (GOLD analysis project Ga0114951, IMG submission 88677) | Freshwater microbial communities from Finland to study Microbial Dark Matter (Phase II) - AM7a DNA metaG | ecosystem: Environmental > Aquatic > Freshwater > Lake | place: Finland: Lake Alinen...
AATGGATCAATTTAAGGTTGTCCATAATAATTCCCTGAGTGGCAATTCCGGTGGAATCCCATGCGGCGCGGAATCCAGGTCGGAATGCAACAGCAGTTTGGTTGTTTTCTGCGGTTGTACCAAGATCAATATAAATCCGGGTCCAGGTTTTTGATGGTCTTACATAAACCAGGTCGTTCCATACAGCTGATCCATCAGCCAATACATAAACACCGACTTCCATCAATCTGTTGCTCTTGTAATCGAACTCCAGGATAACCTTTGAGCCATCCATTGGCAAAGCATAGTCTGTGCTGCTATAGGCTTCGAAAAATCGATGTTTGGTATCCAGGTAAATGGCACCTGAAAAATGCCCTTCACGGACTGAATCGTTTTGAATTTTAAAGACGGTATCACTGTATGTCGGATAAATAAATGTGACTCCGGCATCCTCAAAGTCTTCCATCCAAACGAATTTGCATTCTTTTTTGTAGGTAGTTGTGGGCACTACTGTTATCACCTTACCCGGGACAAGATCAAATTTTCCGGTTCCGATATAAGGTGTAAAGAAAGGGTAAACCTCGCGGGTTCCTGATATGCCGTTTACTTCATAAACCGGCTCAATGAAAAGGCTTTGCGGTCCTGTGGAGAGGCAGGGAACCAGGATGGGGAACTGAAAGAATCCAATCGTAGTACCCGCAACGTTGATTTTCATGCATGTCATGCTGTTGCTGGCAGATCCCTGGTCAAAATTGGTAACTTTGACCTGTAACGTGTCAATTTTGATATACGATGGTATATCTTCGGGTGGGTTAATAATATTGCAGGAAAGAAAAAATACGGCAAGGGTAATCACCGGTAAGATCATCCACGTTTTTCGCATCTTAAATTTTTTCTGATATTTCACTTCACAAAGTTAACAGAATTGTAATGATCGAAGATAGCTTTCTGCATTGGGGATTACGACGTAAATTGGTTGATCAGGTTAAAAGCAAAGGGATTCTCGATCAACGCATATTGGATGCCATGCTAAAAATTCCCAGGCACGCATTCATGGATTCTTCCTTCCTGAAATTTGCCTACCAGGACCAGGCTTTTCCAATTGCTTCAGGCCAAACTATCTCACAGCCATATACTGTAGCTTTTCAAACAGAACTTATCAAACTGGAGATACATCAAAAAGTGCTGGAGGTTGGAACTGGTTCAGGATACCAGGCAGCCATACTGGCCGAATTGGGCGCCCGGGTATATACGGTGGAGAGAATCAGGAAGTTGTATCAGGAAGCCCAGGTAATACACCGTGAATTGGGCTATCAGGTGAAATTTTTTCTTGGTGACGGGAATATGGGGCTTCCATCCTATGCCCCATTCGACAGGATATTGATAACCGCAGCCACGCCATCGATCCCGGAGGCACTTAAACAGCAACTTATCATAGGAGGTATCCTGGTTGCGCCTGTCGGACAGGGCGATAATCAGATAATGACAAAATGTGTGCGAACAGGAACCGACACTTTTGACATCACTACTCATGGCAATTTTATTTTTGTTCCGATGAAAACCGGATTGGAATGACTTTCTATGATTGCTGACAATAGATCTGGATTTTCTGGCCTGATCAGGTTTTTGATCCTGGGATTTGCTGTCTTCTTCCAGCAAGTGAAAGCCCAACCTGCCGATACCGTTTTGTTGCCGATAAAAACCCTAAGGGTCTCAATTTATATCTTTCAGGATGATGCCGGGCAAAGGAACTTTAGCGCGGATTCGGCCGGTCAGGTGAAGTTCCTTCATGAGCTTACCGATTGGGTAAATCACAGGCTTGCCAACCTTGATACGCTAAAACCTGCAATGCCCTCTCCGTTCGTTGGAGATAGCAGGGTAAGGATCAGGCTCGATACCATTTATTATATAAGGGATAACAGGGCCTGGGATTGCTCGGTAGATATTGATGCACCCTATATGCGTGATCAATACGTAGATGCCAGTAAATTACTCGATTACCGGCAGAAATATCAGACCCTTCCCATTTTTATCGGGGCCAATTATTCCGTCATCGGAGGACATTCGAGGAATATTGGTGACCGCGGGTATATTGCGGTTCGGGGCTATTATGAAAAATTCCTGAGTCAGCCAAAATCAGATGCACTTGATGAATGCGGGCGAAACCTGGTTCATGAACTTGGACATTGTGCCGGACTTTCGCATAACTTTTCGGGTGGTCCGGATGGTGACCAATGCGATGATTGCGGCGATAACGGCTGTCCTCTCGAAGGCACATCGAATAATATTATGGATTACTGGCCATCCTACGGATATGCATTGTCGAAATGTCAGTTTAATCAAATGCAATTCTGCCTTAACGGAGGAATGGGGAATATCTCTGAGGCAGTGATCAATGACAGCTGCTATAAGGTTTCGGGTATCGGGTATCAGGTATCGGGAGGAGATACTGTTGTCATAAAAGATACGGTTTATGCGCATCAGGATTGGCTGATAAAAAGCGGAGGATATTTAAAGGTTACCGGATATCTGTCCATGCCTTCGGATACCAAGATTACTTTGGAAGCCGGTGCCAGCCTTGTTATCGACGGAGGCACTATAGGGAACCTTTGCGGCGATTTGTGGTCAGGATTAAGGCCCGAAGTTTCTACACGATCAAATCCTGCAAGAATAACTGTCAGCCATAATGGGACAATCGAAAATGCTTATACGGGAATCCTGGCAGCCAGATTACTGGAGGTTAATCTTGAGAATTCAGTATTTCGAAATTGTTCCGAGTCATTGGTTTTTCCAGAGATTTCGGTTGATTCCCTTAGCCTGAGCAACTGCTCCTTTCTGATCACCACAAAATTGAATCATTACGAGGAGGGCTTGACACCGGTTAGTTTTTTGCGAACCGACGGTATTTCCCGGTTGTCGGTCACCAATTCGCGTTTTATCAATGTACCGGGCACCTCAATCACTGACGCAAATTGGCTGGGTATTGGTATTATCGCAGCTGCAGGCTCAATTTTTATCAATAAATGTGAGTTTACAAACCTCACAACCGCATTGGATCTGAGCACCCAATTTTCTGATTCAAAATTGAGAATCATTGAAAATTCATTTGTTGATAATAAGATTGGTATTAAAACTGATTTTGCCGGGCTTCAGAAAATTTCCAATAATCACCTGACCCTGCAAAGGTTTAACAGCGGATATTCTTTAGGGATTTTGCTCTGTTTTCCAGATCGCTTTTCCGTTGACCATAACCGTTTCGAATCGTTGTATGGGGGAGGACAGCAGGCTGGATTGGCAATTATTAGCCCGTCTCATCAAAATTCTCCTGTTTTCAATAACAAATTTTCCAATCTGCCACTTGGTGTTTATCTTGATGGTCCACCTGCAATTGATCTCGCCTTATTTCAATGGGCTAAATTTCCGGGATCAGAAAATCTTCTGCAATTAGGACCGCAATTGCGGTTTAATGAATTTGACACTGTTTCGCTCCCTTTTGCCGTATCCACCGATTCTGTGTTTGGATCAGCAATCGGAACTCCGGAGAAAATTCGTTCCGTGGATTCTCTTCCACCGACCCGCTGGAATATTGGTGGCTATCTATGGTACAATAATCAGGTACCGATGGTAGCATTTAATGGTTGGAGGCAGGGTTCAGAAGCTTTACCTGATCACGGTTTGTATTGGTTTATGAATTATATCGGGGTAACAAATCCGAACATGACTTGTGAAGGCTGCATTGGCGGGGTAATGGTCAACCGGAATTCTGAACTTATTGAATATCTGAATAAACTTGCCAATTATCAGCACACCGAAGAGAGCTATAATGGGTCTGATATTTATCAGGCACTTCAGCGAGTTTCCAAGGTGCCTGCAGTTTTAAGGTCCTCAATATTTTCCTCCTGGTGGGATAAATACAATCCGGGAGAAAATATCTGGCTTTCGGCATCACTTGCGTCAATCGCCGGCAACTTTGTGAGGGCTGACACCCTCCTGACCGTTTTAGGAACGATACTTTCGCAAAAGAACCTTTTGGAATGGAGTTCTTCGCAACCGTTGAAAAATATTTTTAATTCATCCAGGCAAAAGAGTTCTGCTGATTTTCAATTCATTTTTCCGGATTTATCCTGTTTTCGCTTTGTCAGGCCACAGCAATCTGAACCTCTTACTTCTGGGTTTTTTATTTACCCTAATCCGGCTGAAGATTATTTATTGGTCGAACCCAATGCAGGCTATTCATTCAACAATGTCTGGCAAGGACGTATTACTTCAGCCATCGGGAGTTATTCGAAAGAAATCAGGATTGGTTCCTGGCAGGATCAGAAATTGAACATTTCAGATTTGCCTTCAGGGTTATATATCATTGAATTTTATACGGGGAATAAATACCTTGGCGCCGCAAAGTTGATAAAAATCACACATCGATAGATATGCCTCTACTTAAAATTTTCCCATTTAATCCACTTCAGGTCAATGCTTATTTGATTTATGAACCCAATGGTGCCGGAATCCTTATTGATCCGTCGTGCATGGATAAATCGGAATTCAAAGTCCTGCAGGATTTCATCAGGAATAATAATGTAAGCCTTGAATATCAACTTAATACTCATGGTCATTTTGATCATGTTTTTGGTATTGGTATGGTAAAAGAAGCTTACAATCCGAAATTTTATATTCATGAGGGAGATTCGTCATTTCTTCGGATGGCCGGTGACCAGGCACGAAGTTTTGGTTTCGATTATGTTGGAGAGATTCCGATGCCTGATGGATTTTTGTCGGATTCGGATGAAATCACCGCAGGAGGCATCCGGTTAATTGTGATTCAGGTTCCTGGCCATTCACAGGGCAGCGTTGCCTTTTATGAACCCTTGGAGGGCTGGCTTTTTTCAGGAGATACTCTTTTTGCCGGGGGAATTGGCAGAACCGATTTGAGAGGCGGAAACTATGATCAGATTATTACCAGCATCAAAACCAGACTATTGACCTTGCCTCCAGAAACACTGGTATTCCCAGGGCACGGACCACAAACTTCCATAGCTGCCGAGAGCCCGGATTTTTAATAACAAATGTCATTCTTCTTCTTAATTTTACCTTCTTAATTTGTAATACAACAACCCAAATATTATGATCACTGATCAATTCATTTACAGGCATATCGGCCCAAGGCCGCACGAAATTCAGGAAATGCTTGAAAAAGTTGGATGCTCCACCATGGAGGAGTTCATCTCTTCAGTTGTTCCGGACGAGATAAGGATGAAAGAACCGCTGAAACTTCCTGCCGGCTTGACTGAGCAAGAGTATGCAAAGAAAATCAAGCAGATCGGTTCGAAAAATAAACTTTACAGAAGTTTAATCGGGATGGGCTATTACGGAACCGTGATGCCGGCAGTGATCAAAAGAAATATTCTGGAGAATGCATCCTGGTATACCTCTTATACTCCTTATCAGGCTGAGATTTCGCAGGGCCGACTCGAAGCCTTGCTTAATTTTCAGACACTTGTTATGGAGCTCACTGCAATGCCTTTGGCAAATGCATCGCTGCTTGATGAAGCAACTGCAGCTGCCGAAGCGATGATCCTTATGTATAATGCCCGTTCGAGAGACCTCGTTAAGCGCGATGCCAATCTGCTTCTGATCGATGAGAATATTTTCCCACAAACCCTCGAGGTAATCCGCACCCGTGCTTTACCTCTTGGCATCGAGGTTGAGGTATGCAAGATGTTCAAAAAGCAACTGACAGATAGAGTTTTTGGCATCATTGTTCAATATCCCGCAAACGATGGAAAAGCTTTGATATACAGAAAAGCTGTTGAACAGATTCATGCGCTTGGCGGTTTGTATACCGCGGTGAGTGATTTGTATTCTTTGGTACTCCTGACTCCTCCGGGAGAGTGGGGCGCTGATATTGTTGTTGGAAGCACCCAGCGTTTTGGGGTGCCAATGGGTTTCGGAGGTCCGCATGCAGCCTTTTTTGCTTCGCGTGAAGAACTGAAAAGGAGCCTGCCGGGCAGGATTATCGGCGTATCCCAGGATGTTCATGGAAACAAGGCTTTGCGCATGGCTCTTCAGACTCGTGAACAGCACATTAAACGTGAAAAGGCAACCTCAAATATTTGTACCGCACAGGCACTTTTGGCCACTATTGCAGGTATGTATGCTGTTTATCATGGCCCGGATGGCTTGCTGGAAATTGCAGGAAAAATTCACCGGTCGGCTCATACTTTGGAGCTTGAACTGGGGCAATACGGTTACGTTCAGGAAAATAAAGATTATTTTGATACCCTGAGGCTCGTACTTCCCGAAAAAGTTACGATTAAGCATTTTAAGTCTATAGCCCTGAAGCACCATGTTAATTTCAGGTATTTCGATGATGAAACGATTGGTTTGTCAACCGATGAACTTACCGATGTGGCAGAAGTAAATCGAATCATTGAGATATTTGCTGAAGCTGCCGGTAAAATGGCTATTCCAGTGTTTGAATTATGCGACTCTGCTGGTTTTGATCCCGAATTTGCGCGTACTTCCGAGTTCCTGACTCAATCATGCTTTAATAAGTATCAGTCGGAAACGGAAATGATGCGGTACATTAAGAAATTGGAGAATCGCGATATTTCACTTACGCATTCCATGATTCCGCTTGGTTCATGCACCATGAAGCTGAACCCCGCAAACTCGATGTTTGCTTTGTCATGGGATGAATTTGCTGGTATCCACCCATTCGTGCCTGTTGATCAGGCTGAAGGATATCATCAACTAATCAGTGAATTAGAAAGTGCATTGGTGGAGGTGACCGGTTTTCCGGCCATCTCGTTCCAGCCAAATTCCGGAGCATCAGGGGAATATGCAGGTCTGATGGTCATCGAAGGCTATCACAGGAGCCGTGGCGAGGGTCATCGTAATGTAGTACTGATCCCGGCATCAGCACACGGTACCAATCCCGCAAGTGCGGTAATGGCTGGCAATAAGGTTGTTGTGGTAAAATGCGATGAACATGGTAATGTTGACATCGAGGATTTAAGAGAAAAAGCAGCAGAATATGCCTCTGTGCTCGCAGCCTTCATGATTACTTATCCGTCGACTCACGGTGTTTTTGAAACCGGCATAAAAACCATGGCAGATATTATCCATCAGCATGGTGGATTGGTCTATATGGATGGAGCCAACATGAATGCGCAGGTCGGTCTGACTAAGCCCGCTCTGATTGGTGCCGATGTTTGCCACCTTAACCTGCACAAGACCTTTGCCATTCCACATGGTGGAGGTGGTCCGGGAGTTGGCCCGATTGGGGTTGCTCAGCATCTTGTTGAGTTTTTACCTTCGCATCCGGTAGTAAAAGTTGGTGGAGAAAAGGGTGGGGTAATTTCTGCCGCACCTTATGGCAGCGCCCTTGTGCTGACAATTTCGCATGCCTATGTGCAGATGCTTGGCGGTGCCGGGTTGAAGGCAGCAACAGAGATGGCTATCCTGAATGCCAACTATCTGGTGGAGTGCCTCAAGGGACATTATGAAGTATTGTATACAGGTGCTAATGGACGGGTTGCTCATGAATGCATCCTTGATTGCCAGAATTTCAAGGCACAAACCGGTATTGAAACTGGGGATATTGCACGCAGATTGATGGATTACGGATTCCATGCACCTACACTTTCATTCCCTGTTCATGAAACCCTGATGATTGAGCCAACCGAAAGTGAATCGAAACAGGAACTCGATCGTTTTGCTGAATCCCTGATTTCCATCCTTTTTGAGATAACTGATGTTGAAATGGGAATCACTCATGCTGATAATAACGTCCTGAAAAACGCTCCGCATACAGCGGTTCATATTGGTGACGATACCTGGAGCCATCCTTACGGAAGGTTAAAAGCAGCTTTTCCACTTCCCTGGATTGCCGGAAATAAATTCTGGCCTTCTGTTGGTAAGATCGATAATGCCTATGGTGACAGAAACCTGATTTGTTCGTGCAAAGGATTGGATGAATATTAGAGGTTGAGTTATCAAGATACTTTAACGGGAAAAGGAGGCCATTGGCCTCCTTTTCGTGCATAATCAATCTTTTTTTAGATTAATCAACTATTCTTTCGACAAATTAACCTGAAAACACCAATCGGTCATTGGGTAGCACAGGCAGTAATAGAGTTTAATGTTTTGTGGCGTGTTTACATGATACATGAATGTCCTGTTACATGTTTCCCCAACCCAATCGGAGTTGAACCATCTGTGCGTCTGTTCTACCTTAATTTCAGTGTCCTGACGGCTCAGCGGTTCAAAGAATCCCTTCATGGATGATGGATCCTTGTCGCCGGTCATAATCTGGGTAAATTCAAGTTTAATTTCGCCTGCAGCGGTTATGTCTGCATTAACTCTCATCAAGCCCGAACCAAAATCTATTGGTCCGCTAACCCAGCTTCCAATGTAAGGTGCGGGTGCTGTTACAACCGTTGCGGTAAAAGTCTTGGTTGAACCATCTTCTGCAGTAACGGTATAAACCACCGGTCCGGAAAAATCTGTAAGCTGACCGGCTTTTGGGCTTAAAGTTGCCCGAGGCGATATTTCTATCGTTGGAATAAGCTGATTGGTACTAACGCCAAAAGCAACCTCGGCCGAGACTGCAGTTCCGTTAATATCTCCCAGGTAATTCCTATCCAGTTGCGGGTTTTTGCTGGCTTCAAAAATCAAGGAGAGGATCTCCTTTTTACTGGATAATTCTTCCTTTTTGCAGGAAGAGAAAAATACTGCTCCCACTAGTAGGAACAGGGCCAGAAAGGCGGTCTTTCTAACCATGGCTGATTTTTTTTTGGTTGACCTAAAGTGTCATAGCATCCTCAATGAGGATGCTGAAAAGATCGTTGAGACTCAGGCCTGAAATGTTGGCCTGTTTGGGGACAATGCTGTGCGGGGACATTCCTGGAACAGTGTTCACTTCGAGGAACCAGGGGATTTTGTCGACCAGGATATAGTCCATACGCACTACTCCCCGGCAATCCAATAAATCATAGATCAATGATGACAGGTCTTGCACGGACCGTGCAGTCTCCGCGGAAATTCTTGCAGGCGTTATTTCGTCTGACATTCCTGGAGTATACTTAGCTTCATAATCGAAAAATTCCTTTTTACTGACAATTTCAGTAATGGGAAAGACATCACTCGATTTTCCGGTCTTAAACAGACCGCACGTAACTTCGGTTCCAACCAGGAGCTTTTCAATAATCGCTTCCCGGTCTTCGTTTAAAGCCCGTTCGAGGGCAGGCAGGATTTCGCCAGAATGATTAACCCTGGAAGTTCCACAACTTGAACCTCCGTTGTTTGGTTTGATAAAACAAGGTAATCCAATAGCTTCAATAATATTGTTAATGTCGATAGGTTGGTCTTTTCGGATCAGGATGGATGGGGAAATGTTTATTCCACATTGTTTCAGGAACTGATTACAAAAATATTTATTGAATGTCAGCGCACTGGCAAACGAGCGGCAACCTGTAAACGGCATACCGATTAATTCAAAGTAGGCAGGAAGGATTCCGTTTTCACCCGGAGTTCCATGAATCGAATTTATCACTGCATCGAAATGCCTGACTTTACCGTTTGGCTGCCAGCTGAAGTCATGCCGGTTGATGGGATAAACCGAACCATCAGCATCATAAACATTCCAGTCTTGCTGAGAAATTACCACCACACGTGCATCAAACTGAGCCTTGTTGAGTTGGCTTAAAATGTTATTGGCACTGTTAATGGAAACTTCGTATTCACCCGAGTCTCCACCGGCAACAATCGCAATATTTAAGGGACTGGAATTCATTTCTTTAGTAAATCAGGATTAATTACTAATCCACACTTTGTGTACGGATTTCTTGACATTTTTGTTTCATAAAAAACTAGAGTTCCTGGGTGCGTCCGGCAAGATATGTATGCCATTTCCGGATGACCTCTGCCATATCGTATGGAAGTTCGGAATCAAATTGCATCCATTGCTTAGTTTCGGGATGAATAAATCCAAGTTCCTTTGCATGTAACGCCTGCCTGGGCAGGATACGAAAGCAGTTTTCGATAAATTGACGATACTTCGTAAAGGTGGTTCCCTTGAGAATTACATTGCCTCCATATTCCGAATCATTGAATAATGGATGGCCGATATATTTCATATGCGCCCTGATCTGGTGGGTTCGGCCTGTTTCGAGCCGGCATTCAATAAGCGAAATATAACCAAGATCTTCCAATATCCTGTAATGGGTGATGGCTGGCTTTCCCTGCGAATTGTCAGGAAAGACAGTCATAACCTGCCTGTTCTTAGGGTTTCTTCCGATGGCCCCTGTTATCGTGCCTTCCGTTTCTTTAGGGGTTCCCCAGACGAGAGCCTGATAAATGCGGTGTGATGTTTTATTGTAGAATTGTTTGCCCAGGTGAGTTTTTGCTTTTTCGGTCTTGGCAATTACCAGCAACCCCGAAGTGTCTTTATCTATTCGGTGAACTAATCCTGCCCTGATATCCTCCTTCGTAAACATCTCCAGCTCACGATATCTCCAGGCCAGTGCATGTATCAGCGTGCCTGTATAATTTCCATGAGCAGGATGAACAACCATGCCCGGTTTCTTATTGATTACCAGGAGTGTTTCATCCTCATAAACAATGTCAAGCGGTATATCTTCCGGAATCAGCTCGAATTCTTTTCTTGGAAAAGTGAGCATGATCACGATCAGGTCTCCAGGTTTTACCTTATAACTTGCTTTAACTGGATTGTTATTGACCAGAATGCATCCGGCATCTGCCGCATCTTTGATTTTTGTACGGGAAGTGTCCTGAAGCCTGTCGATCAGAAAACGATCAATTCGGATAAGTGACTGCCCCGGATCTGCAACAAATCTGAAGTGTTCGAAAAGTTCTTTGTTTTCCTCCAGTTCGTCGAGGTGCAACCACATTTTATTCATGAATAATGATCAGCTTTTGTCTTGTGTTTATTCCGGAATCAGATTGAATGCCAATAATGTAAATTCCTTTCTGAAGATCTGTAACGCTTATTTTACAGGAAGGACCCGACTCCAGATAGCTTTTTACCACCCTGCCCTGTAGATCAGTAAGTGTAATTCTCATTATTCCCGACTGGTCGCCGCAATCGATCCGTACCATATCGCTAGCAGGATTGGGATACACCCTGGCCAGAATATTAACTCCAGTTGATAATACAGTGGGATCAACCCCTGATTTCAGTGACTTATTGGCAAACACCGGCCTGATCATCAGCGAACCTTCGAATGATGACTGAGTCCAGTCACTGACGGTTTTGTAATAAATGTCCTGACCATGATTGTTTTGTTTGTCAAACCCCACGTTTAGAAAATCTGATGTGGTTTGTATCCAGCCGATATAATAATTGCCACTGACCAGCTGCGATGTATCCAGCTTAATTCTTTGGAACTGGTTGATGCCATTATAAGCAGGCATTATACCGGCTTGTTTGTGAATCAAGGTTCCCGGCTTATTGTTATCGTCGGCCCATATGGCCAGCGTAAAATATTTTTTGCTTGCATCAGCAAAACTGCGATTGAAATAGAAATCAACAGCATCCAGGGAATCTGCCGCATTGAAATTTTTAAAACGATAAGCCACTTTCGCTGATTTTGCACCTTCACCAACCATTCCATATCCGGCTTCGGCCGATCCGTCGTCGTAGGCATAGTAATCCGAGAAGAGCTGTTGTGACACAATCTTGTCGTTTCCAGGTATCCAATCGGTTGCAGATTGATTCATATCGAGTGACACCTCAAAAAGAGCGGAGTCCTTGGCATTTAGGGTAAATCCATAATTAAAAGTTGCATCGTATTTAAGAGTCTGAAATGCTTTAACCTCATCAGGGTCCATGGTTTTTTCGAAACCTGTTCCTGAGGCCCATATCGGCGTAATTTTAAAAACAGGTGTAAACACGCGCCGGTCGCCGGACAGGTTATTAAGATTGATCGGGAATATAGCTTTCACCGATGAAATTCCCGCCAACTTGAAATGTTCCCAGGGCATGGCGGTGTAGTTGGTCAATAGCGATCCTACCGGCTGGACGAGTGAAGCATCTTTCATAATGGTATCATTGAAATGTCGTCCATTATTAAGATAGACGTAATCGATGTTCCAATGGTCGGCATTTACTTTCAGACTGGGCTCATAAGCAGGGGCCAGTGATGCATAATTCCTAAACCGGAATTTGAATCCCGGTTGCAGGAAGCGGGAATCCGTAATATTCACCATTGCAATTTTAAAATCGCTGGTAGATGAGCCGGGCATACTCCAAACCCTGAGCCAGTGCTTGCTGTCGGGTGCATAGAATTCAACCACCAGTGAATCTTCAGGTTCCGGAGCATCGCCAAGTCCCTGGGGCTGGTAAAAAAAGCTCAGGTAAATAGTAGTATCCAGTGGAAAAAAGAGATTAATCGGCTTCGATGTGAGTGCATCAGCAAGAAAAGCTTCTGTGGTAGCATTACTATATACCTGACCAGCAGAATCGATTGCATCAAAAGTTGCTACTCCGTAGGTCGGAGGGTTTATGCAGAAAGTATTATTAATATAAACCTGATAATCGGTCCATATGGCACTGGTCGGAAAAGGAGATGAATTGCTAAAATCATCCATGACCGGAAGGGTTAATGTGTCGGGTACTCCGGTTTTAAGCGAAACAGGCCTAAGGCCTTTCATTAACGCTGGATAAGCGGCAACCGAGGACAGCCGCTCCTGGGCCATGCCTTGAATGCTTGTAGCGGCTAATAGAAAACAAAAACAATAGACAATATCCCTGACCTTCATTTGATCTTTATGGTATTAGGTTCGAGTCCTTGAAAAGTGTGTCGTTCACAATGTTAGTGGAATCCATTTTCTTGATTATCAATGAATCAATGGTAAGCCAAATATCAATGGATGTTCCCAGCTTGGATTGAGTTTTTACATCAGGGAACTGCCTGAAAACTTTGGCTTGCATGCTATCCCTGGCATTGGTAACAGTAGAGTCGTATTTTACAGCTCCCAGATTAAAGTAGCTGTTCATGGCAAGTATTCTTGCTGTTTCCCGGCTGATGTTGAGCAGGCTCGGCACGGGAGCAAGTTCATTGCTCAATCCCATGCCTACAACCAGCGTAATGCCTGAGCCTTTGGCAATATTGCTACCTTCGGATATCGCTCGCCCATCAAATTTTTGTCCAAGGACATAAGTTGGTGCGAAATGCGGTATATATTCGATATTAGCTATGCGAAGTCCAGCACTTGCTAATACTCTTTCTGCCTGACGATAAGGCATATCGAAAGCCTTAGGCATTTTAATAATTTGAGGAAACCAGCAATTGGTAATAAGAAATATTTTCCGATTTTTCTTGATGCCAGCACCCGGTTCGGGATATTGATCTAAAACCGCTCCCCGGGGCGATTCCTCGAAATAGGTCGAGTCTTGAATAACCCACTTGATATTATTTTCAGCACATAACCGATTTACTTGTTGCAGAGACATGCCGGTGAAGTCGGGGACCTTGATTTTCTTACCATGACCTGTATAGAAATACAGACTGATCTGCACTAAAATCACCAGGCCGACTGTAATAGAGAGAGCTATCAGAACATTTTTCCAAAATATCCGGCTGAGCAGAAACTGAATAAAAGGTGACTTCATAATTGATTAATGCTGTGATAACAACGTTTCGGCAAAGATAAAATTATATGACGGATTGAGTTAATAGGTTTTCAGCGTGTTGTACAAGGTATCCCGCTCCACCGGCTCCAATCCGCAGCTCCTGATCAGAGACACCAAACCATCGGTTGTCATCGCCGGATTCTGATCTTCGGCTCCGGCCATGGAATATATTCGTGTTGTATCCTCAATGGTACCATCGAGATCATCAACGCCGAATGAAAGCGATAATCCGGCAATCTCTTTCCCGATCATCGGCCAGTAAGCTTTCAGATGAGGAAAATTGTCGAGGTAAATTCTGCTGACAGCATAATTGCGCAGATCTTCAATGGTACTTACTTCACCGATTGTACCCAGGGCATTATTTTCTTTTCGGTATTTGAGCGGAATAAAAACCTGAAACCCCGCGGTTCGATCCTGTAATTGCCTCAGACGGTTCATATGGTCAATCCGATGAGTATATTTTTCAATATGCCCGTAAAGCATAGTTGCGTTGGTCGGAATTCCTGCAACATGAGCAGCTTCATGAATTGAAAGCCAAGGGTCGGATCCTGTTTTATCCGGACAAATCATTTTCCTCAATTCCTCATCGAAAATTTCGGCTCCACCTCCGGGAATTGCATCCAAACCGGCAAGCTTAAGCCTTTTTAGTCCATCTTTTATGGATACCTGGCTTTTACGGAACATGAAATCAAGTTCTACAGCTGTGAATGCTTTAATAAATAGCTTTGGATTTAACTCTCTGATCTGCCTTATCATACCCTCATAATATTCAAGGGTGCGATGTGGATGCACTCCACCGACAATATGCACCTCGGTGGCAGAACGATCTTTAAATTTATTGATCTCCTGCAAGATATCCTCAAGACTCATTTCCCAGGCACCCTCTTGATTGACTTTGCGTGAGTAAGAGCAAAATCTGCAATTATGTATGCAGATATTTGTTGGCTCAATATGAAAGTTATGATTGAAATAGACGTTCTTCCCGCTTATTCGCTCTTTAACCAGACAGGCGAGCCTTGATAAATAGCCCAGCCCCGCATGTTCATATAAATATAATCCGTCGTCTGAATCCAGTCGATTACCTTCAACGACAGATTTTTCGATTTCTATTAAACGATCATCCTGAATCCCTGGCATCACCGATTTTGTTAGATTTTATGGCCAACAAAGGTACGACAAAATGCCATTTGGGCGATCGGCTATCTTTTTCGATATTTGTTCGCATACATCCATGACCCAAAAGAAGAGAGCCATTATAATAGGTGCCGGTCCGGCCGGACTGACTGCAGCTTTTGAATTGCTGGGCAGAACAGACATTGAAGTGGTTGTACTTGAGGCCACCCCGCAGATAGGCGGCATTTCTCAGACCGTTAATTATAAAGGCAATCGAATGGATATCGGTGGCCACCGTTTTTTTTCAAAATCAGCCCGGGTGATGGACTGGTGGCTACGAATTTTGCCCTTTGATAGGGCAGAGGAGGAGGCAAAGGAGCTGACTTTGACTTACCAGACTAAAACTAAGACAATTAAGACAGATGACCTGCCAGATAAACCAGTAGATCCGGATAAAGTGATGATGGTTCGAAACCGGCTCTCCAGAATATTTTATGGCAGAAAATTTTATTCTTATCCCATAAGATTGGATATTAATACTATTCGCAATTTGGGTCTGATCCGGATGGGTGCTATCGGATGGTCGTACCTGATGGCCATGGCCAGGCCGATAAAGCCGGAAAAAAGTCTGGAGGATTTCTTTATTAATCGTTTTGGTAAACTGCTTTTCCAAACTTTTTTCAAGGATTATACGGAAAAGGTATGGGGAGTGCCATGCAAAGAAATTAAGCCCGAATGGGGTTCGCAAAGGGTGAAAGGATTATCGGTATCTAAGGCACTCTGGCATGCCCTGAAATCTATCTTTCCAAAGGAAACCGGTATTGGCCAGAAGTCGACCGAGACCAGCCTGATTGAGCGATTCCTTTACCCGAAATTTGGTCCCGGTCAGCTTTGGGAAGAGGTTGCCACTCAGGTAACCGATATGGGCGGAATAATCAGAAAATCCTGCCGGGTAGTGCGATTGCAATATCATGATGGAAAAATCAAAGGGTTATGGTTCCGTGACAATGAAAGTGGTGTGGAGGAATTTTCGGAAGCTGATTATGTTTTCTCAACCATGCCTGTTCAGGACCTGATCAGTGGCATGGGGACAGAAGTTCCTGAGGCGGTGAGAGTAATTGCCGAAGGTTTGCAGTACCGCGATTTTGTTACGCTGGGCCTATTATTTCGCAGGATGATGGTTTGCCAACCGGACTGTACTGATGGCAAC
>Ga0114951_10003581_pt1 | contig 15946 bp, 13 predicted proteins | sample AM7aDNAmetaG_FD_88677 | JGI IMG/M metagenome (GOLD analysis project Ga0114951, IMG submission 88677) | Freshwater microbial communities from Finland to study Microbial Dark Matter (Phase II) - AM7a DNA metaG | ecosystem: Environmental > Aquatic > Freshwater > Lake | place: Finland: Lake Alinen...
CAAGCCTTTCATTAAAATCGGTAATGATAACGTCATTACTGCCGGCGCTTCGGTTGATTCCCAGGCCGTTTATACGGCTTTCAAGGAAAGGTTTGTCCGTGAAACATCGGAGAAGATCATTCAGCTCCCGGCTAAGGAAATCAAATTTGTACCAAAATGGATACAGTTTTTTGCCTGGTCCGGTGGAGTGGCCTGGGGTATCGTGATATTGTTATTAGGTATTCAGTTATTTAAGATCGCAAGAAAAGTATGGCCAATATAAATCTGTATTTCCCTAAAGTGGTTGCCTTTGAAGGCGGTTTTGTCATGGATCCCGATGATCATGGCCATGAAACCAACATGGGTATAACACTTACTACATGGAAGTCGATGGGATATGACAAAAACCGTGATGGCATTATTGATGGAGAGGATATCCGCTTGCTAACCAGGGATGATGTTCTGATGGTTCTTAGACGTGGGTTTTGGAACCGGTGGCAGGCAGACCTGATAAATAACCAATCCATTGCCGAGCAATTAGTGGATTGGACCTGGACAAGCGGGAAATGGGGCATAATTTGGCCGCAAAGACTGTTAAGTATAAAAGCAGATGGCATTGTGGGAAACTACACCCTCGCATCCGTGAATTCAGCTTCACCCGCCGAATTTCATTCAAAGGTGCATAATGCAAGGGTATTGTTCTCTCAGGAAATATGCCGCCGGGACCCATCCCAGGAGAAGTTTCTCAAGGGATGGCTGAATCGGATCCATACATTTAAATTTCAACAATGAATATCGTTCAAATTGATTCAGTCAGTTGCAACCTTCCTTCAACATGGAATGAACTGACCAAGAAACAGCTTCTTTATCTCTCTAAACAATTTCAGAAAGGGATTTCGGTAGTGGATTTTAAAGTACAGGCCTTATATGAGCTGCTGACCGTTAAAAAGAAGCTGTTTTTCAGGATTCATCCTGAAGATGCTCATTTCCTTTGCCAAACTCTTGACTTCCTGCTTAAGGACGTTACCTTGACAAGGAATGTGATTCCGGTAATCTGGCACCGGTTTCATAAGTATTACGGACCAAGCGATACCATGCTGCATTGTTCCTTTGGTGAATTCACCAGAGCGCACAGCCGGCTTGATCTGTATTTCGAGACCAAAAATGAAAAGTTTTTGGATGAAATCGTGGCGATCCTTTACAGACCCAAGAAGTATGCTTGGTGGATCCGTAAGCATTTTTCCAATTCCAGGGATCCCCGCAGAAAGCTTCATGATCTTTCTCTTAGAAACCGTACAGCAGCGTTTCGAGCGCTTGATCCGGTTCTCAAATACGGAGTGCTGCTGTTTTTCACAGGCGTTCTTAACAGCCTGCCGAACCAATTTCCAAACGTGTTCCGAAGGCGGGAAGATTCCGAAGAAAGCAAGCACGGCTGGGTGCCCCTGGTCATATCCCTGGCTGATGGCAAAACCGATGATGAAAGCCTGGAAAGGGTTTTGAACTCCAATTTGTACAATGTTTTCTTTGGCCTGGAACAAAAGGCCACGGAATATTTCAAATTCCTTGCAGAAAGTAAGCGCCATGGGTAATTTCAACGTAACCGAATACCTACAGTATTACAGAAGTATTGCCACATTACATCCCTCGATCAATGGCTTTTATACGATGGATATCAACGAAGTCCTTGGCGACCTTCGCAGCGGCATGAAGTATCCGGCATTGATCCTGAATTCAGTGAACGGCTTTCTTTCCAGGAATCTGTCTGCAGATAATACGCAGAACTTAGTAAAGGCCGGATTCATGGTCATTGATCATGTGGACTCAGTGGATGATTTCCAAAAAGAAATGCAGATCCTTGGAGACACCTTCGATACCTGTATTGATATCCTTACCAAACTGATGAAGGATGCCCAGTGCGGCACATTCATCCGCAAACTTGATGTTGATTCCATCAAGTATGAAATGCTTGGACCCGTTTTTGACAACGATTTTGGATTCATGTTCACCTTTGACCTGAGGTTCTTTATTTCTGACTTATCCTATAAGCCTGACCGCTGGCTCAGCGAGCCTAAAGAGATCATGGCCGGTTTCCAGGGATAAGTGTCCTGTCCTTTATTTTAACTACCCACGCTGTTTACTTTACAGCATGGATAATGTATTAGGCTCCAAGAGTGAAACAGGTTCAAAACTTTTAGCAAAAAGTGAACTTGAAATTGCCGATGCCTGGGCAAAGATTACCATCAAACGATGGCTGAAGAAGATCCAGGGCATGAAGATCGGCAGCAGCGGAGAACTTGCCAAAAGTTTCCTGTTTGATGTGATTTCATCGGCCCAGGGCGATCTGGTGAAGATCGATTTTGCCTTTAATTATTACGGAAAGTTTATTGATATGGGGGTTGGCCGTGGCACTTCACTTGGAGATGTCAAGGAAAACACGACTTCCCGCAGGCTGGATGGCAAAATGCTTGGAAACAGGAGAAGACCCAAGAAATGGTACTCAAAGACCTTTCATGCTGAAGTCATGAAACTGTCCGAGATCCTCTCCGAGCAATGCGGTCGCAAAGGGGTAATAGTCATTTGCGAGAATATTAACGATAATTCTATTACTTAATGGCAAATCAGAATGAAACTGCAAGGGCAACCGTCATACTGAACGGCCAGCAAGCCAATGCAACCCTTAAAGACCTTGAGGCCGCAGCCAGGGCGCTGAATTCAGAAATCCGGAAACTCCCGGTTAATTCTTCAGAATTCACTAAGAAAACGGAAGAGTTTCAAAAGGTAAAATCCCGGATTTCAGAAGTCAAGAACGAAATTAACGGGACCGCCGGGGCCATGAGTAAGATGGCCGATGCTGCCAATAAGTATTTCCAGCTCATAACCATGGTCGGTGCTGCCCTTTATGGTGTGGGCGCATCCATTGTGGGCTTGCTGCAGGGCAATGCAAAACTGGAAGATTCTCTGGCCGATATTCAGCGAACCAGTGGCATGACAGCCGATCAGGTAAGAAACCTGAATAAGGAATTTGGAAAACTCGATACCCGTACTTCCCGGCAGGATCTTCGGGATATGGCCTATGTGGCCGGTCAGCTGGGCATTGCCACAGATCAGATATTCGGGTTTGTCAATGCCGTAGATAAAATGAACATTGCCCTGGGTGATGAGATCCAGGGTGGGGCACAGGAAGTTGCCCGCAGTATGGGTACGCTTCGCAATGTGCTTACCGATATGCGTACCACAAATGTCGCAGGAGATATGCTCCGCATTGGCAATGCCATCAATGCCCTTGGAGCTGCAGGGTTCGCCACGGCCCCTCAGCTGGTGGACTTCGGATCCCGGATCGGCGGGGTAGGGGTAAACCTTGGTCTGACCTGCGATGAAGTCCTGGGACTTTCCGCTACACTGGCGGAACTGGGCGTAAATACCGAGAGAGGCGGCACCGCCGTGGTCAAGATCCTGCAGAAAATGACCACCAATACCGTAGAATTCGCCAAAGTGGCTGGAATGCCAATGAAGGAATTTTCCGATCTGGTAAATAATGATCTGTATGGCGCCCTGATCAAAGTGATGCAAGGTTCAAAGCTTTCCGGAGACAGTGCCATCGCCCTGGGTAAGATCATCAAGGATATGGAAATATCCGGAGTTGGAGCTTCTGAAGTGTTTGCCAAAATGGGCAACAATACCGCCATGCTTGCAGAGAAAACTGCTTTGGCCGGTAAAGCCCTCCAGGGCACAGATTCCATCATGAATGAATTCAACATTAAGAATGCAACCCTGGGCGCAACGCTTGACAAATTAGGCAAGGCGTTTTATGGTCTGATCACCATGCCGAAAGTAACGCAGTTTTTCAAGGATGTTGCCGGTTCAGCATTGGAGCTTGTCGGCTGGTTTAAGCAGCTTCCGCAAACTATTGAAAAATATAGTGTTTCTCTGACAGTCTTAACCGGCCTTACACTGGCGTGGATCGCTGCTAAGACCAGATCATTGCAGGTTGCCATTTATAATAACCTGACTTTAAAGGAAGGAATCCTCCTTAAAGCCAAGGATGCAATAGTGCTGGAATATCTTATTGTCAAAGAGCAATTATATACCATTTGGAAAGGCAATGGCACTATTGCAACCAAGGCAGCGGCAACCGCCCAACTGCTTTGGAACGAGGCAATGAAAGCAAATCCCATTGGGCTTCTGATTACTGCTGTAACCGCCCTTGTTGCCGCAGTCAAGGCCTATGACAAATATAATTCCGATGCTATTACCCTTGAAAAGATGAAAGCCGGAGTAACCATCTTGCTGGCCAATGCCAACAAGAAGCTCGAAGATTCCTATACCAAGCTTGAAAGTCAGATCCGGTCCTTGAACCAGCTTTCGGCACAGGAAAAAAAGGACCTGCAGGATAAACTTGCTCTTACGGTTAAAAGTGCCGAAGCTGAACTGCTTCTGATGGAAGCAAAGCAAAAGGCAATTGGCAAGCAGGCGGCCAAACCTACTCTTTGGCAAACCGGGCAGCTTTTCGTTAGCGATCAATCCAAGCTGGATGAAAATTTCGCATACTATTCCTGGAAGAACCAACAGGAAGCCATGGAGCCGTTCAATGAAGGCATTACCACCCTTAGAAACAACCTTGGCAAGCTGAAAGGTGAAAAGCAGCAGCTTGATCAGATCCTCTATGCTGAAGATTTCGGCGATAAGATCACCGCCAAAAGCTTTGATGCGCTTGAATTGAAGCTTTCAAAATATCAGACCGCCCTTCGTGCTACCGAAGCCAGCACGGAGGATTTCATTCGGATACAGAATAAAATCAAGGGCGTGATGAAGGACCTGTCTCAGTTTGACCGCAGCGATCCAACTGTCGATCCATCCAAGGCTAAGGATTCAGCCAAGTACATGACCGGTATTCTTCAGGCCTTGATGGATGTTCGGGCAAGGTTATTACAGAGTGAACTGGATAGGGAATTAGCCATGGAAGAAGCTGCCCTCTCTGAAAAACTGTCCAAGATTACAGGGAATACCAAAGCCGAAGCCGAGCTTCGCAGACTTCTAACCGAAGAATCGGCAAATAAGCTTAACGCTATTGGCAAAAAGTATGCTGATAACGATTTCCGTGAGGCATATAACCTGGAACGTCAGATCAAAGAAGCGAAGCTTGCCCTGATGGATGAATATTCACCCGAATATTTAACCCAGGTTCTTGAAATGCTTGATGCTGAAATGCAGCTTCAGCTTCGCAGCGCCGATCTGACCGAACAACAGAAAGCAAAAATCCGTGAGATCTATGCCTTGAAGGAAACCAAGGCATCCGGGGATTTTATAGATAAGGGTCAAACCAAGGATATCAAGTTTGATGAAGAACTTGCCGGACTTAAGCTTAAATGTGAATCAGACCTTGCCCGTGGCAAAGAGAAGATTGCACTTGAAGTACAGGAGAAGTACCGCAAGATCCTCTTTGATAATGTCAATGATGAAGCCAAGATCAACCGGATCAAGGAGCAGATGGCAGCGGAAACCGCCGCCCGTATCGCCGAATATTCAAGGAAATCCTATGAAAAACTTGCCCAGGATATAATAGGGCTGGCCGGATCGGCCATCACTCAGCTTCAAAATCTCAATCAGCTTCGTACAGATCAGGAGAATGCCGCACTTCAACGGGATGAAGCTGCCAACAATAAGAAGAAAGAAAATTATCAGTGGCAGCTTAGCAATAAGCTCATTTCTCAAAAGCAATATGACGATAAAGTCAAGGCCATGGATGATGAACTTGACCGTAAGAAAAAGAAAATGGCCTATGATCAGGCGCGAAGGAATAAGCAGATTGCACTGGCTCAGGGTATAATCAACGTCGCCCAGGCCGTAACTTCTGCCTTAACCGGAGGACCCCTGATCGGGATCATCCTCAGCATCCTGACCGCGGCCCTGGGTGCAGCCCAGGTGGCCATCATAGCAAGCACCGACATCCCTCAGGCTGCAAAAGGCCGCTATAATGTGATTGGTCAGCAGGATGGTAAGGCCTATGATAATGTTCCCTTTGAACAAAGCCCTCAAACCGGTATTTATTCAAATCCCTTGCTGATTTCGGAAACAGGCGCCGAAATGGTTATTGATCCTAAAACAACCAAAAAGCTTATCACCTACTATCCGCAGGTAATCCAGGCTATCAATTATGCAAGAACTCCTCAGGCTTCTACTGGACGGTACTTCGAACCTTCCTCAAATACCGGTCAATTCTCATTTATAGATCCTCAGTTGGTCTCCACAATGCAAAAGCTCAACGATCACCTGGAGAAAGGAATTGTATCCTACATTTCCTATCAGCACCTTCAGGATGAGCTGAAGAAAGTCAATTCCATAGAAACCGATGTTTCAAACCAATAATCTTTTGATATGCTTTCCATTGAAGTGAACGCAGTACCCCTGGAGCTTCCATGCGACTTTTCAATTACGCTGAATCTGAAATCTCCGATGTTCAATGATATCGGGGATTATTCTTTTCCTTTCCGCATCCCCTCGACGATAACAAACAAATCTATTCTGGGATGGAAACACCGGTTGGAAAACCTCCGTGATCAGTATGAGTTCTTTGATGGCACACTTTCGTATAACGGCTTGGTTGTTTTCAGCGGAAAGATCAGGATCAAAGAGGCAAACCTGCAATATTATGAAGGCGCACTCTATGTTCAGAAAGGAAGTTTCAATTACCTGGTCAAGGAAATTTACCTCAATGAACTCGATCTGGGTTCAAAGACCTTCAATAATGAAGGAGAAGCCCTGATGTATTATGATTCGATGAGGTTTAAATCCTATCCTGAAGCCGATTTCAATATGCCTGAATGTTTGAATTTCGATTATTTCGATCCTCAATCCCCGGATGCAGAGCTGAATTGCTACAACCGGCCGGTCAACAACCGCCTTAACCTGGTTACGACCATGGGCTCAAGAACCCTGCTTGTTCCTATGTTTTATCTCCGGTACGTGATTAATAAGGTCTGCAGCCTTATGGGCTACTGCGTCAAAGACGAATTCTTTTCCGTCGGCAATGACCTATCCACCCTTGTCATTTACAATTCCTTTTCAGTAAATGAACTGTACTGGACCATCAATGAACTGTATTACCAGGTTCATATGCCTCATGTCAAGGTCGGAAAGTTTTTTTCGGACCTTCAAAAGTTCTTCAATTGTACTTTCCTGGTGGATGATATCCTGAAATCGGTCCGCATTGTGGGCAATAAAGACCGACTGAACAGCCAGGATTATATTGAGTTTTCTAAGAACGTTATATCCGTTTCCAATCAGATTCCGGATAAGGTCGAAGGAATCCGGCTTTCCATGACCGCCGATAGCGGTGATAAGGTCTATCAGGACCTGGCTGATGCCGAAGCCGATTTCATTGATCATGTCAAGCCTTCGGTTGAAACCTTTGCAGATCTTCCGCCAAGGCCGATTACCACCTTGTTTGATCTTCGTTATGTGGTTACAGAAGATAAGTGGTATCGCTTCGGAGCCAGCGGGGCAAACATCTGGGAACAGGTTTCACCTAGTGAATTCCTTTACATCAATTACTATTATGGCAAACCTTTGGAGAACAGCAAGACCGAAATCGGTATCTGCATGGTATGCCCTGATAGTGACTACAGGGGAAGGGTTGGCAACCTGGGATCGGATTATGCCAATATCGTGCCCAAACTTGCTTTTGCAAGCATGCGTTCAGGATTGGGTTGGTACGGTGTAAGCTGCTTCCCTTATGCCGATAATCTCAGGATTATCTGGTATGGTTCGAAAGGATTGTTCAATACGTTTCATAAGCGCTGGCTTGATTGGTCCTTCAAGGAACGCAAATCGGTTTTGATCACCAAACAGATTGATCATATTGAGTTGAAATCCCTGGATTTCGGAAGTAAGTATATGATCGGGGGGATCAAATACCTTCTCAGTGATATCCAGGTCACCTTTACCATGGATACGATTAAACCCGCTGCAATCAAGGCCTATTCCTGCCTTTAACCATTGTCCTTTATTTTTCTCTTTTCAGCTTCTATACTTGCCCCATGATTACGATTCAATCCAAGCCGCCCCTAATTTCCTTTGCAGGAAACCCCATGCAGTATGAGATTGCTTCCAATGATAAGGTAAATCCCGGAAGTAGTGCTGAACTGTGGCTGAAGATTGATACCATCGATACTGTTTCAGGACATGGGTTTACCCTGAATTTCAATAATCATAGTCTTCCTTTTATCGTCAAAGGTTTTCCGGATGACAACGGCCTGCAGTGTTGGTTGATACCCAATAGCCTTGAATTATATGCCAAAGGCATATTCTTAGGCCTTTCTTCCAATTACCTGTTAAAATCCATTTACCATTTGATTTTGTCAGCCCCCTACAAAACCTATTACCTTATTCAGTTCATTGCAAAAGAGACCGGATCCCGTTGGACCATTGATATTGCCGGTAATACCGTAACCGCTATTTCCAGAAACAATTATCAGCCTGGAAGTAATACCATTTACAAGGATAATTACGGTATCATTTGTTCCCTTTGGACCACAAAAACTGTTAATTCACGGTCAAACCCTCCAAGCTTCCTTGACGATGATACGATTCAGACTATTAACATCGGTGAAGATCTTAAAAGCCTGACTACAGAAGGCAAAGCAAAGTTTGATGTTTCTGAATACCTGCTTTCCTATATCAAGCTTCGGGCGGAAGGTTCCATCCGGTTCACCTATCCTGAAATCCCTTTTGAAAACTGCGTGGAGTGGCCTAACCATATCATTCAGTACAAAACGAGTTTTGCTGAGCGGTATAATAATACGATCAGGATGCTCTATTATGACGAGCCCCGGTATGCCATATCCGGCGGCCTTTCAAGGGAAGCGCTGGTATCCTATAATCTTCAGGATTCAGATTATTTTTCGGCTCCTGAAAATCTCAAGCGCTTTCTTACCTGGGCACCGGTTGAAAAGATCACCGGTCAATCCCAACCTGAGAAATTAAGCTTCCTGTTTAATGGAAGTTATACTTATCCCAATGAATCATACCGCCTTTGTATCAATGTCCGGAATACCGATGGTACTACTTCATCTTTTTATGGCTCAGATCTTCAAGCTAACCGGCATCCGGTACTTCTTGAATGTATGGTCGGACATAACCATCTTGGACTTGGTTCCAGGGATTTAACCCGACAGGTTGAAAGCTGGCAGGTTTGGCTTGAAAATCTTCTTGGTGAACCTATTTCCGAAGTAAGGAAATTCATTCTCGATACCGATTATTACGAGCATGAACGCACTTTTTTGTTCCGGAATTCCTTTGGCCGGTATGATGTAATCCGGTTTTTGGGACTTGGTGAAGCTTCCTTAAACTTTGAAAGAACAAGCGGAAGCACCATTGATATTGAACAGATCAATAGCTTCAATGCACCATCCAAAAACTTTGAAGCCTGGGAGACACAGGCTTTCAAAGCCAATTCCGGTTTTGTAAGTAAAGAAGTAAAGGAGTATTTCAGGGAATTCCTTCTTACCACGGAAGCCTATGAAGTGATCCAGGGATTGCTTTTCCCAATTGTCCTTAAATCAGCCAAGATCAATCCTTTTTCAAAGGATGGCGATTACCTATATAATCTTGAGCTGGAATATGACAGGGCATATAACGATCAGTATTTCAGCGGACAATTCAAACCCATCAATATGATTACAAGTAATGATCTTACCCAGGGGGTAGGGGTAATCTATGAGTATTCTGAAGAGTTAACATATTTCGGATATCCTCAGAATGGCACTTCTTCCGAAACGGAAAATACCTGGCGAATCAAGCAAATTCAGAAAACGGTCGTGAACGGCAAGACCAAGCACATTGTCAAATGGGCAGATGGTAATCTGAATTATGATAACCAAATGAGCAATTGCATGAATTTAACATATGCCTATCTGAGTTCCTGAGAAGATGAAGAAAGTATTCAATCCCTTCACGATGGATTTTGATTATGTGCCATTTTCCATCTATCAGTTTCCACGGAATCCCGATGAAAACTGTGATTCGATGGCAGGGTATCAGATTGGCGATGAATGGACCAATACAGAATCCATGCAAGTATACAAGTGTACTCATAATGCCACAGGTGAAGCCATGTGGCGGATTCTTTGCAATTCTTCAAGCGATAAGCACCTGGAGTATGATTTTTATAATCAATGTGTAGTAATTCTGGACCACAATTTTGGAAAATTCCCTGCAGTAACCCTCACTGATGATATGGGTGAGGAGATAATCGGGGATGTGGATCATTTCACCAATAACCGAATAGTGGTCACTTTTGACCGGGAAGTAACAGGGAAAATCATTCTTAATTAATATTTATTCATCATGGCAAAAAAAGTTTATGTTCAATTGGATCTGCTGAAAACCGCACTTCTGAACCTTGTGATTCAGAATTTGGCATCAGCACCGGCTTCACCTGTACCTGGTCAGAAGTATTTTAATACCACGGACAATTGCGAGTATTATTATAATGGCTCGATCTGGGTCAAAGTTGAAGCAGCACCTACCATTCCCACCATTCCGACCGATGTGAATATCGGCACCGGTGGGGTTGGACTTTTCAAACAACGCAACGGCAATAACAATGAATTCAAAAGTGTCAAAGCCGGTTCAAACAAGGTTACTGTAACGGACAATACCGGCAACAATACCGCCGATATTGATGTGGTTCCAGGCAACATTGATCATCAGGCCTTATCGGGCGCAGGCACGAACAACCATGCCGCAATCGATTCTCACCTGGGGAATACTTCAAACCCCCACAATACCACCAAAAGCCAGGTCGGCCTTGGCAGTGTTGATAATCTGCAGCAGCTTCCAATGTCATATCTTGATACGGATTCCTCGTTGACAGCCAATTCGGATGTGAAAGTTCCCTCGCAAAAGGCTATCAAGGGGTATGTGGATGCCCAGAACGCTGCTCAGAATACCACGATCAGCGGGAATGCAACCACGATGAACAACCATATCAGCAATGTTTCAAATCCGCATTCCACGACCAAAACACAGGTCGGCCTTGCCAATGTTGATAATGTTCAACAGCTTCCCATGTCGTATCTTGATACCGATGGCACGTTCACCTCAAATTCCGATGCCAAGGTTGCTTCGCAGAAAGCTACCAAGACTTATATTGACGGCCAGGTAACAACACTGAATACCACCATTTCCGGTATCAATACCACCGTGGGCGCAAATGCGACCACGATGAACAATCATATTGCCAATACATCAAATCCTCATTCCACGACCAAAGCCCAAATCGGCCTTGCCAATGTCGATAATGTTCAGCAGCTTCCGATGTCGTATCTCGATACGGACACCGCCCTGGCTGCAAATTCGGACTCCAAGGTTTCCTCACAGAAAGCCATCAAAGCCTATGTTGATGGCAAGGTTGCCGCTATTAATACGCAGATCTCCGGAATGCTCACCTATAAGGGAACCATTGACGCAAGCCAAACACTGGCTGCCAATGGAATCACTTCCATTGTCAAAGGGCAGTACTGGAAAGTTTCTGTTTCCGGTTCGGCCACCGGCATTACCACCCCTTCGAGCAGTTCACTTTCCACAGGGGATCAGATCATTGCCAACCAGGACAGCGGTTCGCCTGCTGCAGCCATGTTTGATGCCATTGACAATACTGAATCTGCCGATCTGGTAAAGCTTGCTGCTACGCAGACTTTGACGAACAAGACCATCGATGCAGGAAATAATACTATTTCCGGTATTGCCACAGGCAATTTTGCATCGGGGGTGATTCAGACTGCTATTTCCGGTCCGACCAATTCACAGATCCCGACCGCCCTTGCGGTTAAGAATTATGCTGATTCAGTGGCCGCAGCCAAGGCTAAGAAGTACACCGCCGCCATCAGTGCCGCATCCACAGGCACAATCGCTGCAGCCACCCATGGATGCGGAACCCTTTGCATTGTGGCCGTTTATGAAACGGTTTCCACAAATCTTAATCTGATTGAATGCGATATCGTATTGAATGCTTCGGGTGATGTTACCTGGACCACCAGTGCCACTATTTCAGGTCAGATAGTAATCGTTGGTTAATTGAACATTCAGCAAGGTTGATCCCAGTGGATCAGCCTTGCTTTTACAAACAGGCAATGAAAAATCGCAACAATACTGATTTTGCACAAAATCAACTTCTTTTTCCCGTTGCCCACAAGCTTGCATCGGATCCAAGTTCACCGGTGGAAGGCCAGTTTTATTATCATACCGGCAAGCAATTAATATATGTATATACCGGAACGGTATGGGTGCCTTGCGGATGGTCTACGCATGAGCATCCGATTTCTGATATTACCAACCTTCAAAGTGTTTTAGATAATAAAACCCCGTATGGTCATACTCATTATTTGAGAGATATTGTTGATTGGGAAGAAGGAATAGCACCGTTGCAGCATACACATCCTATTTCAGATATCTTTGATCTTCAACTATCCCTTGATAGCAAAGCTTCAAGCTCACATAGCCATGTTATTTCATCAATTACCGGTCTTCAAACCGCACTTGATGGGAAATCTGTCCTTGGTCATGGTCATGCAATTAGTGATATTGCAACACTTCAGACTACCCTTGATAGTAAATCTGATAAAGGGCATGGCCATGCAATTTCCGATGTTACAGGGTTGCAAGCTTCGCTTGATGCAAAGGCCGCCGCAAGCCATTCACACGCAATTTCTGATGTTACCAATCTGCAGAGTTCGCTAAATGCAAAGCTTGATAAATCCGGTGGAGCAATGGCCGGTGCCTTTGTGGCTTATGCTCATGGCACCGCCACCAATTTTGAAGTTGTCAATGTTGCTTATGGTACAGGATCCACACCGCCATCCGGACCATCAGAAGGATGTATTTACATTCAATACACATAATTCATGGCCGTTAAAATCTATGTAGGTGGCTCCTGGCGTTCCGTTTCATCGATTCAGGTATATACCGGTGGAGCATGGAGAACCTTGAATGCGTTAAAGGTTGATGTTTCCGGAACCTGGCGGGATGCCTGGGCAGTGGCCTTGCAGTCTTATGCTTCTTATAATTGCGGTGGATATAGCCCGTATCTTGCCAATATCACCAAATTGCTTTTCAGCAATGAAACTATTTCACAGCTTTCAGCCACCTTATCCCTGGCGAGATACGGGATAGGTCAAATATGGTCTAATAATGCAGGTTATCTTGCCGGCGGTCAGGCCAATTTATCAATTACAAATGTGATTGATAAACTGTTGTATTCAAGCGAAACAAGATCCACAATTTCCGCGACTCTTTCTGCACAGCGAAGGGATGCCGTCGGCTCAAGTTCATCATCCAAAGGATATTTCATGAATGGGTTTGATGGCACAAACCGGTTGAATAGTTTAGAATCATTGACGTTTGCAACGGAAGCCAGAGCAACCCTTTCATCCTCATTGTCTACAAAAAGCCATGCCGGCAGTTGTCAATCTTCATCCAAAGGATATTCCGGCAGCGGATATAATAATGGTGCCCAAAACAGTATCTCATTTGTGAATTTCAGCACGGAAGCTTCGGGAAATTGCTTGAATTCCCTTGGGCAATCACGTTATAATCCTGCAGCCACTTATTCGTCCACAAAAGGATATTGGGCAGGGGGGATGCCTTCGGTTAATTCGGTGGAATCATTATTGTTTTCAAATGAAACGGTTGGCTATGTATCGCAATCATATAGTAATGTCGGAGCCGGTTACGGCACTTCATTAACCAAGGGTTATTTCATTGCAGGATCTTATACGTCCAATATCTATTCATTTACGTTCACTACCGAAGCCATGCAATATATGTCTGTATCACAAGGCTATACTTCAGCTTATTCATCGGCCGTAAATTATTGGAGCGGCAGTCGTTAAATTTAAACCAAACCAAAAACATGCAAGACCTAACAAAGTTCAAGACGCTTTTAAGCGAGATCCAGGACAGCTTCCTGGAAATTCCTTTTGGAAATTCAGATTTTCAGATTGCCAATTTCATTGTCAATGCCGGCTTAACTCAGGAGAGGGCTTTCCGTGCAGTATGTCTGACCATGCGCGAAAAAATTATTTCACTGAATGAAGCTTATTATAATCAGAAACGGCTTCAAGTGGACCTGGATGAATTGCAAGCCCAGGTTGATGATCAGGCAACCGATCAATTTGCCAGGAGAAGGGCGGGAATAGAAATTGAATATAAGATCTCACAGCAACGTGATAATGAAAAACTGATCCTCGATGCAATTCATGAAGTTGAAGTGCTGAAAGAGTTTTGGGAAAGGCTTCCGCATCCGACCAGGAAGCAATTTGAAGCTGCAGAAGAAGATTATTTTAAGCTTTCGTTGACAAAACAGGTTTTGGGTATTGATGGTGCAATCGGATCCCTGGAAAATATGGGGTATATCCTGAATGCGCAGGGGAGACTTCAGAATTCAGCTGCCAAGTTGATCGATATACTTAAAATATCAAATGCAAAAGTGATTTCAGAAAGATAACTTGCCTTGATACTTGAAAAAGGCGTTTTATTTTTATATTTGATATCGGAGAAGTAGTTAATCGAGATCTCTATAGTTAAAAATTACACAAATAACATTGTGTTATTGAATCGTTATGCTTAATTTTAAAGAAAACCAAAACATGAAACAAATTCAATTATTAGGACTGACTTTTATAGTTATTAGTTTGATCGCTTGTGGACAAACAACGCAGAAAAACACAGGAAAAGAGACTGAAAATGGCTGGAAAGCACTTAATGAAAGTAGTTATTCAATTCAGTATCCAGAAAATTGGGATTTAGATAAATCTGGAAAGATGGGAATGAGTTTAATTCTCCTTTCGAAACAGTCCTCTCCGCAAGACCAATTTAGGGACAATGTTAACTTATTAATTCAAGACTTACAGGGGCAGAACATTAACCTTGACAAGTATGTTGAAATTTCAGAAGGACAAATAAAAACTATGATTACCAACGGGAATCTTATTGAAAGTAAGAGACTAAGTGAAAACGGATCTGAATTCCAAAAAGTTATATATTCAGGTGACCAAGGAGTATATAAACTCAAGTTTGAACAATATTATTGGATAAAAAACGGCAAGGCTTATGTACTAACCTTGACTTGCGAAATTGAACAATTTGAAACATACAAAGTGACTGGAGAAAAGATATTGAATAGTTTTAGACTGAAATAAAACTAAGCATAACATAGCAACTAAGCCCCATGCTGCATACTACCTGGATCGTCTGGCGATCCCGAAAACAACGCACGGGGCTTAGCTGCAGCGTTGGGCACAATGCCAAATCACAAATTTTATCGACAATAAAATCTTATATCAACCTGAAGAATATGAAAACACTAGTGAAGGCACCATTTTTAATTACAGGAGTGTCACTATTTCTGATCTTCTTCTCCTCTTGTAAAAGTAATAGAGAGAGAGTTACAGAAATAATTGCACCAAAAGTTGATTCGATTATTGCGCCTAACGCAGCATTTCTAATAGAAACGATGCCGTTCTTGTGCTGCAAAACAGAAGATTTTTGGTACACAGAACAAACTACAGAGCAAGAAATTATAGATGATGACTTCAATAAAGGGTATGATAATCTAACTCGTCTTGAGAATATAGTTGGTAAAATAAATCCATCGTATAACGAACATGTTAAAAAGCGTGTAGAATCATTAAATGGAGCAATAAATGAAACTAAAACTGCAATTCGTAAATATCGGAATATGAAAAATGATCTTTTTAGCTCGCTTATTCTTTCAAATGCAATGGCTTTAGGATCATTTCTATCCTTAGGTGAAGATAATGTAAAAGAAGAAAAAACAGAAATGCCTTCGAAGATTGCAGAAGCTATGATAGATTTACAAGGGGCACTGATATCCTATAGATACAGTTTAAAACTCTCACTGTTAAATGTCGAAAAAATTTGCATTGAGGATTGCAATTATCCCTACTTA
>Ga0114951_10003583_pt1 | contig 15940 bp, 15 predicted proteins | sample AM7aDNAmetaG_FD_88677 | JGI IMG/M metagenome (GOLD analysis project Ga0114951, IMG submission 88677) | Freshwater microbial communities from Finland to study Microbial Dark Matter (Phase II) - AM7a DNA metaG | ecosystem: Environmental > Aquatic > Freshwater > Lake | place: Finland: Lake Alinen...
AAGCTTGGCAAAAACCCAGATATGTTAGAGATTGTTAGAACTTCCTGCGTCGCAGACCTTTAATTTTTTTGCCAAGCTTTTTTCCAAAAAGCTTAAAAAAGCTTAGCTTAGCTTACATGTACATCTGCTGTACCGAAATGTCAATCTTTGGCTCATTCTTCTTGAGAAACAGATCTACATGATGCTTCTTCACCACAAACGGGAGCTGGAAATCGGCAATATGGAAAGGCAGGTCCTTCGTATTGAAGATTCGCAGCATATTCACTTTCTGGGTAATCTGCTCAATACACCGCTTCAGCTCGCGAACTCCCGCCTCCTTGCTCGCATACTCCGCAATAATATGCTCCAGCACATCCTTTCCAATTGACATCTTCTCCTGGAGATTCACATCCTTCAGTGCCGATGGCAACAGAAAGCTCTCGGCAATCACAAGCTTTTCCTTCTTCTCATAGCCCTCCAGCTGAATCACAATCATTCGGTCAAGGAGCACCTTGTCAATCTTATTGATATCATTTCCAGAGAAAACGAACATCGTGCGGCTCAAGTCCAGGGGGATACCCGAAAGATACTTGTCCTCAAATTCGCAGTTCTGTACGGAATCCGTCATATGGATGAGGAGATTCTGGACCTCCTCGCCCTTCGGTGTGGCGGAAATCTTGTCCAGCTCGTCAAACATCAGAACCATTGACATACTCTTCGCGGTAGCCAGCGAGTTCACAATCTTTCCTGCGTGCGACCCCTCATAGACCATCTGGTGCCCCGTATAAGTCGTGGCATCCGAATCACCACCTAGCGAGATGAATTGGAAGGGCCAGTTCAGAGCTTTCGCGATACCATTCTTAATCAAACTCGTCTTTCCAATACCAGGAGGTCCGAGAAGGAGCAAACTCAGGCCGCGCGCCCCGGAATTCGCAATCTTGGACGCGATGAATTGAAGAATCTGTAGCTTTGACTCATCCTGTCCATAAATCGCCTCTCCAAGATGCTTCCGCGCCCGCTCCATAAAAGCCCCACAAGAATCCGGGCCATCCTCCAATTTAACCGGCATTTCCTTGTAGATTCCAAGAGGGAGTGAAGTCAGCTTCTCCAGCCATGCTCTATGCTTATAATATTCCCCAGAAGACGGGTCCATTCCCTGTAGGGCATTGTATTTTGAGAGCACGATACCCTGTGTCTCGGCAGAAAGATTCATCGTGAGAATCTTGAACATCATGTTCTCCTCGGCCACAGCAGGACGTCTCTCCAGACTTGCGACAAGCTGCTTCTGTTTATCGGCGGGCAGCGAGTTGAATTGGTCAATCTGTTCGTCAATACCACCTTCGTCGCGCGGTTCCGTAATAAGTTTCACGAATTTATTGGTGATTTCGCTCTCCTTCTTCATATTATGCCGTTTCGGTATTAGGCGCTCCTGGGCATCCTCCGCCCCCATTCCACCGAAACTAATACTGATTTCGGCAGGGCCACGCTTTGACTTCGGCTTATACTCCTCTTCATCCTCGTCATCATCGTCGGTTTCATCGTCCTCATCAGTGTATTCCTCCTCAGACTCTTCCTCTTCCGACTCAATCTCCATCAGCTCCTCCTCCTTCGGAGTACGCCCCTTCTTCGGACTTACTACCGACTTACTACCGACGGATGACGCCAGACTGGTAGATGACGGGACTCTTATAGGAGGCGGCACGGCAGCACCCTTTTTCGCCTGACTTCTGGTACGCGGCAACACTGCCACCTTTTCAGGCACCTTACGAGTTTTCTTTACAGGAACGTCATCCGATCGCATAGAGGCACTCTCTTCCCCATCACTATAGGAAATGAGCCCTCGTATATTTCCATGACTATCCACGCTGTCATCATCGTCATCGTGCTGCCCCCCTCCACGACGCACATTCTTTGTTGGCTTCTTGCGACCCGGGGGATTCTCTCCCGGGTTGCCAGACTCCTTCTTACTCCGAATGGTATTCTTGGGCATTCTATGAATGCCGGTTAATTTGAATTAAAGGGCTATCCGCTGGTATCGCCCCTTTCAATTTTTAGTTACGGCGTCTGCGGCGCGTAACCCGGTTAATCATATTATTCGCGCTGTTCGCCACCGAGTTTCCGATTTTACGCACGCCATGGAATCCCTGGCGAACCATCTTTCCAGCAGTGGAGGCAACTCCCTTCACAATGTGGCCCGCAGAGTTTAACACGAATCCTACGGGGGCATATACACGGGCAACAATGCGTTTAGAGCCACTGCGTCTCGTAGCGCGTCTGGATTTCTTAGCCATTCTACAATGCCCATAGAAAAATTATTCAGAAAGAATATCCTTGATATCCATCAAAATAAACCGCGTCTTTGTCGTCTCACTCGGGTACGTCTGGAAATTCTGTATGAGTTCATTCAGAGTTTCCTTATTGGATTCATACACCGTCTGCCGCGCCAACACGAAGAATTTCCCCGTCTTCTTCTTCAACACCTTCGCCATTCGGAATAGGCAATCGCAGTATTCTTCCATAAGGGTCTTCTTATCCTCCTTCACACCGATGAGTAACATATTCTTTAGAATCTTCTGAAAGGTTGAATTCAAAAGACCCAGGTCCAAGATTTCAAGGGCAGATAACTCGGCGAGAAACTGGCTATAGCCTAGCCGATACTGCTTATTCTTCTGGCTCTCCACGAATTCATTGTAATCATTGGAAGTGGATTCATGCACATCGTCAAAAATCAGCAGATAATTTGACTGTAGGAAATTCATCTCCTGGAGGATGACCGTGTAGCGGGCCGAAATCTCGCACAAAAGTTTGGCATAGAGCGGGCAGAAAATCTCCTCAATCGCCGCCTTTTTGAAAACGAGTTTCATAAAATCGCGAATCATTTGCTGAAGATCCGGCTCACCCGAACCGAGAATCTGATAAAGAAAATCCCGGATTTCAGTGTAAGTTTTCGGACTGAACTTATTGAGCTTGGAAAGGATAATATTATTCAGAATTTTATCATCAACCGGCTGAGTGCTATTCTTGAATTTACTCTGGTATTTCGGAATCGGGGGCGGTGTAGCCATAGTATCCCCATTATGAACCTGTCTTACCGGACTCGGTCGTATATCTTGACTATTTTTGAAATTGGGCTTTTTATCAACATTTGAATTAAATCTATATTGGCCTCCGGATTCAGAGGGCGCCTTTCTCCATTCTGTTTTGATATGACTCTGTAATTCAATCAAATCCCGCATCGCCAAAATGGAAGCACATACTGTAGTGGATGGTTTGGATACAACCGCCTCCAAGGCCAAAATGCCCTTGATATGCTTTTGAATATTTTCTAATGACTCCATCTCCCTGAGTTCTATTAGCCATAAGTGTTTAGATACTACGCGCCCCAAACAATATGATTCAAACACACACCCTACTAGAATCCATGCCGCTGATAAAAGATGCGGGACTTGATACCCTACATGATATTTTAGGATGCCGTCTAAAACAGACAAAGCCCATTCTGAACGAGTCCCTGGAGAATGCCCTGAATCTTTCCGATAAGGGTTATATTATCCGAACAAATGCGATTGAGGCCTTTTCAAATGCCCCCTTTGAAATAATCGGGCGCTTCAACGCGAATTTCAAGGAAATTGAGGAAATTGAGAAGAGCCTGGAGTCCTTTCTTGCCCCGGAATCGGAGGACTTGAAGGAACTCCAGGAGGAGGCCCTGTCGCAACTCTCTTTCCAGGATGATTACTTCCGCTGCCTGAATTTCGTTCCCTACATGCTTCTTGGAATGTCCCTTTACAAGGTATGGCTTGTCCCTGCCATGGCAATTGTAGTCCCCTTTATTGCCTGGATAATTCCCTATATATTTTTGAAATTCATGTATAAATTGCCGATTTCCACGGAGCAGTATGGAGATATTATGAAGATGCTCTGGTCTGGAAGCCCGATAGACTTTGTTAAACATGGAAACGAGCCGCTCAAATTGAAGACCCCCGATCTCTTTTCGGCGAGAAGTATTTTGCAGGGTGCCTTCATGATTTTTTCATTCGCCCAATCACTGATTCAGCCGATTCAGAGCGCCTATCATTTGTACAAGATTGACAGGAATGTTTTGGAGAATGGGGGTAAGGTTATTCGCCTACGGACACTCTACCTGGAATTTCAGGAGGAATTCAAGAGTCTCCAAATTGGGTTCATGTATAAAAATTCGTTGAGGCAGCTGGACTCGGATCCTCGGAGAGCAATTCATCTTTTAATTGAAGAGCCTGAGAGATTCCGAATTGCTCTCAGTGAATTCGCTGAATTTGAAATTCTCTGGAGAATTGCGTGTTCCCCTCTTCTCAACAAGAGTGAATTAATCATGGGCGGTACTGGGGTACCGACTCTGACTGCCACCGACATAAATGATATTTCTCTGGGACCCGTGGCCGTTCCGTCCACCGTCTCTTTTACAGGAGAGTCGCATCACGCCGTCTTGACAGGACCGAATGGAGGTGGCAAATCGTCCTTCCTACGGGGAATCCTACAGGGCTGCCTGCTCTCTCATGCGTATGGAGTTGCTCCTGCCGAGAATTTCACAATTCAGAAATTATCGTGGATTTCGTCCGGCCTCTGCCTTCAGGATAGTCCTGGAAGCCTCTCCATGTTTGAATCCGAAGTCTTCTTCGCCGCGAATGTTCTGAAACGTACGGCAGAGGAAGGAGTGGGCCTCATTCTATATGATGAATTGTTCCATTCTACGAATCCTCCTGATGGAATTCGCACGGCGGAGGGATTCCTGCGACAGCTATGGACCCGCGATTCCATTATAAGTATTGTAAGTACGCACGTATTTGAATTGGTGGAGTCCGCTCCCGAGTCCGTCCAGCGGCTCTGTTGTTCGGCGGAGGAGAGAAAAAATAAGACTCTGAAATTCATGTATGATATCAAGCCCGGAATCTGTAGAGTTAGCAGTGTAAAATCAATCTGGGACCGGTTCGGATTATCCGCGGGAAAGCCCCGGTCTGAAAAACCAGTCAAGAAGCAGAACCCGTCCCAATGAGCGAAACTCTGTTTCTTACCGCGGTAATACTTTTACTGATTGGGTCAGTGGGATTTTATTTTTATTCCAGAATCGCCTATTCTGATCGCAAGATGAATTATCTTGAGTCGGTGCTAATTGATCTGAGAGTCAAGCTGGAGATGGAGAAGCAGCGCTCGGGTGCGCCGCCGCCCATCCCTGTAAAGTTGGCTGAGCCCCTTGAGGCCGAGGATTCTGAGGAAATCGCCACAGAGGGTGATGACAAGGCCTTTTATGCCTCGGTGATTGAGTCGGTCGCCGTGACTGCGACAGAGGCTGAGGAGACCGATGAGACCATTCCGCAAGATGCCACGAACGTCGTTCCGCCTGTAAGCCCCGACTACGACTCTATGACCCGTGACGAGATTGCCGCACTGGCCGAGAAGAAGTCCCTTCGGACTACAAAGAGAATGAACAAGGCCGCCATAATTGGGCTGTTGCGAGAAACCGAGAAGAATACTTCCACACCGACTGAAACAGGAAAGGATGGGGGCAGTCCCTTCTTGGTGGAAGGAACTACAACAGGCACTCCTATTTCTCTGGGCCAGCTTGCTTAATATGAATCTCTTTCCCCATAGAGAGAAGATAGACGGATGGATTCAAAATTGTTTCGCCTTCCTACAACCCCAAACTTCTATGGACAAGTACAGTCCGCAAAACCGGTCGATATACGAACTGTCGCAGTTGGCCAGACCATCCCTGCCCCCGACAGCCGATTCCCTGGATGGCCGGCCCCAATGGCGGACGGTCGTCTGGTGACGAACTACCAGCCTCATTGCGAGAGTAATATTCCCGCTGAAAAGCAATATCCTACGGTACGCTGGATGCAGCGCAATGGGGATGGAATCATTCACGCGAATCGGGTAATCGCTGGAAAACAGATGGGGGCGAATTATGGACTTGACTCTACAGTGGTCCCTCCTCCTTCGGATGTTGTATCCTGCACGCGGTCGGTGTGCTCCAGAGATTCCACCGGCGCTCCTGGCGGAATTGGAATGGAACGGAAGGAGACGGTTCCCGAATTATTCGGAACATATATGCTTCCTCATAGCCCCCGGCTACCGGCGAATACTCGTCGCACCTCAGCATATGAGGGAGGTCGCAATAGCCTTCGCGGCGCGTTGGTCTAAGAACTGGCCCCTTATCACTATAGGAAATGCTAACATCCCAGAGGATATTAACATTTGATATAGGAATTCGCAATTTGGCCTGGTGCCTTCTGGAGAAGGGTTCGGGTTTGGGTTCGGGTTTGGGTTCGGGCCTGGAGACTCCATGGAAAATTCTCGGCTGGGAGAATTACGATCTTCTCGCGGGATCTTCCTCCGAGGAGGCGAAACAGAAGGAAGTGGCTCTCTGTGAAACCTGTAAGAAGAAGGGGACGCATCTTGCCGCTGCTGGCGCCGCTACAGCAATTCGCTGCAAGAAACATTGTCCGCCGGACCATCCTCCTCTCTCGGACCTCTCAGGAAATCTTCTGAAAACAATTCCGGGTCTTCCCGTTCTCCGAATTCTCGCCGGTTCGCAATTCAAGAAACTTAAAAAATCGGATCTGGTGGAACAGCTTCGGAAGAAATTCTCCCTGCCGATTGAAAAAATAAAAGTGACGAAAGCAATTCAGACCGAGCTGGGAGTTCTTCACACGGCGCTTCAAACATTCGTGGCGGCGCGGGCAGAGCTCTTCCGAACGGCTCACCGAATCCTTCTGGAAAACCAACCGGCCTTCAAGAATCCTACAATGAAATCCATGCAGATTCTCCTGTTTGCTACCATCCGCGAAAGAGTTCTACCCGGTATCTCCTTCGTTGGATTTGTCCACGCTGGGAAGAAGACGAAGGGTACCGCCGGCGGCGATAAAGGCTACTCCGAGCGAAAGAAGGCCTCCGAAACACGAGTCCAAGATTGGTTTCAAAAGGAGAACGTCGCCGAGAAAGGGAAATGGCTGGACTTTCTCAAAGGGAATCACAAGAAAAATGATTTGTGCGATTGCCTTTGTATGTGCTTGGATGCTATTAAGTAAAAATTTACACGTTTATATGGCCTGAGTTTATGCGCACAGAGTCCATCTAAAAAGACCGAAACAAAACGAAGAAGAGATGAGTGGTGGTATAACAATTCATGAGATGGAGTCCGTTGCTCAGAGTATGGATGCCGGCGTGATTAACATCACTTCGGATCCTGGCGATAGCCTTGGATACAATATGCTCGCCAACTCGGGCAGTCGTTCAGGTGGTGGTGGTGGTGGTGGTACCCGACAGATATCCTTTGATTTGGGTGGCGGAGGCGGGAATGGGAACAGCTACGGGGGCGGAATATCCGAGATTGAGATTGGTTCTATTGAGCCCCTTGAACCCATTTCATTTAATCTGGGCGGTGGTGGAGGACCCATGAGTGGCCCTGCTGCCCCGGTAGAAATCCAGTTCACAAAGGCCACGAGCCCCTACTCGCAGCCTGATAGCAGCGACAAGAGCCTTTTTGCGAACTCGCAGACGGCTTCTGGCCCCTTTACTTCGCTCACCCCGGCGCCGTCGCGCCAGAGTCCCGAGGATGAGAAGAAGGAGAAGATTGACCTGCTCAATAAGCTCCAGCGCTTTGAGCAGAAGGGTCTCCCGGTGAGCCGTCGCTACACGATGGACAACACTCTGGACGAGATTAAGACGGAGCATTCTCGCCTCGCTGATGCCAGAAACCTGGAGTCTTCTCTCCGGTTCCAGCGCCAGGCCATGATGAGTGTAGTGACGGGTGTTCAGTGGATGAATGACAAGTTTGACCCGTTTGAGTTGAAGCTGGATGGGTGGTCCGAGTCCGTCCATGAGAACCTGGAGGACTTTGACGAAATCTTTGAGGAGCTCTATGACAAATACAAGGAGCGCGGCAAGATGCCTCCCGAGGCGCGCCTCATGATGGCGTTGGCCGGTTCTGGATTTATGTGCCACGTGAGCAACACCTTCTTGAGATCCAGAATGCCCTCCATGGACGACATTCTACGTCAGAATCCCGAGATGGCGCGTCAATTCGCGACGGCGGCGGCGAAGCAGGCCGGTCCCGGATTTGGAAACTTCATGTCAATGGCGATGGGCGGCGATAGCGCGAGCGCGGGCGCACCTGTCCAGCCTCAGCAGCAGCAGCCCGGTTTCTTCAACGGTAGCTCCCAGCAGCAGCAGGGGGCTCCTCCGATGGCACAGATGCCTCAGTCGGTAGCGGCGATGGAGCCCAGACAGACGGCTCGTCGTGAGATGAAGGGTCCGAGTGGAGTAGACGACATTCTGCGCACATTTGAGGAGGTGCGTAGAAACGAGGTTGTGGATGGAGGAGTTGGCCGTTCTCCTACCGCGGCCGACAGTCAGCCGGCTCTTTCCGCCGCGATGGAAATGCAGAGCATGGGTTCCGATGATATCGGTAGCATGGGTGGTTCCCAGGCGGGTCGCCGTCGTGGAGGCTCACGTAGAGCCCCGATTGGGAACACGGTGGCCATCAATGTATAAGCGTGCGCCTAGAACAAAATCCCACAAAAGGATAGGGGATGATATCCAAAAATATATATAGGACATTGTATATTGGCCTATATGTATTTATTGCAGTTGCGTTGCTTTTTTTAATCGCGCGGTCATCTTACACTGAGGGATTTCAGACTGCCGCTGCTACTGCATATCCTGTCTGCTTTCTTACCGTGAGTCCGCAAGAAGCCTACCTGGACAACCTCCTAAAATATACTTTGACCCAACCAGTCTTTGTAGTATGTGATAATAATGAGTACCAGCCTCCATCCCAAATCAAGTCCAAGGACTATACGCCGGTTATTATCACCGATGCCAACCAACCAGAAATGCCCCCTGTGAGCCCCAATACCATCTATTTTATTAAGATAGCGGACGATGTCGCTGGAAAACGGGGATTCATTAATACCAATAACGCAATTCCCAAAACGCCCTCGGCCTGGGACAAGGCTCTCTATTATTTTTGCCTGAAAAATATGTCACCGCATGTCTGGTTTATTGAAGAGGACGTTTTCCTTCCGAGACACAATATTCTGGATGAGCTGAATCGCAAGTATCCTGATACCGATTTGGTCACGAAACAGCATGTTATGGACAAGGATGACCCTGAATTCTACTGGTGGTTTGATGGTGATGACAAATTGAACCGGCCCTTCTACAGAAGTCTCGTCTGCGCAACGAGAGTCTCCAGACGAATCTTGGATTTGGTTACAAAGATGGCGAAGGAAAAGCGGACGGTCTGTTTCCTGGAAATATTGTTCAGCACAATTGCGCACCATAACAAATTCACGATTGAAAATCCTCCTGAATTACAGTCTATCATTTTTAGACATTCTTGGACAAAAGATACGGTTCATATGAACGGTCTGTTTCACCCAATTAAAAATATTGCGGAACACGATGAGTATAGGACTCATTTAGACTCAAAGAGTAATGGAAGCCAAATCCTGCGGTAAGCTAACGATTTTCGTAGAATAATGCGTCTCAATATCCTTCAGATAGGTCTCCTCATCCTTACACACCAGGTTAATGGCGACACCCTTGCGGCCGAAGCGCCCAGAACGGCCAATGCGGTGAATGTAGTTTTCACGCTGCATGGGCAGTTCGTAGTTAATCACCAAACTGATTTGCTGGATATCAATGCCTCTGGCTAAAAGGTCCGTGCTAATCATAATACGCACGACGCCGCTGCGGAAATCCCGCATACGCTTCGTGCGCTCCTCGGGCTCCATCTCTCCGTGAATAAAGGAGAGAGGGAAACCCTCCGCCGTCATCTTCTCGGCCAGCCATTCCGCCTTCTGGCGCTTATTTACATAAATGAGCGCCTGATTGATTGTCAGCTGCTTATACAAATCACAGAGAACATCGTACTTCCACTCCTCCTTCTCAAGATTTACGTAATACTGAGTAATACCCTCCAGCGTCACTTCCTCAGGGGCAATCAGAATACGCACGGGATTTCTCAGAAGCTCCTTCGCGATGTCAATGACCGAATCGGGCATCGTGGCCGAAAAGAGCGCTACCTGGCAGTCCTTCGGGAATCCCATATCCAGGATACAGAGAACCTGCTCCTTGAAGCGATCCTCCAACATCTGGTCCGCCTCATCCAGAATGAGAACGCGGATGTGCTCGCGACTGAGAGCCCGACGATTCATTAGGTCAAATACACGACCAGGCGTTCCGACGACGATATGAACCCCCCGCTCAATGGCCTTGAGGTCATCGCGAATCGGCGTTCCACCCGTGGCCGAGTAGGTTACAATTCCCAGGTGCTCACCCAGAGCCGACGCTACCGTCTTAATCTGCTGCGCGAGCTCACGCGTATGTACAAGAATGAGAACCTGCATCTTCTTTATTTCCGGACTAATACGGCACATTGACCCAATACAAAAGGTCGCCGTCTTACCCGTTCCAGAGCGCGCCTGAGCAAGAGTGTCACGCCCATCCTTAATGGGGACAATCGCTCTCATCTGAATATCGGACGGGCGCTCATAACCGTATGCGAAGATTCCGCGCAGGAGCTTATCGGGAAGCCCCATTGAATCAAACGTATCATACGTTTTTAAATTGGGAGTCGGTAAAAGACCCCCATCCTCAACTAACACGGAACTACCTGAGCAATCGGACTCCATCTTTGTTATCTTCTTGGTACTTCCATAAGCCCTCTCAAATTTTATAGAGGGGGTGTGTTGTCCTCCACGTAAATTTGACCGCCCATTGTTTCTTTATTTAATATAGACACAATGGCTGATGAAGATGATGGAGGCGCCGATGGCGTAGATGGATTTGAAGTTATTGAGGAGGCTGATGCGGCTCCTACTGGAGAGGCGGCGTCCGCTGGAAATGCTGGAGACCCGTTGGAGGTTCTATATAAGTTCCATCCTGAAACGATTCTGGACTATGCCGAAAAGATTGCCCCCTCTATTGCCATTCAGCAGGTCCCTCCATCCGAGGATGGTCGCGATGCTGCCCATAAGAGTCAGCCCTTTCTAAGTGTATACGAGAAGACGAAGCTTCTGGGATTCAGAGCGAATCAACTCGCACAAGGTGCCCCCCCCTATATTGTTCGGCCTGAACATGTTACGAGTGTATTTGAAATCGCGAAGCTGGAACTGGAGCAACGGCTACTGCCCTATATTATTAAGCGCCCCATGCCTGATGGTACGTTTGAGTATTGGAGACTGGCGGACCTAATGATTCTCTAGGGTTTCTGTACTGGCCACCAGGAAGGCAGGGTGATATTGTATTTTGAGAGAAGTTTAGGAAGACCTCCTGTTCCAACGTCAAATAATAGTAGAGAACCGGCAAGGAATATAATATATCTATCTATAAAATCTATTTCACGAAATCTTTGCGCAACGAAGAATGCCATAAGGAATAATCCGAGTGATATCTTGAAAATAATATCAAATATTATATAATATATACTATTTACGGATTCCTTTTGTAAAAAGATAAGAGAGAACTGTACAAATATAATCACTTTTAGAAAAAGGAAATATATATGATATTTTAACATGTATTCTATAGTATGGCTAGAATATTTATTTAGTTGAGGCATCAATCACCTTGGGAGCAAGAGCATCACGAACCCCATTTACGATTTCTTCCACAAAAGGGTTTATTACATTCACATTCTCCCAGCTACAAATGGAATACATATCTTCATCCACAAACATGTAAAGGAATTTTGTTCCCTCTTTCCGTATGAGAGTATATCCGCAGTTCTGTAGATGTCCCGCCGTCATTTTTGTCGGCGCGTCTGTGTCTGGACTGACTGACCAATTTACAAGAAGAATGAAAGGGCGAAATCCAGCATCAAGCATGGCATACAGGAGGGTTCGTTCCTTTCCGCCACGTATATCTATTTTCATAATATCAATGCGCGTCTGTTCTGAAGATAGACCAATAGACGCGCATTGTGTCTCTACCCATTCATAAAAGGGGACGCTATGTAGGCAATATCTTTCCGAAATCGGTAGAGTTCCCGCCTGCCACGAGGGCATTGAATCCGCAATAATCCGAAGATTCTTCGGTATAATCCATTTTTCATCGGAGCCTACCGAAAAATCTGAGGTAGGGCTCTCAAACGGTTCATGCGTCTTTATACATTTGGCGACTTCTATCCATCCTGTTAGGCCATCGGCAGTTCCAGGAACGACAATCAGAGGACATCCAATTATTTCGGCAATTTCAAGATCGGCTAGCGCCGATTTAGAAGAACCTATACTAATGAAAACGGTCTTATTCCCCTTTTTGGCATATACGTTCCATGCATCCATTAAAAAAGGAAAGGGGTCCGTACCGGATTCATTTAATAGGGTAGTGTTAGGTCTATGTATTCCCTGCATATATATATGGGAGCGATTACTGCCTCCAATGTTTTCCGCAATTCAAGCAAGTAATGAAGATTGTCATCGGCTCATCCGCGGAACGAGTCTGCATTTCATAATAGGTACACTCTCTCTTCCAGCACTTCGTACATAGGAAGATATCGGTTGCCATGGAACGATTGCCCTCCAGCTGTCTCTTCTCGCGGACCTGTTGGTTCTCAAACTGCTCCTTCCAGCGGGACGGGAGCAGTTCGTAAATATCCATTTTGGCCAGATCCGCAAATGTGATTTCATTATTTTTGTATCTCTCAAAGAGTTCCTTATTTCCCACGTAGGACGTCGGATTGAAATTGGAGGCAATATGCTTCGCGTGCATTAAATACACATGGGCAAAGAGAGGATAGGTCCAAGACCGGACAATGTTCTGTAGCCGGGTTCGTTTAATGGTTCCATTGTAAATGCTGGACTCCAGTTGAAGAATATTGAGAGGGTCCAGAGTATCTTTGAAGAGGATTTTGAGAGCAGATAGGACCTGGTTTCTCTGCGGTACAATCTCTGCGCCACAGACGGACTCCTCCTGGAGTTGCTCTTCCTCGGAAAGAATCGGCTTGTCGGGATAGGCTGTGGCGGTTCCGGCAAGGATTGAATTGGACGTCGCCTTTGCGGTTGCCTTTTTCTTTTTAATCGCTTTTACCTTTTGGGTAGGCGGTGCGATGGCGATATCCTCGGCCACATCAGCGGCATCAGCAGCATCAGCAGCATCAGCAGCATCATCGGCATCATCATCGTCCTCATCGTCGTCCTCATCTTCGTCGTCCTCCTCTTCTACAATGAATTCCTTGCCATCCTCCAAGGGAACCTCATCTACCTCGGCATCTACTTCCACTAACGCATCTTCCTCACTATTGTCGCTGGTATATCCCCCAAAACTCTTGGTATAGAATGATTCGTACTCATCCATTTGAAAGGGGACAGGGTTTGAAAAGGAGTCTTCATCCTTTGAGGCAATGAGAAGAATATCTGCGAAGAAGGGGGTCATGTCATAGGGAGGAGGAAGTTGGTGTTGATTCTCTTGGCCTTCCTTTCCAACCGTGCTTCCAAATAGAAAGAGTGTGTAAGATTTATAGGCATATGTTCCAATGGGCTCCAGGTTTTGGCGCTTCTTATAGTGAGCTTGTACGGACGCCAAGGTGAGACCGGTCGCCTCTCCCTGAAGTGTCCCGATTTCTACATCTCCCTTTTGCGTGAGAAAGAGAGCCGAGTACGCTTTAAGAGCGGACTTGGATTTGGAAGGGGGCATTCTGTTTGATTTATAGGTAGTGGCGATTAGACTGGCAATTTTTGTTTAAGGGCTAAACCGAACCGAACCGCCCTTTTAGGGCTAAACCGAACCGCCCTTTTAGGGCTAAACCGAACCGCCCTTTTAGGGCTAAACTAATCCAACCTTATTCTTTTAAGGAACTAATGTTTCGTAGAGTTTGGACACCTACAGAATGGGCGGGTGATACTACAGAATCAAAGATTGTTTTCTATGATTTTGGAGTATACTATGGAGAACAGGTGGAGAATGAATGGACCTGTTGGGAAATTCATTCGCGTGAGATGAATGAGCGTGGGGAGATTATTGAAGAACTCTGGGAAATGCCCCAGGATTGGGTTCCCTTTGATACCTTCAAAAGTGAAACATATTCTGGAGTTATTCGGTTACAGGGGGCGGAACTTCAGATTCAGGGATGGATTGTTCGGACGGAGCCGGCTTATCCTCCTGTGGAATCGCCGGTAAAATCGTTAGAGAATCCTTCTCAATTGAATTGTAAATCTGGTCACCCTTTACAGGCTCCGCATCCGCATCCGCATCCGCATCCGCATTCGCATTCGCATCCGCATCCGCATTCGCATTCGCATCCTCTAAATCAACCTCTACATCGGACTTCGCGTCAGAGCGGGGCTCAGGGAGTGAAACCGATATCTTCAAATCGGAATGAATACAATTCAACAAATAAGATTGTCTCAGCGTCACAAGGATTATCTCAGATTTCTTATCACATTTCACCTCTGCAGGCACAGGCGCAGGCACAGGCGCAGGCACAGGCACCGGCACCGGCACCGGCACCGGCAAAACAACGGCAACAGCGTCACAGGCAGCCGGATTCTGCCATTTCCGGAACCAAGTCTTACCCACAGGTACAGGCTCCGGTACAGAAGCACTCTTCCGCCATGTCTGAAACCAAGACTTTACAGGGGCGAGGACGGGAACGGGAACAGGGGCAGGAACGGAAACAGGAGCAGGTTCAGAAACATGCTTCCGCCACTTCTGGAACCAAGAACTTACTGCAGGCGCCGCTACTACAACAGGCTCATCAGAATCAACTGACACAAGCTGAGAAGGGAGAGTCGGAACAGCAGCCTTCTTTGAAAACCAATAGGGCATTAAATTCTGTATCCGCAGAAGAAAAAAAATATATAAAAATACACCGACCGAAACAATTTTGGATTCCTCTTGTCCAAGTTGCTCAAAAAACACCTTGAAGAATTTTTCCACTTTTATTTTTCACTACAGGCTTCAGATGTTTCAGCGGGGTCTTGTAGTTTTGTCGGTTGTCCTAATTGCCTATATACTTTATAAAGTGGTTCCGCTTATTATAAGTAAATATTACACGCCTACGGTGAAACCGGTTGAGCAATTCAAGGCGTCGGTCCCTGCTCCCACCGTTTCTAGTGGAGTATTTCCTTCTCCGGAACCCCCTCGTATTGTTTCTCCTGGCGGACCGAATTCCCCTAACGCGGCGCCTATGAAACCGGTTGCCGCCATTGAAAGAAGAATCCCGGATGAGATGGCGAATGATTCTCTTTTGGAGACGAATACGGAAGTTCCTATGAAAGATAACTTAAGACATCCCGAGCGCATGTTTTCGCAGCCTCCTGCAAATACTGGGACGAATCAGGGCGTAGAGTCCGGAATTTCGGGATCCACTGCTGATTCTCCGTCACCTTCAGGGAAATTTTCTCAGGATTTCTTACAAAATGGTGGTGAATTCATGACGGGAGTCTTTGCACATGATTTGAATTCTTCAGGGGAGAATTTTTCTGAAATATAAGCTTTTTAGAAAAAAGCTTGGCAAAAAATAGTTATCGCTGCGCGGCAGGAATTACCCACCTTTAAGAAATCCAACAGATAATAGTTATTGCTGCCGCGCAGCGATAACTATTTTTTGTCAGAGTTTCACTCTGAGCGCTTCGCTTTCAAACTTTTTTTAAAAAGTTTATTTTTGCCGAGCTTTTTATAAAAAGCTCTTTTTGTCAGAGTTTCACTCTGAGCGCTTCGCTTTCAAACTTTTTTTAAAGGTGGGTATCTCCTGCCGCGCAGCGATAACTATTTTTTGTCAGAGTTTCACTCTGAGCGCTTCGCTTTCAAACTTTTTTCTAAAAAGTTTATAGAATGCCGAATAACTTGAATTCTTTTTTAAAATGGGGTGCCTCCGGATTTCGTAAGGTAAAGCCGAATCACAATAAACCGAAGTATAATCGTTCTACCTCGGTATCTCCTGCTTCAAATATGATGAATACCCCAAAACATAATAAATCGC
>Ga0114951_10003585_pt1 | contig 15930 bp, 17 predicted proteins | sample AM7aDNAmetaG_FD_88677 | JGI IMG/M metagenome (GOLD analysis project Ga0114951, IMG submission 88677) | Freshwater microbial communities from Finland to study Microbial Dark Matter (Phase II) - AM7a DNA metaG | ecosystem: Environmental > Aquatic > Freshwater > Lake | place: Finland: Lake Alinen...
ACCCTTTAACAGGAGTATTCACCATGCAGCAGAAAGAAATTACTCTGAATTTTGATCTTGATGTTGAAGAAGAGAGGCGCGTCTATGAAGCGCTTACAAACCTGCCTGCATTCTACAAGCTTGACCTCTCAAAAGCCCTGATCCGGTTTATCAACAGCATGGTTGTCGGCATGGCAGAGTGCGAGGAGCGAAAAGACAAATGTGAAGCTGTTTTAAAGGCCGTGCTGGGGAGCGTGCCCAAGAGCAAGGAGGTATGGAATTAGACCGGCCCGAGCGGCCTTGCAGGACCTGCCATTTTCAACGAATGCCCGTAGGGGCAGACCCCCGTGTCTGCCAGATATTCCGGGCTTTATTGTAAAAGAACACCTTTTGGGGTATGTTGCGAAAAAGAGACAAAGTTTTTTGATCCGTTGAATTAGTAGAGTTGGTTTAATTTCAGCTTCCGGCTACTGATTGTTGACTCCCGGATTGTTGATTGTTTATCGTTGGTTTTAAATCTTAAACCTGAACCCTGAATTCCGCCTTCTGTTTTATGGGGTGATACTCATGCCAGTGCTCCATAAGTACAAAAACAAAAATGAATATTATATCCTCACCATGATCGGTAAGGCCGTAGCGACCTTTCATTTAAAAAGCGAAGGCTACAGGAAACTGGCTAATGCGGGCATTAAAATGGGCGCTACATTCCCTCGGGCGCTGCTTCTGGATTTATACCGTTCAGGGGATGCCTATACGCATAAAGGCCCGGCTGGCGATGCCGGTACAAAACCGCAGAAGCTTCAGCTGAAACTCGATTTTCCTGATGACCCCGAACCCGAAAGCCTGTTCCCCTGCTGCTCGGCCTGCTCTTCGGTAGCCAACCTGCATGTTGTGGAAATAAAACAGCCCGAGCACAGCGCCGCTATTCTCTGCAGCGCATGCCGCGCAAAAAAAGTTATCGATTCCAGCATTCCGCTGTCATTGGTGTCTCTTCAGATATTGTCCGGACTGCTCAAAATGAAGGGCATTCAACAGGTCGACAGCTCTATTCTGGCGTATCAAAAACTTCTGGACGCGGAGTTTGAAAATAAATGGGCCGACCTTTTTAAAAACAAGCCGCAGCAGAAAAAGATGTTTGACCCTGAACCTTCTAAAACTTGAACCTTGAACCTTGAACCTTAACACAGAACACCTGGAGAACGTCATGCCCGATCTCTTTGAACAAAAACTTGCCCGGGCCGAGAGTCTGATCAGCGCAGGCCTTGATGCCGCGGCAACCGGCGAGATCCTGCAGCTCATCGAGGGTCCGGTGCTGCCTCTGGCCGTGCTCGAACGGCTCATGCTCTACAACGAAACGCTGCCCCGCGCCGCCGAATTTCCCTATACGCCGCAACAGCGCTACCTGCATTTTCTCTGGGATGCTTTTGACAAAACAGCCTTAAGCCTCATCGTGCCCTTTTCCATTCCGTTTCGCCGCCTCATCGGGAAATATCTTTTCAAGGTCTGCGGCAAGGCTTTGATCGCCGAAGAAAATGTCAGGTTTAATTTTGGCCATTTTCTCGAGCTTGGCGACGGGGTTTTTTTTAACCGGGGAGTTTTTCTCGACTCCAAGGGAGGCATCACACTGGGGAATTCTGTGGCCCTGGCCGAAGATGTGCGGATTTTTACGCACTCGCACTCTGAGGCCTCACACATTGAGCGCAGCTACGGAAAAGTTGTTGTCGAAGATTACGCGAAAATTTATGCCGGGGCCACCATTATGCCCGGCGTGACCATCGGCAGCCAGGCCATCGTGGCAGCAGGCGCCATGGTGAACCACGATGTGCCGCCAAATATGGTGGTGGCGGGCATGCCCGCCCGGATCATTCGCGATCGCAAAACCGAAGGCCACACCGGCGATGAGCTTGACCATATCTGGCTTTTTTGAAACAGACCGGAAGTGTGCTATTAATTTCTTTAGCCGGTTGCGGGGCAGCCGCCCGGCAGTATCGCAACAAGAGAATTTAACACCATACAACGAAGGGAGAATTTTATGAGCGTACACCGTTACCGCATTCTGCTTTGCGCCGCCTGTTGCCTGGCCCTGGCGCTTGTTGCGGGCTTGCCCTGCAGGGCTGCCGCCGCGGCAATAACCATCACGACCGTCGATGAGCTGCAGAAGATCGGCAATGACCCCTCCTACCCGCTTGACGGTGCCTACGAGCTCGGAGGCGATATCGACGCCTCGGCCACGAGCTCATGGAACAGCGGGGCGGGCTTTATTCCTATCTGCAATGATAATTCAAGCACCCCGTTTACCGGCAGCTTCGACGGAAAGGGACATGTCATACGCGGTCTCTACATTAATCGCCCGGATACCGACACTGTCGGATTGTTCGGCGTTGTGGTGGGTGGGTTCATTGCAAATATCGGGCTTGATAATGCCACGGTGACCGGGAGAGATGCAGTCGGCGGCCTCGTGGGGACAAATGAGATCGGCAGCATCATCAACTGCTCCATCAGGGGCTCGGTGACAGGGGGAGATGAAGTCGGCGGCCTGGTGGGGGTACTTTCGGAAGGCAATATTACCAACTGCACTATCGCGGGCTCGGTAACCGGAACGGATGGTATTGTCGGGGGCCTTGCGGGGGTGCTTGCCGTAGGCAGCATGGCGAACTCCTCCTGCACCGCCATCGTGTACGGGAAAACGATGGTCGGCGGCCTGGCGGGGGAGCTTGTGAACAGCAACCTCATCAACAGCTATTGCACGGGCTCGGTGACCGGCAGCGATGTCTATACCGGCGGTCTGATCGGGCTTGTAACGATGGGTAATATCGGTAACAGCTACTGTACGGGCGCGGTGACCGGCAGCGATTATGTCGGCGGGCTGGCGGGATTAAATACGCTTGGCTATATCAACAGCAGCTACAACACGGGCACGGTAACCGGCGACAATAAGACAGGCGGCCTGGTCGGATTTAATTCGACCAGCTCCATCAACAACTGCTACAACACGGGCGCGGTGACCGGCGACAATGAGACAGGCGGCCTGGTCGGCTACGATCTGATGAGCTCCATCAACAGCAGCTACAATACGGGAGCGGTGACCGGCGACAATGACACCGGAGGCCTGGTCGGCAATGTTTTGCAGGGTTGCTCCGTCAGCAACAGCTACAGCACGGGCGCGGTGACCGGGATCCACGCCGTGGGCGGCCTGGTGGGCAGCAGTGCGATGAGCGCTATCAGCAACAGCTACAGCGCGGGCGCGGTGACCGGTTCGACCAAAGCCGGCGGCCTGATGGGATATAGTGACAACGGCTCGGTGATCGCCTGTTTCTGGGATAACCAGACCTCGGGACAAACAGCATCGGCCGGAGGCACGGGCAGAAACACCGCGGGGATGAAGGCTCGAGCGACCTTCACCGATGCGGGGTGGAACTTTGCAACTGTCTGGGGCATTGTCGACACGAAAACCTATCCGTTTTTTCTAACCAATACCCAGCCCGTGGCGGTTCCCGATAACTACAAAACGCGGCGCAACAAGACGCTCACGGTTGCAGCGCCCGGCGTGCTGGCAAACGACATCAGCCCCGACAACGCCACCATAACGGCGGCGCTGGTAAGCGCGGCGGCAAACGGCACGGTCAGCCTGAGCGACAACGGCTCGTTTACCTATGAGTCCAACAGGGGTTTTACCGGTGAGGATGTCTTCGTCTATACGGCCAATGCCGGCGGCAGGGTCAGCGAACCGGTTACGGTTACCATTATGGTGGGTAGAAAAAAGCTATGCCCTGCAGTGAAGCTCTACGGCGAAGGGTCCGCGGAGGTCATGCTGCTGCGCGCGTATCGCGACAGGGTGCTGGCGCAAACCGTTGCAGGCAGGCTCGCGATCACTCTTTATTACAGTCTGGCCCCCATGGTCGACACGATGCTTGACGTCAGCCCCGCCCTGGGGCAGAAAACCAGAAGCAGTATCGACCTGCTGCTGCCCGTGCTGCAGCGGAGCATCACGCGGTAGTTTTTTTCTGGAATGGCATGTCAGGCCTGACCGACGGGTAACCCAGCGGTCAGGCCTGTTTTTATTTTCAGCAAAGGGGAATGAAAACGCACATGTCATGCCGGGGCTTAACAGCTTTTATTGCCCGATGATTTTATGATTTCTTTAATGCGTGAGGATATCACAATTTGTGAAATTATCTGTCATCAAGTTTTTAAAAAGTGTTTCCGCTTTCACTCAAGAAGGCATTGCAATGCTTTCAAGTGTTTTGCGGAGTAAAAGGGCTGTCGAGGTAAATATTGCAATCATGCGGGCGTTTGTAAAACTGCGGCAGATGCTGTTTGATAACAAGGGCCTGCGCAGAGAGCTTGAAGAGATGAAAAGGACAATCGACGACCGTTTTTAGATTGTCTTTGAAACGCTAGACCAACTCTTGAAGGTTGAAGCGCGCCTGCGGCTAAAAATTGGCTTTGTTGCACAAGAACACCGCTCAGGGTATTACGCGATGCTGAAGAGTTGGTACACCCCATGATTTAATTAAACATTGAATAGATAGGGCTACTTTTTTTTAAAGTAGTACATTTAACATATTGACTTACAATAAATCCGTGTTATCCTTTTAGGAAAATGTAGGAGTGAACCATGGAAACTTATGCAACGGTCAAAGGCCAAATCGTCATCCCGTCTTCAATACGCCGCAAGTTCGGAATTAATGAAAGCACGCGTATTCAAATAGATGTGGATGAAGCAAACAGCCGTATTATCCTTACCCCGATTACGCGCGAATTTGTCCACAGTCTTCGCGGCAAATACAAGGGCAGGGGGCTGCTTAAATCGCTTATGGCTGAAAAAAAGCTTGAGAGGGAGCTGTAAATGGCGCGCAAACCAAAAGCCCTGGTGCTCGATTCATGGGCGGTGCTGGCCTATCTTGAGGACGAGCCTGCAGGTGAAAATGTTGCCGATCTAATTGCCGATGCATATGAGAAGGGCATCGCACTCATGATGACCCTCGTGAATGCCGGTGAGGTCTGGTACATCATCGCCCGCGCTGCCTCGGAAAAAGAGGCTGACAGCAGCATAGCCGAGCTGAAACAGCTGGGCATTGAGTTTATATCTGTTGACTGGAAACTTGCCCGCCAGGCAGCGCTTTTCAAATCAAAGCATAAAATGTCTTTTGCCGATTGCTTTGCTGCAGCTCTTGCCAAAGAACGGGGCGGTGAAGTGCTTACCGGAGATTATGAGTTCAGGCAGGTTGAGGGTGAAATTAAAATTCACTGGCTGCAGAGACAATAAAACTGCAGACTTCTGGTTTTTCTCCCTCGCCGCCGTATTCGGGGGGGAATGATCGGGGTGAGTGGTGCTTATTTTTAAATTATGACGACTGGCTTCTGTCTTTAGGGCCTTAAACTCGTGATGCGTCCGCCATGGTGGATTGAACTTGAAACATACACAGGTGAGGTTGGTGAGGTTGGGGGTGAGGTTGAGGGCGCATCTTTAATAGTCAATTAAATAATCATAGGGTGCCCATAACAAATAAAGAAACAACTGCGTTCCGTCCATGAATGATTAAGTCATCGGCCTTCGCAACCATCGGAAATACATTTGCAGGGACTCGGGCAGAAATATGTTCGCTTTTTGATACTCTTGATTGTCAGCAAAAGCAATTCTCCGCTTTATGCCTTCTGCAGTGTTCGAAAAAAATCACCGGCTGCTGCACAGTTTATTTTCAAGGTATGTATCTCCAGAGGATTCCGCTTATTGACATTGCCGTTTATTCTGATAAAAATCATACAACATTTCAATTACACGGTTGTTTAGAACGGAGCAGGCACAATGAAACTGATAACCACCCTTATGATTGATGAGTTGATCTCACAGGCAGGCGAAACGAAGAGGCTTCGGGCTAATTACAATATACACGAGTCCTTATCCGACACTGTTCAGCGGTTGTTCATTGCGGCCGGGCTTTCAACCTATTTTCGACCGCACCGGCATTTGGGGAAAAGCGAATTTGCCATCGTGATCCGCGGCCTTTTTGATGTGCTTGTTTTTGATGATGCAGGCGTTGTCACAGAGAGAATTTCCGCAGGCGCAGATACGGACATATTTGCTTTGGAAATACCACCCGGCGCCTGCCACACCTGGATACCCATGGCGGAACAATCCGTATTTTTCGAGGTGAAGCATGGGCCTTACGATCCCGCGGTTTCGCTCGTGTTTGCGCCCTGGTCGCCGGAAGAAGATTCTGCGCAGGTCAAAGCATTTCAGGCAAAGCTTCTCACCGCCGGCATCGGCCAACGTGTCGCATAAATTGCCAGCAACGATCCCGCGCAAGCGCAGCTTTACATTTTCGCAAAGTAGACGACGGAGAGCAGGATTGAAGAATGTATGAGTATCATCGGCAGCACCGACCTGCATCTCCAGGTGAGATAGCCGAAGATCAGCCCGGTGACGAGGGTTGAATATAATTCCGGGGCGGGTTTTCCGATATGCATGAGGAAAAAGATAACGGTCTGAGTGATATTCGCGGTAGCAAATCCGAGCTTCCTGAGGCCGAAGAGCAGAAAGCCTCTGAAAAAAAATTCCCAGGCCGCCATATAGGCAAGAGTATTCCATATTAAAGCCGGGCCGAAGACTTCATCAAGATAATACTGCCTGATACCCGGTATTTTCTGAACGGAAAAATAAGTTGTTGCGATTGATAGTGCGACAAATGTGAAAGTCCACAGCACCCCCTGCTTCCAGTCTCCAGGACCTATGCCATGATCCTTGATCCTCCCCTTCAGCGTGACTATGATCAGCACAGGCAGGGCAAGATAAAACATGAGCGCATCAGGCAGCTCGCCGAAGATGCTTTTAAAGTACGTAAGCCCCGAGGCGAACAATCCATAGGCCAGCACTATCCAGTGGCTGTTCTGCTGCAGGGGCAGATAGAGTGTTTTGCTAATTCTCAGCATTGTTCGTTCTATTGAGCAGTTAAACCCGGTCGGCAAGACAGTACATAGCTGAATGCATTGTATTGATCAAGGGTTTTTCATTAAGGGGGCAAAGCAGACAGCGCCCTTAACTGGATCGCCATGCCTGTTCGCCCAGACTCATCTATGCAGCGCGGCAGCACGGTTCAGTTTTTTTGTTTTTTGGGAAAATATTTTACATCGGGCAGGTGTTTGAAATCGGCATCCTGAGTCCATATGGCGGCGCCATATTCATGGGCAGTAGCAAGAATAATACTGTCAGCCATCGGAAGTTTATGCTGCAGGCCGAATTTTGCCGCAGCGATTGCGATCCTGGCGGTTACCTCGACAACCATGCCTTTTTGCAGTGCTGCAAGAGCCTGCAAGGCTTTCTTTTCACCGGATTCGCGCATGACTACTTTGAAGACTTCATAGATCACAATGGATGGCACCAGCAGTGATGCAGTGTCCTGGAGCGGGGGCTCAAAATGTTTGGCCGCTGTGCCGCCGGAAAAATATTCAAGCCATGCTGAAGAATCAACCAGATTCATCGCCTGTCTTTCTCCCGGACAAAATCCGTGTTGATTCCCTTGAGAAAGCCGCGCAGTTCGGTAATGTCCCTTTCAGGGATTAATTCGATCCGGCCATCATATTCAACGACCTGAAGTTTCTGGCCGGGCAGCAGCTTGAGTGATTCTCGAACAACCCGGGGTATTACGACCTGAAATTTGGGTGATAATGTAACGGTTTGCATACGAAAACCTCAATCGATAGTTTTATGTTTTACCATAGCACGATCGATCAGCAAGATCAACCGCGTTTTTGAAAATCCATACAAAGTCAAAAACTACATCTGCCTTAGCCATATATCTGATTTGCTGGCTGCAAAGCCGCATTCAGCCAGTGCCATCATCAAGAGCAGGAGCAATTCGAATCCATTTTTATTGATTGGGACTGAATTATTCATTCTCCAGTTTCAATTTTTTAATGCATTAACGGTGACGGTTGTATGTACAGGAATTTAAAGCAGAACGTGATGTCAATGAAGAGATAAAAATGCCCTTTTGCCTGGTTCATCATTTTCAATAACCCGGTTTTGTGATACCCTCCTGCATATAGAATTAACCTTCTCAAAAGGAAACAGATATGAGCATTAAAATAATTCTGATACGGGTTCTCGCGCTGTTCGCCATCTGCATGCTGCACCAGGGCAGCGCAGCTGCGCAGACAGACTGGGAAAAATCAAACAGCAATCCGGTGTTTGATGTGGGCCCGGCGGGCTCGTGGGACAACACAAAGGTGAAGATGCCAGCAATTGTTCACGACAATACGACCTATCATATGTGGTATGTCGGCGATAACGGCACGCATTCCGCAATCGGCTATGCCTCCAGCACCGATGGCGGCTACACCTGGGTGCGACATCCCGAGCCGGTGCTTGAGAACGGGCCTGCAGGCGCTTGGGATGACAGACTCGTGACTACGCAGACAGTAGTATTGGACAACGGCACCTTCCATATGTGGTACCTCGGCGCAAGCCAAACGCGGTCCGGAATCGGCTATGCCACCAGTCCCGACGGCATCACCTGGACCAAATATGCCGGAAATCCCGTGCTGGCTCCCGGCTCCTTGCCGCAGGATTTTGATAACTCATCAGCCGAGTACCCGTGCGTTATCCGCGATGGCGGCATGTATAAAATGTGGTACACCGGATTTGATGCTTCCCATATCGGCAGGATCTGCTATGCCGAAAGCAGCGACGGAATCATGTGGACCAAATCGGCGGCAAACCCGGTGCTTGAGACCGGCAGGCGCGGCAGCTGGGAGGGGATAGCCGTCCTGGGGGCCGCCGTGGTGTATGACGGCACAACCTATCATATGTGGTATACGGGATACCGCATCCTGATCCCCTCGGTGTTCGGGCTGTATGCTCTAGGCTATGCCGAAAGCAGCGACGGCATCACGTGGGAAAAATCCGATGACAATCCGGTTCTGAAAAAATCGCCGCGGCTGTTTACGAGCTGGGAAGGCCGCAGCGTGATGTATCCGGCGGTCATTATCGACGGCACGCAATTTAAAATGTGGTACACGGGTGAAGGCAACTGGGGCAAAATGTATCACAGCCGCATCGGCCATGCCGAAAGCCCGCTGGGAAACGATTAACGTGCATCACTGCAATAAAGCCATCGTCGCTAAAGCACTGCCGATGAATGCAGGGGTGAATATTGATTTTGTTGACGCCTATATCGCCGCTTTTATGGAAAGCGCGGGCATATCCGATATGTATTCGTTTGATAAAAAGCATATTCTGCGAGTTGGACAAATCAAACGGTTTGAACCATAATCCTCATGCACGGGGGCTAATGGCGTTGTTGAAATTTTAGAAAATAGATGCGGCCCTCACAATCGCATGCAATGCTGAATTATGATTGCAATTATACTCTCCGGTTTTGTCATATAAGGTCAAAATAAACGAAAGGTGAATTCCCCTTTTGTTGCTTGAGCGCAGCGGGGGTGCATGCGTGCTTAGAGAAAAAATAATTTCCGCTGCAGAGGCCTTTCTGCCTGCTGTAAAGCGGAAAAGCAAACACATGCCAGAGCTGAATACGCTGGCTGTTCCTTTTATTCTTTTGTTTCAATTACAGGTCATAAGGTGACAGCGCAGGCATTAACAAAGCATGACTCTCCGGAATCGCTGCAGTGGCTCTCTGTCGAGGCATCAAGTGCTGTGCAGGTGCTGCCTGTTCTCAGGTCTGCCGATGCCCTGTGCTGCAACAGCTATATTATCCGGTCCGGCTCGCTGCTGCTGGTAATTGATCCCGGAGCCCATCCTGAGCAGACGGATTTCATCCGGAAGGTGCTTGAAGAGGAGCTCGCCGCCAGGCAGCGGCCCGTTGTCATACTTCTTACGCACTGTCATCATGATCACAGCCGCTCTCTTGAGTACTGGCGCCAGCAGACTGCTCTGCCCGTCATTCTGCTGGCCCATGAGGAAGGGGCCGCCGTGCTTTTAAACGGAGACAGCAGTCTTACCCTGGCATATCTTTTCAGCCAGACTTTTCCGTCCATAGACATTGATGTGCCAATCGGGTTCAGCGGCAGCCGGCCTGAAAACCCGGCCGCAGATGAGATCGGGCTTTCCCGCATTGCTGATTTTCAGGTCGCGGATGTAGGTTTTTCCGTGAAACACCACCATCTGCGGCTTGCCGAGGATGTGTTTTTGGAGATGTTTCAAACTCCGGGGCACAGCCCGGACAGCCTCTGCTTTTGTCTGGGAGGGTATCTTTTCACCGGAGATGTTTTGCTTGCCGACAAGCCGGGAGTTGCGGGCATTCCGGGATGGTCTCAGCCGCAGCTGCTGGAAACGCTTGGCTTTCTTGAATGGCTTCTGGCCACCAGGGCCATACACACCTGCTGCCCGGGCCACGGTCGCCTTCTTTCCGCTGTCGCCGTGCTGGACATGCTGAAGTCTGCCCGTGCGCATGCTGAGCATCTTAACCGGCTGGTGTGTTTTGACGCGCAGCGCCTGGAGTTTTTAAAGACCTGCGCTGTAGTTCTGGCTCGCGAAGCTGCGCTGCAGTTTGCAGTGCTGGGCGGGAAGCTGCACCTGCTTGCTCATCGTCTGGATACGCTTGGTGAAGAAGAGCTGGCGCAGGCCATTATGCGCGACATTGACCTTGACGGCATTGAGACGTATCTTGAGCAGTTTCGGGATTTTGCGGAAAAGCACGCATTAGACGCGCTGCAATTTTCTGTACCCCTGCGCGGGGTTATAATCATGGAGAAGATAAGAAGTATGTTTTCCCGGATACAGCTGCCGGAGGGAATTGCGACAATGGCAGTGCGGGGCATCGAGCTGTTGTTGCGGGATTACATCAATATCGTTGCCGGCCTTGACCTTCTTGATTTTCTTCAGGACGCTGATGCTCAATCCCTTGTGCAGCAAGCCTTGCATGCATGTAAGCCCGCCGTGATAGAGGAATCCGAGCTTGATGAGGCGGCCGACGACCCTGTGCTGTTTGGCGCATTTCTCAGCCGAAGGCTGTATCCGCTGCCTGAATTGTGCGATTTTGAAATCAGGCTGCCGGTGCTCCCTGTCCCGCCTGTCAAGACTGATCCCGAGCGGATCATCCTTCTTTTTGCTGATATTATCGAGCAGCTGTCCTGCATGAACACCGGTCGAGTAGTGATTATCATAAAGCCGCATGAGGCAAAAAAGGCCGTTATGGTCTGTTTTGAGCGGCCCCCGGGCGCTTTTTCGCTCAGCGACCGGAAAGCACGCTATTATGCCTATATAATGGAAATGCTGGGTGGAACTTTTTCTCAGGAGATTGACGGTCGAAACGAGCAGGCATGCTTTTATATTCCTTCTGAATAAAAGGTGAAAATTTTTTTTACCAGATGCGAATGAAAGGTCTGCTTTTTCGGAAACAGCCCGGGTTTGATAAATAGCATGGCGGGGGTTCTGCCGGCAGTCCTTTTCGTCGGCGTGCAGTTTGAAATGTGGTATAAAGGAAAAGGCGGCTGGGGCAAGGGCTATCACTTTCGCATCGGCCATGCCGAAAGCCCGCTGGGAAACGATTAACGTGCATCACTAAAGCTTTAAGCGGCTGAAGGGTGTATATCTTTAGTCGCTTTTTTTGCACACAGGAGCAGAGCGGAGCTGAGGGGCATACCCGCACATGTCCAATACCCGGCTGCAATGAGAATGACCTGTACCCAACCGAGGGAAGCAATAGATGATGTCACATAAGCTGCTAATGGTAAAAATGCTCAAACATGCGCTCATTGCCGCGGTATTCGTGTGCGCTGTTTTTTTTTATGGGGCACATAAATCATGCGCCTTTGCCGGACAGAGCACCGATAACGCGACAGATCTCACGGGCGTCTGGAATACCTTTGACAGCTGCTTTCCCGATACTCCCTACACCCTGATCATCGAGCAGCATGCAGGCAGCGTATCCTTGGCATCAACAGCCGGTCCGGACCTCTCGTGCAGCGGAACTCTGAGCGGCCCATTTCTGACGCTGAACTGCGCCGGTTCGGGCGCAGCCGGTGAAGCCTATGTTATGATCGGCACCGTCGATAATGCATCGTCCCTTCAGCTTTCCCGGCAGGATAATGCCACGCATACCTGCACGTTCACCAAGCATACCGGCCTTGACCCCATGGTTGAAAAAATGCTGATGGTAGTCAATCTCTCTGAATCAATACAGCCGCTGGGAGAGCGAACCCCGGGCCAGATGCGCCGTTACATGGCGCGCTCGAACGCCCTGTCGTTTTTGTTTCCGGCGGCGCCGGTCGCCTCGATAAAAAATATCTACATCCCCGGCCCCGGCGGCCGCATTCCCGTGCGCGTGTACACACCGCATGGCGCGGGCCCGTTCCCAGTCGTGGTTTTTTATCACGGCGGGGGTTGGGTCCTGGGCCGGGTGCGGCAGTTCGATCATTTCTGCAGGCTCCTTGCCAGCAAGGCCACTGCCTTGGTGCTGTCGGTTGACTACCGGCTCGCCCCGGAGCACGTTTTTCCAGCAGCTCTTGATGATGCTTATGCCGCTCTGGAGTGGGCGGCTGATAATGCGGGCCAGCTGGGCGGCGACCCCGCTCGCCTGGCGGTGATGGGTGAGAGCGCCGGGGGCAATATGGCCGCCGTGGTATGCCGCATGGCCCGTGACCAGGGCGGGCCTGATGTGCGTTTCCAAGTGCTGCTGTGCCCTGTTACGAATGTATCCGACATGAGCACCGGTTCCTACAGCCAGTTTGCAACTGGATACATGCTGACCAAAGAATGGATGGAGGCATTTCGCGGCTACTATCTGCCCGAGAGCAGTGACTGGTCCGACACCCGTGTCTCGCCGCTGCTGAGCCAAAGCCTTGCGGGCCTGCCTCCCGCGCTCATCATCACAGCCGGGTACGATGTGCTGCGAGACGACGGCGAGGCCTATGCGCGGCGGCTTTCAGAGGCGGGGGTGCCGGTAAAGCACTACCGCTGCGGCGGTGTCATACACGCCTTCACCACAGCGCTTGTTGATTATCTCGTGCAGGCACAACAAGCCGTGAGCCTGATTGCCCGTGATCTCAACCGCGCCCTTGGCGACTCCGGTTCGGCGGCCACCCATGGTTATCATTAGACGCACATGACGGGACGCTGCCGGTAAACTATAACCTGCCGGAAAAAAATTGCAGGCACATATGAAAACTGTTTTTCTTAAAATAGTATCAGGCATTATGTTCGCGTGCTGTTTTTTCCCTTCTGCGGCTTTGTCTCAGGACTGGGGAGAAATTATGACCGTTACCGAAGCAACCAATATCCGCGCTGATCGCCGCACCACGGCAAAAATTAATGGTAAGCTTGAAGCCGGGAAAAAGGTCAGGGCTGATTTTTCGGATGGCGGCTGGTATGCGGTTTTCCGGCTCGATGAAAAAGAACGCAATGAAAAAAAAGCCCTGGGATATGTTTTAGCGCAGCGCCTCAAAGCCGTTGGCCAACCCTCGCCGCCACAGCCAAAAAAATCCGAAGAAAAGGCCGCAGCGGTGACTGAAGCGCCGGATAAGAACAACGAAGAAATCATTCTGAGAAACATCACCTTCAAGCTTCGACCCGACGGGCACGAAAAAGTTTTTATTGCGTTAAACCGGCAGGCGTCGCCTGCCTTGTCAAGCGTGCAGGATACATCGCCACGGGTTATCGCTGATTTTAAAAATGTAGCATCAGTGAAAGCAGGGCTGCAAAACATTGCCGTTGACGGACGTCTGATCAAGCGGATTCGTTCATCATTTAATCCGGCAACCCGAATGCTGCGGATTGTTCTTGATCTTGATGCGTCAAAAAACTATGTTGCTGATCAGGCATTCTACCAGGCGGAGAATCTCTATGTTCTTGATCTTTCGGAAGAGGTGCTGAAAAAGTAAAAGAACACACACCGTCTTTATTGCGCCTTTATTGTTGACTCCTCTGCGCTGCAGTCATAGAATCCACCAGTGTTCGAGCGGCAAAAGGCTGCCGCTGTCTTTATCTGCACGAGGTCCATTTACCCAATAAGGAGATATGCCAATGCCACAAAGCGCTGATGCAAAAATTATTGCCGTTTTCTGCGACTTTGAAAATGTCGCGCTGGGCGTGCGCGACTCACAGTATGACCAGTTCAATATTTCCCGGGTGCTCGAGCGGCTTCTGCTGAAAGGAAACATCGTTGTCAAGAAGGCCTACTGCGACTGGGCCCGCTACCAGGATTTTAAAGCCGCCATGCACGAGGCGTCCTTTGAGCTGATCGAGATTCCGCATGTCCGGCAGTCGGGCAAAAATTCCGCCGACATACGCATGGTAGTGGACGCCCTGGACCTGTGCTACACCAAGGCGCATGTCGACACTTTCGTCATCATCAGCGGAGACTCCGACTTCTCCCCCCTGGTAAGCAAACTGCGCGAAAACAACAAGACCGTTATCGGCGTCGGGGTCAAGAACTCGACATCCGACCTGCTGATTGCCAATTGCGATGAGTTTATTTATTACGACGACCTGGCCCAGCGCAAAAAGCCCGTCGCAAAGGCTTCTGTGCCAAAGGTCGGGCAAAAGCCCGTGCGGGCCGCAAAAAGCAAGGAGGCGCTTCTTTCTGACAACAGGAAGCAGGAGGCCTTCGACCTGATTGTCGAGACCTACGAAGCGCTTCTGCAGGAGCGCGGTGCAGAGGACAAGATATGGGGCTCCATGATCAAGCAGGCCCTCAAGCGGCGCAAGCCCGGCTTCAGCGAATCCTATTACGGATTCAAATCATTCGGCGAGCTGCTGGAGCAGGCCGAAGTAAAAGGCATTCTTGAGCTTGAGCACGACCAGAAATCGGGCGGCTTCATAATTAAGGGTTCCCCTTAATTGTCTTGCTGAAGAAGGCTCTTTTTACGAATTCATCCACTTGAGCACTTTGTTTTTTTTATTTTATAGCAAACCTTACCGAAGGGCCCGGAGCGATCCGGCCCTTTTTCCTTGATTATTCAGCGTCGCCACAGGATACTTGCGGGTATGAACATGCACCGGGCAAAAATTGTGCTTGCCGGCCTTGCGGTGTGCGCGCTGTGCGCCTGCAGCAATACGCGCCTGGCCTACAATTATCTGGACTGGATTATCCCCTGGTATCTTGACGACTACCTCAGCCTGAACAGCCGTCAGGATGATTTTTACAAGCAGCGACTGGACGGCCTGCTGCGCTGGCACCGCAGGGACCAGCTCGTGCGCTATAGCCATTTTGTGGAGCAGCTTCAGCAGGATCTGCGCGGGCCCCTGAGCGCTGCGGTGCTTCAGGAGCGCTATGACACTATTGAGCAGTTCTGGCGTGATATTATGGAGCGGGCCGCGCCGGATTGCGCGGAGCTGATGCTCCAGTTTAATCAGGATCAGCGGCGGGTCTTTTATGCTGCAGGTGCAAAAAAGCAGAAGGAGCTCGAGAACGAGCATCCGGGCGAGACCCCTGCAGAGCGTAACCGGCGGCACTGCGAGCAGGCGGAAAAGACGCTCAAGCGTTTCGTGGGCCGGTTCACCGGCCCTCAGAAGGCTATCCTGGAACGCTGGTCAGCGGCATTGACGCCGCTGGAGAGCCTGTGGCTGGAGAACCGCCGCACCTGGCAGCGCAGCCTGCAGGCAGTGCTTGAAGCACATGAGCCTGACGCTGAGAAACGAAGGAAGCTTGAGCGTTTGTTTATAGATCCGGAACAGCTGTGGGCACCGGCATACCGCGATGCCATCCGGCAGAATGAAACGGCAACACTTGCTATGCTGGTTGAACTGTTTGGATCTCTGACGGTCGATCAGAAACAGCATATGCGGACTTCGCTGGACAACCTGAAAGATGATTTTATTTGTTTATCCAGGGAGTAGCGCATGGCGCGGCAGCGCGAAAATTGCCGCTTAGGCATTCTTTATAAAAAATTACGTACACGTAATTTTAAATTTCTCTACAAGCCGTTCAGGATGATAGGAAAGCTTTGCCTGCCGCAGGCCGTCATCGCCCAGATCCTGCTCGCGGTTTA
>Ga0114951_10003586_pt1 | contig 15930 bp, 15 predicted proteins | sample AM7aDNAmetaG_FD_88677 | JGI IMG/M metagenome (GOLD analysis project Ga0114951, IMG submission 88677) | Freshwater microbial communities from Finland to study Microbial Dark Matter (Phase II) - AM7a DNA metaG | ecosystem: Environmental > Aquatic > Freshwater > Lake | place: Finland: Lake Alinen...
GGACAGATGTCCACGATGTTCAAATCGTAATTCGTTTTCGGCTCGTTGCCGAGATAACAAGTCAGCGTCGAATGGCTGCCGCGCTGGATGAATCCGAGACAATCTTGTCCGGCGACATCGCGCATGAACCGGATGCAGCGCGAGCAGAGAATGCAACGCTCGTCGTCGAGTGTAATCTTCGCGTTGAGCGCCGTCTTCTTCGGTTTGTGGACTTTCTCCTCGACGAACCGACTTTCGGCTTTGCCGTAGTCAACGGAAAATTCCTGCAACCGACACTCGCCCGCTTGGTCGCAGATCGGACAATCGAGCGGATGATTGATGAGGAGAAATTCCATCACGCCTTCGCGCGCCTTCACGACCTTCGGCGATTTTGTAAGCACAACCATTCCGTCGGCGACGGTGGTGTTACAACCGATGACAAGTTTCGGCCCGAACATGACGACCATTTTTCCGTCGGAACCAATCTCCGGTTTCCGGTCCGCTCCGAGCTTCGGCATTCCGACATCAACGAGACACATCCGGCAATTACCCGCGATGCAAAGCTTCGGATGATAACAATAATGTGGAATCTCGATGCCGACGAGCTTGGCGGCTTCGATCAGGTTCATCCCTTTCGGGGCGACGACCGCTTTGTCGTCAATCGTCAAGTTGACGGTATTATCCGCCATGCTTCTCGAACTCCTCCCGGTATTTTGTCACGAACGCTTTCACTGGCCACGCCGCCGCTTCGCCGAGCGGACAAATTGTTTTGCCGTCAATATTATCGGCGACTTCGTACAGCATCTCCACGTCCAGCGGACGACCTTCGCCGCGTTCGATGCGGTGCAACATCTTCTCCATCCACAGCGTCCCTTCGCGGCACGGCGTGCACTGTCCGCAACTTTCGTGCGCGTAAAACTGCGCCACGTTCAATGTCGCGCCGACGATGTCAACCGAATCGTCGAGCACAATAATTCCGCCGCTGCCCGCCATCGTACCGGCTTTACGGAGCGACTCGAAATCGAGCGGCACATCAATTTGATCCGCTTTCATCACCGGCATCGAACTGCCACCGGGGATGACGCCTTTGAGCGTGCGACCATCTTTAAGACCGCCGCAAACATCGAAGATAAGTTGGCGCAACGTCAGTTTGCCCATCTCGAATTCGTAATAGCCGGGCCGTTTGACCGGACCGCTGACGCACACCAATCGCGTTCCCGTCGAACCGCTGACGCCCATCGTCTTAAACCACGTCGAACCTTTGTTGATGATGTGCGGAATATTTGCGAGCGTCTCGACGTTGTTGACGACTGTCGGGCAACCGAATAAACCGACAACAGCCGGGAACGGCGGTTTGATGCGCGGATAAGCTCGCTTGCCTTCGAGTGACTCAATCAATCCGGTTTCCTCGCCGCAAATGTACGCGCCCGCGCCGCGATGAACATAAATCTCGACGCCATTGCCGACATAACCTTTCGCGCGAGCTTCCTCGATGGCTTTCTGTAAAATCTTCGCGCCGCCCGGCATCTCACCGCGAATATAAATGTAGGCGACCTTCGCGCCGACGGCGTGACACGAAATGAGAATACCTTCGATGAGAAGATGCGGATCGTAACTGATAAGTTGGCGGTCTTTGAATGTGCCGGGTTCACTTTCGTCGGCGTTGCAGACAAGATAAACCGGCTTACCGGTTCCTTTCGCGAGGAAACTCCATTTCAAACCGCACGGAAAACCCGCGCCGCCGCGACCGCGAATCTCGCTGTTCTTAACTTCGGCGACAATCTCATCCGGCTTCATCGCCAGCGCCTTGCGCAACGCCGTGTAGCCGCCTTCGCGCTCGTAATCTGCGAGTGATCCGGTGTAGCCGGGCTTGGTGATATTCGAGAGTAGCACGCGTTTCTCCAGCGGATGCGCCGCCAACGGCATCGGCAGCGGTTGCGCGTCGAGTCGGCCTGTCGTTCGGATACGATCAATAATCGCGTCCACTTTTTCCGTCGTCAGATTCTCGAACGTCTCGTCGTTGATCATCATCACCGGACCGGTGCCGCACAACGCGAGACACTCGACCGTTGAAATTGTGAACAGACCGTCGGTAGTATTTTCATCGAGACCGACGCCGAGTTTCTTCCGAAGATGCGCGACGATATTTTTACAACCGCACAACTCGCATGAAAGCGTCCGGCAGACTTTGACATGAAACTTACCGTGCGGTTTCGTCGTGAACATCGGATAAAACGTCACCACTTCCCAGACATTGATCGGTTGCAAACCGAGCTTATTTGAAATCCACAACACCTGTTCGTCACCGAGAAAACCAAAATACTCCTGCAACAAATGACAAAGCCACAGCGTCGCTGCCCGTGTTTTATCCGGCGGATAATGCGTCACGATTTCGTCAATGTGACGTTCGAGTTCGACGGGAACTGTCATCGGTCGCACTCTCCCATCACGAAATCGAGACTCGCCAGAATTGCGACGAGGTCGGAGATCATGTGACCTTTCGCCATCACCGGCAACGCTTGCAGGTTCACAAAACTCGGCGCGCGAATCTTCAACCGGTGCGGCGTGCCGCCGCCGCGACTGACGATGTAGAAACCAAGCTCGCCTTTCGGATTCTCCGCCGAGAAATAAACTTCGCCGGACGGTGCATTGAGTCCTTCGGTGACATTGATGAAGTGATGGATCAACTCTTCCATCTTCGTCAGCACCGCCTTCTTTTCCGGCAACACAATCTTCGCTTCGGGTGCATTCCAGGCGCCGCCCGGCATATTATCAATCGCCTGCTGAATGATTCGGATGCTCTGTCGCATTTCTTCCATCCGGCAAAGATAGCGGTCGTAGCAATCGCCGACGGAGCCGACCGGCACGTCAAAATCAAACTTCTCGTAGCCGCCGTACGGATGCGCCTTGCGCAAATCCCATTCGATTCCGGTCGCACGCAAAATCGGCCCGGTGATTCCAAAATCCACCGCCTGTTCTTTCGTCAACACACCGATGTCGCGCGTGCGGTCGAGGAAGATTTTGTTCCGGGTCAATAGCGTGTCCACCTCGGCAATTGTCGCGGGAAGTTCGGCGAGAAATTTCCGGAGCATCGGCAAAAATTCCGGAGGCATATCGTTCGCGAGTCCGCCGATGCGCGTGTAACTCGTCGTGAATCGCGCACCGCAGAGGCACTCGCAAAGGTCGTAGATTTTTTCGCGTTCCTTGAACGTGTACAGGAACACGGTAATCGCGCCGACATCCATACCGAACGTGCCAATGCCGAGCAGATGCGAACTGATCCGCGCCAGCTCCGCGCAGACAACGCGAATATACTGGCAACGCGGCGGCACTTCGAGTCCGAGCAATTTCTCCACGGCGTACGCGTACGCGACATTGTTGGCAAGCGGCGCAAGATAATCGAGGCGGTCGGTGTACGGAATGAATTGCGTCCACGTCATGTTCTCCGCAAGCTTCTCGTCGCCGCGATGCAGAAAACCGATGTCGGGCCAGACATTGATGATCTCCTCGCCATCAAGTTCGAGCACCAGACGCAACACGCCGTGTGTGCTCGGATGTTGCGGCCCCATGTTGATGATCATCCGCTCGCCGCGCAATTCGTCCCCCGCCTCCTGCGCGCGCGCCGCCGACTCCATCAACTCAATCTGGTGTTCCGTAGCCATTGCTCAGACTGATTCCTTTTTGTTTGGATGCGCCAACTTCTCCTGCTCCTCCGCAATCGTGTCGACTTGTTGCGGCTCGCGGAGAATCGAACTCGGCGAACCTTGTCCCGGCACGAACGGACCGCCGAGCATCGGCGCCACTTCAACGCGCCCCGCACCGGATTCCGGATCGCGCAATTCAGCGTCCATGCCGGCAAGCGGGAATTCTTTTCGCAACGGAAAATACGGATAGCCGTCCCACATCAAAATCCGTTTCAAGTTCGGATGACCGCGGAATTTCAAGCCGAACATATCGAACGCCTCGCGCTCGTGCCAGTCCGCCGCCGCCCAAATACCGGTGACGGTATCAATCGTCATGTCGTCTTCCGTTACCGGAACTTTCACGCGCAGACAGCAACGGTTCGTCATCGAGTAAAGATGATAGACAACCTCGAATCGCGGCTCCGTGCCGTAATTATCAACACCGGCAAGGTCGGTCAACATGTCGAAACCGCATTCCCACTTCAGAAACCGGCAGGCTTCGACGATTTTTTCGCGCGCAACTCGCACGGACGTTTCCCCCCGGAACAAAACCGGAACATTGACCGCATCGCCAAACCGCTGGCGTAATTGTTCGACTGCTTGTGATGGTGTCATGAAGTTAGCTTCGGCGCGTACTCGCCGCGCACGATGATCGGGCTGCTGAGTTTCCCGGTCGTCGCAATCTTGGCTTGAATCGCCATCAACCCATCCAGAAACGCTTCCGGCCGCGGCGGACAACCGGAAATATAAACGTCGACCGGTAAAAATTTATCCACGCCTTGCACGACAGCGTAGCTGCGGTACATGCCGCCGCTGCTGGCGCACGCTCCCATCGCGATGCACCATTTCGGATTCGGCATCTGATCCCAGACGCGTTTGACAGCGCCCGCCATTTTATAAGTGCAGGTACCGGCGACAACCATAAGATCAGACTGACGCGGCGAGAAACGCATGACCTCCGCGCCGAACCGCGCGATGTCGAACCGGCTCGCGCCCGCGGCCATCAACTCGATGGCGCAACACGCCAACCCCATCGGCATCGGCCAGCAGGCATTCTTGCGCGCCCAACCGATCGCGGCGTCGAGGCGCGTCACAATGAAATCGGGGCGCGTCACCGTTGATCCTTTTCCGGACGCGGCTTGCTGCGCGGCGGCGCCCAATCCAGTGCGCCTTTTTTCCAGATGTAAATATGTCCGACTTCGAGAATCGCCAGAAACACGAGCGCGCCGAGTAACATCCGGATGCCGATTTCCTTCAGCATCTCGCGGTAGACCGCCGCCCAACCGAGAAAAAAGACAACCTCGACGTCGAACAACAGGAACAGCATCGCCACGAGATAAAATTTCACCGTGAGCCGCGGATGCGCCTCGCTGTCAGCCGGCATACCGCATTCATAGGCGGAATCCTTGATCGCGTTGTGCGTGCGCTTCTTACCGAGGATTCTGGGCACCACCAGCATCCCTCCCCCCATGCCTAAAGCAACGAGGATAAGAAGCCCGACGGCCAGGTATTGTTGCAGTTCAGTAGTCATTGCCCAATGACAATCCACCGGCAGTCACGCGCCGGCAGTTGCGTGAACGTAGCAAAATGAATCCGCCACGCAAGCGATATCTTCACCTTTTATCGTGGTCAGGATTTGAAGTCGCGGGAGCAGAACGCCATGGCTCCAATAATCCAGAATGTTGCGCCAAGTGCCATCAGATAAACGATCGACTCGCCAATGCTCCACCACGGAATGACGTCGTGGTAAATCCGCAGCCAACTCGACGTGTGGTACGTGATGAAGTATTTCTGGAATGACTGGAAATATGGCACGTTCCGCAATACGAAGTCGGTAAACATCACCGTCAACGTCAAGATCGTCGCCGCTGCAGGTTTCATGCGGAAGCAGGAAAACATAAACGCCAGCGCTGTGATAACTTGCATTGTGACCGCCAACAGTCCGATGGCGGCCGCGTACCGCACCACCCCATCGGCCGTCGGGAAAACTCCGAAGACGTTCTCATGAGGCACGAACACAAACAACTGCCCAAGCCGGCCCCGATAAATCACACCCGCAGCCATGCTGGTGAGTCCGAGGAACACCATTAACACACCTGTGTAGAGCGCACAGGCGAGCCATTTGGTTGCCAGTAACCGCACCCGCGACACGGGGCGCGCCAACACCATCCGCATCGTACCATCCTCGACCTCCTTGGCCACCACATCACCAGCGACGAGCGCCAGATACAGCGCGCCCATCAGGAAGATGGTGAACTCGATGATCAACATCGCCAACGTCAACCCTGCATAGTAATCCTCCGGTAGGTATCCGTTCGTGCTGAGCAGCTTCGTGAACGCCTGTTTAGCCTTCGGTAATTGCAGGAGGAGTAGGATCAACACCTGTAACGCCGCGAATGCGCCAAACCCGATGTAGGTCCGTTTCCGTGCGAACAGCTTTACCAGTTCGTGCTGCAGTTGCTGACGGAACATCATCGCAGGCATCCCGATCCATGAATGGTTTCGAGGTAGAAGTCCTCTAACGTCCGCTCGATCGGATGGACTGCCTCAACCCGGTAACCGTGTGCGACTAGCCACGCCGCCACCGCTGGCACGTCCGCTTGCTGTGCGAGACGGGCACGGCTGTCGTACGCTAATTCGTCCACTAATCCTGACGCCAGCAACGCGCGCTCCGCCTCCGCCTGCCGGTCCACGCGCACCCGTAGCCAGTGACGGTCTGCACCTAACTCGCGCCAGTCGCCCGAGAATAAGAGACGGCCTTCGCGCATCACGGCCAACTTGGTGCAGAGTTGCTGGACCTCGCTGAGTAGGTGCGACGAGAACAGGATCGTCAGGCCCCAATCGCGGTTCAGGCGGAGGATCAGGTTGCGCATCTCATGGATACCTTCAGGATCAAGTCCATCGCCAGGCTCATCGAGGATTAGTAACTCCGGATTCGGTAACAACGCCTGTGCCAGCGCAAGCCGTTGCCGCATCCCGTGCGAGTACACGCTGACGCGATCATGGATGCGGTCCTCCAACCCGACCAACTTGACGATCTCATGCATGCGTTCCGCCTCGGCGGGCGCCGTGTACTCGCAGAAGATTCGCAGGTTGCGCCACCCGCTCAGATAGTCATAAAACGCCGGCGTCTCGAAGATGGCGCCAACTCGCGCCAGCGCCGTCGCACGGTCGGCGAACACGTCGCAGCCGTTGATCCGCAACTCGCCCGCGTCGGGCAACACCTGCGCCAGTAACATACCGATGGTGGTGCTCTTACCTGCACCGTTGTGGCCGAGGAGGCCAAAGATGACGCCGCGCGGCACCTCCAATGAGAGGTCATCGACGGCGACACGCTCGCCGAACCGTTTACTAGCTTGACGAATCGAGATCATGGGCCGCTCACTGAGAATTGGAGTTCGCGCGACGCGTGGCCGTCGCCATAGAGGATGTTAATCTTGTCGCGCAGGTTTGGGTGGAACCCTTCCTTGTCGCATACGAGTGGGATACGCGTCACCTCCGAACCACCTACGATGGAGAACAAGTTCGCGATATACTGCGTGTTGACGGTGAAGTTCCAGAAATAACTCGTCCCCGTGCTAACGTAGAGCCGTTCGCGATCCGCAGGGCAAGCGAACAACGCCGACTGCCCACTGACGTACGACAATAGTACTGTGTCTAGTGCGGGCTGTGCATTGTTGGTGCTGGCGCGGTTTTGAAGAAAGGGGAGACGGCCGTTGTTTTCGTCCGTGTACATCTGCAGTGCCAGACCAATTTGCTTGAGTTGGCTGAGGCACTTTGTCGTGTAGCCTGCCGCCCGCACATTGCTAAACACTGGCATCAACAGCGCCGCAAGGACGCCGATAATACTGATGACAACCAGTAACTCGATCAACGTAAAGCCGCGCGCTGTTTTCATCGTCCAGACTGCATGATGCTCTGGATTTGTTCGATAAACGGTTGCAGGTCCAGCTTCGTCTCTGCGCTGGCGTCGCTAAAGAAACTCCGCATCCCCTCCTCCACCACTCGTTTCACCGTCTGGTCAGGGAGCGCCCTCTTCCCTTCCGGTTTCTCACTTTCGCCGCGGTAGCGTTCGAGGTCGGCCAACGCACGGGCGATCATCTGCCTGCGCTTCTGGGGTGTCATCTCGTTGAACGCCGCCATCATCTGCTTCATCCCTTTCGGCAGTGTACGGTCTATGTAATAACGCCGTTCCGTTTCGTTCATCTGCTCAAACCACCGGCGCAACTCATCATTATAACGAAAAAACTGGCGCTCCTCAAACGGCAACCGGTTCACCCGGTCTGCCATCTCTTCGATGACGGGTTGCCGTTCTGTCGCTGTGAGGCCGTGCAACGGATGTGCCTTGAGATAATCGATAGTCTTGTCTGCAGTCATTTGCTGACCGCGCACCAGCCAGATGGCGGCACCCGCTACGATCCAGGCTGCCGTCAGCGCCATAACACCCCACAGCCAGATTGTTTTTCGACGAAACACTTTTGAAAGATATCCCAAAATCGCATTCCGTACAATTTTATATCATAATTATTCTGGCGGCATTTCGCTCACCAATGTGCGGCATTGTTGCGTAAACTCAACTCCTGGTAGTGCATTTTTGGAAGTTCGACAACAAAACGCGAAGCGCGCTGAAACCCACCGGCGTCGCCACCCATCTGGCGATAGAGCGGATACGTCATGTAGAGTTCGTCCTTGGCGCGGGTGACGGCGACGTAGAAAAGACGACGCTCTTCCTCAACGCCTTCCATGTTGTCGAGCGTCCGGCCAAGCGGGAACATGCCGTCGCAGAGGCCGATGACGAAGACGGCTTTCCATTCCTGGCCTTTGGCTTGGTGGACCGTGCTAAGACGGATGAATTCTCGTTCGTCGGCGGAGATCAGCGTGGCGTCCTCAGCTTCCAAATTCGTCAGCAAGGCGAGCTGGCTAAGGAATTCCTCCATCGTCGGGAACTGGAGCGAGAAGGAGGCAAGCTGGTTGATATCTTCTTCGCGGACGCGAGCGTTGTCGTATTTGACCTTGAGGTAGCCGCTGTAGAAGTTTTCGAGGACGATCTCGATCATCTCGTCGGCGTGTTTGTCGCCGTCGGACTTGTCACGGAGGTTGTTGTGCAACTTGGCGATCTGCTTCCAATCGGCGGCGGACTTCTTGGGCACGCTGGGATGCGATGTCGGCAAATCGCCGGTGAGGCCACTGATAATCGGATGGATCTTTACCCAGAGTTTGTCGGCTGTCGCAGCACCGACGCCGGTCATGAGCTTTGCGATGCGCTTGAAGGACATCTCGTCGTGCGGGTTCAGCGCGATCTTGAGAAAACAGGCGGTATCCTTGATGTGAGCCTGCTCGAAGAACCGCAAGCCGCTGGTGATGACGTAGGGGATGTTCCGCCGGGTCAGTTCCATCTGGAGCTCCATCGCGTGGAAATGGGCGCGGTAGAGGACGGCGATTTCGTTCAGTTCGACGCCTTCGCCGCGCAGTTCGAGAACGCGCTGGGCAATAAACTGCGACTGCTGATTGGCGTCGGCGCACGGGATGAGCCACGGTTTCGCACCGCCTTTGCGGACGGCTTGGAGATTCTTGGCGAACTGGTTCGGGTTCGCCTTGATGGCGTCATTGGCGAGGTTGAGGATCGCGGGGACGCTGCGGTAGTTGACCTCGATCTTGTGAACAGTCGCAGACGGATAACGCTCGGGAAAGTTGAGGATGTTACGGTAGTTCGCGCCGCGCCAAGAGTAGATGGATTGCGCGTCGTCGCCAACGACCATCAGGTTGCGGTGCAGCATCGCGATGGCGTCAATGAGGTCGGCCTGTATCTTATTCGTGTCCTGATACTCATCCACGAGCACGTACAGGAATTGCTCACGGTAACGGTCGCCGACTTCCTTCTCCTCCTGAAACAGCCGCAGGCAGTTCACCAGCAGGTCGTCGTAGTCCATCGCATTGGCTTTCAGCTTCCGCTCGCGATAGACGTCGCGCAGCGTCTTGATCGGCCCCGCAAGGTGCGAGAAGTAGTCGTACTGCTCGGCAAGGACACGTTCGACGCTACGCTCGGTGTTGACGGCGAGCGAATAGATCTCTGCCAGCACGTCCCCTTTCGGGAACCGTTCCGCCTTCGTGTCAATCTTCGCCTCGGCAATACAATCGTTCAGTAGGCTCGCGGAGTCTTCGCGGTCGAGAATGGTGAAATCTGGTCCATATCCAAGCAGCTTCGCGTTCCGTCGAAGGATACGGTTACCGATGTGGTGGAACGTGCCGCCCCAGATTTGCGAGATGTCCATCGGCAGAAGGCCCTCGACACGGCGCAGCATTTCCTTCGCAGCCTTGTTCGTAAATGTGAGCAGGAGGATGCGCGATGGCTCAATGCCGTGTTCGACAAGCCACGCCACCCGGTAGGTCAACGTCCGCGTCTTGCCGCTACCGGCGCCCGCGATGACGAGCATCGGCCCGGAGTTTAGCGATCCGTCCGCACCGCGCGCCGTGACGGCGGCATACTGCTGGTCATTGAGTTCCTTGCGGTAATCAATGTGCAACTCCCTCGGCGCGTGCGACGGGTGAAGGATGTACTCTTGCGTCATCGGTTCAGAGCACTTCCTTCAACGTGAGCCACCCGTCGTAGAGTCCCTTGCCGATGATTACGCCAGACAGATTCGGATGCTTCAACTCGCGCAAGCGACGAACGTCGTCAGCCGTGGAGACACCGCCACTGGCGATGATATCGCACTTGACCGCGTTGCAAACCGCTAACACCGCCTTGTAATTCGGCCCAGTCAATGTACCGTCGGTGGCGATGTCGGTGAAGATGATCGCGCGCACACCCAGCCCGCTGATCTGTTGAGCAAACTCGACAGCGGCAAGCGAGGTCTTCTCGACCCAGCCTTTGACGGCGACAAATCCGTCACGCGCATCAATGCCAATGGCAACCTTCTCACCGAACTCAACTACCAACGTTTCCACGAAAGACGGTTCACACGCTTTCGTACCCACAACCACGCGCGCCACGCCCATTGCCAACGCATCCGCGATTTGCTGTCGGGTACGCAGGCCGCCGCCCAACTGCACCGGCACGTTCACCGCCGCAAGAATGGCGCGCACTGATTCCCAATTGCGCGGCTCACCGGCAAAAGCGGCATCGAGGTCAACAACGTGCAAGCAGTGCGCCCCCTGCTCCACCCAACGCCGCGCGGCGGCGGCGGGGTCGTTGCCGTAAACGGTGCTCTCGTCGGCGCGGCCTTGGTGGAGACGGACGACTTGACCGTTCTTTAGATCAATGGCTGGATAGATGGTGAACATAGGAGTCAGGAGACAGAATTCAGAATGGCAGAGGCGTAGCAGCCCGGTGAAAAAGTCGGACTCCGCCGCGTGAGGGCACGCGGCCTACACAAATTCTTCGGAAATTCTTGGCTCGCCACCCGCCACGAGTGGTGTTGTAGTCCCGCTGACCTCAGCGGGCGTTGTTGTTTAACGGGCTGATACGCATCCGTGAATCGATACACATTCAACGCAAACTGATACGCCTTCTGCCACACAATAAGGCCACGAAACGTCTTGGCAGGCGGACGGCTCACGTTTTCCGTCCTCCTGACTTCTTCACCAACTCCACAAAATTCTCCAGCATCTTCAGTCCAACGGCTTGCGACTTCTCCGGGTGGAACTGCGTTGCGAAAATGTTATCGCGCCAGAGCGCGGCGGCAAACTCGGCGCCGTACTCGGTAGTGGCGGCTACGACAGAGTTGTCACGCGGCTGACCATAGTAGCTGTGGACAAAATAGACGTGGCTGCCGTCGAGAACGCCGCGTAGCAACGGACAGTCGGGGCGTTTGATGCGGAGCTGATTCCAGCCCATGTGCGGTACCTTGAGTTTGCCGTCGGCAAACCGCGGCACGGTGCCGGGCAACACGCACAAGCCGGGGACGCCGCGCGATTCGTCGCCGCTTTCGAAAAGCATTTGAAGGCCGACGCAGATGCCAAGGAATGGACGTTTGCTGGCGATGAAGTCGCGGATCGCGTCTACCAAGTTGAGCTTCGCGAGGTTGCTCACGCAATCGCCGAACGCGCCGACACCGGGCAGGACAACGGCATCGGCGGCGAGCACATCGGCGGGAGCGCTGACGATACGCACATCGCCATCGACCTTCGCGAGCGCCTTTTCGACGCTACGGAGGTTGCCGCTGCCGTAATCAATGAGTGCAATCATGACGGGCAGAGAGATTACACGGAATTTGGCAGCGGGCAAGTATTCACGCGTGCCTTCAACGCGCGCTTGCTATCCACGGTCGCCCACAAATTGACCTACGAGCCGTTTTACGATGATTTCCCGACCGGCTCCCGCGACTGATACGCGGAACTGACCTTCACTGTAGTCACCCCACTCTGCGCCACGGTGGACAAGTGCTGGGGTGTCGTCCGTATGTGCTACCGGAACAACTGCCTTGCGACACGATGGGGAAATCGCGTACAAACGCCATCGAAATGAGAAGTGGAATACGGCACGAAGACAGATTCGGAGGACGCGTGACGGCAACCGGCAACCTGAATGCCGCTCACTCCCGAATCGAGACAGGAATCCTTTCATCGATTGGCTCATGTAGCCAAACACATGCTCAATCCTCGCTCGCCGGCAACGGCCAGCACAGGGTTAGTGAAGCCTTGCCAACGCACCACGCACGGCGGTAAGATAGCTCTAACAAGACCGATGCGGATGGCCGGTGTACTGGCAAAGTCCCAAAATCTGGAACATATGCGTTCTGTGCCCACTTCTCCCGTGTTGTCGGCAAAACATCTGAGAAAGACATTTGGCTAGTCTGGGTCAACCTTGATGAGACAACCACAAAGAAGGTAATACTAAGCAACGACAACACACTTTTCAGCGGCAGTCCTGACTGTGTTTTTCAGGTTATCCCAATGGCGAAACTACCGCCAAACGATTAGCTCATCTGCAGCACCGGTTCAGTGATCATGTCGACTCACGGAAGAAAGCAAATCCTTTTCGATATTGGACGTGAGGCGTTTCAGAAGCTCACAGGCAGAACCGATGTCGGGTATGTTTGCCCAATCTGCTTGGGAAGATTTCCAAACCTTCAAGGACTTTCTGAGGAACACGTCCCTCCTGCTGCGCTAGGGGGAAAGGTGCTTTGCCTTACATGTCAGGAATGCAATTCTGCCGCGGGACATCGGATTGACACACACATACACCGAGAGCAGATTTCTCAATCGTTCATGGAGAAGACTGGACAAACGAGGAGAGCAACACTGATCAAAAATGGGCATCAGCTAAATGTTGACGTGCGACATGATAATCAGGGCATCAACATTAGCATACTGGGCGAGCACAACAATCCGCGAGTCGTCGAAATACTGCAACCACGAGATATCCTCTCTGGTACCAGTTTGCAGCTCCGAGACCGAGTTTCATATAGCCAAACCAAGGCAGACATCGGTCATTTGAAATCCGCTTATTTGGCCGCCTTCGCGAAGCTAGGCTATGCCTATATTCTGAGGCGCGAGCTAAATAGCGTTCGGCAGCAGATTATATCGCCTGAAACCCAAGAATTGGGTCTATTGCGACTTGAGGCACGGGACGGCAGCAATATCCAAAACGATTTGTTCCTCTTTCAGAGTCCAGTTCGTTGCCTTGGGATCAAGATGGGCAATGTAATCATTTGTCTGCCCGTGGACAGCGAAGGACTGTATGAGAAGCTCCAAGAAATGCGCTCCGTTGGTTGGAAAGAGACTTGGCAGATAAAAGAGAGATGTGACTGGCCGGATAGGTTCGAGTTGGCGCTTGATTTCAGTGGAAGGTACAGGATCGAATAATCCCGTTCCGACTCCACCCACGTCCTTTTGTTGCCTTTGTCTGCCCGGTTCGCTCAATCGCGGCTATCGCGGATGGCGAGAAGGTGCAGCAGGTGCGTCAATGCCGACAGGAACGCGGCGACGTAGGTCCATGCGGCGGCGTTGAGTACTTTGTTGACGCCGTCGGCTTCGTCGGCCATCACCACGCCGCTCTCGCGGAGAATCAGTTTAGCGCGGAGGCTGGCGTCGAACTCGACAGGCAACGTGATGAGTTGGAACACTGTCAGGATGGCGTACACGAAGATGCCGAGCGTGATGAACCCCATCATGTGGAACCAGAACCCACCAATCATCACCAGCGGCAACAGTTGCGACGCGATCATCGTGACAGGCACGACGGTCATACGCACCTGCAATGGCCAGTAGGCGTTCTTGTGCTGGATAGCATGGCCGCACTCGTGCGCCGCTATGCCGACCGCCGAGACGGAGTCGCTGTCGAACACACCGGGCGAGAGGCAGAGCACCTTCTTGGTGGGATCGTAGTGGTCGCCGAGCCAAGAATCGGTGCGCTCAATCTCGACATCGGTGATGCCGACATCGCGAAGAATCTGCTTTGCGACCTCGGCACCGGTAAGTCCGCGCATAGTGCGGACCTGACCAAAGCGTTTAAACGCGCCCATCACACGGAACTGCGCGATGATCGCGATGATCGAAGCTCCAATGACCAACATCCAAGTTACTGAAACGGATAACATCTTCTGTTCTCCTTGTTCGACGGATTAGATACCACACCGCCCGAAATCGTTCAAGCAGCGCGCAGGCCGATGGATGGCGCAACGTCGAGGCTCCAGTCGCTGCGGGCGCCGCGTTGGAGTTTGTGGTACGCGAGCGAGGCGATCATGGCGGCGTTGTCGGTGCAAAGCTGGGCGCTGGCGAGGAACAGGCGGAGGTTGCGCCGCGGACACTCGGCGGCGAGCCGTTCGCGAAACCGGCTGTTGATGGAGACGCCGCCGGAGGCACTGATGGCGCGGACACCGGTGTGGCAGGCGGCGCGCAGCGTCTTGCCGACGAGAACGTCCACGACGGCCTCCTGGAAACTCGCGCAGACGTCGGCAACGACGGCGTTGGGATTCTTCTTTAGGTAGTAGAGGACGGAGGTCTTGAGGCCGCTGAAGCTGAAGTTGAAACCGGGATCGTCGAGCATCGAACGCGGGAACGCGATGGCGGCGCGGTTGCCCTGCTTGGCGAGCCGGTCCACCTCGGGGCCGCCGGGATAGCGGAGGCCGAGAAGCTTGGCGACTTTGTCAAACGCCTCCCCTGCTGCGTCGTCAACAGTCTGGCCTAGAATCTCGTGTCGGCCAATGTTGGTGACGTGGGCGAGGATGGTGTGGCCGCCGGAAACAATGAGCGAGACCATCGGCAACGCGTCGAAGTTGTGTTCAGAAAGCAACGGCGAGTACAGATGCGCTTCGAGGTGGTTGATGCCGAGAAACGGCTTGTTCAACGTGAACGCAACGCCCTTGGCGGCGTTGAGTCCGATGAGAAGCGACGAAGCGAGACCGGGACCGTAAGTGGCAGCGACGCCGTCAATTTGTTCCGTTTTTGTTCCAGCTGCGTCGAGTGCCTGCTGGATAACGGACTGGATGAGTTCGAGGTGGTGTCGCGAGGCGAGCTCCGGCACGACGCCACCGTAGGGACGGTGGAGGTCAATCTGACTACTGACGACGTTGGAGAGAATCTCCGTGCCGTCGCGGACGACGGCCGCGGAGGTCTCGTCGCACGATGTCTCGACGCCAAGGATGTTCACGGGCGTCAGTGTTTGGCTTGTTTAACTTGATGGGCGAAGAGTTTGACGCCTTTGAGAACGTCAACCGCACGGTCGAGCTGGACATCAGCGATCTTCTCGACCTTGGTGTCCGGGTCTTCGGGTAGACCGGCGCGGGCGCGTTGCGCCATCAGAGTCGCTTCGTCTTCGGCGCTGATGGGAACGATGATGTCAGGCGTGACACCGTGTTCGTGGATGACCTTGTGGCTCGGCGTGTAGTACTTCGCCGTGGTCAGGCGCATTGCGGAGCCGTCGGGCAACGGCAACACGCTCTGGACGGACCCTTTGCCGAAGGTGGTTTCGCCAACGAGAACGGCGCGCTTCAAGTCCTGCAATGCCCCGGCAACGATTTCGCTGCCGCTGGCGCTGCCGTTGTTGGTGAGGAGGACGACGGGGTAGTTGCGTTTCTTGCCGCGGTCGGCGCGATAGACAATCTTGTTGGCGAGGTCGCGGCCTTCGGTCGAGACGATGAGTTCGCCGCCGGCGATGAATTTGCTGGCGACTTTGCGGGCGGATTCGAGAAGACCGCCGGGGTTGTTGCGGAGATCGAGGATGAGCGCGTCCATCCCCTGCCCTTCGAGTTTGACGAGGGCTTTCTCGAATTCCTCGGCGGTCGGTTCGTTGAACTGGGTGATGCGGACGTAGCCGATGCCGTCC
>Ga0114951_10003587_pt1 | contig 15929 bp, 14 predicted proteins | sample AM7aDNAmetaG_FD_88677 | JGI IMG/M metagenome (GOLD analysis project Ga0114951, IMG submission 88677) | Freshwater microbial communities from Finland to study Microbial Dark Matter (Phase II) - AM7a DNA metaG | ecosystem: Environmental > Aquatic > Freshwater > Lake | place: Finland: Lake Alinen...
CTCGATATTCGCTTATTTTAAACAGCATTTTTTGGCCGATAAAACTCTGAGGATCGTCGGTGCGGCGCAGGCCCATTTGCGAGTAGGGGCAGAAGCCGCGAATCGTACCTGCTATTTTTATTTCATACCCGCCCTTGATTTCCTTTTCAGCCACTCCTTCAACGGGAATGTGGTTATGAAATGCTTCTTCAAGATACTGGCTGCCGGCAGCGTTGCCTTGCAACTTAATAGTAAATAATTTTTCATTGTTTGCAGAAGACAGGAAATAGGCGCTGATTTTATCACCTTCGGCTGCTGCAAGATTACCGTCAGCGTCAAGAAGCTCTTTTTTGTCAAGGTAGCCTTCGCTTTTGCCGCCTAGATCAAGAAATATCCATTCATCCGTTATCTTAACGATGACTGCTTCGACCTTCTGTCCGGGCTCAAGGCGTTTAGGTTTTTTAAAGCTTTGCTCAAATAGTTCGGCAAAGCTTTTGTCGTCAGTTTCGTCTATGCTTTTTTCTTCGTTCATGGCTTTTCTTTAAAAGTATTAAAAGTTTTTAGCGTCATTGCCATCACGGAAAATATCAATGATCTTCATGAGCCGTTCCGGTTCGTACCATTTTTCAAATAGATGGTCGATATGGTTGCGGTACTGCGACAGCACATCATGCCTGATGACCTTGTGCTGTTTTTTGCCCTCATCGTATATCAGGAGCCGGCGTTTTTGGTGCAGGTCGAAATGGGTATAGGCGGATTCAATGATCTGCAGCGTCGAGAGTTTTTCTGCAAACCGCACATCAGCTCCTATTTTTTTGAGTTCGCTCAGGGTTTTTTCAACCCGTTTGATCAGCTCTGCATCTGAAAGAACGTCTTTGTTATGAAAGGCATAGGCGATAATTTGTGTGGGGAAAACTGTCTGGAGCAGGCCTACTTTATTTCGTATGTCGTCATGAAGCCTTATTTTGAAATCCATGGCTTTTCTAAGAAGCACTGGCTGGCCGAACTTGATAACAACACGGCCTTTTTGGCGCTGGTAGATCCAGTGTGTGTAGTTGAAGAAATAGTCAACCAGATATACAAAACGCTTAGTGATCTTGTTGGACTGCATTTTTTCGAGCGTTTTAAAAGACTGGTCCTCAACTACCCGCTCATAGGATACATTGACCGGAACGATCTGCAGAATACGCTCTGTTTTCTTGTTGATATCGCGCAGCAGTTTGAAGATAAGCGGAGTGAACTCTAGAAGTTTCCCTGAATAGCTCCTGCCGTATTTGATTTTTTTGTCCGACAGCTTCAGGTATTCGGGGAATATAAGAATGTCTCGTTTTTCGACGTCAATCAGGTGCTTCATATAGGCGACATAGATATCTTTGGCAAGAAGGGGCTCGATGATGACCGGTTTGCGCTGCTTTAAGCGTATTGAGGAAAGCAGTTTTTTGAGCAGGGGGTCATGCCAGAAGGCATCAAGGGTTCCGTAAATGCTATTAAGAAGCCAGTGTTCTGAAAAAATACGAGCCTGGCTCCGGAAGACTTTAAAAGCGCCATGATGCCTGAGCAACGGATCAAGAGGGCCCATAAACAAGTTGTCGCCCGCCTGAATAGCTGCCATCAGGTTTTCGCCGGCCAGGACTCTTTGAATTTCCTGCCAGTCAAATTCGCTCAGATGACGTGCTATATAGAGGTTGAGCGTTTTTATGCCCTGTGCGGTTTCATTTTTGCGCTGGCGTGCGAGTTCCTTGAGACCAATTACCTCAACGCTTGAAAAAAGCCTTCTTGAAATAAAGCTGGCGATGGCATATGAGAGCCGATAGGGCCTGTTTTTTAAATGGTGTTCGATATACTTAAAATAGTTATTTATTTTATCTTCCATGGCCGTTATACAGTACGGGTTTGATGCATACTAAAAAAAGGGGGCTGCACGTGCAGCCCTTTTTTATTTAAAGTATATCATGGTTTTCATGATAGCAAGTATAAATTTATTGCCTGTTTAAAGAGGCATATGAGCACATTATATCAAAAACTTAAGGTGGGTTTTACGGTTGAAGCATAGCATGCCTCATGGTATAGATAAGTATGATTTCCTTCATGCAGAAAACCGTTGTGCAGATAAATAATGAGGTAAAGAGCGGTGATAGCGTTGTCGTGCAAGCTGCTTCCGATGTGCATCCTGAACCTCCGGCGCCTGTTAAAGTAGATGTGGTAACGACTGCTACATGTGCAAATAATATGTATCTTAAGCCCATGCCGGTTATGGCGCCAATCCAGCAAAAAAAAGACTAACGACTATCAGGCCATACACGTTAGGCAATTTGATTGCCCATGACGGTATCCGTCGGGATTTACAAACTATCCACATCAGATTATTTTCAGAGGCAGGTATGCGGAAAACCAGCTGTGAGCTTTTCGCACAGGCTCAAAAATTTATTCCCGGAGGCGTAAATTCCCCGGTACGTGCATTTCGCTCCGTCGGGCTTGATCCGAGGTATATAATCCGCGGGAGCGGCAGCTGTCTTTTTGATACAGACGGCAGAGAGTATATTGATTTTGTCTGTTCATGGGGAGCGCATATTGCCGGGCATGCTCATCCTCATGTGGTTGAAGCCATAAAAAAAACGGCAGACCAGGGCACCAGTTTTGGCGCATGCTGCGAGCTGGAAGTGCAAATGGCCGAGCATCTTGTGGAAATGGTTCCCTGTATTGAAAAAGTACGCATGGTAAGTTCCGGCACCGAGGCTACAATGAGTGCGGTGCGGCTTGCTCGGGCCTGTACGTCACGGGAGAAGATTATAAAATTTTCAGGCTGCTACCATGGCCATGCCGACAGTTTTTTGAGCAAAGCAGGCTCGGGCGCAATGACCTACGGTATACCCGGCACACCGGGAGTTACCCGTGGTACTGCAGCCGATACGCTCAATGCCGACTATAATAATCTTGAGGATGTTAAACGCCTGCTTTCAGATAACTGCGATCAGGTTGCAGCCGTCATTGTCGAGCCTGTAGCAGGCAATATGGGAGTCGTACTGCCGGCTGAGGGTTTTCTTCAGGGTCTGCGCAGTCTGTGCGACCTGCACGGTATCATATTGATATTTGACGAAGTGATTACCGGTTTTCGCCTCGGCCCCGGTGGTGCACAGCAACACTACAGTGTCATGCCCGACTTGACCACACTAGGAAAGATCATCGGCGGCGGTCTCCCCGCAGCAGCTTTTGGCGGAAAAAAAGAAATTATGGATATGCTTGCCCCAGTAGGGCCCGTGTATCAGGCCGGCACGCTTTCAGGCAATCCGCTGGCGCTGGCCGCCGGGCTTGCCACACTTGAACTGGTGCGAGAGCCGGGTTTTTTTGAAAATCTCAATAACCACGCTGAAGAATTTTTTAAAGAGCTACGCAATATCACCAAAGAAACAGGATTAGCCGGGCTTATGAACAGCATAGCCTCAATGGGGTGCCTATTTTTTGAATCCGGACCGGTGACTGATTATGCCAGCGCTGTCAAGGCGGATACACAGCGTTATGCCGATTATTTTCATGGTATGCTTGAGCTCGGCATCTACCTTGCCCCCTCGCAGTTTGAAGCTATGTTCGTCTCATCTGCCCATACTGATGCCGACCTTTCCCGGACGCTTGAAGCGCACCGTAACGTGCTCAAGGCATTATCATGATTCCTTGAGCAAAATTACTAATTAGAAAGTAATGGGGTTTTTAATGCAGCACCACAGCATTAACGCAGCTATCGATGGTTTGGAACCGGGATTGCTTTGGCGATTTTTTACCGATATTTCAAAAATCCCTCATGGATCGGGCAATGAAACAGCTATTATTGAATATGTCCGTTTGCTTGCCTTTTCAGCTGGATATGGTTTCAAACAGGACAGTGCGGGCAATATTTGTCTATATATTCCTGCTTCATCCGGCTATGAACAGTCTCCTGTTGTAGTACTGCAGGGGCATCTTGATATGGTGTGTGAAAAAAATGACGATTTTGACTTCGACTTTATACAAACCGGAATACAACTCGTGCGGGATAATGACTGGATCAGGGCAAATGGTACAACGCTTGGCGCTGACAATGGAATAGGGATGGCTGCTGCCCTTGCAGCGGCTTTTTCACCTGGAATTCTTCATGGGCCTTTGGAAATTCTATTGACGGTTGATGAAGAGCGCGGTTTGCATGGGGCCATGAACCTTGACCCTGCACTTATCAACGGAAGAATTTTATTGAATCTTGATTCTGAAAAGACAGGGGCTGTGTGTATCGGATGCGCAGGCGGCGGGAGGGTGACTGTGCGGGTTCCGGTTTCATGTACCGCTATTACGGATATGCATACCGCTATTGCTCTGCGTATTTTCGGCTTGAGGGGAGGGCACTCAGGGCTTAATATTAATGAAAACAGAGTCAATGCACTCAAGCTGCTCGCCTGCCTGCTTGATGCAGTCAGAGATATGGACTCAGCCTTGAGCAACGTTTCGGGCGGTGACAAGCATAATGCTATCCCGCGGGAAGCAACTGCCATTATGAGCCTTCGCCGTAGTGATATTGAGGGTTTTGTCGCACGCATTAATTCCGCATATGCCCTGCTTGTACGCGGCTGCCCGCAGGAGCCCTCTATGACAATGAGCATTACGGAAATCGTGCCGCACCAGCAGGTTGTTTCAGGCCCTTGTTTTAGTCGAATACTTGATCTGCTGCATGCACTCCCAAGCGGTGTTCTTGCCATGAGCACAGATGTACAGGGGCTTGTTGAAAAATCCTGCAATCTTGCTGCAGCCCGCATACAGGATTCATTTCTTGAAATAGAACTCATGCCCCGATCATCGCATATGCTTGGGATAAATTGTGTGACATCGCAAATAAAGGCCATTGCAGCGCTTGCAGGAGGCACCTGTTGCTGCGAAACGCCATATTCGGGTTGGCAGCCCGATCTGCAGTCTCCACTTCTAAACTGTGTCGATATAGTATATGAGGAGCTTTTCGGCATGAAACCACATCGCGAGGCGACACATGCCGGCCTTGAGTGCGGCATTATAGGACAAAAATATCAGGGCATGGACATGATTTCTTTCGGTCCGGACATTGCCGACTGCCATTCACCTTCTGAAAAAGTAAGTATTTCAAGTGTTGAAAAATTTTGGTTACTGCTATGCGGCGTGCTGGAAAGGATTGCCAAAGAAGGCATTTCCGCATATAATAATAAATTGAATAAATTTTAACCCTCTAACCCAGACCTGTTATTTTAAGGTTAACCATGTCTGCAAATTTATTTTTTGAATATTTTCATGAAGAATCAAGGCAGCTGCTTGCCGAGATCGGCACACTTGCGGCTGGATTGCGTATGGCTGATATGCCAAATGAAAAGGAGGCTGTCGAATTTGAACAATGCATTCAGAAACTGCATCGTCTCATTGGCGGAATGGCTTCAATAGGATTTGACATGTATGCACCTGTTTCCCATAAAACCTCCATTATGGCGCTGCGATGTACGGATTCAATGGGCTATTCAATTAAAAATATTGTTGCTACAGTTTTTATTATTGTTACGGATCTCAGCATGTATTTTAGCAGCATTAACAAGGTTAAGGATGTTGAGGTTTTGGCGCCAATAATCGAAAAAAGAATTGATTCCTGCATGGCGGATTTTCAGGTCAAAAAAGTAACTATTAATTCCCAGAGTGAAATTGACGACATAATGAAAATGTTCGGCAAGGTATAAATAGAATATCCAGCTGCAGCTTTGTGTATGCCGGACGCCCAGCGTCACCCGCCAATGATTTATCGTATAATTAAAACCTTTTTCCGACATTTTTTTAACATGTTTGACATAGGGCTCATGTTTTGCTAACTGATTAAACTTTACTATCAAACAAGCTGAGGATAATTCCTAATGATTCGAGCAAATGAACACTATAAAAAGCTGAAAGCTTCATATCTTTTTTCCGATATTGCAAAGAGGGTTTCTGCATTTTCGAAACAAAACCCGCATCGCGAGATTATTCGCCTGGGTATAGGTGATGTTACTAAAGCGCTTCCCTCTGTCTGTATAGATGCATTTCATCGGGCTGTTGATGAGATGGCAGAGGATGCTACTTTTCGCGGATACGGCCCCGAGCAGGGGTATGATTTTTTACGGCAGAAGATTGCGCTGGTTGATTTTCAGGCACGCGGTGTTCAGATAGAAGCAGATGAAATATTTATAAGTGATGGCGCCAAATGTGATACGGGCAATATTCAGGAACTATTTGCACACGACATAACTATCGCTATTCCAGACCCTGTATACCCGGTGTATGTTGATACTAATGTGATGGCAGGCCGCACCGGGGAAAACATAGATGGTCGCTATGGAGGGCTTGTGTATCTCGAGTCAACTGAGGCCAATGGTTTTGTACCTGCGCTTCCTGACAAGCCGGTTGATTTGATATACCTGTGCTTCCCCAATAATCCAACGGGAGCAACAGCCTCTAGAGAGCAATTAAAGCAGTGGGTGGACTATGCCTTTAAGCACAAAGCACTTATTTTGTTTGATGCTGCGTATGAATGCTTCATCCGCGAAGCGGATATTCCTCATAGCATTTTTGAAATAGACGGGGCTGATGAAGTGGCCATAGAGTTCAGAAGCCTTTCCAAAAGCGCGGGCTTTACCGGCACTCGCTGCGCATTTACCGTAATACCGAAAAAATGCCGTGTTTTTGATAGCCAGGCTATGCCTGTTTCCCTGCATCCTTTGTGGCTTAGGCGTCAGACCACCAAGTTCAACGGTGTCTCATACCCTGTACAGCGCGCAGCCGAAGCCGTATATAGTCCAGAAGGCCAACGCCAGAGCCGTGAGCTTACCGATTATTATCTGAGAAATGCCGGCCTGATTATCGATAAAATGACAGCGCTTGGATTTTCCTGTACGGGAGGCGTAAATGCCCCGTATATCTGGATAAAAAGCACAATGGATTCCTGGAAGATTTTTGATTTGCTGCTTGAAAAGGCAGGAGTTGTGTGCACGCCTGGTTCAGGTTTTGGTACATGCGGTGAGAGCTATATCCGTATCAGCGCTTTCAATTCATATGAAAATGTTGTGAAAGCAATGGAGCGTATAGGCATGGCCCTGAGCTGAAAACAATACATCATATAAAAACGCCCGCTGCGATTCAGGTCTCAGCGGGTTTCTTTATAAGAACACGCCATCGCAGTTTGCATGACACTGCAAGCATTGCCCATTCTTAAGGTTGTAGTCAGTAATGCTGAATCCACAGCGCTCGATAACTGCTGTACGGCAGGCCGGGCAGTATGTATTTTCTCCTTCTGCATTCGAAATATTTCCCGTGTAAACATACCTGAGTCCAGCGGTTAATCCAATGTTGCGGGCAAGCGCCAGGGTTTGAACCGGTGTTTGAGGCTTATCTCTCATGAGGTGTGTAGGATGAAAAGCCGTAACATGCCAGGGAATCTCTGCGCCTGCGCTGGCAATAAAATCCGCAATTGACTTGAGCACATCGGGTGAATCATTGAGGCCGGGTATGACAAGAGTCGTAATTTCAAGCCAAATGCCAAGCTTCTTATACAGTTTTATCGAATCAAGCACAGGCTGGAGTTTTGCACCGCATACCCTGTGATAAAAATTTTCAGAAAAACCTTTCAAGTCAATATTGGCAGCATGCAAATAGGGGCTTATTTTTACAAGCGGTTCCGGATTTATATAGCCGTTTGACACAAAGATATTTTTTAAACCATTTTCCGCTGCAAGCTTTGCAGTATCATAAGCAAGTTCATAATAGATTGTCGGTTCCGTATAGGTGTAGGAAATGGAAGTGCAGCCAGATGTCAGCGCTGCCGATACGATAGCCTCAGGCGTGCGCTGTCGGCCAGCAATCGCAGCCTGGTTGCGGGGCATCTGTGAAATTTCAGCGTTCTGGCAATGAAGGCATGTAAAATTGCATCCCGCTGTGGCAATGGAATATGACCTGGAACCGGGCAGAAAATGATATAGGGGTTTTTTTTCAATAGGATCTATATGCTCTGCAATAACTTTGTCATAGACCAGAGTGAGTAGCACACCGCCTTCATTTTTCCGCACACCACAAATCCCGGTTTTTTTGTCTGAGATGAGACAGTTATGCGCACATAATCGGCAGCGGACCTTTTTTTCGGCCTGTTTTTCGTACCAGCTTGCCTCCTTCACCATAAACCCTCACAAGTTACCTGGATAGTTTAACGATTGTTTCAATATGATAGGTATGAGGGAACATATCAAAGGGCTGAATGGCATCAATCCTGTAACCTTTATCGAGAAGAATACGCAAATCGCGTGCCAGTGTAGAGGGATCACATGAAACATAGACTATGACAGAAGGGTTCGTTTCTACAAGCAGGTGAAGTGTGTGCGCCTGGCATCCGCTTCTGGGCGGATTGATAAGAATCCCGTCATATTTTTGAGCTAAAGAGCTTTTTTGAAGATTGTTAATATTGTCTGTGTGAAAATGGCAGCCGTCTATTTCGTTCATGCGGGCATTGTTGCGGGCTTCATTGATGGCCATTTTATTTGAATCAATGCCGGTTATTTTCGCACCTTTTTCTGCCAGAAAAAGACTGAAATTTCCGCAGCCGCAAAACAAGTCGAGAATCGCGCCTTCGATAACTGCTTCCATAAATGTCAAAACTTGCGCTATCATTGCATGGTTTTGCCGCCTGTTGACCTGGTAAAAATTTTCAGTGTCTCTGAAAAACTTTAGTCCTGCAATCAACTCAACAGCAGAAGAATGCTGTGTTTCTATTTCGCCAGAAGTAACATTAAGAACAATTTTCTTTTTCCCATTGTTTTTTTGGTCTTGCCACAACGCCAGCACTGTTGGTGTATTGTCCACTGCAAGAAGCTGCAGCTCTGCAAAACCGGAAGATTTATGCTGGGTGTCCTTCAGAAGATTTCGGCATAATTTTAAAGCTTGTATCAGTGTCGGCTCAAGAAGAAGGCAGTCGTTTATCTGAACTATAGTATGGGTTTTTTTTTGATAAAACCCCATATGGGATTTCATCCGTCCGGCAATCTTGATGGAGGCGCGGCTTCGGTAGCGGGTTTGTAAGGGCGAAGCTAAAGGATAGGCTGCCTCGCAATCATGAATTTTACCGATGCGAACAAGACAGTCATGTAAAATTGCTGCTTTAAAGTCAAGCTGCTGAGCATAGTTGATGTGCTGCCACTGACATCCGCCGCACAGGCTGGCAAGCGGGCATGGAGGGTCTACTCTTGCATCCGATGCTTCAAGAATATCGCAAAGAGATGCTCTTAAAAAATGATTTCGAATCTCATCAACATGGGCACGTATTGTTTCTCCGGGTATGACGCCATCAATGAAGCATGTTTGGCCTTCAGCCCGGGCAAGCCCTGCTCCGCCATAGACGAGCTTATCAATCGTCAGGGTCAGAGATTGTTCGTTTTTTGTGGAAGTTTTTTCAGACATGACAGCGCTTACTTTGAAGAATCAACACTTGAAAAAAATATGCAGCAGCCTTCAGAATATGTCAAAATAAACGATAGTTTTAATTGCCTGGCAAGACGATTTTCCGGTGGTATTCATGGGGTTATTTGCAGTGCTCAAGCTTTTTAGTTTATCAAAAATTAGGAAATGACTCCCCCTTAACAAATTTAAAACCAAAGTTGTAGCCCCCGTTTTCTGTATGTTTAACCCAAACAAGATGGGCTGTGCGGCTGATTATTTTTTTCTTAAGCTTGTAGCGCATCTCAAAAGGCAGATTGTTTGATATTTTTAAACTAATGCCGCCTTCTGATACATTTATTGCCTGTGCTTTGACTAGATCAAAGACCCCGATAAACTCAATATCGGCTTTAATCGGCAAGCGGTTTTCACGGGATTTTGCTTTTTTTGATGGAGCCGTTTTTTTCACACCGACGCTATCGTTTTGTTTCTTCAGCGCTTCAATGCCCTTTCGGAGATCAATCAGCTCGGCTATAAGCTCGCTTTTGGTCTTTTGACTATCAGACATTTGTGCCCCCTGCTAAAATTACACGAATTATAATTAGACATGATTATAACAGATTCACCAATAATTTCCCTTATTTTAATACAGCATCAAATATAACAATTGTCAAGAAGGATTAGTTTTAAAGCGGCCATCGTGATATCGCATTCATTTCATAGGGGAACGGCAGATCATGGGCAAGTTTAAAAGATCCTGCCTTGGCTATCATTGCAGCATTATCAGTGCAGAGAATGGTAGATGTCAAGTAGAGGGAAATTTTTCTTTCTTGTGCACGCTGCTGCATATGCAATCTAAGCCGGGAATTGGCAGCAACACCGCCAGTCAGAGCCACTGCACTAACTTTGCAAACGATGCAAGCCTGCAAAGTTTTTTCAACGATGGAGTCGACAACAGCCTGCTGAAAACTTGCGGCAAGATCAGGTAAAACATTTTCAGGCACGCCATCAGGAAAATTATTTTTCACACAATACAGTACTGCGGTTTTCAGGCCGCTAAAGCTGAAATCACAGCTGGCGTCATGCATCATGGGTCGGGGAAAAGAAAAAGCCGCAGGGTTGCCGTTTTGTGCAAGCCGGTCGATTACTACTCCGCCGGGATAACCAAGTCCCAAAAGTTTGGCGACCTTATCATAGGCCTCGCCTGCAGCATCATCCCGCGTTTTTCCCAGAAGCCTGTATGAGCCGACCTTTTCCATATAATAGATATTGGTGTGCCCGCCTGAGACGACAAGCGTAATGTTGGGCAGCGGAATATCACATTCCAGATGCGGGGCAAGCATATGCCCCTCAAGATGATTTATGCCAACCAGCGGAATGCTGCGGGCATAGGCGATTGCTTTAGCCGCATTGACGCCGACAAGCAGTGAGCCAATCAGGCCGGGCCCCTGTGTAACGGCAATACCCTGAATATCTTGAAGCTGCATATGCGCTCTATCCAGAGCCTCACGAACTACAGGAATAATGTTTTCCTGATGCTTGCGCGATGCAATTTCCGGAACAATGCCCCCGTATTTTTTATGATAATCGACTTGCGTGGAAATAACGTTTGAAAGTATTTCACTGCCATTGCTGACAATGGCTGCAGCTGTCTCATCACATGAAGTTTCAATCCCCAGAATGATCATATAAATTATTACCTATTGTTTTTTTTTTACGGAAGTATATATTCAAGCTAGAGTGACAGCAGGTTAGTTAATTTATTTTGGTTCTATCTTTTGCGTGTGACGTAGCACTCTGACCTGTTTGTTATATGGATTTGTTTGAAGGACGAAATGTCTATATTCTTGACCAGTCTTAAAAAAATATATCGAACCTGCGCTTTTCCATTCAGGCACCATACTAAAAACGAGGCTGGATCTCTCATTTCATCGGGGTACAACAATGGATATTAAAGCGGATTTTCTTATCATCGGATCAGGCATTGCCGGGCTCAGTTATGCACTTAAAATTTGTGCCTACGGAAGCGTTGCCATCATCACAAAAAAAGATAAGAAGGAGTCCAACACCAATTATGCTCAAGGGGGCATTGCCGCGGTGGTTGACGCAGATGATACCCCTGATCTGCATTTTATCGACACTATAACAGCAGGAGATGGTTTATGCAAGACTGATATAGTGCGTATTGTTGTCACTGAAGGGCCTGAACGAGTCCGTGATTTAGTCAACTGGGGGGTGCCTTTTTCACGCAGAAAAAAAAATAAAACTTCGGAATTCGACCTTGGAAGGGAAGGCGGCCATTCCCGTCGGAGGATACTTCATGTAAAAGACCTTACCGGCCAGGAAATTGAAAAAATTCTGGTTCAGAAAGTTAATGAAAATCCTGGAATTAAAATATATGAAGATCATATATGTATTGACCTCATTACTGCAAAAAAACTTGGACAAAAAAATATCTCAAAAAATATATGCTATGGGGCCTATGTACTTGATCGTGCTACGGGCAAGGTGCTCACCTTTGTTTCCAAGGTAACGCTTCTGGCAACAGGAGGTGCTGGTAAGACGTATCTGTACACGACAAACCCTGATATTTCAACTGGTGACGGCCTTGCAGCAGCCTATCGTGCAGGAGCACGAATTGCAAACATGGAGTTTATACAGTTTCATCCAACCTGCCTGTACCATGCAGATGCCAAAAATTTTCTCATTTCAGAGGCAGTCAGGGGCGAAGGGGCTATACTGCGTTTGCGTGATGGCACCCCTTTCATGGCAAAATATCATGAGCTCAAGGATCTTGCCCCTCGAGATATTGTGGCCCGTGCAATTGATGCAGAGCTGAAAAAAAGTGGCGATAACTGCGTATATCTCGATATCAGCCATCGCCGTTCAAGCTTTATAAAGAGCCGTTTTCCGAATCTGTATAAGAAATGCCTGAGCTTTGGACTTGATATGACCTCTCAGCCTATTCCCGTTGTGCCTGCGGCTCATTACATATGCGGCGGCGTCCTTACGGATGATTACGGCGAAACCAATATTACCGGCCTTTTTGCCTCTGGCGAAGTTGCCTGTACGGGACTGCACGGAGCAAATCGCCTGGCGAGCAATTCGCTTCTGGAAGCGCTCGTTTTCTCACATCGTGCTGCAATTAAATCCATACAGCAGGTTCACCGGCGCAATTATCCCAAGGTAGCTATCCCCCCCTGGGACTCAGGCAATGCTCTTGATATTGAAGATTTGGTTGTTATTTCCCATAATTGGGATGAAATTCGGCGGCTCATGTGGAATTATGTAGGCATAGTGCGCACAAACAAACGGCTTGAGCGGGCATGGGCCAGGATTCAGATGCTGCAGAAGGAAATAACGGAATATTACTGGAATTCCATCATAACTTCGGATTTGATTGAGCTTCGAAACATTGCAACAGTGGCAGGCATTATTATTGCTTCCGCGCTCAGGCGAAAAGAAAGCAGAGGGCTGCATTATACGATCGATTATCCGAAAAAAGTAGCACGTCTAGCGCAGGTGGATACTATTATAAAGGTGAGGCCAAGGATAAGCGCTGTGCTCAATCGCGTTATCTCAACTGCGAAGGCCCGCAACAAGAGCAAACCTTCCCGTTTTTCCCTTTTCTCCACGGTGAGAAAAGAAGAGGTTTGAATTGCAGGCCGTGCACAGCCATGACATCTCGATGTTCTCGGGCGCAAGGCCTGACTCAATAAGCTGATGCCTGTTGGCTTCAGGCAGATCGAGAGAAAATAAGTTTTCTTCTGTTTCCGGCATAAGGAAACGCTTGTTTCCCATCGTTTTTTGAAAGCATTCAGCCACATCCTGCCGTACCTCATAGCAGCAGGGGCCTATGGACGGGCCGATGCCAGCCCGAATATTTTTTGTATCGCACTGGTAGTGTTGTGCCATAAGCCCGGCTGCCTTAGCAGTAATGCCGCCAGCTGTTCCCTTCCAGCCCGCATGTACGACGGCAAGCACCTTACTGTCCGGTTCATAAAAAATAACAGGCACGCAATCAGCAACTCGAACCAGCAACGGTATGTTTGGCACGGAGGTTATAAATCCGTCATAGCCATCAAGGACATGGGCGGCAGGGAAGGGCATTGACCTGGCCGGTGCTGTATTGATAATTGCTATTTCTGTTCCGTGCACCTGATGTGAACTGACGACCGTTTGAAGATCAAAGTCCAGGGCTCGGCACAACAGCTCGTAATTTGTCTGCACATGGGCTTCACTATCTCCCGTATTATTGCCAAGATTCAGACTGCTGAAAGGTTCAGGGCTAACACCGCCTGCTCGCGTAGCTACGCCATGAAAAAGTTCAGGAAAGCCAGACAGGTTGTTGAATTGTGCAAACTCAAGATTGTTTTTTAATGTGAAATTCATTTCTTTAGCCTCTATATTTTATAGTAAACTGTCGCGAACGTTCTCTACGACGAACACAAATTCAACATGAAGTTTTCACGCAGGTGTAAAGTTTTTCAATGTACATACATCATGCTCATAGAGTAGATAATATCCTGATTTTTCATCCCATGCCGGCAGAGCATGAAAGATATGTTCTCCGGATTGAAAAGTTTCCGGTTGATGCGTATGGCCGCAGATGACATAATCGATTCCATTATTGAATTTATTTTCTATAGCGTTGCGTGTAAAACGGAAACGGGAGGGATCTTGAGCTTGTATTACTTTTTTGCTTTGCAGCATGAATTTATCGGCAAGATAATTTTCGATACATCCAGGAAGTATTCTGTCGGCCATTTTAAACAAAGGCCACATTCGGGCCCTGTATTGCAGGAACTGTGTATCTGATAAACACAGTGTATGGCCGTGGGCAAGAAAAAACTGTTTTCCGTCAATAGCAACTTTTGCCTCTTCACCAAGATAGTGTATGCCGTAGCTCTCGACCATATTTTTTCGCAGCAAAAAATCACGGTTTCCGATAAGAAGGCCTACCGTGCATCCCTTGCTGCAGAGCAGCTGTAATTTTTCAAAGACCCATGAGTTGGCAGCATATACATTTTTATTATTGGCCCAGAAATCAAAAAGATCGCCGATGATATATAAACTGCCGTTGTGGTTAAGCACATGATCAAGAAATGCGTTAAACAGCCGCTGTTGATGGCGGTTGTTGCTGCACAGATGAATATCTGCAACAAAATAGGTTCCGGCCATTTGTTCTTTCTACCTCAGGGGATTTATGATAGTAAATCAACATAACATATTTTAATGGACGTACAAAAGAAATTGTTACGGCAAGGGAGGATGAATGAAAGTTGTTGGCGCATATTTTTTAGAAGATAAATTAAATATTTACATGTTTTTTTTAAGTTTAATTTTAAGTTTTGTTTGCTGCAATCTGTGTTGTGCCGATAATGCAACACTTGTTACTCAGCAGCGGCAGATGCTGCACACGTATGTTGAAATTAAAGCCTATGGCGATAATGCAAGCGCTGCTATTGATGCGGCTTTTAATGAAATGGAGCGAGTCAACAGCCTGCTGAACAATTATGACCCGGCAAGTGAAATTTCGCAGATTAACAATAATGCCGGGGGCAATGCGGTTACTATAAGCCCTGAGACAGTTGAGGCTTTGCAAACAGCTTTGAAATTTTGTAAATTGTCCGGCGGGGCACTTGATATTACCATCGGCCCCCTTGTTCGACTCTGGGGTTTTACGCAGGAAATTCCTTCCATGAAAGGCGCCGGGCCAGACTCTCATGAAATTCAGAAAGCCAGACAGCTTGTTGATTACCAATCGCTTCAGGTGCTGCAGGATATGCAAGGCGGCCCCGGCACAGCACGTCTTGCAAAAAAAGGCATGTGGGTTGATGTGGGTTCTTTTTCAAAAGGCTACTGCGCAGACAAGGCAATAGCCGTGCTGAAAAAATACGGCATAAACAATGCGCTTGTTGCTGCTGGAGGCACAATTAACGCCATAGGCAAAAAAGCCGATGGCAGCCAATGGAAAGTTGCAGTACGCCATCCCCGCAAAGAAGATGATTTTATGACCTTTGTGCCCCTCTGTGATGCCTCGATTTCCACCTCTGGAGATTATGAACGTTTTTATATGAAAAATGGAAAACGAAAAGGTCATATCATCGACCCCCACACGGGAAAACCAGTAGATCGCATGCAGTCGGTATCTGTAGTTGCAGCCTCCGGCCTTGAGAGCGACTTGCTTTCAACCACACTTTTTGTGCTTGGTCCGGTGAACGGCATGAGGTTGATAGACAGCCTGCCGGGAACGTCTGCTCTTCTTGTTTCCTATGATGGGAAACTTGGCATATCAAAAAAATGGCCGGTTAAAACTGTGATTTATTAGGGATATAAGATTTTTAATATCGGATATAGGCTTTCAAAATGGATCCTGTCCTGCCCCGGGGTATAAAATTTGTTCCCCTGAGATGCATAATCCGCAAAGATGTTTATCTCCAAAGCTAAAGTTACCCCGAAATCCGGATCCTCGCTCCCCGATCAGGCCGAAGACATGCTTCGCGTGGATGACAGCTTGAGAG
>Ga0114951_10003592_pt1 | contig 15905 bp, 9 predicted proteins | sample AM7aDNAmetaG_FD_88677 | JGI IMG/M metagenome (GOLD analysis project Ga0114951, IMG submission 88677) | Freshwater microbial communities from Finland to study Microbial Dark Matter (Phase II) - AM7a DNA metaG | ecosystem: Environmental > Aquatic > Freshwater > Lake | place: Finland: Lake Alinen...
TGGGCTGTTGACAACCCCGGAACTGAAACTGATTCCTTCTATATGCCATCTACGGGAAGTAGCCCGGGTTCCGGGGGAGCATTTCCACACCCGAACCCGAAATGACACTTCTGGGAGTCAACTGCTGGCGGGTCTTCTTACACACCAGGACACCTGATCTTCCCGCTTTTTTTGTCCGGTGATCTTTTCTTTTCCATCTTTCAGGACGGTGCATTTATCCCGAGGCATGATACACGGCTAAAATGCGAAAAGGGCTGAACAAACATAGGATATAAAAATGTTAGAATTCGTAACCTACCCTATCGTTCAGGCAACCGCCAGGAACTAAAAAAAAAGAGATGTTTCCATCAGATACTATTGTTACAACGCCCTTCCGAGGGCAATCGGTCCGATCTGGGGTGAAGAAGTTGTCAGGTCCCAGTAGAACTGGAGTTTTCCCTCGGGTGAAGTAGCAAGCCTCGCATACCCCATGCCGATCCCGGGCCCACCGTTTCGGGTGTCGCTGCTATGCAGAGTCCCGGTCTCATCAATGACGATCACCTGACGTGCCTTTGAATTGTCCGCACTGTTTGAAACTGCCGTAACAAGCATGACATGCCCGGTATCAGTTGTATCATGTGTATTTGCCCAGGATATGATATCACCTGGCTGTAAATCTGAAAGTGAGACTCCCTTGAACCAGCCATTCTCACCCGAGACAAAGAGGTGGTAATAGTTGAGCGGGTTCGGCACAACACAACTCCCCTGCGGGTCATTACACCCGGCTTCGGGGATTGGACTACCCGTGTTCCAGCTGCTAAATTTAGTGGTGTGGCCAGTATTTGCGAAGGTAAAGAGGGATGTGATCAGCCCACTGCAATCGGTCTTTACGGTCAGGAGATTGGGCTTACCTTTTGTGTCCGTCAGGCCTGCAATGACCACAATACCGCTCCATCCTGCGGGAGACCCACCGGGTATACTTTTCCAGACCAGTTGTTTTACCCCTGATGCACCCCAGATTACATTTGTAGGTTTGCTGGCGTGTATCACGTACCCCGTCTGAAGCGTATTCTCGTTTTTGTAGGAGGACGGCAGATAATCGGGAGCACCTGGCGTATACGTATATACACCTTTCATTAAGGCCTTTGCACCGGATAATAATGCTTCATTCGTCGATCCTGCCTTTGGCTGATATATCCACGTTGCCGGGGGCAGCGGTACCAGTACTGCAGAGATAGACGAGGTCTTTCCTGCCTGAACGGTGATCTCCGTGTTATAATCAGTATACCCTGTTTTTTGCAGGATGACGGTATGTTTTCCCGCGACTACATTACCCAGCGTGACCGGGGTCATCCCCTTATTCACATTGTCAAGCAGGACGGTTGCACCTGCAGGTGTTGAGGTAATTCCGATAAGACCCGTTTTCTGGGTGGCCGGTACCATCACTGCCGAGAGGGTGAAGGTCTTTCCTGCCTGAATGTTAACAGGTGCCGAATAATCATCGTAACCCGTTTTTTTCAGAGTGACGGTATGTTGTCCCGCAGCGATGCCGCTTGACGTGAGAGGAGTTGTCCCCCTGAAGGTGTTGTCGATATAGACCGTTGCACCGATCGGTGACGAGCTGACTTTCAATGTGCCGGTTAATGGTGCGGCGCCTGCGGGTGCAGCCATCACGAGGAATACCAGGGCCACCACCAGAACGACAAACCATGCATTTAATTTCATAGGTTTCTAATTAATTTTCAATCCTTATAATTTGTCACGATGATCTGTGCAGACCGGAGAGGATGTCCCCAAATCCCTTATAAGATATTCCCGGATATGTCGGAAGGAATGAGGTCCGAATGGAAAAGAGGTGATCAGTTCCGCAGTACGAGAGCCAGGGCAACCTCATCATAAAATCTGAAAAACGATATTATTTTTCAACCGATGTCGATATATAATTCCAACCAGCAGTTGGTAAAAGCCGGACCTGGTAGAAACCCGCCGTGCATCGCCGTGAGTATTTTTGGAATGGACAAGAGTTGATGCGTACGTTTCTTATTCGCAGAAGTCGAATACCATATCAACGATCCGGAGTTCAAAGTAACATAAATATCCCGGGGAGCGGTTTTGTATCAGCACCCTGATTTTCCGGATAAAGTGTACCTGGTCAATAAACTCAAAGGACAGGGGAATGGATTTGTCAATAGTATCACGTAGTTATAGCGTCCTGCATGGATGCCTGCAACATGGACTGAACCGGGTCCCTTCCCGGAAAGAGATTGAATATCTTGGGAAAACTGTCAACCATCATATCAGCCGGTCCCTCCCTGTCGGGGAGATCATCACGACTGACCTGGCCCGCGTCAGGTCCCTGAACCTGCTTGCAAGAGAGATTATCGAACGGGACGTGCCCGGTGAAATTGCAGAACTGGGTGTTTATCGAGGGGATTTTGCCAGGCGAATCAGTTCCCTGTTTCCCTACCGCAGGTTTTATCTGTTTGATACATTTGAAGGGTTCGATGCGAGGGATATCGCTCTTGAGTCTGAACAGAAACAAAAGACCCGTTATGGTGATTTTTCAAGAGTAAGTGTGAAAAGTGTGCTCTCAAAGATCCCCTATCCGGATCAATGTGTGGTAAAAAAGGGGTATTTCCCGGAGTCGCTGGACGGACTCGAGGAAACCTTCTCCTTCGTCTCACTCGATACTGACCTTTTTAAACCAACGTATGAAGGATTATGCTATTTTTATCCGCGATTGTCTCCCGGCGGGTATATGATGGTACATGATTATGCCCCGGCCCGGTACCATGGGGTAAAAAAAGCTGTCAGGCAGTTCTCGGAAGAGTTTAAAGTACCCTATATACCACTTTCTGACATGAATGGCAGCGTGGTATTCAGCAGATAGCATCATTTTTTAGCGACCGGGTGCTGTTATATGGCGATTCGCTTTTTTTTATTTCGTTCCGGGAACACTCGTCTTCGGATCTCACCTCACCTGGGGCCGCCCTTACCTCCACCGTACCACACTCATTTTCTCAAAAGATAAAGAAACACTTTTTCCATAAGAACCCGGTGACATATATGCATCCCGGAAAAGGTTAAAAGGAAAAGGAAGGCCAATAATCGGTAGAATCTTGCCAATGTCCTCATAAATTGTCATATTTTGGCCGATAACAAAACAGGGGCAGATGCGGACGATTTAAACGAACGATAACGGACGATACCTGGTGTGGAGGGGTAAGAGTACCTTATTGTGAAAGTCAGGCCTGGAATCGGGGTTAAAAAAAGGTTGTATAACGGGGTTTCCGGGTCCGGAATTGTATGTCAGAGAGGTTATTCCCGGGTGATTTCAGCCTGAAAATATCGCCATTTTCATTCGGTATTCAGGAAGCGGCCCATCGCGGGGTTTCCGCTTGTTCACAGCGATTCCCTAATCTCACGCGTTGCCTGGACCATATGGCTCAATTTCGTAAAAGCGGCCTCCCTTGTCCGCATCCTCATACCACAGTCCGGGTCGATAAGCAGGGCCTCAGCACCGAATACTTCTATTCCCTCATCGATACGTTTTCTAATCTCGTCAACAGGCTCGATCGTATTAGTAGTGGAATCGACGCAACCATACCCGATCATCCGGCCGCCGAGGTCACGTGCATTGAACAGTTCAAGGTTTTTACGATTATTTGAAAACTCGAAATCGAGGATATTCACCGGGAATTTAATCACCTCATCGATGACACCCGAGAGGTTTCCACAGACATGCATGCAGGAAGGTATCCTGACTGATGACGTAATCAGTTCAATTGCCTTCCGGCCGACGTCGAGGTCTGCGGTTCCGGTAGACAGGATCGGTTCATCAAGTTGCAGGATGGTCACCCCTAGGGACTCGAGAGCTTTCGCTTCCCCGATAAACGCCGAGGCGATATCCATTGCCAGTTCATCCCTGTCCCGGTACATGGGTGTAGAAATATGAAGACCGTGGGCCAGGGTGGACGGTCCAGTTATAATACCTTTAACCTGGTTTTTCCTCGAACGGGCAAACCGGACATCACCGACGGTGATCGGGGAGGCTGATGCCTGTACTTTCCCGGTCACCTCCTGCCCTTTAATACCAGGTACCACCCCGGTAAACGCCTGGATCATATCACCCCTGACCTGCCCGTCAGAGATAATATCGATCCCCGCAGTGACCTGGTCATCCACGGCGGTTTTTACTGCCGCTCTCATGGGGTCAAACAGTGACCACAGGCCATGTCCGGAAGTCACGGGATAACTACCTACGACGGTTGTTGGCAGGATTACTCCATATTCCGGGCCCTTGTTCATGTCATGTGCCTCCACGCCACCCGGTACATCCAGATCCCCATGCTCTTCCTGTTGAGAATAGTTCGTCATCGCAAATCGTAATATCCCACAGTTCAGCATTCCATCCCTCTGTCAACGCCAGGATTCCGGCATCCATACCGGTTGGATCTGTCACTTGCCTCGTGAAGTGATTTTCTGTATTCGCTTTGTGTGTTGTTGATCGCATCATATCATTTCCAGGTGACCGCCGAAGGTTGCAATAAGGTGATCTTCTTTTGGCCCTTGTCTCAGGGTCTGTATCATATAAACGATTTCCCGTTCTCCCCCGAGGTGCCCCTTGCAGTGTCATCTTTTCTCAGTCAACACTATGTTTTTGCGTGATTGAATTTTTTTCGTATTTGCCCAGCCATTCGAAGGTTCATTCATGCAATATTCCTCCCGACTTCTGTTGCGATATCCGTCCTCTGTGAATACACATGCACAATCAAGTTCCAAATAGATCTTTAAAAGATTGTATGGCGGGCCTTCCGACGTCTTCTGCCTCGTCGGTGGCTGATATAGGAATGCACCCCGGCACCGGTACCGGACCTCATGGCCAGACGCTACTACGTTTTCGCATCTCATACAAGCACGCCCGGGATTATTTCATCAACAAGAGCTATGCCAAGCTTTTTTCTTCATATAGGGCCTGGGATGTGTCAGTTGATCCAGAATGGCTGGTGCACATCATATCCAGGTGAAACGTCAGGAAAATGTCATTTCTCCTTCGTCTCAACCGGGTTAGCAGGGTCACCGGATGACCTGTTATCAGGATTTCCAGGACCGGTGACAGGTCCGTAGTTCTGGTTGGACCCGACTCCTGGTGAAAGGTGATGGTCGCACAGGAAATACGCAAAGATTGTGATGCATGCCGAAATGAGCAGCAGGAACATGCTGACCCAGACCATTTCCATCCGGACAATGAGGAATACGGCCCAGAGAATTGCGACAAGACAGATAAGATAGAAGAAAAACACCGTCCGTAATTTTATATTGTGGATAAACAGGAACATCCCGCTGCCAGCCGCGATAATCACCAGTGCGAAGCTTAACCAGACCATTTCCTCACGGACGAGGAGGAACGTCGCCCAGAGGATCGCGACGAGGCAGATCAGGTAGAATAAAATCCATGTCCTGGGAGAGATATCCTCCTTCATGGTGCCCGTACCTGATCCGGGTCCGGACGGAGAATTGATCGTGGTCCCGCTGACTGTTTCACTTGCACCCTTCCCGATACCCTTTCCGGTTCTCCTCCTGTTCCTCTGTCTTATGGGGTCCAAAAAGCTCAACTCAATCTCCCTCCTCTCTTGCCTGGAACGATTCTCTTCCTGCCCGGTCCAAAGGTACCGTGGCATTCGATTCTCCGATACACCGTGTCCTTCTTCCTGTGGTCTGACCCGGCCAGGGACTATTCGATACGGAATTTGACCGGGGTCAATTATTTCCGGTTCTGCCCCGATGTGACCCAGCCATTCTGGCCTTATCACAGGCCTGATGTCGAGGTCCTTTGCCTGCGCTCCCTTTGCCCGGATATTCCAAGTCACCATTGGATGACGTTGGAGAGTTCATCATGGGACGGAAATTGAATTGTCCGGTGAAAATACTCCTTTTGCATTTTCATTCCGGATATATTATGTGCATTTCCCGTGGCTTTTTGTATGAACCTGGTCACTCGATCCACGGGCAGGCGATCCATTTCCTCTCCCTGTTCCAGTTATCACGGAGTATGTCCCAATGTATCTGATGGATGATAAATGTGCGCCCCAGCTCGCCGGGTCCGCCAGGTACTGCTAAAATTTATACACAGATTCAGATTCACGCTGTTTCTGGCAGGTAACTATTCAAAAAAGAATTGAAACAAGATCACACACCGTTACTGAACAACAGGTCTGAATATCAGGGAGTTGTATTGATCTGTCCGGGCATCACGAAAGAAATGTCCCTGGGGATGCCTTTCGGGGGGCACCACTGTTTGAATTTGGACGATTCGGTTAATGGTCCGGGATCACGATAGTATAGGAGAAGTACAGGAGATTTTTTAGTGAATGATGACTTTCACGAAGTCTTTATAGGATTTGATATCATGCACTGTCCCCTGATACAGGACCCGTGATGGGGGGTGCAAGCAGCAGGGGAATTGGAACTGCCGCCGTACTCACAGCAAAAACCGCAACGATGATTACCTGGAATATCCGGGACAGGTGGTGGTTCCCATTCCCTGAAGACGGCCAGCTGCGTTCCCCGCCTGTTCCTCTACCGGGGTTCATCCATCGGTATCAGGCCTGCAGCATGTTAAGCATGTCCCGGGCATTCCAGGGTGTCCCTGTCTTCTGGAGGATGAGATAGTAAACAATATTTTATCTTCAATGGTCGTGTGCCTTCTATTTTAGATTATTCGTTCCTTCCAGGACCATTAAGCGAAGGGAATGATTTTATCCTGATAAGATGGAACAACCTGATATGACAGTTGTACCAGCGGGAATCTACCAGCCTGTCAGCCTTGACCGCAGTGGGCTCGCAAATAAGGCATACGAGGCATACGGAGTGAAATATCCAGGTATATACCAGGAATATAATGATCAACAGAAAGCCCGGACCCTGGAAGACTTCAGTTATCACCTGAAGTACCTGGAGGAAACGCTGGCGATCGATGATCCGGCGATCTTTATTGACTATGCAAAATGGGCCCATGTATTGCTCTGCTCCCTCGGTCTGCCGAAGGACTGCCTGTCTTCGAGCCTGGAGGTGCTGAGAGAACTGCTCTCGACTGAGTTACCCCCGGCGTTGGGGAAGAAAGCCGATGCGACGATCAGAGAGACAATGAGGGTACTATCGTCTGCCCCGACAACCATTCCCTCCTATATCAGGGATGATCAGCCCCTTGCCCAGGCTGCTCACGAATACCTGGATGCATTACTCCTTCATGCCGATCGGACAAAAGCACGGGACCTGGTCATGGGACTGGTGAAGAGAGGAGTCCCTGTCAGGGATGTGTACATGGATGTATTCCAGCCGGTACTGTATGAGACGGGAAGGCTCTGGCAGTTGCAGAAGATCAGCGTGGGCCAGGAACATTATGTTACTGCCTCAACCCAGCAGGTCCTGGCCCTGTTCTACCTCCAATTCATTGCAGGGAATAAAAACCTGGCAAAAAAAGGCAGGACACTGGTCGCCGCATCTGTTTCGGGGGAGTTGCACGAGGTCGGGATCCGGATGGTGGCAGATTTCTTCGAGATGGATGGCTGGGACACATATTACATTGGTGCAAACAGCCCCTCCAGCAGTATTATCCGGATGATGAAGGAACGCGAGGCGACGGTAGTTGCCATCTCTTCCACGATGTCCTTTCACGTCCCTGAAGTATATTCCCTTATACGTGCAATCAGAGAATCTCCTGACACCCGGGATACCATCATCATTATCGGCGGTTACCCGTTCAACGTCGTCCTGGACCTCTGGAAAAAAGTCGGTGCCGACGGTTATGCAGGACGGGCGGACGAGGCGGTCACCCTGGTAAATAACCTGGTCACCCAAAAAAATATGTAAGAACATCACTAACCCGGGCCAAAAAAATTCCACCTGAGGAGGGTACGATCGTTCTATATTCCTTGCAATCCAAGGCCATATATCGGATATAAAAAATAGTATATACAGGAATCCTCCATGAGTCCCGGCACCGTTTTCGTTTGTGATCATAATGGGATAGTCCTTCTGGTGCACCGGGACGATTCCCGCATCTTTGGAGCAGCAGGCAAAAATGAACACCTGTCGCAATATATCACCGCCAACTCGGGAGAGGTGGCCACACGTTTTTTCTCCCTGCTTTCATCTGAGGGACTGTCAGTCTGTTCGCCCATCGAATTTGTGATAAATAGTACAGCACAGCCGCTCTTTTGCATCGGCATGCGTCTCCGGGACTGTTTTTTACTATTCGGTGCCTCTTCTCTTCCAAACCTCGGCACCCTGATCACCGGAACCCTGTATTCGGATGAAGTCCCGGTTGATCTCGCACCAATATGCGGGGCTGACTCTTCCAGGAATAGTAGCAGGTTGCCTGATTACCAGGTATACGAGGACCTGACCCGGCTCAATAACGAACTGGTCGACATGAGCCGGGAGCTCACAGATGCCCGGGTCGAGATAGAGATGGAGGCAGATGAACTGAACAAGGAGATCCAGGTGCGGAAACAGACGGAAGAAGCCCTGTCACGGACTAATAAAAAACTTACTCTCTTATCCGGCATTACCCGCCACGATATCAATAACCAGCTCACGGTGCTGATGGGCTACTTATCAATACTGGAAACAAAGCCACCCGATTCCACCTCACATGATTATTTCAAAAAAGTCAAAACCGCAGCAGAGCGGATATCGGCGATGATCCGGTTCACCAAGGAATACGAGGAGATCGGCGTTCTGGCACCAGCCTGGCAAAACTGTCGCTCGCTTGTTGATACTGCGGCAACGCAGGCCCCCCTGGGAAAGGTGATCGTGAAGAACGACCTTGCTGCCGGTACCGAGGTGTTTGCCGACCCGCTGATCGTGAAAGTATTTTACAACCTGATGGATAATGCAGCACGGTATGGCGGGAAGATTACCACGATCCGATTTTTCTTTTTACGATCCGGTGATGATCAGATCATCGTATGCGAGGATGATGGCGACGGTGTCGTACGTGATGAGAAAGAGAAGATCTTTGAACGGGGTTTCGGGAAGAATACCGGGCTTGGGCTGGCGATAAGCCGGGAGATTCTCGACATCACCGGTATCTCGATCAAAGAGACCGGAGAACCAGGGGTTGGAGCACGGTTCGAAATGGTGGTCCCGAAGAGAGCATGGCGAATGACAGAACCGGGGCGGAGAGCGGGGTCCAATGGATAGGACCCGAATCATCCAGGGTATCAGGTGGTGGCACGTTGTTGCCCTGGTCATTGCCATTACCGGAGTATTGCTTGTAGTCGGGACCGCTCAGCAACAGGACCAGCAGCTGAGGCACGACCTTCTGATAAAAGCGAAAATTGCCGCAGGAATTGTGGACCCTGCCAAGGTAGAAACATTAAACGGATCAGTGTCAGACCTCGGATCTCCGGATTATCAGCACCTGAAAGAACAGATGGCACAAATCAGGGCCTCTGACCCATCCGTGCGGTTTTCATACCTGTTGGGACAGGGCCCCCAGGGGGTATTTTTTTACGTCGATTCGGAACCTGTCGGTTCCATGGCATACTCCTCCCCCGGGAAGTTGTATCCGGAAGCCTCCTCCTTTATTCGGAGGACCTTCTCCGACAAAGAACCTGCGACACTGGGCCCCGAATCCGATCGCCGGGGGACCTGGGTAAGCGCTGCAGTCCCGGTTATTGATCAGGAAACAGGACGTGAAGTGGCACTCTTCGGCGTGGACGTGGATGCCGGAAACTGGTACTACCTGGTAGCAGAGGAGTGCGTCGCGGTTATTCTTGTCACGTTCCTCTTTGTGTTATTGGTGGTGATATTCGGGCTCAATGAGAGGCGCAACCAATCAGATCAGCAACGACTTGCCTCATCCGAAGAAAAATTTTCCCGGGCATTCCACACAAATCCCGCACTTATGTCCGTGTCATCTCGTGAAGACCGGACATTTATCGATGTAAACGCATCATTTTTAAAGAAACTTGGTTATACCCGGGAGGATGTGATCGGGAAAACAGCATTGGATATCGGGCTGTGTCCGGACCCTGCTGAGCTTGATATCATTCAGGCCCATCTAAAAGAGACAGGGGAGACCAGCGACCTGGATGTCAGTTTCATCACGAAGGACAAGGTAGTGATGTATGGTTCATTCTCCAGTAGTACGATTGAGATTAACGGTATGCCCTGCCTGCTGTCAGTCATACTCGATATCACCGGGAGAAAACAGGCAGAGGAAACTCTTCGGGAGACCGGACGAGTGATCAGGAGAGACGAAAAACGACTGGCAATGGCTGAAGAGATTGGCCACACTGGATGTTGGGAATTTCACATCGCAACAGGTATGATCTGGGGATCAGCTGAGGCACATCGTATATTCGGATTCCCCCTGTCAGAGGGAGCAAATCCAATCGGGGAGATAGAAGCCTGCATTCCGGAATGGGAATGGGTCCAACGGACGATTGCTGACCAGGTCAGCACGGGGAAGGATAGCAGCCTTGAATTTGCGATCTACCCCGCTGATGGTTCCGATCCGAAGTTGATACAATCAACATCCCGCCTCGAACGGGACCAGGAAGGCCAGCCGTTGAGGGCCATGGGTGTGATCAAAGATATCACCGGGAATAAACTTGCTGAAAATACGCTGCGGCGTGTAAACCAGAAGCTCAACGTACTGTCCCAGCTGACAAGACAAGACCTGACCAACCAGATATTCACCCTGAATAGTTACCTCGAACTGGCACAATCAGAGGCCTCTGGGCAGGATGATATCATTGCGCCCATCCTGGAATCAAAACGGGCAGTCCGGTTAATTGACAGAATTACCCAGTTTACAAAGGAGTACCAGGATTTAGGAGTAAAACCACCGGCATGGCAGAACGTGGAACTGATAATGCTGTTCGGCCTGTCCCACTTGTCAGTGAATGGAATCAGGCATTGTATTGAGACAAAAAATCTCGAGATCTTTGCGGATCCTCTCCTGGAGAGGGCATTCCAGGGCCTTATTGAGAACTCGCTGGCGCATGGGGGAGGAGTCACCGGGATCAGCATGAGGTACACAATTACTTCCAATAAGGTCACGCTTTTCTTTGAGGACGATGGTACAGGCATCCCGTACGAGAAGAAAGAACAGATATTTCTGAATGCGGACCATCCCTGGAATTCGGTCAGGGGCCTCTTCATTATCCGGGAGATCTTTGATATTACCGGCATTACCATCCGTGAGACTGGCGAACCGGGTAAGGGAGCGAGGTTTGAGTTAGTCGTGCCGAAAGGGTCCTGGCGTATTCCCGGGACGGGAAAAGAATGACCGATATACTCCGGGTACTGTATGTCGATGATGAACCTGGGCTGGTCGATATCAGCAAACAGTTCCTTGAACAGTCCCGGGATTTGTCTGTGGTGACGGCACTCAGCGCAGATAAAGCGTTCCGGTTGCTGCTTTCCGAGAGATTCGATATCATCATCTCCGACTATGAGATGCCCGTCATGGATGGAATCCGGTTTCTTATCGAAGTCCGGAGACGCTATGGAGCTGTCCCGTTCATCATTGTGACAGGTAGAGGTAGTGAAGAGATCGCAATCAGGGCGTTCGAAAACGGAGCTGACTTCTATCTCCGGAAAGGTGGCGACCCAAAGGCACAGTTTATCGACCTTAAGAACAGGATACAGAAAGCTGTTGAACACCGAAAAACAGAGATGCAGGTGACCACGCTCAACCGGCTCTACTCGGTGCTCACAGCGACCAATACGGCCATCACGCGTAATCCTAAAAAATCTGAATTGCTTGATGAGATCTGCCGGATCCTGATTGACATTGGTGGATTTACCATGGCATGGGCGGGACTCATCGACCTGGAAAAACATTGTATCAGGCTCGTTGCATCGTATGGACATGATGACGGGTACCTCGATATCATTGCCATATCAACTGATAATATCGTCACAGGAAGAAGTCCGACCGGGATCGCATACCGTGAGCGAACATTTGTGATCTGTAACGATATCTCAAACGATCCAGGAATGACACCATGGCGCGAAGAGGCACTGTCCAGGGGTTATCGTTCTCTCGCAGCATTCCCCTTCGCACCAGGTACAAAAAATGCCGGTGTTATTACCGTTTATGCACCATTTGTTGGATTTTTTACGGGAAAGTTAATCAACCTCCTGGACCAGCTGGCTGTTGATATCACGTTTTACTTAAAGATGACAGACGACCAGGATTTCAGGAAGCAGGAAGAGGAAATTCTCCGTAAAAGTGAGAGGTATCTGAAACGGGCTGAAGAGGTCGGCAAATCAGGCTGCTGGGAATTACGACTGAATGAGAAAATATTCCTGGCATCTGATGGTGCAAGGGTCATCTATGGTCTTGAAGGAACAACATGGACAATAGAGGAGGCGAAGAAAATTCCCCTCCCTGAGTACCGTCCTCTTCTTGATGCTGCCCTCTACAATCTTATCACGGGAAAATCTCCCTATAATGTAGAGTTTAAGATCCGGAGACCGGCTGATGATACGGTCCTCGATATCCAGTCCATCGCCGAGTATGACCCCGGGCATAACGTCATATTCGGAGTGATTCATGATATCACAGAGCTTAAGCAGGCGGTGGCGGCCCTGCGTGAGAGTGAGGAAAAGTTCCGCACGGTGTTTGAATATGTGCCGTTCGGTATGGCGACCTGTGATCTGAAGGGACTGATCATCAGCAGTAACCCGGCCTTCGAACTGATGCTCGGCTTCTCAAAGAGTGAGATCTACAATAGATCATTCCTGGATTTCACTCATCCTGACGACAGAATGCTGGAGCTCCCACTCCTCAAAAAGGCGATGGCCGGAGAGATCGCGTCCTGTGAACTCGAAAAACGCTATATCTGCAAAGACGGCCGTGTCATCCAGGTCCGCCTGATCGCCAGCCTGATCCATGTGTGTGATGGCAACCCCAGGTTCGGAATTGCCCTTATAGAAGATATCACACAACGAAAACTATCAGAGGAGGCCTTCCATCAGGCGAACATAAAACTCACCCTGCTCTCCTCCATTACCCGACACGACATCAATAACCAGCTCACAGCGCTCACGGGTTACCTCAGCATTCTCGAAAGGAAACAGCCAGACACTTCATTTACCGACTATTTCAATAAGATCAACGCGGCCGCTGAACGGATCTCCGCCATGATCAGGTTCACGAAAGAATACGAGGAGATTGGGATATCCTCTCCGGTCTGGCAAGACTGCCATATACTGGTGGACCGTATGGCAACGGATATGACGTCCGGACAGGTGAATTTGAATAACGCCATCCCTCGTGGTGCAGAAGTGTTCGCCGACCCACTCATCGCCAAGGTGTTTTACAACCTGATGGACAACGCGGTACGGTACGGTGGGAAAATTACGACCATCCTGTTCACGGTACAGGAATCGGGTGATGATTGGCAAATTGTATGTGAGGATGATGGGGAAGGTGTCCCGACAGAAGAGAAGGAGAAGATTTTCGACCGGGGGTTTGGGAAAAATACCGGCCTCGGCCTGGCTCTTTCACGGGAGATCCTCTCTATCACGGGTATCACTATCCGTGAAACGGGCACACCTGGCAGGGGGGCACGATTTGAGATTGCGATGCCGAAAGGTGCATGGAGAAGGAGAACAGGTGCATGATCACAGGTGCCATCCGTATCCTCTATGTGGATGACGAACCAGGCCTGCTTTCGATTGCCAGACACTTCCTCGAACGGGGGGGAGCGTTTACCGTCGATACGCTCTCGTCTGCCAGCGAAGCACTCGTGCATCTTCAGACGGAGCGGTATGATGCCATTATCTCCGATTACGAGATGCCGGAGATGGATGGAATTACGTTCCTCAAACGGCTCAAGGAATCGGGAAATACCATACCGTTCATCATCTTCACGGGTAAGGGGCGTGAAGATGTGGTTATCGAGGCACTCAACGAGGGTGCAGATTTTTACCTACAGAAAGGCGGTGCGCCGCAACCCCAGTTTGCCGAGCTGGCCCATAAGATCCGGCAGGCAGTGCAGCGGCAACAGGCAGGCCTGGCTCTTTTAGAGAGCGAAGAACGATACCGGAATGTTGTCGAGGTCCAGACCGAGTTCATCTGCAGGTTTCTCCCGGATGGGACCCATGTCTTTGTAAATGAAGCATACTGCCGCTATTTCGGGTTGAACCGGGATGGGATTATCGGTACCCGTTTCCACCCGGCGATTCACCCGGAGGACGCTGAGCATGTTGCCCGGCTCATTGCATCCTTATCCCGGGAAAATCCCGTGATTATGATCGAGCAGCGGATCATGATGCCAGACGGCAGTATCCGGTGGCAGCGGTGGATTGACCGCGCAATCTTTCATTCCGATGGCAGCCTGAAGGAATATCAGTCTGTCGGCAGGGACATCACGGAGCAGAAGCATGTGGAGGAGGCACTGGTTAAGAGCGAGGAAAAATATCGTGAACTGGTTGAAAATGCCAACAGCATCATTTTAAGATGGGATAAAACAGGGAATATCACCTTCTTCAACGAATTTGCACAGCGCTTTTTCGGTTATTCAAACGATGAAATTATCGGTAAACCCGTAATGGGGACGATTGTCCCGGCCACAGAATCCGGATCAAATCGTGACCTTAACCTGATGATTGACGATATCATCCGCCATCCGGAGGACCATATTCTCAACGAGAATGAAAACATCACCAGGGATGGAAATCGGGTCTGGATCCAATGGCAGAACAAACCCCTTCTGGATGAAACCGGGCAGTTTACCGGCCTGCTAAGTATCGGGACCGATATCACCGGACGCAAGAGGGCTGATGAGGCTACAAAAGAGAGTGAGGAGAAATTCCGTTCTCTTGCCGAAAGCAGCCCTGATTATATTATGCGGTATGACCGGCTGTGTCGCCATACGTACATGAACCCTGCAGCACTCAGGGTTTCCGGGTTGGCAGAAGATCGCATTATTGGCAAAACCCACCGTGAAAGCGGGTTTGACGAAAGTCAGAGCCGGTTCTGGGAAGAGAAGATCACCGGGGTTTTTGAGACAAAAAGACCTATTAAGACCCAGTTTGCATGGGACAGTGTAGATGGACGGGTCGTTCTTGACTGGATGCTGACACCGGAATTTGCACCCGATGGCACGGTCCGGTCAGTATTGGGTATATCACGGGATATTACCCAGCTCAAACTGGCTGAAGAGGAACTAATAAAGAAAAATGAGGAACTAAACGCCTCCTATGCGCAAATCTCGGCAACTGAAGAAGAACTTCGACAACAGGTTGAAGAGATCATGGTGGTGCAGCAGGCACTGTCAGAGAGCGAGACCCGGTACCGTGAATTTTTCAAGACTACACGGGACAGCCTGTTCATTACATCACCTGATGGAAGATGGATCGATTTCAACGATGCCACCCTGGAATTGTTCGGGTATGAAAGCCGGGAAGTATTGTCTTCAGTCTTTATCCCCTCATTATACGTTCATTCCGAAGCACGGTCCCTGTTAAATCATCTCATTGAACGGGAAGGCTATGTCAGGGAATATCCAGCGCTGCTGAAGCAGGCTGATGGAACGGTGATTGACACACTCATCACTGCAGCACCTGTACGAAACCCGGACGGTTCCCTCAAGGTATTCATCGGTACTATCCGGGATATTACTGACCGAAAGCGGGCTGATGATGCACTGCAGAAAAAAGAAGAATTGTACAGAACACTTGTTGAATCGGTTCATGAGGCAATCATCCTTCAGGAGAAGTCCGGAGAGATCCTGACATGGAACAGGGCAGCAGAACAGCTGTTTGGTGTTGCCGCCAGAGAAGTACTGGGGCATACGGCAACATGCCGGAAGTGGAAGACGATCCGTGAAGACAGGACAGAGTTCCCTGACTCGGAACATCCGTCTGTTCATACCCTGGAAACCGGTGAGTCGTGCAAA
>Ga0114951_10003597_pt1 | contig 15895 bp, 9 predicted proteins | sample AM7aDNAmetaG_FD_88677 | JGI IMG/M metagenome (GOLD analysis project Ga0114951, IMG submission 88677) | Freshwater microbial communities from Finland to study Microbial Dark Matter (Phase II) - AM7a DNA metaG | ecosystem: Environmental > Aquatic > Freshwater > Lake | place: Finland: Lake Alinen...
AAGAATCAATATGTTCTTTACGCTCTGTAATGATTACTGCGCGCTTGCCCGTATTGACTTCCATTATCACATCATCGAGAATAATCTTGTTCCTTGAACTGTCATGGATCAGAATCTTTGATAATGTTTCGAACCTGTCCGTTTTTGAATCGAATGGTACATCAAGATTGGTGTTCCTGATAATGATGGTTGCGTTCTTCTGATTTGCGATTTCCTGCGACTTAATCTCAGAGATAATCTCACCAAGATAAGCGAAGATCAAATTTCCATCGTTGTACTTGCGGAAAGGGGTTGCAGTAAGCCCATATATATAGTAGGAGAAAATTTTTGATATGATTCTACTGTAAGACTCTGCTGGAATATGATGACATTCGTCTACAATGATTGTCCCAAAAGATTTCAATAACTCTGAACTATCATTTTTCTCAATCACCTTGCCAAGACTTTGAATCATAGCAACAGTAATTACTTTACCAGGTTTAATTTTCCCCTGAGCAATCAGTCCAATCTCATGTTTTGGAATTCCAAGAAACGCCTGTATCCTTTCAATCCATTGATCTGCAAGCTGTTTTCTGTGAACCAGAATTAAGGCCGGTTGACGTTTTTCAGCAATAATTTTCAATCCAATTATAGTTTTTCCGGTTCCGGGTGGAGCTACTATAACTCCAAAGTCTTTTTTACAAGCAGCTTCAAATGCAATAATCTGATGTGCATACAAACGGATATTACTAGTAATTTTTATTTCTTGAAGTTTTTCACGTTCATCTTTTAAGTCAATGTCTATCTTACTTTCCTTGCAAAACTTGATGATCCTGCCAATAAACCCACGTGGTATAATAAGATCACTCCCGCTTTCTTGAATTAGGTTGAAAAATCTTTTAATTTCATGCGTACTTTTACCAAGATTTTTTCTAATAAAATATTCTGTATTTGCAAAATTCAGTTCATCCCTCAGAAAATTTATTAATTCTAATGGTAATGAGTTTCTATTTAAATAAACGTTTTCTTTTAGGCTAATATGTGTTCGTACAAAGTCAATTGTTGATTCTTCAGCATTTATAGAAAAACTTGTTTTTGCAATTTCTCCGTACAAACTCTCCAACTTAGTAATCGATAAACGTTTAATACTATCAATAAAAGTGAATTGATCAGGATAAGGAATGAGTGTTTCGGGGTCAACGAAGCAACAATTGTTTTTTTCCATAGCTTGCTTATGAAATGGTAGGGCAATGAGATTGCCAAAACCTTTACCAGAAAGCATATCTTGGTTAGGAAACAGCCGGTCGAAACTTGAACCCTTGTCATACACTGAAAAGACTCCCGATTGCTGAAGCAATTTAATTACAATCTTTCTACTTTTTACAGCCGGAAAAGGTTTCTCAAAGAATATCCAAACATGACCTCCATTGCCAGATCGTGAACGTTCCAGATAGGCTGGAATTCCTTTTTCAGCACAAACTTTTATAAAATAACCACACTGATCCTTCCAGTTATCTTCATCAAAATCTGCGGCAATGAACCAGGATGTATTGTTTTTTAAAAGGGGGTAAATACCAATGAATAGTTCTCCTCGCAAATGCTTTTCTATTTCGGTTTCAGTTAAATACCGATACTCTTTGTCATTAAAATCTTTAAATGTTCCTCCATGAATCCTGTGTATCTTCAATCTATATGGATCAACATTCATGGCAGGCATATACCCGCTCTTATTACCTCTTTCCCATCGGAGAGCAAAGATGTCAGTTCGTGAATTGAAGAGTTTAAGAATTTTTTGAGAATGAGATTCCATTTTTGATTAAAATGTAACTTTTTTCAAACACCTTAAAGTTTCCCTTTCTGCCTGCTCAAATTTTGGCAAATCCTTTATTTGTTCTCCCAACGAACTATTCCATCTGCCTTTATATTGTGGTAATCGTTCAATCAATTTGTTCATAAATTCTGAAGGATTTAGTCCTTTGTTATGGCACTTTTTTTTGAACTCATTTATCAATAATTCAACATCCATTCGTTGAGTTTCGAGCAAATACCATAAATCATAAAAATCCCTTGCTTGCATTCGTTGCATTACTGAACGCATTTTTTCAACAAGCATTTCTTCAAGCTGATAGCATAGTAAACTATATGACTCTAAATCAGAATAATTTAGGAAAGCGAGCCTTATAGTGGGATCGAATTCAAGTTTCTCGCTACGTGCGACATCAACCTTAACTTTTTTATTACTTGCCAGACCACCCAAAGGCCCAATGTAACTTATATAGAAATTAATCCCGCCATCTTTATGCTCATTGTTGTCAATCAAAGCTAAAGGAATATTTGCTTCTTCTTTAATGTATTCAAATGTATCTTTAAACCATTCAAAAATCTGCATATTGGTAATATTATTGTCGAGTAATGTGAAATCAAGATCTTCAGAAAAACGATAATCCTCGAAATAAGCTTTCTTCAATAAAGTTCCTCCCTTAAAGATAAGAACTCTTGAAAGATATTCTTGTTCTGCAAGGCCTTTAAGAATCCATGAAAGAATATAATCCTTCTCTATCTGCTGGTCTCTAACTCCGGCTTCTCTTGCCTTTTGATGTATTTCACCTGGTTTTATCATGTAAAAAGAGATTTTTTAATTGTTTCACTTTCTATATTTTGCTGAATACTCCATCGGGTAATCGTTTTTCCGCTCTTGGGAAGTTCTGTATCAAGCAAAACAAAGGATGCTGTTTTTAATTTTTGTAGGTCTTGAATAATACTCCCTCCAATTTCAAGTATTTCGAGGATAAACCCAAGCCTTTTAATCACAGCCTGAGATTTGAAAAGAATAGTATATTCAAGGAGCTTCTCATAATTGATTTTTTCTCTAGATTCGTAAATTGCTTTGGCTATTTCAACAATGCCCCCTGCATAGTCCGGTTTAAACAAACAATCAATAAAAGTTTTCTCAAGATCAGAGCATTCAACTTTGTGGAAGTTGTCAATCCAGATTTTTTTGTGCCCAAAAAAATGGTTTTCGTTGTGGTATATGAACTGAAACTCGACTTCTTTTATTTTAATAATAGTTGGGCGTATCTGCTTTGAAACAACTACCTGTTCTTTTAAAGAGGGTTGAGTGATAAGGTTATGAATTTGCAGGGCCGAATAGTATCCAATATAATGTTCGGTGTCCTTTACCAGATAGCCGGCTATAAGATGCCAGTCTGGCATAAAAGTTTCAGCATCTGCCTCATAGGGTATTATGTAATAAACACCATCTTTAAGCCTCATTAATAGTCCTCTTTTTGTCATATCACTTAGCAATTCTCTTACAGCACTATCTTTTGATTTAGGAAGTGCCTGAAATGCTTGAAAATATTCAAAACAATTAATGTTCTGGCCAATAAAATAAGACAGAAGTTGATTTGACTGGGTTGAGATATATTTATTATTCATAGTAAATCAGTCAGGTTTGTCCTGACAGCAATGATACGAATAATAATTTAATTATCGTCAAAAAGATTAAAATATTATTGATTATAGTAAAATAGTCAGGAATCACCTAGCTAAATAACTATGAAATATTATAAAAGAGAATTTGTTATTGAAGTAAAAATTTTGTTAATTATAAAACAAAAACCTTGATTTTAAGGCTTTTGGATATATTGAGTAGCCCCACCAGGAATCGAACCTGAATTTAAAGTTTAGGAAACTTCCGTTCTATCCGTTGAACTATGGGGCCTAAATTAATGGGCAAAGGTAAATATTTTTGTTTTATTACAGTGCCCATTATCAAAGTTTGAGGTCGTCAATAAAAAACCCCGGCCTTTCAGTCGGGGTTTAAATTGATTTCAAACGAAGCTATTTCTTAGCCGTTATAGCATCATTAAACGGAACCACTTCTACCCATTCACCTTTGGTGCGTGCATAGATGGAATTATCGTACATGGCGTCACAACTCACGGTTGGCAAATAAAAGCGCCCTAAATAACTTGCATTCAGCAGCACTTTATAAATGCGTTTTTCATTGGTTCCTATACTGAAAAATGTAAACACGCGGTCATCGCGGAAATCCTGATAGTCAAAAGTAGACATCTGAACTTGCCCGTACGAATCATCCATGCGGGTGTTGTGAATTTCCCAACCCGAAGGGAAGATGTGTGAAAGTGCCATATTATAATAAAATCCAAGCAACCCGGGATTGGTAATGGTGACTTCGGCAATAAAATCAGTTCCCTGTTGCAATTTCGAAGGATCAATTTTTTCACCTTTCAGCGATTTATATTGAACTTCGATCTTCAGGTTATTATCCGAAGCTTTTTCGTTGCCGGCTGCCGGAATTCCCGACATGATAAGACGGGCATATAACAAACCTTTACTGTTGTTCTTTATCTTCAACTTGCCTTTCTGCGTTACGTTTTTCTGGTTCAGATCGATGGTGCATACCGGTCTCTCCGATTTTTTACTAATAGCGGCTCCATTATTCAGCGTATATGAAAAATCTATACCGCCATTGCCACCGGTTGATTTCACAAATTTCGAAATGGCAAGCAAACAATAGGCTGTTGCTTGTGTATTCATCCATTCATCTTTACTCAAACGGTCGGAAATAATTTTTACGATCGGTGCAGCTTTTGTCCGCTGATCAAGCAGGGTCAAAGCTTCTACGATCATAGCCCGGTCGCGTTCATCCGAACCGTAAGTGAATGCCATTTCCTTGTATGATTTTATCGTTGTCGATGCACCGGCAGCAAGTTGTTTGGCAACGTCGGTCTGCCCGGCAAGTTGATATGCGGCAGCCAGACGCCATTTTGCCTGAGCCGACAAGTTCTTTTGTTCTTTCAGCAGGTTCATAGCGCCCAATTCGGGAGCTTTAGCCAAAGCCAAGGTATAAAGCCTGTATGCCTGAACCAAATCGTAATTGTAATAGTATTTCGAATAGGTAGAGGTCCATTCAAGCGATTTCCGTTTCTGATATTTTTCCCATTTCTTCAACAAAACGGATGAAACGGTGTATCCTTTATCTTTGGCTTCGAGCAGGAAATGTCCGGCATAGCATGAGCCCCATTCATCGGCTTCATACGAGCCCGGCCAATACGAGAACCCTCCTGTCGATGTCTGGAACGAATTGATACGGTTAATACCTGCTTTAATGTTGCGTTCGATATTTTTCTTCATATTATCGTCCACATCCATCAGATCCGACAGATACAACTGCGGAAATACCGAAGAAGTGGTCTGTTCAATACACCCGTATGGATATTCAACAAGATATTTCAATCGTTTTTCGAGATTCAATGGTGGTATTGATGAAACTTCTATCGTACACTTATTCGTTCCGGCTATGCCGACAGGAGTGAAGCTGGTGTTCCATGTTTGTCCCGATTTCATGATGTCACTCAGCACTTCGGTAGTTTCCGGATTCGGGTTGCGCACATCAATTTCGATATCGAAAACGGCATATTCATTTCCGCTGTTTGCCATCACCTTCACTTTTCCAATTCCTGTTGCATCCTTTACTTTCAGTTGGAAATTCACCAGCTCGTCGCCGATTTCAGTAAAAGTTATCGATTTGGTGTTATTATCCATGATGGTAAACATATCATTCGTTGTTACTTTAATAGTAACATTTTTGACAAATTTTTCCATCGCGAAAACGCTTACCGGAAGCGATACGGTTTCGCCCGGTCCCACAACCCGAGGCAGAGTAGCCAGCAGCATCAAAGGTTTGCGAACGGCGACTGTCTTCTCAGTCGAGCCGTATGCGCCGTCCTGACCGGCAATCACCATCACACGTACTGAGCCCACGTATTGCGGCATTTTAAAGTTATACGTATTCGATGCACCTTTTTTCAAAGCAAAAGGTCCGAAGAATTTCACCATGGGCTTAAAGCGGTTGGCCCTGTTAGCGCCTTTACCACCACCGCCTTCATCACCACCGCCGATACTTAATATGCGTTCGAGTTCTCCTCCATAGGCACCCATCACCATATCGTAAATATCCCACGATTTCACTCCCAAAGCTTCGCGGGCGTAGAAATAATCCCACGGATCGGGGGTTTTATATTTGGTCAGATCAAGCAGTCCTTCATCCACAACAGCTACCGTATAGGTCATAGCTTTGCCGTTTTCTTCCTTGATCGTGATGCTCGCGTTTTCTTCCGGTTTCAACACATCCGCCATTTTTATAACGGGCCGCAGGTGTGTGTTTGGGTCTTCAACCATAATGGGAATAACGCCATAGAGCCTGATCGGCAAATCGTTTGCTGTTTGCTGATGCGGCTGTATCAACGTAACCCCGACATAGATGTTGGGAGCCATTTCTTCAGTTACATCAAAGGTGAAAATGGTTTGATCTTTTTGCGTATCTACCCAATACGACTGCAATATCTTCGAGCCTGTTTCAAGTGTGATCAATGCCCGTGCTCCTTCGCTGCTGGGTATGGTGAGTTTCACCTTATCGCCCACTTTGTATTTATCTTTGTCGGCCGAGAACATCAGCATGGCAGCACCTTCTTTGCCTTCGCCCGAGCGGCTGGCCCAGTCGGACCAATCGAAATAAACTACCTTGCCGGTGCTGTGTCCGCTTTCAATATCCGTGATGCGGACAAAATAACGTCCCCAGTCGGCATCGGGTATATTCATTAAAAATTGTCCTTTGCCCTGAATGGCAGTAAGCGTATACGATTTGTATACTTCGTGATAAACGCTCTTCACAAAATCGGCTACATCATCGCCCGAATTATCCCACCACCAGCGCCAGTTCACTTTATAAATGTCCACTTTCACCTTGCTTGATGGAATTAAATTTCCTTTCCAATCCAGATTGACGAAACGGAACGTATAATCTTTATCCGTGTTTAGCATGCCGGTATATTTGTCGCCCTCGGGCACATTGACCCCCACATAACTTTTAAACGGATAATATAAAAACGAAAACTGGTCGACGCTGAAATCGCCGCCGGGTTCAAACACGCGTGCTTCGAAGTTGGCACGCAAAACCCCCGGAGCAGTATTATCAATATTGATATCGGGATACACATCTGCTTTTCCTTCGGCATCCAGGTTGGCATTAAATATCTTGTAGGTTTCCGAATAGAATTTCTTCGAAGGATCGTCGAAAGCGTAGGTCGAATATTTTTCGAAGGCCGTGTTCGTGCGGTTCAGCACCAGCGAAATGTCGGCTTTTAGGTTGCGGGCCGTAGCGCCAACCAGCCATTTGGCTTCGAGCACACCTTTCGATTCTTTGGTGATCTTTTCAGCACCGAAATCAAGTTTTATTTTCAATCGGTTGGGCTTGATGGTCTCAATTTTCAACGATTTGCTGAAACTCGAACCTCCCACCTGAACATTGGCGGTCCAATAGCCTGTCAATGCAGCCGGATCGGTGGCCGTTCGGAAATCGTAGAATCCGTTGATCGATGAAGTTTTTACAATATGCTGAACCTTCTGCCCGCGCGGATTCGTCAGATCGAACACCACAGGGGTTTCGGGCGAAAGTTTGTTTAATTTGTCTTCCAGAATAAACGTCAGATAGATAGAGTCGCCCGGACGCCAAACGCCGCGTTCGCCATACAGGAAGCCTTTGATGCCTTTATGAACGGCTTCGCCTCCCACGTCGAACATGCTCAGCGAAAGTGCCGAACCGCCCGTCAACTTCAGATACGTGCGCTGATCGCCTTTTTTGGCTATAATTAAAAAAGGAACTTTTTTCAGTTGAATAACTGCTTTCCCGTCGGCGTTGGTTTCAACTTTGTTCAGTTCCTGACTCTGATAATCCAGTATGGTGATAGCCACATCCGACATCGGCTTGGCAGTAACCAAATTGGTGGTAAAAATATTCAACTCACCTGTGGTGCCCACTTTTGCAATTACCCCAATATCCGTAGCCAGCACGTTTCTGCTAACGGTTTTGCCGTTATAATACGATTCTTCGCACGGATTTTCGCGTTCGCTCCAGTTATAGTAGTAGTAATCGTAGTCTTCGTCATATTCGTAGCCGTTGTCATCATAATAATACCAGTTCTCGGGTTCAACGTCTTTACTTTCGTCCCACGACGATTTCATATTTTTGTCTTCGGCCACGTCGGTGTTCGATTCGTTGCAGTTCGAATACATCGAATAGGCTTTTTTGATGCTCAGCGTAACTTTATATATGGCTCCCGGTTCGGCTTTTATCAGTTCGGCCAGATCCAGATAATAACGGTTCCATTTGCTGTAGTTGAGCACGGCCGATTTTGCCGATTGCAGCTGTATGGTCTTTTTCAGCACCACTTTGCCCACCCGGCTCAGTTCGCGTTCGCCTTTCAGGTCGTTTACCTGTAGAAATTGCGCCACATTCGATTCGTATATCTTCAAAATTTTCACATCCACCGCGTTCACGTTCACAGCTTCAAACGGGAAAATAAGCCCGTTGGTGCTGGGCAAAATGCAACCTTCACCCACCAAACGTATGTTAGGTTTCACATCTTCAAACGTTATCGAATCTTCAAGCCGTTTGCCGAGTTCTTTGCTGTTGAGGTTTTTGATGTTCGGCTGCAGAGTAATAATTTCCGTGCCTTTCATTTCCAGTGGAGCATAAACGCGTATCTGGTTGTCTTCAATAACAAATTTCAGATCTTTTGTTTTGCTCATGCTGATAAATCCCGAAAGGTCCTGATCATCCAACAGGGGATCTGAAAACTGCAGACAAATATATTGTTCGGGGCTCTGAACTGCTCGTATGGAAACGAGTTTGAATTCGTTTAAGGACGGAATGGGCACTGTTACCGAACCTTTTTCATCGGCGTTGATGGCTTTTCCGTTCCATTTCAGGTCGACGGCCGAAGCTACTGTAGTTCGTTTCACACTGTCGATGGTGAAGTTGAACGATTTTTTATCGCTGCTGGGTGTAACTTTCACGTTTAGTTTGCGGCTTTCTTGATTGGCTTCCAGCATACGCTGCACGTTTTCGGCATCGGCGGCATCGGCAGTAACAAGAGTTCCCGTCACCTTTTCCAGACCCAGACTTTTATTATTATACGCTTTATGATTGTCGATACTAACCTCGAAAGCCTGTTTGGCTGTATGAAATTGAAACACAAAAGTCTTCATGCTGTCGGGTACTTTGATCACCTTGTTCAGGCGAAACCGGACGGTAAACAGTTCGTTGGCCGGAAGCTTTTTATCAGGCCTGAATTCAACTGTACGCGTGTCGATCCAATAGGCTTTTCCGTCCACGTCGGGCGAAATGCTGAACAGATCGTCTTCAATTACCTTTTCAAACTTCGAGGAGTCGGCAACGTCAAAATTCAGGCGCACCTTCACGGTCGATTCGGTTGAGATCACCCCCGAGGTGAAAGCCGAAACATATTCGCGAAATGCAGGATTAACTTTTATGATAGCCTGCGACCGCGTTCTTACGATCAACACGATGGCTAAGATCACAAAAACTCCAATGATGGAGGAGAGAATAATTTTTTTCTTGTCCATGGAATAATGAATTAATGATGGATGATATTTTACGTAAAATTAGTAAATAATTAATGCGTTTCTACGTGCAGATAAAAAAATATTTGTTTGTAAAAAAAACACAAACCAAACACATTTATGGTTTGAATTTGAAAATGGGAATTAAACCCTCAGTAAGGCTTAACAGTATTCGAATCCGTATCCTCGGTTTCTTTAGTGTATTGTTCCCAACTTTTCTGATAGCGTTGTTTGTTGAATGTATTATAATAGTTTTTGCCGGTCATCACGGTAGGAACCAAGCTGTATAATATAATAAACAAGCCGGGTAGGAGCAGGTTCATCACAAAATACGCTCTTAGATCGGCAACCCAAAGCATTTTTAAATAAACTAACATCAGGGCAAAAAGCACTAAATATAGTGAGAAAGCGCCCAGCAAAACATATTGCCAGCCTTCGTACTCCTGATAGGCGATTATAAAAGCTAAAAAACAAATGCCTTGCAAGAGCATCGAAATGGCATTAAATTCGTGCAGAAACCAATATTTTTTAAACCTGCCGTGTGTAAATATCATTTGCAAAACCGAAAGGATATTTAAAATGATGAACGAAACTATAATGACTGTTTGCAGAACAGGACAGCAATTATATATCTGGATGATAAGACAGATAAGTGATATAAACAAAAAAACAACACGAACAATTGCTGTGGTTCTCATTTCGTTTTATTAAAAAAGCAACGCCAAAAATAATTTTATTTTGTAACAAAATTAACAAATAATTTACTAAAATGCAAGATAATTCGAATTTATTTTAACGCAAAACAAAAGTTAATGAAATCAAAATTACTTACAACACAAGTGATACACACAAGTTGGATTTTACCCTGATGGGGAGGGAAAAAATTTCAGAATTCAGAAGTCACAAGTGCCTAAAGTTTGGAGTGACTTGAGTTGGGAGTTAAGAGTTTGTTTTTTGGAAACAATGAAAAGGTTTGGCTGAGGGAGGGATTTAATCCATCGAAGGGCGGGCAAGTTTTGAAAATGCTAAACTTATACAATGATAAAATGGGAATTCAGAAATGAGACTTTTGGAATTGATTTGTTAATTAATTCTTAATGAAATTTTTGGTTAATGATTTAGATTGTTGTTTATTAATGATTTAATTTGTTCCCGATGTTTGAAATTTTACATTTTGATTGTCGTTGACTTCATTTTGTACTTCATTGTCGTTATTTTGATTGTCGTTGTTCAGATTTTATACTTCATTGTCGATATTTTGTACTTCGTTGTTCAGATTTTATACTTCATTGTCGTTATTTTGTACTTCGTTGTTCAGATTTTGTGCTTCATTGTCGATATTTTATACTTCGTTGTTCAGATTTTATACTTCATTGTCGATATTTTGTACTTCATTGTTCAGATTTTGATAATCGTTGTTCGCAAGTTGGGTTTCGCGTTTTTTTTTGATTGTTCAATGAAGGATATATTCATGAATTTATCATTCGGTGTAGAGGGGAACAGGTCCAAATGAGTTGAAAGTTAAAAGGGAAAAGTTGAAAGTTAGCCATTCGGCAAGAGCGATGATTTTGGTGACACGTCCCGCTTTCCTTCGAGACGCTTCGCTCCGCTGGATGAAGCGGGCGGCTCTGCCTGACCGTATTGCATTCTATTATGGCAAGGGCATAAAAAAAGTTGCCGGAACCATTGCGTAAAAACCCCATGAAAGCAATGACCCGGCAACTTTTTGTAAACTCTAAAACCTATTAATCGGTATAAAGATACAAAATTTCGGGAGCCAAAAGCAAGTTTTTTGTCATTTTTTTTTATATTTGTTGTAAAAAATAAACGTTTATGGATTACCTGCAAAAATTAAAATACGGCCGCATACTTTCGTTCACCAAAGTGCTTGCAATAGTTCTTATAGTGTTATCCGTATCGGGAATTGCAAAATGGGTGGTGTTAATTCCGGTTAGTTTGTTCGATCTGTTTCCGGGACATAGCATGTTCCAAACCGACAGCCTTTATCAATTCCAATGGCTGGTGCATCATTATCCTTTACTGTTACTGATAAAGCTGGGGCTGTGGATCGTCACACTGATACTGGCTGTAAAACTGCTGAAATTTAAAGAATGGGTGCGCATTTATATTATAATGGTATTGGCGCTTCAAATTTTGTGCATGATAGCCGTAAATGCTATATTATTTTGGCATGCGATGGTGGGCTTTCCTTTTCAATTTGCGCTGGTGCTTGTTTCGCTGAAACTAATAGCAATACTTGTTTTTTGCATGATATGGCTTTCGCGGAAAAAAACAAAAGAAGCGTTGGAAGAAGGTAATAAGTAATAGGTAAGAAGTAAGAAGTATGAAAGATAGTGTGTTATTAAAGAAATCATTTGCGTTTGCATTGCGAATGGTTAATATGTACAAACATCTTTCTTCGGTTAAAAGAGTTTGTGCTGTCGAAACAATGTTTGCGCAGCGGCACTGCTGTGGGTGCAATGATTCGTGAAGCCGTTTATGCTCAATCGAATGCCGATTTTATACATAAACTGAGCATAGCAGCAAAAGAAGCCAACGAAACCGAGTATTGGTTGCAATTGCTTCAAGAATCGGGTTACATTGATAAGTCGGTTTACGATTCAATAAGTGCCGATTGTGATGAATTGCTCCGCTTATTAACTGCCAGCATCAAAACCTCAAAAAACAAAGTAATGAAATGATTTACCTATTACTTATTACCTATTACTTATAGCCCATCTTTCCTTTTCTCTCCCCCTCACTAAATAAATACTATATTTGTAATAAATATTCAAAGTTCTCCATATAAAAACCAAATAATATGGCAAACAAAACCTTAGTAAAGATAGTGAAGATCACGCTTCGTATAGTTATTTATACCGTTGTGGCTATTGTTGTGCTGGCTGCTGCAGGATTGTTGTATCTGCAACTTACCCAATACAAGCCTGCACCCAAAGAAGTTCTGAAGGTGATGAACGATACCAAAAAAAGTAAGATAGAGAAGAACGAACTCACGCTGATAACATGGAACATCGGCTATTGCGGCCTCGATAAAGGTATGGATTTCTTTTACGACGGAGGCACCAGGGTGCGCCCTACCGACAGCGCTTTTCAGAAGAGCCTGAACGGCGTATTTCATTTTCTTTCGCACAACGATACTGTTGATTTTATCCTGTTGCAGGAAGTGGACACGGCTTCGCGCCGCAGTTATTATACCAACGAGATGAACGTGTTTTCGCAGGCGCTGACCAACTTCGACTGGTGTTTTGCGGTGAACTATAACACGAAATATGTGCCCGTGCCTGTGTTCAACCCCATGGGCGCCGTGGTTTCGGGTATCACCACTTTTTCGAGGTTTTCGCCACTCTCGTCCGAACGTTATGCCTATCCGCTGAATTATCCCTGGCCGATGAACCTGGTGATGCTCGACCGCTGTTTTATGTTGCAGCGCTATGAGCTTACCGACGGAAAAGAACTCGTGCTGATAAACCTTCACAATTCGGCTTTCGACAATGCCGACCTGTTGCGGCAATACGAGTTGTGGATGCTGCGCGGCTTTTTGCTGACCGAATACGGGCAAGGCAATTATGTTATTGTAGGCGGCGACTGGAACGAAAACCCTCCCGGCTACGAAAAGCAATTTTTCCACACGGGTTATTTCAAGAAATACGGTTCGCCTCAGATTCCCGCAGATTATCTGCCCGACACCTGGCATTACGGCTTCGACAAAAAAACACCTACCAACCGTGAAGTTTACGAAGCCTATCGTCCGGGCCTGACACCCACCACCACCATCGACTTTTTTATTACCTCGCCCAACATTGTCATCAACAATGTGCAGGCCCTCAATGTCGGCTTCGAATTTTCGGACCATCAGCCCGTATCTATCAGCCTTACACTCAGTGACGACCCGCTGACGGGTTGTTCGGACGATTGTCTGGATGTGATCTCAACACTGAAAGATTCGATAACAACACTTAACGATGCCTTGCCCAAGAAGTGGGTGAAAAAGAAATAAGGCCTATTCGGTGAAAAAGAGATCGGAACTGATGCGGTCGGCAAACAGGCGGCCTTCGTCGGTGAGGCTGACGAGCGTATCGGAAACCATTAGCAGTTCGGATTGGTGATAGCGTTGCAGCATCTTATGGAAATAAACGGAAAAGCTTTCAGGAAACTTTTGTTCAAGTTCAGATATAACGATGCCTTTGTTGGTGCGCAGCGAGGTCATTACAAACTCATTGTATTTTTGGGAGGGAGTTAAAACTTCCGCTTCGAACGGAACCTTATGCTGTGCGATGGTATCAACATACTGTTCCATATTGGCACAATTCCACTGACGCGAATGGATGTTGAATGAATGTGCCGAAGGTCCTATGCCCAAATATGGGATGCCTTCCCAATAGGATCTGTTGTGTTTGGATTCGTGACCGGGCAAACAAAAGTTCGATATTTCGTAGTGCACATAATTCACGTCTTTCATAAACTGCATCAGATAGCGGAATTGATTCGCGGTTTCGGCTTCCGACACGGCAGCACGTTTTTGTTTGCTGATGAGCACTTCGAGATTGGTGTTGGGTTCAACAGTAAGTGCATAAGCCGAAATATGCGGTATTTGCAGCCCTACGGCTTTGTTCAGGTTTTCACGCCAGTGTCCCATACCCAGCGAAGGAGCTCCATAGATGAGGTCGATGCTGATATCGGTAAATCCACCGTCCTGCAATGCTTTGATGGCATATTCGCTTTGGGTGTCTTCGTGCAGGCGGTTGAGGTATTTGAGGTCGGCGGCATAGAACGACTGCACACCCATGCTGATGCGGTTAACAGAAGTTGCGCGGAGTTCTTTTACTTTTTGCAGGGAAATATCGTCAGGGTTTGCCTCCAGAGTTATTTCGGGTGAATTACTCAACACGCAGTTCTGTTGAATTTCGTCGATCAATAGTTTGATCTCATCTGAAGAGAGCAGGGAAGGCGTTCCTCCACCAAAATAGATGGTATTCACGGTTTCGCTCAGATAGTTCTTTTGCAGGCGAAGTTCGTGTTGTAAGGCGGGAACGATACGGTCGCGATATTTGAGCGATGGAGTGGAATAGAAATTACAATAATGGCATTTCTTTCTGCAAAAAGGTATGTGGATGTAAATTCCGGCCATAATGTTGTATAAACCGCTGCGAAATCATAACTTTGAAAAAAAATAGTTATGGCAAACCGATTTGCAAATATCAGAAAAGATTACAGTAAAAATACCATTGATGAGAGGAAGGTTGAAAAAAATCCTTTTGATCAGTTTCTTTTATGGCTGAATGATGCTATTGAAGCCGGGATAGAAGAGCCGAATGCCATGGCATTGGCCACGGTTTCGGAAAAAGGTTTTCCATCGGCGCGTATGGTTTTGTTGAAACATGCAGACAGGAACGGTTTTGTTTTCTTTACCAATTATAACAGCCGGAAAGGACGGCATCTGGAAACCAACCCCAATGCAGCCTTGTTGTTCCATTGGGAAGATATGGAACGGCAGGTGCGAATAGAAGGGAGGGTTGAGAAAACTGAAGTTGGCGAATCGGACGCATATTTTAATTTACGACCTACAGATAGCCGCATCAACGCTATTATATCTCCTCAAAGTAAAAAAATACCCGACCGGGACACATTGGAACAACTGCGAGCGGATTATATTGCAAGCGGCGCTGCAATTGTCAGACCCGAGAATTGGGGAGGCTACCGGCTAAAGCCTGTGTATTTCGAATTTTGGCAAGGTCGTCCGAACCGATTGCACGATAGGATAAGCTATTGCGGGAGTCCGGAAGAAGGTTGGAAGATCAGGCGTTTGGCACCGTGATGAAACCTGGTTTAGTTTACGTCGTCGTCAAAAAACTTTTTGCCTTTGCTGAATAAAGATTCGAAGAAACTACCCTTGGTTTTCTTAGAGTGGTTTTGTATCGGTTCTTCTTTAATTTTAATTTTTTCAGGTTCGGCAGTTGTTTGCGGATATTTTTCCAGACCACGTATCACCAAGCCAATGCCGGTTGCATACATCGGCAAAGCCATAGCTTCGGGAACATTATCGGAGAGATGATGATTGGGATAGCCAATTCGGGTGTCCATGCCGGTAATGAACTCGGTGAGTTGCACGATGTTCTTTAACTGTGCACCGCCTCCTGTGAGAACTATACCCGCGATGAGTTTGCGTTCGTAGCCCGACGTCCGGATCTCGTTATACACGTATTCGATGATCTCTTCCATACGTGCCTGAATGATGCTTGCCAGATTTTTGAGACTGATTTCTTTGGCCGGCCGCCCTTGCAAACCGGGGATGGAAACAAATTCGTCGGCTTTGCTTTCGCTGGCCAATGCAGAGCCATACATTACCTTAAGTTTTTCGGCATTTTTCTTGATGATGGTGCAGCCTTCCTTGATATCTTCGGTAATGATATCTCCGCCAAGAGGAATTACAGCAGTATGCCTGATG
>Ga0114951_10003599_pt1 | contig 15884 bp, 15 predicted proteins | sample AM7aDNAmetaG_FD_88677 | JGI IMG/M metagenome (GOLD analysis project Ga0114951, IMG submission 88677) | Freshwater microbial communities from Finland to study Microbial Dark Matter (Phase II) - AM7a DNA metaG | ecosystem: Environmental > Aquatic > Freshwater > Lake | place: Finland: Lake Alinen...
CGCGTTCATTAGCTGGCTGGTTTTGGTTTCACGGCAAACCATTTCTCTGCCTCCGGTTTTGTCATCAACCCTTTGTAATGCCGGAATAGCATCGCGGGCGACGTGCCCCCTTGCGCGGCAGTCTGGTTTTCGTTCTGGTGCAATGCGTAGTGCGCGGTCAGGAATCCGTGGCGCAAACCGTTTTTCCGTGAGGGAGTTTTCAGCCGCTTGCGTAGCTGGATTAACTGCCATGTGTAAGCGTCAAGCGTGAGGCTCGTCACCACGCCTTTCTTTTCCCGATGCGTTTCTAGCCACGCGGCCAAAGTGGAATTGATTTCCACCAGCCGCCGGGAGCGCGTCTTGGCTTTGGCAGAACTGATTTCCACATGGCCGGACACGCGCCACACGTCGCCCCAGTCGAGCCGCAACGCCTCTTGCAACCGCAACCCGCCAAAGGCTTGCATGGCGATGATGACGGCCATTTCCGGCGCGGCATTATCGAGCATCAAACGGAGTTCTGCCGGGCGGTAATAATCCACGTCGCCGATGTCCGCGTCCTCTTTCCGCAGTCCATCCGCTTCAAGCAACCGATGATTGGCCGCGAGATAATCGCGCCGCTGGCACCAGCCAAAAAACATCCGCAGCGTGGCGCGGTAGTGATTGCGGCTTTTGGGCGACAGCTTCGCGTGAGACTCAACAAACAGATCAAGGTGTTGCTTGGTCAGGTCGCACACGTCCGCGCCAGTGTTCGCCGTGGCGAACTCGTTCAACTGCCGTTCGGTGTCTTGGACATACACCGGGGACAGGACAGAACGCTTGCCATCCTGTGAGACGCCCTTTGGCCGGCGAGCGTCGCAAAATTCCGTGACGGCATCCGTCAGCGGCTTGCGTTGAACGGCGGCAATGCTCTGGCGATACTTGCGAACGGCCTCTGTGAGCAAGCAGTCTTTCGGCAGTTGCTTGACGGCGGAAAGGTAGTTGCCGGTCATCTCGACGATGGAAACCAGCTTGCCGGTTTCCTGCCGATACGCGGCGAGCATTTCATGGACGGTGAGGGCGTCTTGCGCCTGCTTTGCGGTCAGGGCGGATGATTGCTGGCCTTTGTGAAGTTCCTTCACCTTTGCTTCTGCGGCGGTTTTGGCTTCGCCGTAGGTGCCAAAGGTCAGCATCCGCCGTTTGCCAGCCACTTTGAACGCGACCCGGTAGAACGGGAAGTTTTGGGCGGGCGCATAGACTTTGGCTCGCTGGTCGTAATACTCGACTGTGACGGGGAATTTCACACGGCGGTCAGGACTTCGGGGCTTACTTTGTGCAAATTCTGTGCAAGTTACCGCAGAACCGTTGATTTCCTCAATAAAAGTGGTGCCCGCGACAGGACTTGAACCTGTATGATGTTACTCACTAGAACCTGAATCTAGCGCGTCTGCCAATTCCGCCACGCGGGCAACCAGTATTTTCAACTGCTTTAGCTCTTTTTCAGGATTTTATTTTTGCTTTGTATCCCGGCTTTGTATCCCGTATTTTCAATTTGTGAACGAAATTACGGTTCCCAGCCCAGACACGCGCAAACGGGAAGACAGCCTTTCCACGGATGGAAAATGGCGTTCTTTCCCTAAAGTGCCAAACCTGCTGCAATACGTCAGCAGTGGCACATACTATGGCAGAATCAAGGTCAACGGCAAGACGATTCGCGAAAGCTTAGAAACCGATGTCTGGTCAAAGGCCAAGCAACGTCTGGCAGACTTTCAAAGCAAGCATCAGCAAAATCGTGGACGATTTGAGGCTCCTTTATACAAAGAGGCCGTGGAACTATTTAAGCAAGATCTTGCACACGACAACACGATTAAACCTCAGAGCAAGCAGTACCGACGATGCTGATAGCTACAAACAGCCGGGGTTTAATGATTTACTCGATTGACTAATTCCCCACCAAGTCTATCGTTTTTATCATTTATCATGCGAGTTTCCAAACGCACCGACTACGCCCTGCGCGCACTTTTCACATTGGTGGATCATTACGGTGGTCAGCCGATTCCGATCCGCGAACTGGCGCGCCGCAACGATGTGCCGAAAAGATTCCTCGAACAAATCATGCTCGCGCTCAAGACTCAAGGCTGGGTGGACAGTTCAGCGGGCATTCGCGGCGGCTATTTTCTCGCCAGAAATCCTGCCAAAATTACAATGGGCGAGGTAGTCCGGTATTTTGATGGCATTTTGGCTCCGATTGACTGTGTTTCAGTCACCGGTTATCAGCGTTGCTCACAGGAATCCGTCTGCCGCTTTCGCCGGGTATTTTTTGATTCACGAAACTTTGTGGCCAGCCTGATGGATCGCACCACTCTGGCGGAAGTGGCCAAGGGCTTGCCACTTTCCACGCAGGAAATTTCCACCGGGTTTATTGGTGGAGAGGGCATCTAAAATTAATTTAATTTTGCAAGTTGACATTTCCTGAACGCGACGCATAATAACGACACTATTGGTCGTCTTAATATCCAGTTAGCAAAATTGGACTGAGACAATCAATTTGAAAGCATATTGCCGACAACAGTCGGTTTTTATTTAGACATAATAACGACTTTAATTGTCGTATTTAATAAAACAAATGCCGAACGGAAAACCGTAAGCAACAATGAAAACAAATAACCAACTAAAACAACTGATCATCGTCGTCGCTGCCGGATCGCAAATCGCGCTCCCGGCATTCGCGACGGATGATGCCACCACTGATACGAATGGAGCTGCACCGGCGGAAATTCCCGCCTTTGCCGCCGACGGTGGCAATTCATCGGAGGCTGGAGAAATCAAGGCACTGAAATTGCAGATCGACGCATTGGTGAAAAAGGTCAACGCCCTCGAACAACAGCGCGGACCGGCGGAACAGGCCGCTACCATCCAGAATCTGGATCAGCAGGTGCGCATTTTGCAGCGTCAGCGGGAACTTGACCAGGATGCGTCGGCGACCCAGGCTGCGAACGCGCCCAAACTCAGCTTGGGCGCAAATGGTTTCAGCTTCAGCTCGGCCGACTCAAACTTCGTGACCCAGATTCACGGTTTGGTGCAATTAGACAACCGCTCATTCTTCAAGGATGGCGGCGTCAACGGCAATGACGGCTTCCTGCTCCGGCGCGCCCGTCCGATTTTCACCGGCACGGTGTTCCGGGATTTTGACTACAACTTCACGCCGGATTTCGGCGGCAGCGTGGTGCAAATTCAAGATGCGTATTTGAATTACCACTACGCGTCGGAATTGCAGGTGCAGGTCGGCAAATTCAAATCGCCCGTCGGTTTGGAGCAATTGCAAGCCGACCCAGCGACTTCCTTTAACGAACGTTCGCTGGTGACCGATCTGGTGCCCAACCGTGATCTGGGCGTGGCCTTGAAAGGTGATGTTTTCGGGGGCGCAGCCAGCTACACGCTTGGCCTCTTCAACGGCGCGCCTGATTACAACGGCACGACCACAAACCAGTCGTTTCAGGATGACCGTGCGTTTGCCGGCCGCGTGTTTTTTCAACCGTGGAAAAACACTGATGCGACCGCCGCGCGCGGCTTGGGCTTCGGCTTGGGCGGCAGCTATCAGGCCAATCATCCGGCGACAAATGCGGCCACTGGCCTGACCCCGGGCTACACCACGGATGGCCAGCAGAAATTCTTCACTTACAATTCAGGCGTCAACGCCAACGGCGGAACCTGGCGTCTTTCACCGCAGGGATATTACTACTACGGTCCGCTCAGCCTGCTCGGTGAATTTGTAGTGGACGATCAGCGCGTCACCAAAGCCAAGAAGTCTGCCAACTTGAAAAACAATGCCTGGGAAATTTCGGGAGGCTGGGTTTTGACGGGTGAAGATGCTTCTTACGCGGGCGTCACCCCGCTCCATCCATTTGATCCGCGCAATAACACTTGGGGCGCGGTGCAATTGGTCGCGCGCTATGCCGAGCTGAACGTGGACGCCAATGCGTTCAAGGATGGCTTTGCTAACTCCGCCAAGGTCGCCGATGCCGCGACTGCGTGGGCTGTCGGGCTGAACTGGTATCTCAACAAAAACATCCGCGCCGACTTGAGTTTCTCGCGCACAACGTTCGGCGGTTTCACCGGCAAATCGGCACCGGGAGCGGTGCTGGTGCCGGGCCAGCCGGAAAACGTCCTGTTCACTCGCGTGCAGCTGGCATTCTAAAATTAAAAATCATGAAATCATTGCTGACAATAATTCTGACCCTCGGCCTCGCCGCCGCGGAAGCGAAGGATATCAGGCTGCTCAACGTCTCCTATGATCCGACGCGTGAGCTTTATGTGGAATATAACGCTGCGTTCACAAAATATTGGAAGGCCAAAACCGGCGACGACGTGAATGTCTCGCAATCGCACGGTGGTTCCGGCAAGCAGGCGCAGTCCGTCATTAACGGCCTCGAAGCCGATGTCGTCACGCTCGCGCTGGCGTATGACATTGACGCCATTTCAACGCAGGCGCGACTGCTGCCCGCCGACTGGCAGAAGCGGCTGCCCAATGACAGCACGCCTTACACTTCGACGATTGTTTTCCTGGTTCGCAAGGGCAATCCGAAAGGCATCAAGGATTGGAACGACCTCGTGCAAAAAGGTGTGAGCATCGTGGTGGCAAATCCAAAAACTTCCGGAGGCGCTCGCTGGGCGTATCTCGCTGCTTACAGCTACGCGTTGGAAAATAACAACCACGATGACGACGCTGCGCGCGAATACATTCGCAAACTTTACAAGAATGTGCCGGTCCTTGATTCCGGTGCACGCGGCTCGACGGTGACGTTTGCACAGCGCGGCATCGGTGACGTGCTGCTCGCGTGGGAAAACGAGGCACATCTTGCGCTCAAGGAATTCGGCGCGGACAAGTTCGACATCGTCACGCCGTCCATCAGCATCCTTGCCGAACCGCCTGTCGCCGTCGTGGACAAGAATGCCAAGCGCCATCACACCACCGAAGTGGCAGCGGAATATCTGAAATATCTATACTCCGATGAAGGCCAGGAAATCGCAGCGAAAAATTATTACCGCCCGCGCAACGAAACCATCGCCGCCAAATACGCCGCCAATTTCAATCAGGTGAAACTCGTAACCATCGACCAGGAATTTGGCGGCTGGACGAAGGCGCAAAAAACGCATTTCGCCGATGGCGGAGTTTTTGACCAAATTTTCCAGCCGCAAAACTGACACAAAAATATGACCATCACCACCACCCCGAAAATCCGCGCATTGTCGGCGCGCCCGCTTCGCCGCGACCTCGCCGAACTGCTGGCACCGCTGGAAAAAATCGCCGCCGATTCGCCGAACCTCGTCGCCAACCATGAGGCGCGGTTTGAGGTGAACGGTGAAAGTTATGAAATCCCGCGTTATCTTTTTGTCGGGCCGCGCGGTGGCGATACGCCGATCCGCCTTGGGATTTTCGCCGGCATCCACGGCGATGAACCGGAAGGGGTTCACGCGCTGGTTCAATTCATCAAGCTGCTTGAATCCAAGCCGGAGCTGGCCGCCGGATATTATCTCTCGCTTTATCCCGTCTGCAATCCCACCGGCTTCGAAGATAACACGCGTCACTCGCGCGCGGGCAAAGATTTGAACCGCGAGTTTTGGCGCAATTCCCCCGAGCCGGAAGTTCGCCTGCTCCAAGCTGAACTCGTTTCGCGTTCGTTTCAGGGAATCATTTCGTTGCACACCGACGACACGAGCGAAGGTTTTTATGGTTTTGCCCACGGCGCGACCATTACAAAAAACCTCATTGAACCGGCGCTGGCGGCGGCGGAAAAATTTCTGCCGCGTAACGAGCTGCCGGTGATTGACGGTTTCAATGCGCGCCGCGGTATTATCCGCGACGGCTATGAAGGCATCTTGTCCGCACCGCCAAGAGTGCGCCCGCGCCCGTTTGAAATTATTTTGGAGACGCCCGCCACACCGCCGAGTTACCTGAAGCAGTTGGCCTTTGTGGCGGCGCTGCAAACCATTTTGCTGGAATACAACCAGTTCATCGCCTACGCGCCGAATCTTTGATGAATGCCGAGCTGGTTGCGAACAGACACTTGAATAACCAGTCGCCCGGCACGGACGACTCGGAGCGTTCGAACCTTGCTCAAGGCTTTTCCGATGAGTTCGTCTCCGGCTTGCTGGCATCCTATTCCACGACCGGCGGATTCAATAACCGCGTTTCGCACAACATGCCGTCCACGCGGGCGGTCGGGCAAATCTGCCACGACTTGTTGCAACTGCTTTTTCCCGGTTTTCACGACGATGACGCGGTGCATTACGGTTCGCTCGCCGAACTAACCGGCGTGCGGCTCGCCAAAGTTGCCAGCCGGCTGGAGGACCAAGTGCGCAAGAGTGTCCGAATCGGCAATCCCCAAAAACCAACGGGGCGCACGCCGCCGATTCTCCGGCAATTTTTCAGCTCGCTGGCTGACGTGCGCGAGCTGCTCCGCACGGACATCGAGGCCGCCTATGAAGGCGACCCGGCGACGCTGTATCGCGAGGAAATCATCTTGTCATATCCGGCGGTCGAGGCGATTGCGATCCAGCGTTTGGCGCATATTTTGTATGTCACCGGCACGCCGATTCTACCGCGCATGATGACGGAATGGGCGCACAGCCGCACGGGCATTGATATTCATCCGGGCGCGCGAATCGGCTCGCATTTTTTCATTGATCACGGCACCGGCGTGGTCATTGGCGAGACCTGTAAAATTGGCAAAAATGTGAAGCTTTATCACGGCGTCACACTGGGCGCGCGGAGTTTTGCCAAAGATGATGCCGGCCATATCGTCAAGGGCGGCAAGCGCCATCCCGATGTCGAGGACAACGTGACGATTTATCCGAACTCGACCATTCTTGGCGGCGAAACCGTCATCGGCACCAATTCAACCATCGGCGCGAATGTGTTTTTGATGCACAGTGTGCCGGCGGATTCGCTGGTGATTTACGAGGAGAAGCAGCTCATCATCCGCGACAAATCCACGCGCAAGAAGGACGCGCCGCTCGACTGGATCATTTGATTCATCGCGATTGACAATTACCATTGCCCATTTACGATTCAAGACAAAGCAGGCGTCAACGCCACTTCATTTGTAAACCCTCACGGTGCCCACCGGTCAACTGGCGGTTCCATGAAAACGAAAGAGTTTCATGTCGATTCGTGCCCGGATGCCGGATACGAAGGGAAAAATAAATTTCCCCAAGTAGATGCTCCTTCGTTTCGCGGCTTAATCCAGCATTAAAATTTAATTTAAACTACAAACAAAAATTATGAGCAAAGAAAATGAAATTCCGTTGAGCTTGAGCGCCGCCGCCGCGCGCAACCTCGCCACCGCCACCGTCACCGTCCCGCAATACGCGGAAATCACGCCGCGCTGGCTGCACAAGCTGCTGCCGTGGGTGGATGTGGACGGCGGTGTTTATCGCGTGAATCGCGTTGCCAAAGCCGCCAAAGGCGAACCGGCCAACGAATTTGGCGAAGTGAAAGTGGACCTGCTGACCGTGGAAAGCGGCGAGCCGAAATTGCCGACGACCTTCGTGGATTACGACCAAGACCCACGCGAATATCATTTGAGCACCATTCAAACCGTGCTGCGCACGCATACCCGCGTGACCGATCTTTACAGCAACAAAATTGATCAGCTTCGCGAGCAGATTCGCCTCACCGTCGAGGCCGTGAAGGAAAAAGAGGAATGGGAACTCATCAACAGTTCCGACTTCGGCTTGCTCAAGGAAGTGGCGCCGAGCCAGACAATTAAGACGCGCAAAGGCGCGCCGACGCCGGATGACCTCGACGAACTGCTCGGCCTCGTCTGGAAAAAGCCGGCGTTTTTCCTCGCGCATCCTAAAGCGATTGTTGCGTTTGGCCGCGAGGCCACGCGCCGTGGCGTGCCGCCGCCGACCGTGCAGTTGTTCGGCAGTCCCTTCATCACCTGGCGCGGCGTGCCGCTGATTCCGAGCAACAAGCTGGACGTAAAGAATAATTCCACCAGCATTTTGCTGCTGCGCATCGGCGAAGCGGAGCAAGGCGTGGTAGGTCTGCAAAAAACTGGCGTCACCGGCGAGGTGGAACCCGGGCTGTCCGTGCGCTACATGGGCACGAACGCAAACTCCGTCGCCTCGCATCTCGTCACGCGTTATTTCTCGGCGGCCGTGCTGACCACCGATGCCATTGCCCGCTTGGACAATGTCGTGGTGAATAATTACTATGACTACAGCGCCAAATAGCGCGGCGGTCCCGACGGCAGACGATTCGGCGCATGACGGCTTGGTGAAACAACTTTTCACCGAGGCGCTGGCACAATTTTCCGGCGGGGCCAAGCAACCCGCCTCATTGCCGGCTGCGCCGTTGGAAATCCCGGCGGTTCCCAGTCTTCCAAAAGCTGAAACGACCTCCGGCCTGCCGCCAGTGCATCCGAGCGCACAACCGGCCGCGCCAAAACTGGCCGAGCCCCAAAATACTCCATCAGGCGCGCACTCGCCGCAATCCGGCGATAGCTACGCGTTCGGCGAACCGCGCTGCAACGGTGCGTATCGTTCGCAAGGCAATCAACCAGACACAAAAACGACGAACAAAAATGCGCTGATGGGAATTTCGGATGCGGAATCGCTGGCCACGCCGGATTTTTATTTTTTGCGCGGAGCTAACGCCTCCGGCAAATCGCCAGCCAGTTGCCAGTCGTATCCAAAAAATTCACCGCCGGTTCCGAAATTTGATGTCGAGGGTGTGCGTCGGGATTTTCCCGCGCTGCACCAGCTCGTCAACGGCAAGCCGCTCATCTGGCTCGACAACGCCGCCACAACGCACAAGCCGCAGGCGGTCATTGATGCAACCTCGCAATTTTACGGCCGCGATAATTCCAACATCCACCGCGCCGCGCACGCGCTTGCCGCGCGCTCGACGGAATTATTCGAGGCCGGCCGCGAGAAGGTTCGCAAATTTCTCGGCGCAGCGGACGCGAAGGAAATTATTTTCGTCCGGGGCACGACCGAGGCCATTAATCTCGTCGCGCAAAGTTACGGCCGCAAAAACATCGGTGCAGGCGATGAAATCATCGTCAGCGAACTGGAGCATCATGCGAACATCGTGCCGTGGCAATTGCTCGCGCAACAAGTGGGCGCAACGGTGCGCATCATCCCGATTAATGACCGCGGCGAATTGATTTTGGAAGAATATGTTAAGCTGCTCGGCGACAAAACGAAGTTCGTTTCCGTTGCGCATGTTTCCAATTCGCTCGGCACCATCAATCCAGTCGAGCAAATCATCGCGCTGGCGCATGCACGCGGCGTGCCGGTTTTGGTGGACGGCGCGCAATCCACGCCGCATTTGCCGGTCAACGTCAGCGCGCTGGATGCGGATTTTTATGCATTTTCCGGTCACAAAATCTTCGCCCCGACCGGGATCGGTGCGCTCTACGGAAAAGCCGCGTTGCTTGAATCCATGCCGCCTTGGCAGGGTGGCGGACACATGATCAAGGATGTTCGGTTTGAAAAGACCGTTTATCAAAATGCGCCGGAAAAATTTGAAGCTGGCACGCCGGATATCGCTGGTGTAGTCGGTATGGGCGCTGCGATTGATTATTTATTCAAGGTCGGCATTCCGGGAATTGCCGCCTACGAACATGCGCTGCTTGAATACGCCACGCACGCGCTGGCCACAATTCCGGGGCTGCGTTCCATCGGAACCGCGCCAAACAAGGCAAGCGTGCTGGCGTTTGTGATTCCGGGTATTCCGAACGAAAAAATCGCCAAGCATCTTGACAAAAACGGCATCGCCGTCCGCGCTGGGCATCACTGTGCGCAGCCGGCCATCCGCCATTTTGGTCTGGAAAGCAGCGTCCGTCCGTCGCTCGCGTTCTACAACACGCGGGAAGAAGTGGACGCGCTGGTGCTGGCGTTGCGTTCTTTGAAACGCGGCTAGAACGTGATAAGATTAGCCTCATGAAAAGCATTCCACCGGCCGGGTTGCAAAAAGTTCTAGCTGAAAATCCGAACGCGTCCGTGCTTGACGTGCGCACGCCGGTGGAATTTGCCGAGGTGCATGTTCCGCAGGCTCGCAACATTCCGCTGGATGAATTAAAGACCGGCGCGTTGCAACTCCCCAAAGACCAGCCAGTCTATTTGTTGTGTCGCAGCGGCCAGCGTGCAACGAAGGCGGCGGAGAAATTCGCGCGGGATGGATATGAGCACGCGATTGTGGTTGAAGGCGGCACGCTCGCGTGGATTGACGCCAACCTGCCGGTCACGCGCGGCACAACCAACGTCATCAGCCTCGAGCGTCAGGTGCGGATTGCCGCCGGGGCGATTGTTTTCACCGGCGTGCTGCTCGCGCATTTTGTAAATTTCAACTTCATCTGGCTTGCAGGTTTCGTTGGCGCTGGCCTGGTCTTCGCAGGCATAACCGATTTCTGCGGGATGGGTTTGTTGCTGGCGAAAATGCCTTGGAACCGTAAGGCATAATGAAATTAAGTATCATCTTGACTCCGGCTAAATTGCGCAGCAATATACGACCTGTTTTATAGTCATTAGTTTTAACTGGATTGACCTTTATTTCCGTGGCCAAGCGATTGTCTCGTCCAAAAAAAATCCGCGTGTTGCCGGGCTTCAAATTGACGCTCGGCTTCACGCTTTTTTATCTGGGCCTGATTGTTTTGATTCCGCTGGCGGCGGTTTTCTGGAAAACCTCCACGCTGACGTGGCCGCAATTCTGGCAGACCATTACCATGCCGACCGCGATGGCTTCCTATCGGCTGACTTTCGGCGCGTCGTTTTGCGCCGCGCTGGTCAATGTCGTTTTCGGCCTCATCGTCGCGTGGGTGCTGGTGCGCTACGAATTTTTTGGAAAAAAAATCGTGGATGCACTGGTGGATTTGCCGTTCGCGCTGCCCACCGCTGTCGCCGGCATCACGCTCGCGGCGCTGTATTCCGAACACGGCTGGGTCGGGCAATTGCTGACGCCGCTCGGCATCAAGGTGGCCAACACGCAGCTCGGCATTTTTATCGCGCTGACGTTCATCGGCCTGCCGTTCATCGTCCGGACGGTGCAGCCGATTCTCGAAGACCTCGACCCGGAGCTCGAAGAAGCCGCGTCCAGCCTCGGAGCGAACCGCTGGCAGGTTTTTTCGCGCGTGATTCTGCCGATGCTCACGCCGGCGCTGCTCACCGGCTTTGCGCTGGCCTTCGCCCGCGCGCTGGGCGAATACGGCTCCGTCATTTTCATCGCCGGCAACATCCCGATGAAAACTCAGATCACGCCGGTCATCATCATGGGCGAACTCGACATGTTTGATTACGGCAAAGCCACGGCCATCGCCGTTGTGATGCTGGTCGTCTCCTTCGTGCTGCTGCTCAGCATCAACGTGCTGCAATGGTGGACGAACCGTTACAACACCCACAACCTCGCATGACGCCCGTCGCCACCACCTTCCACATGCCGCATGCGGTGCATCGCCACACGACGAGCGAGCCACCGGCTGTGCGCGGCGCGCTCATCGCCGTAGCCCTGGTGTTCTTGAGCCTGTTCCTGTTCCTGCCGCTTGTGTTCGTGTTTGTGCAGGCGTTCGCCAAGGGAATCGGCTATTATTTAGAAACTCTGCATGACCCGAACGCCTGGAGCGCCATCAAACTGACGTTTCTCGCCGCCGTCACCGCCGTGCCGCTGAACTGCATCTTCGGCGTTTGCGCGGCGTGGGCGATTGCAAAGTTCGATTTCCGCGGCAAAAATATTTTGCTTACGTTGATTGACCTGCCGTTCTCGGTGTCCCCGGTGATTGCCGGCTTGATTTACGTCCTCGTATTCGGCGCGCAGGGCTGGCTAGGACTTTACTTGAATGCCGATAATCCCCAATTCCCGTGGTTGGCAAACTGGCTGAACGACCACAACATCAAAATCATTTTCGCCGTGCCCGGCATCGTGCTGGCGACAATTTTCGTCACGGTCCCGTTTGTCGCGCGCGAATTGATTCCGCTCATGCAGGCACAAGGCCGCAACGAGGAAGAAGCCGCGCGCGTGCTCGGCGCGAGCGGCTGGCAGACTTTTTGGCGCGTGACGCTGCCGAACATCAAATGGGGGCTGCTTTACGGCGTGATTTTGTGCAATGCCCGCGCGATGGGCGAATTCGGCGCCGTATCCGTGGTCAGCGGAAAAATTCGCGGACAGACCAACACGATTCCGTTGCACATCGAGGCGTTGTATGACGACTACAATTTCACCGGCGCGTTCGCGATGGCGTCACTGCTGGCATTTCTGGCGCTCATCACGCTGGGCCTCAAAACTTGGGTGGAACACCAGAACGCCGTGCAGAACGAAATCGAAATTTCCCAATGAGCGTCGAAGTCAAAAACGTCAGGAAAAAATTCGGGAGCTTCACCGCACTCGATAACGTCAGCCTCAAGGTCGAGTCTGGCGAGCTTGTGGCGCTGCTCGGTCCGTCCGGCTCCGGCAAGACCACGCTGCTGCGCACCATCGCCGGTTTGGAATTTCCCGACAACCCCGGCGAGGCGCAGGTGTTGTTTTACGGCGAGGACGTGACGCAGATACCGGCGAGCGAGCGCAAGGCGGGTTTTGCTTTCCAACATTACGCGCTGTTCCGGCACATGAGCGTTTTTGAAAACATCGCGTTCGGGTTGCGCGTGCGACCGAAGACGACCCGTCCGCCGGAAGCTGAAATCCGCGCCCGCGTGGAAAAATTGCTGAAACTTATCCAGCTGGATCCGCTGGCCAGCCGGTTTCCGTCCCAGCTTTCCGGCGGCCAGCGGCAGCGTGTCGCGCTCGCCCGCGCGCTGGCGGTGGAGCCGAAAGTTCTGCTGCTCGACGAACCGTTCGGCGCACTTGACGCCAAGGTCCGCAAGGAACTCCGCCGCTGGCTGCGGCAGTTGCACGACGAGATTCACATCACGACGCTGTTCGTGACGCACGATCAGGAGGAGGCGCTGGAAGTGGCCGACCGCGTGGCGATTCTGCGCGCGGGCAAGATTGAACAAATCGGCACGCCGGAAGCCATTTATGATCATCCCGCGTCACCGTTTGTTTATGATTTTCTCGGCAACGTAAACCTGTTCAGCGGCCGCGTGAAGGACGGGGCGGTGGTCATCGGCGACGCGGAAATCGCCACGCCCGCCACCGCCAGCGAAAATGAAACCGATACGATTGCCTTTGTGCGACCGCACGACATCCGCCTCACGCGCGCGGCAGGCGGGGCGAAGACTTTTCCGGCGCGAGTATTGCGCAGCAACGCCGCCGGGCCGGTGGCGAATCTCGAACTGGAGCGGCTGGACGGCAGCGGCTTGTTCAACGCCCAGTTGAGCAAGGAGGAGTTCCAGCAATTGCAGCCAAAGGTAGGCGAGGAGTTTTTCGTGGAGCTAAAAAACGTGAAGGTGTTCTCCGACGATTATTCCATTTAATCCTTCCTTGAAGTTTGTTTGACTCTGGCGGCGGCTTGCCTATTGTTTCGCGGCATGGCCGACAAACATTACCGCAGTTTGATTAAGGGTGTCTCTTGGCGCATCACCGGCAGCATTGATACGCTGATCATTTCATTTTTCATAACGGGCAAATTAAAACTGGCGTTGGGCATCATGAGCGTCGAATTCTTCACGAAGGTCGCGCTGTATTATTTTCACGAACGCGTCTGGGAAAAACTCTCATTCGGCCGCGTAAAAGAGGCGAAGCAGGACAAGCCGAACTTTGAGATTTGAGGGCTTGGTCGAGTTCTTTGGAGGAGATTTCAAGAACTTTGTTTTCGGCTTTCACTGTTTTTTGTCGCAGCAAGCCTAACATCACACAGGCCTATCTTTCCGCCGGAAACTAGCGCCAATGCACGCCAGACTAACCCTTGTTCTGCCCATACTAGCACTATTCCGGCTCATACTAGCGCCTGTTAGATGGGGGAAAACAGCTAGAAATTGAGGTGGATTTGTTATGCAAAACAGGATGCTTGCTTGCATAATTAAGAATCACCTTGATTCAATTGCTGAAAAAGAGGTGGTGGTAGGTGATGGATTCGAACCATCGAAGGCAAAGCCAGCAGATTTACAGTCTGCCCCCGTTGGCCACTTGGGTAACCTACCAAAGCCACTAAAATCAAGCACTTGACGCGCTTCTCAAGCTGTGGCTTCTAGCTGTGGTTTCTTTGCCTTTGTATACTAGATTTGTATACCGCGCAAAAAATGACCACAGCAACTGACCTCAAACCTGACGGGAATCGAAAAAAAAGCGCCGCTCGCCTGTCTAAAGACGGCAAATGGCGGTCGTTTCCGAAAGCCCCAAGGCTGCTTCAATACGTCAGCAGCGGCACCTATTATGCCCGCCTCCACACAGGCGGCAAGATTATTCGTCAGAGCTTGGAAACAACTGTCTGGTCAACTGCACAATTGAAGTTGGTGGATTGCCCGATGCCGCAGCAGCGTTTAGCATCCGCCAGACACTATGACTGCCGCAGAATTGATTGAAAAAATCAGCAAAGTGACGGTGTGGAAGCGTGGAGGCATCAGGGCCCCCCACAAGCCGCTTTTGATCCTGCTGGCTCTTGGGCGTGTGGCCCAAAAAAAACCGCGTTTGATGCGATTTTCAGAAATTGAAAAGCCTCTGCGACAGCTTTTGATGGATTTTGGCCCCCGAAGACAGTCTTACCATCCGGAATATCCTTTTTGGTATCTGTGCAACAACAAGATTTGGGAAGTGGAACACGCCGGAGAAATGGCTCTGAAGAAAAATCATCGTGAACCTCGTCTCGAAGACATGCGCGATGGAACCGGCGGATTCCTGCCTGATGTTTATGACGTTTTGGAGGACCATCCCGAAGTGCTCAAAGAGGCTGCCTCAAATATATTAAAGGCAAATTTTCCAGATTCACTTCACGATGAAATTCTCAGCGCCGTTGGTCTTTCTTTGGAAGAAATGGAATCAAAACGTCGGAAACGTGACCCTGAATTCCGAACCCAGGTTGTGCGCGCCTACCAACATCGCTGTGCAATTTGTGGATTTGATGTCCGGCTCGGTGCTGTGGATCTCGGTTTGGAAGCGGCACACATTCAATGGCATCAAGCTGGCGGTCCCGACCGGGTTGAAAATGGGCTCTGTTTATGTTCCATGCACCACCATTTATTTGACCGTGGGGCTTTCGCTTTCACGAACGAGCGGCAGTTGATGGTCAGTGAAGAAGTTCACGGCACCAGCGGGCTAGACGAGTGGCTTTTCCGATTCGAAGGCCAAACCATCAATAAACCTCAACGGGAAACTTATTTGCCAAAGCCAGAGTTCCTGCACTGGCATCGGACTGAAGTTTTCAAATCCCCTGCGCGCGAAACGCCCAAGGAAACACCATCATGATTTACCTGGACCACAACGCCACGACACCGGTTCTGCCCGAAGTGCTGGACGCCATGCTGCCCTATCTCAAAGAGGAGTGGGGCAATCCGTCGAGCAGTTACCGGTTTGGATCAAAGTTAAAAATGGTGGTGGAGACGGCACGCGAGCAGGTCGCTGCACTGCTGGGAGCGACTTCGCGCGAAATACTATTCACGTCGTGCGCGACGGAAAGCAACAACGCGGCGATTAACGCCGCGCTCAAGGCGAACCCAGCCAAGCGGCATATCGTCACGTCGGCGGTGGAACATTCCTCCGTGCTGAATTACTGCATGGCACTGGAAAAAGAGGGCGTCAAAGTCACCTATCTGCCGGTAGATCGCGACGGGCTGCTGAAAATCGCCGACTTGGAAGGGGCGATCACGGATGAAACCGCCGTGGTGTCGCTGATGTGGGCGAACAATGAAACCGGCGTGCTGTTTCCCGTGCTGTAAACGGCGGTTGAAAAGTGCGGCGGGCGGCGCTCGAAAAGTGCTGCACCTTCCGGGCAAAGAAGACTGTTTTTTCAGGGTTTCGTCAAGCTGTTGATTCCGCTTCGAGGTAGAAGCAG
>Ga0114951_10003600_pt1 | contig 15880 bp, 18 predicted proteins | sample AM7aDNAmetaG_FD_88677 | JGI IMG/M metagenome (GOLD analysis project Ga0114951, IMG submission 88677) | Freshwater microbial communities from Finland to study Microbial Dark Matter (Phase II) - AM7a DNA metaG | ecosystem: Environmental > Aquatic > Freshwater > Lake | place: Finland: Lake Alinen...
CCCATAACAGCTACAAATAATGTGTATTATTTGTCAAATACAACCCCTTAAAAATGGCTCTCCGCAGTTGACAGTGAGATGTGGATGAGTTAAAATTTGCCAGAGTGGGTTGAATTTGAGGAGAGATGGTTTTGATTGAAATGACTGTTGACAGCATTCGCGTTAGCCTGATGAATTACCAGAGGGTGGTAATTCTGAAAGAAAAGGCGGCGGAAAGGTATTTGCCCATCTGGATTGGGCCTTCTGAAGCGGATGCGATAGCCGTCAAATTGCAGGGTGTGAGCGTTCCCCGTCCTCTCACTCATGATTTACTGATTTCGGTAATTGATGCTTTGGGCGCCACGATCAACTCGATAGTTGTTAGTGATTTAAAAAATGATACTTTTTACGCCAAGGTTCTTTTAAGCGTAGATGGTGAACAAATGGAAGTTGATTCTCGTCCCAGCGATGCTTTAGCTTTAGCGGTGCGGGCTGATGTTTCGATTTTCGCGGAAGAGGCTGTTTTAGATAAGGCTGGTATATTGCTGGATCGTGAAACCGGCAAGCCAGTAGGCTCGCCTGATGGTTTGCCGGCCAAAGACGCCGACACCAAAGTAAGCGATGACGAAATGAAGAAAATGTCAGCTTTTTACGATTTCATTAATAATCTTGATTTGGAAGACTTTGATAAAAGAAAGTCTTAGTTATAAGAGCGTGAAACCGAGCAGTAATTAGTGGAATATTGGTTTTAGCGACAGGTAAAATTGAAATAGCTTGTGAAAGATTAATAGAAGCTGGCAGTTAGTCCGGCTTCTATTATTGTGGAATAAAATATTATACCTTTACGATCAGCGGTTGCATATTAATAAAACAGGTTGAGAGGGTGGAGAAGCTCGGTCCAGCTATCAAATTGATAGGGTCGGCTTTTTACATAGGGCTGTGTATCATGCTCGGTGTAATAGGCGGTGTGTGGCTGGATAAGAAACTGGAGACTCAACCGATTTTCGTATTGATCGGACTGGTGTTAGGTCTGATCATGGCTTTTTGGGGTTTTTATCAGATGGTGATTCCTTTGATTAAAGAGAATTCAAAACAGGGTCAAAAACGGGAAAGGAGATAGCAAGTGGCAAAGAAGAAATTGCTGGGTTGTTCCTTCCCGGTTGTGATTGTTATTGCGGTTGTTCTTATTGTTCTCATGTTGGTTACTTTCGCCGGTGGCCCTATCGGTAGTAAACTGCTTAAAACATTTGGTGTAAGTTTTCAACTTCCGGATTGGATGGCTATTGCTAAACCTGCGCCGGAGTTAGCCGCTGAACCCCTTTTCCACATTGGCACTTTTGCTGTAACTAATTCACTCTTAACCGCCTGGATAACTATAGCTATTCTGCTGATCTTCGCTTTTTTTGCTACCCGCAAGATTAAATTGGTACCTCCCAGGTTACAGGCGGCTCTGGAATTTATAATCACAGCGTTGCTGGATTTGTGTGAAAGCATCGCCGGGCCTAAATACGGTCGACAAGTTTTTCCTATAATCGCCACAATCTTTTTATTCGTTTTTGTTAATGCCTGGACCAGCTTAATTCCCGGCTTTGGTTCTATTATGGTCGCAGTTCATGAACATGGAGAAACCATTATGGTTCCTTTACTGCGAGGTGCTAACACAGATATTAATATTCCGCTGGCTCTGGCAATAGTTGCCTTTGTTACAGCCTGGGGTTTTGGAATCAAAGCACACGGTATGAAATTTTTCAAACAATTTGTACAGATGGGGAAAATCTTGCTCGGTATAAAGCAATTGTTTCAAGGGAAGTTTAAGAGTGCTCTGGGTAGCCTTATTTTTGGTGTGATAGATTTGTTTGTGGGGTTCCTTGAGTTACTTAGTCAGTTTATTCGTCTGGTCAGTTTCACTTTTCGTCTTTTCGGTAATATGACTGCTGGAGAAATTTTACTTTTAAGCATCAGTTTTTTGGTGCCATGGGTTCTTTCGATTGCCATATACGGGTTAGAAATGCTGGTGGGTTTCGTGCAGGCACTGGCTTTCAGTTTGCTAACACTTATTTTTACATCACTGGCAGTGGCTGGACATGAGGAAGAAGGACACGAAGAAAATGCTGCGCATTAATGTCAATAATATCAAGAATATGAAAAGGGGGAAATCTTAAATGGATGCACAAGCCTTCAAATTGTTAGGTGCCGGTTTAAGCATGGGCCTGGGAGCGATCGGTCCCGGTATCGGCATCGGTCTAATCGGTTACGGTGCCCTGCAAGCCCTGGGCAGGAATCCCGAAGCCAGAGGCTCTATTTTGACATACATGATCCTGGCCATCGTGCTGGCAGAAGCTGTGGCTATTTATGCTCTGGTCATGGGAATTCTTTTGGCCATGGTGGTGTAATAATACTGGAAATCAGATATTTCTGTAGTTGAAGAATATTGATATTTGAATCAAGAACTTCAGGCAGAAGAGGTATAAAATGGGCGAACTTGGTATTAATTTGCCGTTATTGATATCGCAGTTGATAAGCTTTTTGATATTGCTGACGGTTCTGTATTTTGTGGGATATACGCGTATTATCAAGATGCTAGATGAACGGGCCCAAAAGGTCAAGGAAAGCATGGAACAAGCGGAATTGGTTAAGAGTCATTCTGCGAAGGCTGAGGAAGAGGTCAAGAAACAGGTTCAAGTTGCTTCTCAGCGAGGTCTGGAATTGATCGCTCAGGCTACTCAGACCAGTGACGAAATACGGGCTAAAGCTCAGGATCTAGCCAAACAGGATTCCGAGGTATTAATTGAGAAGGCCAGGCAAGCTATTAAAACAGAGCGGGATTCCGCCCTGGATGAATTAAGGCAAGAATTTGCCGAATTAACTATTATGGCAGCCAGTAAAGTTGTGGGCGAGTCTCTGGATAAAGAGACCCATAAGAAACTGATCGATAAAGTATTGCAGGAAAATCAGACCCTGAAAAAGGGTTAAACTAGCGGAGAAACGATCTTGGCAGAAAATACCATTCAGGCAAAGCGTTACTCGCAGGCTGTTTTTGAGTTAGCGCTGGAAAAAAATGAAATTGATAGATGGTTGAACGATCTTGAAAGAATGGCTGCTTTAGCCTCAAATCGGGAAATTTCAGAAGTCATGGAAAACCCCATGTTTTTTATAGAGAAAAAATGTAAATTGCTTCAAAAGTTGTTGCAAGGTATTAATCCGCAGGCCTTGAATCTGGTTAGCATTCTAACTCAAAAAGGAAAATTTGCTTTTATTGAAACTATTTATTCTGATTACCTGATAATGGTAAATCAGTATAAAGGTATCGCCAAAGCCGAAGTAACGACCGCTGTGGCAATGGATGACAACCAGAAAGACAAACTGGCCGAACGTCTCAGCAAACTTACAGGGAAAAAAGTAGTTGTTTCTATAAATATAGACCCCAATATCATCGGTGGGATGATTGCCAGGGTGGACGGTAAGATCATTGACGGCAGCACTCGCAGCCAGCTATCTGCACTAAAAAATGATATTGTTAACGCAGGACGATAAACCTGCGGATATAAAATTGGTCTCGTTTCGGTCTATAAAAATAAATAGATTTAGGAGGAAACCAAATGCCGGAAAAGGGAATTACTTCCATGATGGAAGAGAAGAGGGTGTTCCCCGCTTCTAAGGATTTCAGTAAAAAAGCCTACATCAAGAGTATGGACGAGTACAAAAAGATCTACCAGAGATCTGTCGATGATCCAGAAGGGTTCTGGGGTGAGCAGGCCGCACAGCTCGATTGGTACAAAAAGTGGAATAAAGTTCTGGTAGAAGACTTCGCCAATGGTAAGCATTCCTGGTTCACAGGCGGAAAAATTAACGTCAGCGTGAACTGCGTAGATCGACATTGCAAAACCTGGCGCCGCAACAAAGCTGCCATCATCTGGCAGGGCGAACCCTTGAATGAGAGTAAGACCCTTACCTATCAAGAGCTATATTATGAAGTCAATAAATTTGCCAATGTCCTAAGGAAAATGGGTGTTAAGAAAGGTGAAAGAGTTACAATCTATTTACCCATGATCCCTGAATTAGCTATAGCTATGTTAGCCTGTGCCAGAATTGGCGCTATACATTCTATTGTGTTCGGTGGTTTCAGCGCTGAAGCCCTGCGTGATAGGATTTCCGATTGCCAGTCGTCTTTGCTGATCTGCGCCGATGGGTATTATCGCAACGGCAAGACTATCGCCAGTAAAAATGGGGCAGATACCGCGATGGCTGCCAATCCCTCTATTAAAAATTCCATCGTAGTAAAGAGAGCCAGTTGCGAAGTTGTTATGAAAGAAGGCCGGGATTTCTGGTGGAATGACCTGATGGCCGCTCCCGATATTAAGGCAGAGTGTGAGCCTGAAGTCATGGATTCCGAAGATCCTCTTTTCATTCTCTATACCTCCGGTTCAACCGGTAAGCCCAAAGGGGTTGTTCACACTCAAGCCGGCTATCTGATGTATGCTTATCAGACCATGAAATGGTCTTTCGATGTTAAAGATGAAGATATTCACTGGTGCACCGCCGATATCGGCTGGATTACTGGGCATACTTATTGCGTTTATGGTCCTCTGGCTACAGGCGCAACGTCTTTGATGTTCGAATCCGTACCAACTTATCCCAAGCCGGATAGATTCTGGCAGATTATCGAGCAATATAAAGTCAGTATCTTCTACACTGCTCCCACCGTTATCCGTTCCCTGATGAGGGAAAGCATGGACTTTGTAAATGCCCATGATTTAACTTCCCTGCGCTTACTAGGCAGTGTAGGCGAACCTATTAACCCAGAAGTTTGGATGTGGTATTACGAGCACATCGGCAATAGCAAGTGCCCTATTGTAGATACCTATTGGCAGACAGAGACCGGTGGTCATGTCATTACTCCTTTGCCAGGCGCTATTCCTCAAAAACCTGGTTCCGCTACAGTGCCTTTCCCCGGAATTGTTCCTGTTATTCTTAGACAGGATGGTACCGAAGCTGAAGTTAATGAGGGTGGTTATCTGGCTATCAAGAGACCCTGGCCGGGATTAATGCGCCGCATCTGGGGAGATGATACGGTTAATCCCAAGTCTTTCTTTGAGAAATATTTTGCCCAGTTTCCGGGTGTATACACAGTGGGTGACGGCGCCCGAAAAGACGAAGATGGTTATATCTGGTTAATGGGCCGCATCGATGATGTTATCAAGGTTTCCGGGCATCGTATCGGTACCGCTGAAGTTGAAAGTGCACTGGTTTCTTATCCTTCCGTGGCTGAAGCCGCCGTTGTAGGTATGCCTCATGCCATTAAGGGAGAAGGTATCTATGCCTACGTTACGCTTAAATCAGGCATCGTAGGGACCGAAGAGTTAAAGAAAGAGTTGATTAATCATGTCCGCAAAGTCATCGGCCCTATAGCTAGCCCGGACAAGATCCAGTACACCGATGGTCTGCCCAAGACCAGAAGCGGCAAGATAATGAGAAGAATCCTGGTTAAAATCGCCGCTGGCGACACCGGTAGTCTGGGTGATACCAGCACGCTGGCTGATCCGTCCGTGGTAGATACCCTGATAAAAGGCAAACTCTAAATCCAGGTTACTCCATCCCCTTCCCCCAATTTGGGGGAGGGGGATATAAAGTTAAGAGGTGGTTAGATGGCAACAAAAGGTCAGGAGATAATCTCTTCGATTAAACAGCAGATCGAGCAGTTCGGCATGGCTGTCTCTATGAAAGATGTAGGAACCGTAGTTGAAGTCGGAGATGGCATCGCCAGAATTCATGGCATGGCTGGCTGTAAATATAATGAACTGCTGGAGTTTCCTAATCAGGTCATGGGCGTGGCTATGAACCTTGAAGAAGATAGCGTTTCATCTATTATCCTGGGCGATTATTCCAGGATTAAGGAAGGCGACGAGGTAAAAATTACCGGTAGGATCGCCGAAGTTCCAGTGGGTGAAGCTATGATCGGTCGTGTAGTGGATTCACTCGGGCGACCGATTGACGGCAAAGGCCCGATCAAGACCAGCAAAGCCCGTCCTATCGAGAGAATTGCTCCTAACGTAGTTTCGCGTGCTTCAGTCAACGCTCCGGTGCAAACAGGTATTAAAGCCATCGATACCATTATTCCCATTGGACGCGGTCAGCGCGAATTGATTATTGGCGACCGGTCAACTGGTAAAACGGCAGTAGCCCTGGATACGATTGTAAATCAAAAAGGTCAGAATTTAATATGTATTTACGTTGCCATTGGTCAGAAAGCCTCTAAAGTAGCTCAAGTGGTAGCTTCACTCGAAGAGTACGGAGCGATGGAACATACTATCGTGGTGGCAGCTAATGCTTCCGATGCCGCCGCCATGCAGTACATGGCCCCTTATACCGGTTGTGCCATTGGTGAAGAGTTCATGGAAGCTGGTAAAGATGCCCTGGTTGTTTATGACGACCTGTCTAAGCATGCCTGGGCTTACCGCCAGATTTCCTTGTTGCTACGTCGTCCTCCGGGTCGTGAAGCCTATCCAGGAGATGTATTTTATTTGCACAGCCGCTTACTGGAAAGATCTGCCAAGCTGGCTACCAAATATGGCGGCGGGTCTTTAACCGCCCTGCCCATCATCGAAACCCAGGCTGGAGATGTTTCGGCCTATATTCCAACTAATGTTATTTCTATTACGGACGGTCAGATTTACCTGGAAGCAGATTTATTCAATGCCAATACACGACCTGCCGTCAACATCGGTCAGTCTGTATCCAGAGTTGGGAGCTCCGCCCAGACCAAGGCCATGCGTCAGGTTGCTGGCCGGTTGAAGATGGATATTTCTCAGTATCAGGCTTTGGAAGCTTTCGCCTCCTTCGGCGGAGCCGATCTGGACAAAGCTACTCGAGACCAGTTGAACCGCGGTAAGAGGATTATCGAGATTTTGAAGCAGCCCGTCTTTTCGCCTATGGCTATTGAAAAACAAGTTGCTATTATTTATGCCGTAAATAACGGCTATTTGGATGATATACCGGTTGAGAAAGTCCGAGCATTTGAAACTGAGTTTTTGAAATTTATGGAAACCAGTTTCTCAGGCTGGATGAAAACTATTTCTGCTAAAAAAGAAATGAGTGTGGAATCTGAGGACACGCTTAAGAAAGCTATCAAGCAGTACAAACAGGGACTCCCAGCATAATACGGAAAATAGGGTAGTAGATTATGGCTAATTCTCGTACCATTCGCCGGCGAATTCGCGGTGTACAAAATACAGCTAAGATCACGCGTGCTATGGAAATGATCGCCAGTTCAAAGATGCGAAGAGCTCAGGAGCGCGGTCTGGCTGGCCGGCCTTATTCCGATAAGATCAAGAAGGTAATAGCCGATTTGGCCGCTTTACCGCAAACGGATAGCGATATTAATCCTTTATTGAAAAGGCGACCTGTAAAGAATATAGCAGTGGTTCTTATCTCTCCTGACCGCGGTCTTTCCGGGGGTCTAGATTCCAATTTAAATAAGAAGGCTGCCTCCTTTATGCTGCAGCAACAATTACCGTCTCAAATGGTGATTGTTGGAAAACGCGGGATTGAATACATGCGCCGCTACGGCCGTGATATAAAAGCAGAGTTTAGCAAGTTAGGCGATAAACCCAGTCTGATAGATACTCTGCCGATATCGCGTATCATTATAGAAGCCTATTCCAAGGGCGAAGTAGATATGGCTTATATCGTTTATCCCCAGTTTATAAATACCCTGCGGCAGGTACCTGTAGTAGAGCAGATATTACCGATAATACCGGACGAGTCCACCAAACAACATGTTTCCGACTATTTATTTGAACCAGATGCTCAGGCGGTCTTAGAACGTTTGCTTCCGCGCTTCATTGAGTCTGAAATTTATCATGTTGTTCTGGAATCGATTGCCAGCGAGCAATCTGCGCGCATGGTAGCTATGAGAAATGCAACTGAAAGCGCCAATGAATTATTAACTGCGCTCACATTGGCCTATTATAAGGCTCGGCAGGAATCCATCACTTCGGAATTACTGGATATCGTAAGCGGCGCTGCGGCTATAGGTTAAACTCAGGAGGATACAATGGGAAAAGGTAAAGTTGTACAGGTCATCGGCACGGTGGTGGACGTGAGTTTTCCACCGGGAGAACTGCCGGCCCTGTTTAATGCTGTTGAGGTCAATAGTTTCAGCGGTAAAATCCTGCTGGAAGTTGAATCTCATCTGCCCAACCAATGGGTACGCTGTGTTTCATTATCCCCCACTGAAGGTCTTGAAAGAGGGGCGGAAGCTACAGATACCGGTGCGGCCGTAAAGGTTCCGGTTGGTAAAGCTACACTCGGTCGATTGTTCAATGTACTGGGAGAGGCACTGGACGATTTGGGAAAAGTTGACTCTCAAGAATATTGGCCGATTCACCGCAGTCCTCCACCCTTTGAAGAACAGGCAAAAACCTCGGAAACTCTGGAAACCGGGTTGAAAGCATTGGACTTGATTACCCCCTTCACCAAAGGCGGCAAAGTCGGAGCATATGGGGGTGCGGGTGTTGGCAAGACCGTTATCATACAGGAGCTTATCCGGAATATCGCTACTGAGCACGGTGGCTATTCTGTCTTTACGGGTATTGGTGAGCGTTCCCGTGAAGGTAACGATCTATGGCATGAAATGAAAGCCTCCGGTGTTTTGGAAAAGACTGTCATGGTGTTCGGCCAGATGAACGAACCTCCTGGGGTTCGGCTTCGGGTAGGTCTGACCGGTCTGACCATGGCCGAATATTTCCGTGATACCCAGCACATGGACGTCTTGCTGTTCATAGATAATATTTACCGCTATACCCTGGCTGGCATGGAAGTCTCAGCTTTACTTGGACGCATGCCTTCGGCTGTGGGTTATCAACCAACTCTGGCTACAGAAGTTGGAGAACTGGAAGAGAGAATTACATCTACCAAAAGCGGCTCAATTACTTCTTTTCAAGCCGTTTACGTGCCTGCTGATGACTATACTGATCCAGGCGTGGCCACTACCTTTGGTCATCTGGATGCTGTGGTGGCGCTGGATCGTACCATCGCATCTCAGGGTTTATATCCGGCAGTTGATCCTTTGACCTCCAGTTCCCGCATTCTGGATCCTCGTGTGGTAGGAGAGGAACATTATAACACTGCTATTCGTGTAAAACAGGTTTTACAGCGCTATAAAGACCTGCAGGATATTATCAGCATTCTGGGCATGGAAGAACTTTCTGAAGAGGACAAGTTGACCGTGGCTCGTGCCAGAAGAATTCAGAGGTTCTTGTCCCAACCGATGTTCGTCTCGGAGGTTTTTACCGGGCGACCCGGTAAATATGTGCCATTGAAGGAGACTGTCCGCGGTTTTAAAGAGATATTGGAAGGCAAACATGATAATCTGCCTGAACAGGCCTTCTTTATGGTGGGTTCTATTGACGAAGCTGTAGAAGCCGCTAAGAAATTGCAGCAATAGGTCGAAATAAATGGCAACAGTTAAATTGGATATTGTCACAGCAGAAAAAATAGTCTACTCAGGCAATGTAGATATTGTACTTGCTCCCGGTCATGAAGGACGACTGGGAATTATGCCACATCATGCGCCGTTGATGACTACTTTGGATGCTGGTGAATTGATTGCTCGCCAGGGCGCAGAAGAGTACTGCATGGCCATCAGCGGAGGCTTTTTGGAAGTTTTACCTGACCGTATTATTGTTTTGGCTGATAGCGCTGAACGGGCTGAGGAAATAGATATTGCCAGGGCTGAAGAAGCCAAGAAAAGGGCACAGGAAAAATTGGCGCATTCAACTACTCAGGGGGAATCTGCGACCGCCGAAGCAGCTCTGCGCCGGGCCATTGCTCGTATCGAAGTTGCCAGTAACATCAAGAGGCGTAAGAAGATTTGACATAACAATAACCTGGAAAACATTAAAACCTCTATACAATATAGAGGTTTTTTGTTTAGTACTTTAAAGGGCCCTTTATAAAAAACTAACTGGGAAATTAAATAACAACTTACCTTTCCAGCTCGTTAAGTCCTAGCCAGTGAAAAGAAATACTACAAGGACCTGTTATTAAAGAATCTGTAAGGTAGCTCGCGTGCCGAGCTTGGCGGCTTTAACTCTCAGCAAAGTGCGCATGGCTTCCACAATGCGACCCTGTTTGCCGATCACGCGGCCTTTATCTTCATCGGCAACCTGGAGTTTAAATGTTACGCCTGTCTCACTGGTTTCTTCGGTGATGACGACCTTGTCCGGCGCATCCACGATTGTCTTGACGATGAATTCTAGCAGCTCTCTCATGGTTTCTCCTTGCTCGCGTTGAACTTATCTAAGATGCCTGCCTTGTTGAGCAATCTGGCAGAGGTAGCAGTCGGTTGAGCTCCCTGTTTGAGCCATTCCAGAGCCTTGGTTTCATCTATAACCAGGTCTTCTGGTGTGGAACGAGGATTGTAATGCCCGATGGTGTCTATAAATTTTCCATCACGAGATGACCTGGAATCTGCAATTACTATTCTGTAGCTGGGTTGTTTGGTGGCGCCTACTCTTTTAAGTTTAATTTTTACCATCTTTCCTTATTTCCTCTTGATTTAAAAAGCCTATTATCTTGACTAATTATGCAATATTCTAGGCTGGAATGTCAACTTTACGATAATCATTTTAACTTCATTTTCGATTATAACTATATTATAAACCAAAATAATAAAATATATTGAAAGGATCTAATATTAATGAGGTCTTGGCCCTTCCGGTCTTGGCCCATCGGGCCTCTGCCCTTCAGGTCTCTGCCCTGGAGCTGGAGGAGTTGGAGGCGAATAAGGTTTGCAGAGAATTTCTTTAATCTTAAGATCAAAGAACCGTTGTGAATTGACCGGAGAAAGGACAAGCGCAGTATCAGCTCCACCGTGTGTACCACCCATGGCGATGATATCTTCGTCAGTGCGCACCAATCCACTATCAGCCGCCATGATAGCTACTTCAACGGCTACCTTTGTCCCAGCGCCAAAAATGCGCAGCACATCTGCAACAATATCTTGAACGCTAGCCATAGTATATTTACGTGAGAGCGCTCTATTAATATTCATAAAGGCATGGGCAGTGGTAAGTACTACACCGCCGCTATTCTCGATGATTTTTCTGTTTTCCTCAACAAATTCAAAGGTATTGGGTTCACGGAAGCCATATGAGTGAGTGACAACGACAACTTTACAGCCTTTTAAAATGTTAACTGCTTTAACACCGGTATTGCCACTATTAGAGGCTATCACAATGGTTTTGATGCCAAGTTCATCAGCTCGTTTTTTTGCGATACGAAGAACTTCATCAGTATTGGTTGAGCCAGATCCTTCAAAATAAACGATTTTATGCTCCATTATTTTCTCCTACAAGAAGAATTATATTTAGTTTTCAGTAAAATATATATTTTCCAATGATAGTTGGATTTTCAATGAATATCAAGTTCAGTGGAAGTATTAACCGAAATACTAATGTATCAAGATGTGCTCCTGGCGATATCTTATCACTAAAGCAGGTCTATAATTTATTATATCCTCTGTTCAAAATATTGTTGGCATCATCCAAATATGCTACTATGAAGCCAGTTTATTTTTGGGAAAGAGGGATATAGCATGCGAGTAAGGGCAGTAATAGGCCTCCTTCTGGTCGCGATGATAGTCGGAATTGTTTTTTTAGTCGTTCAATCATCGAGCAATGACACGAATAATGCAATCAATGCTGAAAATATCGCCGCAAACAGTAAAGGTTTGGCTAACAATAGACCTATTATGACCGCAAATAGTAAAGATATAACTGCGCTTCAGAGTCAAATAGCATCGGCAAGCTTTCAAACAGATGAATTGAAAGATCAGTTTAAGGCCGCAAACGCAGAGGTAACCTCTTTATTAGATCAGGTGGCTTCTTCTAATACACAAATATCAGCATTAAAAGATAACCTATCTAATTTGACTTCTCAAATAACTCAATTGAGCAGTCAAATGAGCGAAGATTCTCCGAATATTCAAGCTTTACAATCCAATACAACTTCATATGATACGCAGATAACCGCTCTGCAAAGTCAATTAACTTCTGAGAATTCTCAACTTACCTCACTCCAGAGTGACCTGTCCTCTTTTCAAAGCATAATTTCCTCTTTGCAAGATATAGTAACTTCACTCAGTACGCAAGTTGATAGTCTCACACCAACATCAAGTACCCCGTAGTTCTTCCAGGTTATTAACTTTTAATAATGGTTTTTAGAAAGACTACGTACCTGATAGCTAACTCAACAAGCTATTCCAAGGGTTTATGATGACTATCCATTCTGTGTCTATGAAGAAGGTCGAACAGCCAGAGTAACCGGTACCTGGATTTCTTTGTTGTCACGTAGTACTGTCAAAGAAGTTGTCTGTCCAATTGATCCTGATTCAGATAGAAAGGCAATGAGGTCATCAGTGCTTTTCACAGTCTGGCTGCCGAAGGCGATGATGACGTCACCTCCGATCTTAACCTGGCTGCCATTAATGGTTACCTGCCGTTGACTGGCCTGTAAACCAGCTTTTTCAGCAGGGCTGTTTGGCATGACTTGCTGTACCATCGCACCTCTTTGGTCTACCTTTAAATTCATCGTGTTGGCTATGTCAGGAGTCAGGGTGGTGACGCTTACCCCCAACCATGGATGATCATAACGGCCGCTATTAATCAGGTTGGGCACTACTTTCTGTACGATCGACGAGGGAATGGCAAAGCCAACTCCAGCTGAACTGCCTGATTCTGTAGCAATGGCCGCTGTGACGCCAATAACCAGACCGGAACTATTTAGCAGCACCCCCCCAGAATTTCCAGGGTTAATGGAAGCGTCGGTTTGGATAATATCAGGAATACTGTAGGAGGCTCCTAGTGCATTTTCATTCGAGGGTAAAAGCCGCCCCAGACTGCTGACGAAACCTACTGTCATCGAACCTTGAAGCCCAAATGGATTGCCGATAGCGATGGCTAGTTGACCAACTTTGACCGTAGAATAATCGGCTAACTGTACGGGTCGCAGTTGAGATGCCGCTGCGTCTACCTTTATAACTGCGAGGTCGCTGTCTGGATCGGTGCCGATTACTTTAGCAGGAAACGTGGCACCGTCAGAAAATGTGACGGAGATACTGTCCGCACCAGAAACAACGTGGTTATTGGTAATTATATGCCCGTCTGTATCCCAGATAAAACCGGAACCTAACCCGCTGTTAAATTGTTCCCCGGGTGGTATCTGCAGACCCTGGAAATTAGGCAGGTTAGTCTGTACTTTTTCGATTACCTGGATATTGACTACCGAGGGATTGCCCTGCTGGTAGAGCGATACCAATAGTTCCTCCAGTGGCAGGGGTGAATTGGCCAAAACGCCGGAGGATAACATGGTTGAGGCTGGTACTTGAGTGCCTGCTTGCCGTATGTTAGTGGTGGATGGGGAGGAACTTGAGGTTAATTTTCCTGTTATACCGGGTAAAACACAACTGGTTAATGTCAATATCGAAGCTAAACACAGCGATAGTATCACCAATTTTATTTTCACGTTAGTTTTCTCCTTGTTCAACAAATAGGTTGATTTTATCAATCAGATTATGCGTGTTTATAATACCGAGTGCCAGAATGAGATCAATTTCACCCTGTCAAATTTGGCCCAAGTTTAATAATAATCCAAAGTTGTATTCCGGGCAATTGTAAAGATAATTCAGGGATTACGATAGGCCAAAGTATGACAATAATCCAGGAAATGATATTGGTTTAATAAAATAAAACCATTGAAAAGTTGAACTACCTTTGATAAATGGTTTCGTTTTCATGTTAAATAAATAATATGATAAAAATGGAGTTCGGATATATCAACTTCTCAAAATGGGTCTAGTTTTTTCTAAAAAGCTCTTTGTTAAAAACCTGTTTAAGAAGTTTATCCGTATCATATGCCGCTATAATCTTGAAATATTGGCCTGTGGTTTGAATCTCGGTATGGAACTCAGAAGGTTGATCCTCGCCTCCCCCATACATTTTAGTTTGTATAGAAACTACGGAAGCATTATCGACTGCAAAATTTCCCACAGTTTCGGTAAGGGCTTGCTCCGGGGTAATTGAATTATACCATTCGACGTACATGTTTGGGCCGAACACCTGGGATTTCCACTTACCCAAAAAACCTTTACCCCGGGCTGAGAGATCGTCATGGCGTTTTTTTATGGCAGCCTGCCCAACCCTCTCAGTTATTTGTGCAAAGATGCTTCTGAAGTTGGTGATAATCAGGTTGTAGTCCCGTCTTTCTCTATGGCCTGCGGCTAACTGGATATAATATACAACAACTGTTACAGTTTCGTCTCTCCATCCGTTGGACTCGGCGTGCGACAGCGGAACAGCGGGAAGCTGCTGAATAATTTCGCTAGACTCGGCTTTGAATGGAGCAGGTTTTACCAGTGGTTCCACCGGTATGCCGCAGGATTGACAAAATTGGTGGTTCTCTTTTACCGGCTGGCCGCAGTTAACGCAGAACGGCATAGTATACCCCTTTTAATATCAATTTTCCTTATGGTTATGGTCATGCAGATTTCATCAAAATATCCTGCGATTACTCAAGGTTCAATACTACTACGGTGGTTTGAGACGGCAGAGTGGTCTGCGAAAGCTTTATTATCGAACTATTGGGACGTTCGACCAGCTTCTTTCCATCCAGGAACGGTTCAACTCCTGTCCCCGGCCAGGTAGCAGGCACCTTAGATGTTTTGTAGTGCATGGGAATGGCTATCCCTGGGTTTAACAAATTGACTACCTGGGTGGCTACGGCAGCGTCTATGGTATAAGTCCCACCTACCGGGACAAGAACTGCATCGAGCTTGCCTAATGCCTGGATACTCTCTGTGGTCAATATATGACCCAGGTCACCCAGGTGAGCTATGCGCAGGCCGTCCATCTCTAAAATAAAAATGGAATTGCAGCCTCTTTGCGCTCCCTGCACATTGTCATGAAAGATCGGATAGGCAGGAGAAATACTATAGATATGCACATCTTTTATTCTCTGGTCGACTGTGTTCCAGCCGCTGGAAGTAAGGCCCCGCAGTATCAGGGGATTACCTGAGGCCAGGCCGACATTATTATGGTCTGTATGTTCGTGGGAGACGGTAACAGCATCAATCCCATCCATGGGAGCTATAACATACCCTGTTGAAGCGACGGGCGGGTCTGTAAGAATCCTGGTGCCCTGTGAAGAGGTAATAAGAAAACAACTCTGGCCCAGCCACTGGATCTGGACAGTTGGGGCAGGAGCAGCGACAGGGGAGGTGATGGGGGTCGTGAGGGTCAGAGCAGGTGAACCTGAGCAACTGGAAAACATAATTATCAGGAAGAGAATGACCAGTATTGTGAAAATATCGCTTCTCAACTTAATCATATTCCTGTATCCTCCGATACAAGCATTATTGGCAACTGCGAATAGAATGTCAAGAAAAACTCTAATTCGATAACCGTGAAAATCCCAATTGAATATGGAAACAAGCAAAGTCATAAGCTAACATTTGACATTACCGTTTTATTGTGTTATATAATAACGTCCTTTTTATAGAGTGCAGAAAATATCAAGAATAGGAGTTGGTTTTGTAATAGGATGTAACAGGAATAATAAAACAACTGAAGCAGCACGTGATCACAGTATAAACGGAAAATCTGAAGCGCCGGTATGAGTCGTTGAAAGTTATTGGTATTTCTGGCAATACCTGCTTGATAGACCTGCTAATATTTATGTAATAGGAGGGGATTATGTCAGGAGAGAACAAAAACAAAGGCAAAAAGAAACTGGTATCCCGACGAGAATTCCTGATTGGCAGTGGAGTTGTGATTGCTGCCGGTGCATTAAGCTCGTGCGTTCCCGAAGCTGTAACATCCACGATAACGCAAACAGAAACTCAAAC